>ERZ808240.31-NODE-31-length-179377-cov-29.405148_pt1 | contig 179377 bp, 169 predicted proteins | sample MGYA00521084_ERZ808240 | MGnify/ENA primary metagenome ERZ808240 (study PRJEB31516, sample SAMN03275571) | gut metagenome | biome: mammalia-associated habitat; material: feces | host: Papio cynocephalus | place: Kenya | collected 2012-08-06 ...
AGGGCTACGCCCGTTACGGAAGAACCCCGCGTTTTACGCGGGGGTCTCTTTTTTTTATCAGGGGCAAACGCAATTTTTCCATTTTTTCCGCGTTTTTCCGAATCAAACGACTCGGCGGAAAATATAAATATATCGGATTCGTCAGGTGATTTTTTCCCAAATTTCCCGTTTTTCCCATGTGCCGGATTCGCAAAAGAGGCGGTTTGAGATACTTTTTTTATCGATTTTTTATGCCTAAAAAATTTTTTTGTTAGAAAAGTGTTAGAAAAAATGTTTTTTCGACCTACGCCGTTTTGCGCCGGATACGAAAAAACCCGCAGAATTCTGCGGGTTTTATTTGGCGCGCCCAGGAGAATTCGAATCCCCAGCCTTCTGATCCGTAGTCAGATGCTCTATCCAGTTGAGCTATGGGCGCTTAAGCAAGAATGTATATACGCCAACAAAAGTCGGGATGCAAGACTTTTTTTTAAAAAATTTGCATTTTTAATAAAAATCCTTGCAAAAGGGCTGAATGTCGGTACATTCTAAGCTGTGCGCTTGTGCAAAGTGCGGATTTGGAAGGTTGAACGGTTTTTCTTTTTTTTGATGGTAAGGTGTTTGAAAGCCATGATTGATTTAAAAAGATTTTCTTTGTTGGTCGCTTTGTTGCCCGCTTTCGGCTGTGCGACCGGTTCCGATAAAACGGCCGCGGATGATTATTATGCCGACGATTACGCGCTGGCGGCGCCCGCCGAACGCGCAGCGGCTCCTGTTGAGCGCGCTAAAACCGGTGCGGACAAACCCGCGCCTGCCGCCGAGATGTCTAACGATGCTGCGGATCGTTTCAATTATGCGTCAACGGAACAAAAAACATCCGCCGTCAGCGAAACGGTTTCCAAAGTCGAAAGCAGCGTCGCCGAGCTGAACCAAGTGTTGCGCCAACACAAGGAAACATTTAAAAATTTAAAAGCGCAAAGTGCTGAAAAAGCTGCCAAATACTATGAAATCGTCGCGCATATCAATGCCCGCCTGCAAATCGGGACGACGCCTGCCAATCCCGAATTGACGGAAATGTGGAAACAGGCGTCCGCCGCGTTGACGGAAATGGGCGACAAAGTGCAGGAAATGAAGATTTTGAGCGGCGAAGTCAATAAACAAAACGCTCAAATCAACGCGTTGCTGGGAAATATCGCCAAAACGTTTTCCGTTCCGGGGGCTTTGGAGTCCGATCATGAACGCTTGAAAGATTTGGAAGACGAAACGAATCAGACGCTGATCGCCCAAAAACGGTTGACTTCCGAATTGTCCGCGCAGGTTGATCGTCAAATGCAGGCCTTTAAAAACGAAAGCGCGCTGGTTGCCGCGTTGGCAAACGGGGTTCGCGCCGGCAAGCCGTACGGGGCTGAAGTAGCCGCTCCCGTTTCTTTGAATTCGCCCGCTTCGCTGCAAATGTCCGCAGAGGATGAGGACAATGATGTGCCGAATGCCAAAATCGACGGGCGCCGTCCGTTGATGACGATTCGCTTCGATCGTGCAAATGTCGCGTACGAACAGCCGCTGTACCGTGCCGTCAAAGCCGCTTTGGATAAACGTCCGAATACGGATTTTGAACTGGTTGCCGTGTCTTCCGCCAAAAAAGGAAACGCCGCCGACGCTTTGAAAAAGGCTGATGCCGTCCGCGACACGCTGCTGGCGATGGGATTGCCCGAAGACCGCGTTTATGTTTCCAAAACGGCGGATATGAAGACAAAAACGGAGGAAGTTCGTCTGTTTTTGAGATAATCAACGATTCCGAAAGGGTTTCCCTTTCGGAATTCTTTTTCTAAAGGATTTGTTTTGGCTGGAACGACGATAGCGGCGGAAGCCGAGTCTGCTTTTTTAAATATGCTGAACCGTTTGAACGGTTCCAGGCAGAATGTCGTGGTGCTGTATTTAAAGCTGTCCGCTTTGTCGCCCGCCAACAAAACGCCCCAAAAAATCAAACAAGTCGCCGAACGAATCAAAGAAGAGGCCGCCCGATTAGGGCAGGCCGCCGTTTTTATTCTGTCGAACCAAGATGTTGCGGCGATTATTCGCAACATATTGCCGGAAACGCTGGATGATTTGACGCGCCAAGTGCGGCAGTTTTTTCACGGCGACCGCGCTTTGTATGATTCCAGCATCGATTTGATTCGGCGTTATTATTTGGAACAGGACTACGCCGCGATAAAATCTTTGGCGGAACAGCGCGAAGCGGATGTCCGCCGTCGGGAAAAAACGGCGCCGACGGCGAAAGTCGTGTCTTTGGCTCCCGAGCATTTGGATGCTATTTTACGCAATATTCAAGGCTTTAATATTTTGCGTTTGATTCGCAGGCAAGAAGCGGTTCATTTGGGAATGAACGGAGAATTCACGGGGCTGTTTTTGGAATATTTCACATCCATGGCGGATTTGAAAAAAGCCATCGCTCCTGATGTTGATGTTTTGTCAAATCGCTGGCTTTTTCAGTATTTAAGCGAAACTTTGGACGAACGCATGCTGGGCATCAGCCAGGATTTGTTCGACCATACGACCAAGAAAATTTCTTTGAATCTGAACATATCGACTCTGTTTACGCCGATGTTTGAGGATTTTCTGGACACTATGCCGGAAAATCTGAAAATGGTCGTCGAAGTGCGTTTGATGGATGTAATACAAAATCCGGAACATTTCAAAACGGCGCGGGATTTGCTGCATGAAACGGGTAACGAAATTTTAATCGACGGACTGACGCCGATTGCTTTCGATTTTGTGGATTTTAACCTGTTCGAGCCGGATTTTTTGAAACTGAACTGGCCTTTCAACGGGTTGAGCGGCGATGACGAGGCGGCGTTGGAAAAAATGGCAAAATCGTTTGATGCCGGCAAAGTGATTTTGATGCGTGTTGAAGACGAGGAATCCCTTAAATGGGGATTGTCGCACGGCATAACAAAGTTTCAAGGTTACTTTATCGATTCCCTGTCGGCGGCGGTTTGCCGCAACGGATGCCGTTTTCATGAAGATTGTTCGCTGACGCAATGCGTCGCCTGCAAAGCCCGCATTGCAGGGGCTGTGCGGGCAAAATGCCGCAACCCTTTGCGAATCGACCGTTCTTTTGAAGACAATTTGAGGGAATGACGATGATTGCTCAGGAAGAACAATTTCGCCTTTATTTGCTTGCGCCCTTGAAAGCGGGGATTCCGCTGACGGTTTTGCAGGTAAAGCTGTCCGTGCTGGACGAACGGTCGAAAACGGATTCCACGCTGGCGACCGTGATTAGGAATTTCAACGAAGCATTGCATCTTGACGGCAAAGCATTCGGTTTCCGCAACGACGACATATTCATCGTCTATTCGGACAAGGTCAACGACAATCAAATCAAGGCGCTGTTGATTAAAAACGAATTGTATTTTTCGGCGGACGCCAAAATCAAGACCATTGACGCGATGAACCGCGTGTTTAAACTGCCCGAGGACAAAGACGCGCTGAATTATGAAACGTCGCGGATCGAATCCGCGCCCGCCGCCAGACAGGAAACGGCAGCAGGCCAAACACCGGTTCGCAGGCGGTTTGTTTTGCCGCCCGCGTCGGAACAAAACAAAAGCAAACTGACGCCCGCCGAACTGGCGCGAATTACCAAGGCGTTGGCGAATACGGATTTTTCCAATATGATTCGCCGCCAATTCGTTTGCGTCGTTTTGGAAAATATCGCACCGTCCCCGATGTTTGAAGAAGTGTTTGTTTCGATTGCCGATTTGGGGGAAACGATTATGCCGAACGTGTCGCTGACGGCGACGCCGTGGCTGTTTCAAGATTTGACCGAAACGTTGGACAAGCGCGTTTTGACAACGGTTTCGCGCCATGACGACGGAGCGTTTTACCGCGATTTTTCGCTGAATTTAAACGTGTCGTCGATTCTGTCTGACGATTTCAAGTCCTTTGACGAAGGAATCCGTGAAAATATGAAAGCTTCCATTGTTCTGGAACTTCAGCCGACGGATATTTTCAGCGATTTTTCCATGTACGTTACGGCGCGCGATTTCGCTCGGAAATTGGGGTACAAGATTTGCATCGACGGGGTGAACGTGCGGAATCTGCCGTACATCGACCGTGAAAAACTGGGCGCCGATTTTGTCAAGCTGATGTGGCAGCCCGATTTGCCGGATGTTTTGTCGCAAAACGAATCGTTGAAAGAAAAACTGTCGGCCATCGGATCAAACCGCACGATTTTATGCCGAGTCGATGACGAGAAAGCGTTGAATTTCGCCAAAGAGCTGAATATTACTTTGCTGCAGGGGCATTACATCCAGCATTTGCTGAACAATGCGCCGCGCCGCGTTTAACGGAGAGCTGCCATGGAATACCGGATTTTCGGCGATGATATGCAATATGCCGATTTCACCCTGCAATCGGGCGAATCCGTTTTCGGCGAACCCGGCGCGATGATGTGCAAAGACGCGGGCGTCCGCATGGAAGCGATTCTCGGCACGGGAAAGCAAGGCTTTTTCAAAAAACTGTTCGGTGCGGGCAAGCGTGTTCTGACGGGTGAAAACATGTTTTTGACGGGGTTTGAAAATGTGACGGCTGTTCCTCAACATGTTGCTTTTTCCGCGCCGTTCCCCGGAAAAGTGGCGCCGTTGGATTTGACGCGGCTGGGCGGTGAAATCGTTTGCCAAAAAGACAGCTTTTTGTGTGCGGCCGGTGAAATTGACATCGGGGTGTATTTTCAAAAGAAAGTGCTGACCGCTTTGTTCGGAGGCGCGGGATTCGTCATGCAGCGCCTGCACGGCGGCGGAGTCGTTTTTGTCAATGCAGGCGGTACGGTCAAGGAAATCGATTTGCGCCCGATGCAGAAAATTCAAGCGGACGCCGGATGTTTGGTCGGTTTTCAGCCGTCAGTCGGTTTTGAAATCGTCGGGGCGGGGAACTTGAAAACGCAAATTCTGGGCGGCGAAGGGCTGTTTTTGGCAAACTTGACGGGGCCGGGGAAAGTATGGCTGCAGTCGTTGCCGTTTTCGCGTTTGGCGGCGCGATTTTTGCGCACGCCCGCCTTTCAAAAGCGGATTCAAGGCGCGCGGGCTTGAATTTTTGCAAAAAATGCAAATATAGGCTTGACAAATCGCTGAATATCTGGCTATAAAAGGCATCCTTTGTAGGCGGAAACGCCTTTAGTTATAGATTTGGAATGGTGGATAAAATGTTCGCAGTTATTAAGACAGGCGGCAAGCAGTACAAAGTCGCAAAAGACGACACGATTGTTGTTGAGAAACTCAACGCGGAAATCGGTTCTACTGTGACATTTGACAATGTGCTTGCCCTCGACGAAAAAATCGGAACGCCGACGATTGCCGGTGCCAAAGTTTCCGCGAAGGTCATCAAGCAGACCCGCGACGACACGGTTATCGTTTTCAAAAAGAAACGCCGTCAGGGTTATCGCCGTAAAAACGGTCATCGTCAGTATATCTCGATTGTCAAGATTACCGACATCGCTGAATAAGAAAAGGGAGAGTATTCCATGGCACACAAGAAAGCAGGCGGTAGCACCAGAAACGGACGCGACTCCGAAGGGCGTCGTCTGGGTTTGAAAAAATCCGGCGGTCAGGCTGTTATCCCGGGAAACATCATTGTTCGCCAGCGCGGCACGAAATACCGCACGGGTGAAAACGTCGGCTTGGGTCGCGATCACACGATTTTTGCGACTGCCGAAGGCCGTGTCGAATTCACGCGCAAAGCGGGCGACAGAGTTTATGTTTCCGTCGTGAAGTAAGCTTTTCCAAAAGGCTTTTATTTCAAAGGGGAGTGGTCTATTCACCATTCCCCTTTTGTCGTACAAAAGAGGGGACTTTCATGAAATTCCTTGACCAAGCGAAAATTTATCTGAAATCGGGCGACGGCGGCAACGGATGCTGTGCTTTCCGGCGCGAAAAGTATATTGAATTCGGCGGTCCGAACGGCGGCAACGGCGGGCGCGGCGGCGACGTCATTTTTGAAGCCGTGCCGAATCTGAACACGCTGATTGATTTTCGCTATCGCCAGCATTTCAAAGCCGAACGCGGTCATCACGGCGAAGGCAGCGACTGCACGGGCGCGAAAGGGCAGAATTTGATTATCAAAGTTCCCGTCGGCACGGAAATCGTCGCCGAGGACGGGGAAACAATCATCAAAGACATGATGATTCCCTATGAACGTTTCACGATTGCCAAGGGCGGCGACGGCGGATTCGGCAACGCGGCGTACAAAACGTCGACGAATCAGGCGCCCCGCCGCGCAGACCCCGGTTGGCCGGGGGAGGAAATGTGGGTCTGGCTGCGGCTGAAAATGATTGCCGATGTCGGACTTGTCGGCTTTCCGAATGCGGGAAAATCGACGTTTTTGGCTGCTGTCAGCGGGGCAAAGCCCAAAATTGCGGACTATCCGTTTACGACGTTGCATCCGAATTTGGGCATTGCGCGAATCGACGACGACGAAATGCTGATTGCCGACATTCCGGGGCTGATTGAGGGCGCGCACGAAGGCGTCGGCTTGGGCGACCGTTTCCTGCGTCACGTTGAACGCTGCGCCGTGTTGTTGCACTTGGTCGACGGGACGGAGGAAGACGTTGCGGGGCGCTACAAGGCGATTCGCAAGGAACTGAAGCTTTATTCCAAAACCCTTGCCGCCAAGCATGAAATCGTCGTTTTGAACAAAGTCGACGCTTTGCTGCCCGAGGAAGTCGAAGAAAAGGCGAAAGCTTTGCAAAAAGCCGCCCGCCGCAAGCCTTTGCTGATGTCGGGCGTGGCGCGCACGGGAACAAAGGAAGTGTTGCGCAAACTGCTGCCGTATGTTTTGGGTTTGCGTCAACAGCGCGACGAATCGGCGATAAAGGGCTTTGATGACAATGACGAATAAGTCGCCGTTGAAAGCTGCCAAGCGCATTGTGCTGAAAATCGGGTCGTCGCTGCTGGTTGACGAATCGACGGGGCGCATCAAAAGCACTTGGCTGAACGCGCTTGCCGACGATATTCTGGCGGCGCGCAAACAGGGGCGCGAAATTATCGTTGTTACATCGGGCGCGGGCGCGGTCGGACGCAAAGTTTTGGGACTGCCGACGGGCAAGCTGCCCTTGCCGCAAAAACAGGCGGCGGCGGCGGTCGGACAAATCCGTCTGGCGCGCGCGTATCAGGAAGTTTTGGCGGAACGCGGGCTGAATGTCGCGCAGATTTTGCTGACTTTGGACGATTCGGAAAGCCGCACGCGCTATCTGAACGCGGGCAATACGCTAAACACTTTGCTGGAAATCGGCGTTGTTCCCGTCATCAACGAAAACGATACGGTCGCGACGACGGAAATCAAAGTCGGCGACAACGACCGTCTGGCGGCGCGCGTGGCGCAAATGGTCAGTGCGGACACCTTGATTATTTTTTCGGACATCAAAGGGCTTTACACCGCGAATCCGCGCAAAGACCCGAACGCCGTCCTAATTCCCGTGGTTGAAAAAATGACCAGGGAAATCGATGCAATGGCGGACGGCGCAGGATCTGCGGTCGGCACGGGCGGCATGGCGACGAAACTGCTGGCGGCGCATCTTTGCACCGAAGCGGGATGCACAATGGCGATTGCTTTGGGAACCGAGCTGTATCCGCTGACGCGATTGGAAAAAACGAACGAATGTACTTGGTTTTTGGCGGACAAAACGCCGCTTTCCGCGCGCAAAAAATGGATTGCGGGCGCGATAAAGCCGCGCGGCACTCTGGTTTTGGACGCGGGCGCGGTCAAAGCTTTGGAACGCGGCAAAAGCCTGCTGCCCGCGGGCATCAAAGCGGTCAAAGGCAGCTTCGCCCACGGCGACGCGGTGACGCTCGAGGATGAAAACGGCGCTTTTCTGGGCAAGGGGCTTGTGTCCTATTCGGCGCAGGAAGCGGCGCTGATTGCGGGCAAGCGCACGAACGAAATCGAAAAGATTCTGGGCTATCACGGGTCGGACGAAATCGTCCACCGCGACAACCTGTTTGCGGAAAAAAGGGGATGAGCCATGCGTGAAATGGGCTTGAAAGCCAAAGCGGCGGAGCGGATTTTGGCAACCGTGCCGACGGCGCAGAAAAACAAAGCTTTGCTGGCGGCGGCGGCCGCGATGGAGCGGGGCGCGGCGGAGTTGCTGGCGGCAAACAAGCGCGACATGGACGCTTTGTCCCCCGAAACGCCGGCGGCGATGCGCGACCGTTTGCTGCTGACCCCCGAACGAATCGCGGGCATTGTCAAAGGTATTTGCGAAATCGCGGCTTTGCCCGATCCCGTGGGGCGGATTTTGGCGGAATGGACGCGTCCGAACGGATTGAAGATTCGTCGGGTCGCCGTTCCTTTGGGCGTTATTGGCGTGATTTACGAAAGCCGCCCGAACGTTACCGCCGACGCGGGGGCTTTGTGTTTCAAATCGGGCAACGCGGTGATTTTGCGCGGCGGTTCGGACAGCTTTCATTCGTCAATGAAAATCACCGAGTTTCTGCACGCGGGACTGAAAGCGGCGGGACTGCCCGAAGACTGCATTCAGTCCGTTCCGACGACCGACCGCGCCGCCGTGGGTGAAATGCTGAAGCTGGACGATTGCATCGACGTGATTGTTCCGCGCGGCGGAAAGTCCTTGATTCAGCGCATTACGGACGAAAGCAAAATCCCGCTGTTCAAGCATTTGAACGGCATTTGCCACACTTACGTTCACCAAGCCGCCGATTTGGACAAAGCGCGCAAAGTCGTTTTAAACGCGAAAATGCGCCGCACGGGGACGTGCAATTCGACGGAAACAATCTTGGTCGACGAAGCGGTCAAAGCAACGCACTTGCCCGCGATTGTTCGGGATTTGCTGGATGCGGGATGCGAAGTGCGCGGCGACGCGACGGTGCAGGCGGTCGATTCGCGTGTTGTTCCCGCGGTTGACGAGGATTGGGACACGGAATACCTTGCCCCGATTGTGTCGATTCGCGCGGTCAAAGACATTGACGAAGCGTTGGAGCATATCGCTTTGCACAGCTCGCACCACACCGAATCGATTTTGACCGAGGACAAAGCGGCGGCGGACAAATTTCTGGCGAACGTCGACAGCGCGGTCGTCATGGTCAACGCGTCGACGCAATTCTGCGACGGCGGCGAATTCGGCATGGGCGCGGAAATCGGTATAGCGACGGGACGGCTGCACGCGCGCGGTCCAATCGGATTGGAACAACTGACAACATTCAAATATCAGGTGTACGGTGACGGGCAGATTCGGGCGTAAAAAAGTAGGCATTTTGGGCGGGTCGTTCAATCCCGCGCACGACGGGCATCTGTACATCAGCCGCCAAGCGTTGGAGCTGTTGGACTTGGACGAAGTGTGGTGGCTGGTTTCCCCGCAAAACCCGCTGAAGCCGACGGACGGCATGGCGGAATTTTCCCGCCGTTTCGACAGCGCGGTCAAAGTCGCCGCCGCCGAACCCCGCATTGTCGTTTCGGCGATTGAAAATGAATTTCATACCCGCTATACCGCCGACACGATTCGCTGTCTGCGGGAACGTTTTCCCGACATCGCTTTTGTGTGGCTGATGGGGGCGGACAACTTAATCGACTTTCACCGCTGGCAGGAATGGCGTACAATCATGCGTTCCGTGCCGATAGCGGTTTTTGCCCGAAAAACGTATCGGATTCGGGCTTTGCACGGGCGGGCGGCGAACTGCTTCCGCCTTTACAGGGTTCCGTCCGAACGGGCGGCTTTGCTGGCGGCCATGCGCGCGCCGGCGTGGACTTTCCTGCCGATTCGGGTGCATCCCGCTTCGGCGACGGAAATCAGAAACAAGGGATTGTTTTAAGGAGATTTGACGATGGCAACGAAAAAAGCGGATTCCGCGGAAAAAAAGACCAAACAGACGGTCAAAAAAGCCGTGAAAGAAGCCAAAAAAACGGCGAAAAAGGAAACCGAAAAGAAAGAAATCAAAAAAACGGTCAAAAAAGCCGTTAAAAAGATTTTGAAAGACACCCAAAAACAGGTCAAAAAAGCGGAAAAGGAAAACGCCGCCGCCGTGAAAATGGTGGACTTGATTGAAAAAACGCTGACGGCGGGCAAAGCCGAAGACGTGGTTGTGCTGGATTTGACGGGAAAAACGGCTTTGGCGGATTACTTGGTCGTCGCGACGGGGCGTTCCCCGCGCCATGTCACCGCTTTGGCGGAACAGGTGCAGATGCGCTTGAAAAAAACGGGCGTTCCCGCTCAGCTGGAAGGCGAAGACGTCGGCGATTGGGTGATTGTGGACGCGGGCGACGTGATTGTGCACGTTTTCCACCCCGAAACGCGCGACTTGTACCGCATTGAAGAACTGTGGGGCGGCGAAACCCCGCGCCGCGCGAAGTAATGGACATCGTCATTGCCGCTATCGGGCGGATGAAAGCAAGCCCCGAACTGGAGCTGTTGACGAAATACGTCAAACAGACGCGCTGGAACGTTGTCGTCAGGGAATTCGAGGATAAAAAATCGGGTTCCGTCGACGAACGCAAAAAGCGCGAGGGCGAACTGCTGCTTTCAGCCGTTCCCGACGGCGCGAAAATCGTTGTGCTGGACGAACGGGGCAAGCTGTTAAGCTCCGAATCGTTCGCGCATAAGCTTGGCGCGTGGCAGGACGACGGCGCGCCCGCTGTCGCTTTTCTGATCGGCGGGGCGGACGGGCACGGCGACGAAATGCGCGCCCGCGCCGATTTGCTGCTGGCGTTCGGCACGATGACATGGCCGCATTTCCTTGCCCGCGTGATGCTGACCGAACAGATTTACCGCGCCAAAACGATTTTGGACGGGCATCCGTACCACCGCGCATAAAATCTTTGTCCCTGTCCGTTTTTAGAGCTGTAAAAAGCTGAAAAATGGATTATATTTCCCGTTAGATTTTTTAATTTCAACCAAGGAGTAACGACCGTGTCCGAAGAAATCAAACGTCCCCGTCCCGTCATGCTGTGCATTTTGGACGGGTGGGGTCATCGCGACAGCAAAGAAAACAACGCTATTGAAATGGGCAACACGCCGAACTGGCATGAATTGGTCAAAACCTGCCCGAACACTTTGATTGCCACGTCGGGGCTGGACGTCGGTCTGCCCGCGGGTCAAATGGGCAATTCGGAAGTCGGTCACATGAACATCGGCGCGGGTCGCGTCGTCATGCAGGATTTGCCGAAAATCGACCAAGCCTGCGCGGACGGTTCTTTGGCGAAACGTCCCGCCGTCGTCGATTTGATTGAAAAACTGAAAGCGTCCAAAGGCACTTGCCACCTGTTGGGTTTGATGAGCCCCGGCGGCGTTCATTCCCACATCAACCACATCATCGCTTTGGCAAAGATTTTGGACGGCGAAAACATTCCCGTCGCCGTTCACGCTTTCCTTGACGGCCGCGACGTGCCGCCCGATTCGGCTTTGGGCTATGTCAAAGATTTTGAAAACGCCGTCAAAGATTTGAAAAACGTTCATATCAAAACGGTTTCGGGGCGTTATTACGCGATGGACCGCGACAACCGCTGGGAACGCGTGAAACTGGCGTTTGACGCGATAATGAGCGGCAAAGGCAATCATGCCGATTCCGCCGAAGCCGCGATTGAAGCGTCCTATGCCGAAAAAGTGTTCGACGAATTCGTGATTCCCGCTGTTATCGGCGACTACAAGGGCATGAACGACGGCGACGGCATTTTGTTCGCGAACTTCCGTTCCGACCGCGCCCGCGAAATCATGTACGCTTTGGCGGACAAACCGTTTGACAAATTCGCCCGCGAAAAAACGGTTGATTTTGCGGCTGTCGTCGGCATGACGCAGTATTCCGCCGATCACGACCGCTTTGTGAAGCCGATTTTCCCGCCCGAACAGCTGAAAAACATTTTCGGCGAAGTCGTTTCCAACGCGGGCATGACGCAGCTGCGCATTGCGGAAACCGAAAAATACGCGCATGTTACGTTCTTTTTCAACGGCGGCGAAGAACGGCTGTTCAAGGGTGAAGAACGCATTTTGATTCCGTCGCCGAAAGTCGCGACTTACGACTTGAAACCGGAAATGAGCGCGTTTGAAGTCTGCGACGCTTTGGTCAACGCGATTGATTCGGGCAAGTTCGACACGATTATCGTAAACTTTGCGAACGGCGACATGGTCGGTCACACGGGCATTCTGCCCGCCGCCATCAAAGCCGCCGAAGCGGTCGACAAATGTCTGGGCAGACTGGAAGACGCGATTAAACGCGCAGGCGGCGTGATGCTGGTTACCGCCGATCACGGCAACTGCGAACTGATGAAGGACGAAAAGACGGGCGCGCCCTATACCGCGCACACGACGTTCAAAGTTCCCGTCGTTCTGTTCAACGGCCCCAAGGGCGCGACGCTGCGCGACGGCGGCCGTCTGGCGGATTTGGCGCCGACCCTGCTGCAGCTGCTGGGATTGGAACAGCCTGCGGAAATGACGGGCAAATCGCTGCTGAAGTAAGGCTATGACTTTTAAAAAGACGACGATACTGTTTTGCGCGATTCTGTTTGCGGGGAATGTGTCGCCGTCTTTTGTTTACTCTGCGACGGACAAGGCGCAGGCCAAGGCGGAGCTGTCGAAAATCACGTCCGAAATCAAAGCCGCCGAACAAAAGCACAAGGAATTGCGCGAAAAAGCCAAAGCCGCCCGACAGGAAATTCTGGACGTGCGGCGCAAAATGGTGCGCGCGGCGGGATCGATTCAAGAACAGGAAGAAAGCCTTGACAGGCTGGAGGAAAAGCTCCGCGAATTTGAAGCGCAGCAATCCTTGATGAAAAACCGTTTGGAAATCCGCAAGGAACAGCGTCTGCGCGTTTTGGCGGCTTTGCAAAATCTGGCGTGGAAACCGACGGAAGCATTGTTAATCCAGCCGTTGCCGCCGCAGGACACTTTGCGCAGCGCGCTGTTGCTGCGCGAAGCCGTGCCGCGGCTGGAGTATTCGACCGAAGGGTTGCGGCGCGATTTGATGAAAGTCGCCAGCTTGACGACCGCGATTCGGGCGCAATACGCGCAAATCAAAACGATGGCGAAACGGCTGGAGCGCAAGCGCAAGGATATGGACGAGCTTATCGGCAAAAAATCGCGCCTGCAAACGGTGTTTGCCAGCGAAAGCGCGCGGGCGAAATCCAAAGCCGAAAATTTGGCGAAACAAGCGGGCGATTTGAAAGACCTGCTGGTTCGTTTGGACGAGGAAAGCCGCCGTCAAAAACAGATGCGTCCCGCGCAAAGCGGCGTGCCGACGGGGGCGTTTATGGCGGCAAAAGGGCGGATTCCCTATCCCGTCAAGGGAAACATCATCAAAAAATTCGGCGACATGACCGACGCGGGCAGCGCGTCCAAAGGCATTATCATCCGCACGCGCGCCAACGCGCAGGTGATTTCGCCTTACGACGGCACGGTTTTGTTCGCGGGGCCGTTCCGCGGCTACGGCCAGCTGGTCATCATTGAACACGGCGACGGGTATCATACCTTGCTGGCGGGACTGGGGCGTCTGGACACGGCGGTCGGTCAATCGCTGCTGGCGGGCGAACCCGTAGGAATAATGGTGGCGCAAACGCAGCCGACGCTGTATATTGAGTTACGCAAAAACGGCCAGCCGATAAATCCGGCGGGCTTTATGAACCAGAAAAGGGGATAAACTATGAAACGTTTCGCAACGGCATTATTGGCTTTGTCATTGCTGGCAACGCCCGTTTCCGCCAAAGAAAAGGCGGCGGAACCCGAAAAAAAGGAAGTTTCCAACGATTCGGTATACAAGTATTTAAATGTGTTCAGCGAAACGTTCAAACGCGCGCGCACCGATTATGTCGAGGAAGTTCCCGCCGACAAACTGATTGAATACGCCATTAACGGCATGCTGTCGTCGCTTGACCCCCATTCGTCGTATCTGGACGTTGAAACGTTCAAGGAAATGCGCGAACAGACCAAGGGCGAATTCGGCGGTTTGGGCATTGAAGTCACCATGGAAAACGGCTGGGTCAAGGTCATTTCCCCGATTGACGACACGCCGGCGTCCAAAGCGGGGATCCAAGCGGGCGACTTTATCACGCACATTGACGGCACGACGGTTTTGGGGCTGACGCTGAACCAAGCGGTCGACAAAATGCGCGGGCCTTTGAACTCCAAGGTCAAACTGACCGTGCGGCGCAAGGACAAGCCCGCTTTTGACGCCACTTTGACGCGCGACGCGATTAAAATCCGTTCGGTTAAAACCGAAGACAAAGGCACGGTCGGCTATATCCGCATTTCGTCCTTTTCCGATACGACAACGGACGATGTGAAAAAAGCGATTGCCAAAATTCAAAAAGATCACCCGAACGATTTGTCGGGATACGTCATTGACTTGCGCAACAATCCGGGCGGATTGCTGGATCAAGCCGTATCGGTCGCCGATTTGTTTTTGGATTCGGGCGAAATCGTTTCGACCCGTCCGCGCCGCGCCGAGGAAATGCAGCGCTATGACGCGACCAAAGGGGACGAAACCAAAGGCATGCCGATTGTCGTTTTGATTAACGAAGGGTCGGCGTCGGCGGCGGAAATCGTCGCGGGGGCTTTGCAGGATCATAAGCGCGCCATTGTCGTCGGCATGCGTTCGTTCGGCAAGGGATCGGTGCAGACGGTCATTCCCGTTACGGGATTCGGGGCGATTCGGCTGACGACCGCGCGGTACTACACGCCGTCGGGCAGATCGATTCAAGCCAAAGGCATTGAACCCGACATTCAAATCCCCGTCGCGCATGTCGAATACAAAGCGGCGCGTTATGACGAATTTACGGAAGCCGCCTTGCCCAACGCTTTGGCGAAACAGGACGAACCCAAAGGCAAAAAAGCCAAAAAGGAAAAAGAACCCGATCCGTTTGACGAAAAACCCGCCGAGGAAAAGAAAGCCGAAGACTACCAGCTGGATCGCGCCATGGACATTGTCAAGGCGATGGGCATTTATCACAATAAATAAGGAATCCCGATGACACCGTCCGCTTTTGCAATCGAAAAAAAACAGGCCGACGCGCGCAAAGCTTTTTACGCGGTGGCGGTGCTGGCCGCTTTGTCGTTTTCGGTCGCGGCGGCGGGGGTGTATTGGTCGTTTTTCAATTCGCCCGCGCCGGCGGTGTCTTTTGATTTGGAACGGGTGAAAACGGCGGAATTGATCAATCCTCAGCCGCCCGAACAAAAAGCGGCCGAACCCGTTGAAACGCCGGCGGAAACGGCCGAATTGATTCAGCAAATCGAGGAGCACAAAAAATCCGTCGACGCAACGGCCGAATCGCTGAAGAAAAAGGTTGAATCGTCCGCCCCCGCGCCGGCGCCCGAAAGTGCCGAAGTGGCCGGCTTGCACCGCGAACAGGCGGCGGAAGCGGAACAAAAAATCGCGGAAATCGCGGCTTTGGCGCAGGAACGCGACGTTAAGCAACGGCAAAAGGAGATTTCCGCCGCGGCGGAAGCCCACGAAGAATCGGCGAAAAACGAATTTTCGGCGTATGCGCCCGCCGTTGCCGAACCGCCGAAGAAAAAAGCGAAGTACACGATTCCCACACTGATTAAAAAAAGCGATTTGAAAAACGCGCTGACAAAACCGTCAGCGGGTTTTTATCTGCACGAAAACGGCGAACGCCTGCCGTTGCCCGAACTGGTGCATACGACGCTGGTCGAATCTTTGCCGAACTTCGGGCTGATTAAACAAAAAGATGTCAAAGGCGTTCTGCCGCTGCAGGTGATTCAGCCTTTGGCCGATTTGCGCAAGGACGGCCTGCCCGTCAAAGCCGGAAACGGATTGTCGCCTGCCAAAGCGTATGCCGCCAGTGTTTCCGAAAAGCCCGCCGTTCCTTATATTTCCGTGCTTTTGTCGGGGTTGGGGCGGCGCAAAAACGTAACGGAATCGGCTGTCGCGTCAATGCCCGCGGCCGTGTCGATGTCGTTTTCGCCGTACGCGCCGCGTTTGAAAGAATACATTGAAAGCGCGCGCAAAGCGGGGCATGAAACTTTGCTGGATATGCCGATGCAGCACGGGACTTTTCCCGAAACGGACCCCGGTCCTTTGGGGCTGGTCGTCGGATTGCCCGAACACGAAAACCACAAGCGTTTGCGCAAAGTTTTGGGAACGAACGCCGCTTTTATCGGGCTGGCGGCGCAGCGGAATCAGAATTTTTCGTACTACGCCGCGGCGGAAATGAAAAAGTTTGTCGAGGAAATCGATTCGCGCGGCTTGATCATGATTGCGGGATCGGATGAATCGGACATGCCCGCTTTTGAAAAAACGGTGCGCCCCGATGTTTACATCGCGGACGATTTGTATCGCGCGGCAATCAAAGCGCGATTGGAAAAAGCGTTGAAACAGGCGCAAAAGGACGGACGGGCTTTTGTCAGAATCGAAGCGTACCCCGTGACAATGGTGGCGCTGCTTGAATTCATGAAATCGCTTGCCCCGACCGAGGAAAACCCCGAACCGAAAGTGGTTTTCGCGCCCGTGTCCTATTACGCGCAACAAACAGCGGAGGCCGAAAAATGAAAAAAGAATACCGTCCGAACGTCGGATTGATGGTTTTGAATCATGCGGGGGACGTGTTTACGGCGCGGCGCGTCGACGCCCGCCAAAAGGGCTGGCAAATGCCGCAGGGCGGAATTGACGCGGGCGAAGACCCGTACACCGCCGCTTTGCGCGAATTGAAGGAGGAAACGGGCATCGAATCCGTTTCTTTGATTGCCGAAAGCACGCATTGGTACGCTTACGATTTTCCGGCGGATGTGACTTTTGTCAGCGAAAAGAAAAAAAAGTTCGCGGGTCAAACGCAAAAATGGTTTTTGTTTGAATTTACGGGCGACGAATCGGAAATCAACATCAATCAAGACCATGCCGAATTTCGCGAATGGGCATGGACGCCCGCCGAACGGGTCGCGGATATGATTGTTGAATTCAAACGCGCGGTGTACGAACGGGTGATTGACGAATTCATGCCGTTTATCGAAGCCGTCCGCGCAAACGCGAAACGCTGAAAATCCGCGTATGACTTTAGACATAGGAACGGCTTGAACACCGCGGAAATGCTGGTGTTATGCCGTCAGATATAGCATTTTTCCGTTGTATTCTTTCTTTTTTAACGGCTAAGATGTAAACAGTAAAAAAAGTTTACCCGCGATTCGGAGGATACGGCCATGACAACATTTGATAAATCAAGCAGTCAGCGCGGCGCGCTGATGGTGGAGGCCATCGCCCTGTTGGGATTGATGACCATGATTTCCCCGATGATCGTGCGGCAAACGGCGGAACGCACCACGGAAATGGAGGACGTCGCCGTCGCGGGACAGATGAAAACAATCAAGGACGCTTTGGAAAACTACATCCAAGCGGACTATGCGAATCTGGTTCCCAATCCGCCTACGCAGGAGGAGTTTCAACATAATATCACGGCGGCGAAACTGTCCCCGTATCTGCCGTCTTCCTACATAGACGGCGGGGAGATTCGCGGCAATAAACTGGCTGACGGGTTTGACGTCGGCGTACGCGGATTCTGCACGGAAAAACAGGACAACAGGGGGGCGACATGTTCAACTTTGTCGGCGTCGTGCAAATGCACGCGCTATAAAATCGTGGGCATGATTGTTTCCAAGAAGAACAACAACGAAGAAATCCCCGACAAACGCGCGGCGCGCGTGGCGTCGATGCTGGGGGCGGACGGCGGCTATATGCGGACGTCGGACGTCGTCAACGCTGTTGCCGGGGGCGGCGCCGCAGACGCGATGAAAAAGGTTTTGGGCGCGCAGGGCATGTGGGAAGTCGACGACGTCACCAAATACATTTCGGGCATCGGTACGAATTCGGGCGGCCGAATCGCGTTGTCGACGGTGTTTTCGTCGGGGCTGTCCGCCGATTACCTGTATCGTAAAAAGGTCAATGGTCTGCCCGACGCGAATTCGATGTTTACGGATTTGGATATGGGCGGCAACGGCGCGTGCGAAGACGCGTCGGGCGACGGCAAATGCAACCGCATCAACAACGCGGGCGGATTGGAAGTCATTGCGGGACGGTTGATCGTGCGTAAAAAGAACGGCGCGGCCGCCGACAACCAGGCCGACGGATCTGGCGACACTTTGGCGCGAATCGCGTTGGGAACGGACAAAGCCAGCATGCAGGTTGAAAAAAGCGTTACCATTACGGCGAACAAACTGCTGGCGGATGATGCCACAAAAACGGAAGACGGCAGCATCCAAATCGCCGCGTCGAAAAACATCAACGCCAAAGCCGATGACAATTTCGTCGCGGAAGCCAAGAAAAAGGCCGAAATGAAAACATCCGACGACAAATTGCGCTTTGTCGCCGAGGACGGCACGATTTCCATGGAGGCCTATTCATCGGGTGAAGCGACCGATCCCACATCGGAGGTGTCCCTGACATCCGAGGAAGCGACCATGAGCGGCCCCGCCGTTACCGTCGAAGCGGGGACGGGCGGCATGGAATTGAATTCCGACGACGAAATCAAAATCGCCGCCGACAAACTGCTGAATATGAGCGGCGCGACGGGCGTCAATATGACTTCGCCGGAAAAAATCGAAATTAAATCCGACAAGACCATGACGCTTCACGCGGGAACGGAAATGAAGCTGGAAAGCGACGAAACCATTTCCATTATGGGCAACAAATCCGCCAAAATCGGCAGCGGGGACAATCATTTGATTGTCAGCAACAAGGCGGCTGATGATAAAGGAACCATAGTGAACGGCGACACGGCGCATAACGGTTCGTATGCCGAAGTCGTCGGCGGCCTGTACATCAACACGGCGAACAGCCACGTTTTGTCGGTCGGCGCGGGCGGCGTCGCGTCCGTATTGCTGCAGGACGGCGGCATCACGATGCACAAATCCGACGGTAAAAAACCGGGGATGATCGGCACCGCCAACAAGGATGACGTCGTTATCAAAGCGACAAGCAGCGGCGGCGTTATCACCTTGTCCAACAAAGGGCGCGAACATCCCGCCATTGAATTGCGCGGCGACACGGGTTTGATTTCCGCGACCGCGTTCCAGCCGGACTATGTCATTAACAACAATGGCGACGCCGTTCAGCCCGTTGTCAAGCGAGGGGGCGTTTCGTTCAGTTCGTCCGGCGTGATGGATTCCAACAGCATAACGTCCGTTACGGCGACGACCTTTGACAAAATCGCGACGGATTCCGGCGTAGGGGGATCGAAAACGTACAACGTTCATCAGCAAGACGCGACATTGAACAGATTCCGCGTCGATCCCGCGTTCGTGTCCGTGATGAACGACATCAAAATCACGTCCCGCGGCGGCGCGCGGCTCAGCGAAGCTTTGCCGAACTATATTCTGAAAGGCATTTACGAACTGAGCAACACCTATGCCAAGGGGCCGTGGCCGTGCGCCGCGTCGTGTTCAAGCATTTCGGATGCCGATTTAGCTCAAGGAACTGCATGCTGCACCTATTCTTTGCCCCGAATCTTTGTCAAGGATGAAGTCGGCAGCGACCATATTTTGTACTATCCCGCGGACGACATTCCGAGCAGCGGAGGCAACGTTGATCCGGCAACTCCGTCGGCATCAACCACCGAATACAAAATCAATTTGTATGCCGGCTCTTATACCGATTGCCCGAACGACGGCAACTGTTTGGCGCACCCGTTCATGGGGGTTGTTCCCGCCCCTGGGCGGCGGGCGTCCACTCTCAGCCCAAGTCTTAAAGGCGGCGATGTCGAAACCATGGCAGGGTGGGATGAAGGCGTTTGCCCCGACGGTTATGTGGCGGCAATGACGGTAACGCCGTCCCAGTTCGATGTCGGCAGAGTCAGCTACGTCAACACCTATGTTCCCATTCAATCCGACGACACGGGCGAATATTTGGCCTACATTTCGTGGAACCAAGGGCATCCGTCCATCGGCGGCGTGTTCCAGCCCGCGACGTCCGTCGGCATCGCGATTAAAGACATTACCACTGACGGTACCTCTAAGGGTGAGTTGCAAGGCTGGGGGATCGCCATGGGAACGGTCGGCTGGGGCTTTACGGACGAAACGAAAACCGACGCGACATGGATGTGGAACTACGGCGCGAACATTCAAGCCGGCATGATGAAAGCGTACGCGCAGACGTACTGCTACTTCAATCCCAAACGGTTCAACATGCCGAACATGAAGGTCATTCAGTCCAGCGGCGGCAACGTCATCACGCCGATGAACTCCGTCAACGACCTGTAAAAAGGAGGATTCGCCATGTTTTTCTGGGTTGTTCTGGCATCGCTGATGGGCATCATTATGTTCGGAAGCCTGTCGGATAAAACGAAAGACGAGGAATTCTTTGTCGAACCCGTGTACGAAGCGTTGTCTTTGAACCTGTTTCAATACCACAACGCCGCCGTATACGGGTACGAAGACGCCGTCAAGGACGGGTATGAAAAGTCTTTGAGCACGGGAACCAATCCCGTGGCGGAGTATTTTGACAGACACGTTGACGGCGTCGTTCCTTTGGCGACTGTCGAAAATGCGCAAATCACCAAAGGCGGGGACGACGGAAACGTTATTTTGCCGTACATTACGAAATATCTGCCGATCGGGTTCAAACCGCAAAACAACACCCGCACCTATCTGATGTGTGTCGACGGCAGTCAAGGACAGACCAACGGGCTGACCTGCAACGATCCGACGGCGGTGCGCTATGTGATGACGTTCCGCGAAGTTCCGCCGCGCTATGACGGCGCGGACAAAATGCTGGCTTTGCGCGCGGTTGCCAAGGCGTCGGTCAATTCCCGCTATGTCGGCATGATTGAAAAAGCGGAAACGCCTTTGGAAAAAAAGGCCGACACGTATCATCAGCCGCTGGGGGCGCATTACTACATTCTGGCTAGCGGCTATTCCCCCGCGACGGCGGCGTATCTGCCCGATTATCTGGTTTGCCAAGCCCCGCGCGACAACACGGAACCGACTTTGGTTTTGGGCGACAAAGCCAAAACGACGCGCTATCTGGTCGCGCTGTCTTTGATGCAGGGGCTGGAACATAATGCCAACATTCCCGAAGGAACGGGCATCATCAGCAACTGCAAAGCGTTGGAAGAAAGCAGCGGCGGCTGATGCAAAAACTTTTCCCGACAAGGGCGAAAGTTCTTGAAAACGGTGCGCAACCCGCTATATTTATGTTTAGCCTGTAACCAATTTTAGGAGATTTGAAATGGCGTCTGTTATTAATGATTCGTGCGTAAAATGCTTGTCCTGCATCGACGTTTGCCCCGTCGGCGCGATTTCCGAAGCGGATACGCAGTGCGTTGTCAACCCCGACACCTGCATTGAATGCGGCGTTTGCATTTCCGAATGCCCGCAGGGTGCCATCACCACGGAAGACGAAGCGGATGAAAAATGGGTGAAATTCAACGCTGAAAACGCGAAATAATCCGTTTTAACCGTTTAAAAGCCCGTTTTGAAAAAAGCGGGCTTTTTTTATTGAAAAAATCGAAAAGATTGGTATCTTAACAAACGGGTCCATAGCTCAGTTGGTTAGAGCTGGGCGCTCATAACGCCTTGGTCGGGGGTTCGAGTCCCTCTGGACCTACCAAAAAATAAACCTCCCCCTGCGGGAGGTTTATTTTTTGGTTAGATTCAGGCTCGAACCCTGAGAGGGTTTTCGGCGAAACAGGAAACGGGCTTAAACGCCTGTTTCCCGCCGATTGCCTTTACACGGGCAGTTTTTTGCCCGCCAGAATGTGGACGTGCAGATGCGGGACTTCCTGTCCGCCGTTTTTGCCCGTGTTCATCACCAGACGATAACCCGCTTCCGCAACGCCCAGCTGCTGCGCGACTTTGCCGACCGCCGCAAAAAATCCCGCGACCTCTTCGGCGGGCGCATGCGCCGTAAAGTCCGAAAAATCCGTGTATTCGCCCTTCGGAATCACCAAAACATGGGTGGGGGCTTTGGGGTGCAAATCGGGAAACGCAATGGCGAAATCATCCTCGTAAATCTTGTTCGTCGGAATTTCGCCGCGCAAAATCAGCGCGAATACGTTGTTTTTATCGTACATTTCTTACTCCTTTGTTCTGCTGTTTTTTTCGGCGATGCCCGAAATTCCTTCGCGGGATTCCAGTGTCTGCCAAACCTGTTCGGGGCGGATGTCCGCGTCCGCCCACAACACCAATAAATGATAAAGCAAATCCGCGCTTTCCGTGACGATGTGCGCCGTGTCGTTTGATGCCGCCGCTATGACGGTTTCAACGGCTTCTTCGCCGACTTTTTGCGCGATGCGGGCGCGTCCGCGGGAAAACAGCTTTGCCGTGTAGGATGTGGTCGGGTCGGCCGTTTTGCGGCCGGCAATCGTTTCAAACAACCTGTCCAGAATCATGGCTCTTCTCCTTTTAAAGCGTCCAGCGCTTCGGCGACGGTGAACGCGTTTTCGTACAAAGCCCGTCCCGTTATCACGCCCGTGATGTTCGGAACGTTCAATTTGGCGCAATCGCGCAGGTCTTGCAAGCTTGAAATTCCCCCCGAAACGATGACGGGCGTTGAAATTTGCCGCGCCAGTTTCGCGGTGGCGGGCAGATTCGCGCCTTTCATCACGCCGTCGCGCGAAACATCCGTGTGGATAATCGCGCAAACGCCGCAGTCTTCAAAGCGTTTTGCCAGCTCGATATCCGTGACGGACGACGTTTCAGCCCAGCCTTCGACGGCGACAAAGCCGTTTTTGGCGTCGATGCCGACGGCGATTTTGTCGGGAAACAGACGGCAGGCGTCCTTGACAAAAGCGGGGTTTTTCAGCGCGGCCGTTCCCAGAATGACCCTTGCAACCCCGCAGTTCAGCCACTTTTCAATCGTGGCAAGCGAACGGATGCCGCCCCCCAGTTCGATTTTCATTTTGACGCTTGAGCAAATCGATTCAACGGCGGCGGTGTTGACGGGCGAACCCGCGAACGCGCCGTCCAAATCGACGATGTGCAGGTATTTCGCGCCTTGCATTTCAAACGCCGAAGCCTGCGCCGCGGGGTCGGCGTTAAACACGGTCGATTGAGCCATATCGCCCTGTTTTAAACGGACGCAAGCCCCGTTTTTCAAATCGATTGCGGGCAGTAAATCCATAGGCCAACCCTTTCATAAAACTTTTTTTAAGGTTTTTCCGGTTATAAAATAAGCTTGGAATATAAATAACGGGTATCTGATGAAAATGAAACGCTTTTTATGGTCGGTATTGTTTTTTTGCGCCGCTCAGATGCCCGCGAACGGTTTTGCGGCGACCGCGTCGGGCGAATTGGCGGAACGGCTGTTTACGTTTGACGCGAAGCTGGCGCCGATAAAGCTGGAATACGTCGATTTCAAAATCGACCGCGCCCGAACGGCCGAAGAATGGGGCAAGGATATCGGCAAATACAACTTCAAACTGTTCGGATGCAAGCGCGCCGATAAAAAGCTGGTTTTGAACCAAGGGCGCGCCATGCGCCGCGACATGAAATTCGGCGATGTGTTTTTCGAGGAAATGAACGAACTTTTCCCCGTCGTCGTTCCCAAAAACAGCCCGTATTATCCCTATTCAATCGGCGATGTCGAACCGGGGTATCTGATTACCGCGGAAATCAAGGATTTGTACATCAACGTGTGCGACCATTACGACTGGCGCACGCGCGTTTATTCCCAGCTGCGCAGCGGAACGGCGGAAATCAAAGTGCTGTGGCGCGTGATTACGCCGTATAACCGCAAATTGTATTGGGAAGACGTTACGCACGGCTATGCCCGAATCGAGGACCCGATTCGCAACGGCGAGGTGCGCTTGGCTGAAAAAGCGTTCGCGGACGCTTTGGTGCGTTTAATCGGCATGCCGGGATTTTTGGAAACCATGCGCAACAAGCCCGACGCCGCCATGCTGGCGCAAGCGAAGGCGGAATTCGACGCGCAAGTGGCGCATCATATTCAATCCCGCAACAATTTGCAGTCTTCCTATCGCCGCAACCGTGTGAAGTTTTATTCCGAACGGCACTTCATCCGCGAATTGGAAACGTTGGAAAAGCTGGCTCCGACGCAAAACGCGATGGCGGACGACTTTGCGCACGGATTGGATGACGTTCACGGCTTGGGGGACGGACTGGCAAGCGCGATTCGCAACAAGGGAACCGATTATTCGGGCGTCGATTACGACAACATGACGGACGAAGAGCGCGCGTTGTACGACCGTTTGGCTTTGGGCGACGGCGGGGCGGAACTGTCCGATTCCGACAAAGCTTTGCTGGCGCGGATGCTGCGCGACGGCCGATTGAGCGGTATTGCCGGCCGTTTGCTGCCCGATGAAACGCTGGAACAGTCGCTTTACGGCAAAGTGCTGGACTCTTCGCCTTTGTTGCGGCTGTTCGACGGCTATCTGTTCGCTTCCGACGCGGACAAAGAAACCGTGGATACTTTGCTGGACGGCGATTTGTCCCGTCACAGAAACAAGTACGGCTTTATCGTTTCGCCGATTGACGGCTGGATTACGATTAACAATCAAAAGCCGTTCCGCTATTTGTCGCCCGCGCGCATTTACCGCATCCGCGCCAGTGTGGTCGCCGTTTCAAACGCGGAGGATGTCGGGTCGGGATTGGTTATCGCGCCGTCTTTGGTGTTGACGAACTATTCGGTGACGAAATCGTCGCCGTACGCCAAAATCGAATTTTTGGACGGGCGCGTCGTGCCGTCCATGGTGCTGCGCGTCGACAAGCAAAAAGACGTCGCGCTGCTGTACATGCCGCCCGCAAAATTCGACAAATTCAACTGGCCGATTCCCTTGCGGCTGGATTTGCCCGATGTCGGCGAAAAATTCTACGCTATCGGCACGCCCATGCGCGGCGGATTCGAGGGGGCGATGGAAAACGGCAAAGTCGCGGGGTACCGCTATATGGATTCGGGGGTCGATATCTTGACGACGACGAACGTCCAAAGCGTGACTCTGGGCGGCATATTGGTTGACGAAAACGGAAACGCCATCGGGCTGGCGCATGCGGGCGAAAGCTTGACGGACAGCCGCCGCGACGGCTTTATTCCCGTGGGCGACGCTTTTGACGCTTTGAAAGTGCGGATTTTGGATCGCGATATGGACGAAACGCCGACGCAGAAAGCTTTGCGGCTGAAAAAAGCACACGACAACTATATCAAATAAGCGGGATTACCGTCCGAAAAACATATCGTTCATATCGACGATTTGCGTTTTGGCGGGCAAGATGAACACCGAATCGTCAAGTGCGGCGGCACGGATGTTTTTCATGTCGACCTGCATGTTTTCCGTTTTGGTGTAAACGGGCAAACCGAACTGCTCCGAAACGCAGATTTGCGTTCCTTTCGCATCCGACATCATGCGGCAGGAAACGCCGTTTTTCACGGTTTCTTCCCCCAGGACGAACGTTTCGTCATCCATGGGCAAAGCCGCGTAATTCGGGGCGTTTTTGTCTTTGACGGCCATGCCCATAACGGACACGGTAACTTGGCGGCCGTCAAACAAAACGGTGGCGGGCAGGGCGGCGTTTTTGCTTTCCATTTTCCATTTATCGCCTTTTTGCGAAACATTGTAGGAAATCACGCCGTCATCGCCGGAAACCGTCATCGTGTAAACAACGCCTTGTTTCGGGCGGTTTCCATTGGCTTGACGCATAAAATCGGCGGCTGTTTGAGTTTGAGCGTTGGCGGCGGTCGAAAACAGCAAAGCGCAAAGAAAAGTTTTTTTCATGGAAATCTCCTAACAAACCAGTTTGTAACCGTCCGAACCGCCGGCCGTGAAAGTCAGTCCCGTGTTTTCCAACTTTTGACGCAGGCGGTAGATGTGCGTTTCCAACGTGTGCGTTGAAATGCCTTCGCCGTATCCCCAGATGTCGCGCAACAGCGTTTCACGGTCGACGGGGGCGGCTTTGCGGTGCAGATAGTCCAGCAGGGCGGCTTCCTTTTCCGTCAGCCGGATTTCAGTCGTTTCAAACGACAGCGTTTTGGCGGAAAAGCTGAATTTCCACAGCCCTATCATCACGGCGGAATCGTCGCTTTGTTCAAACCGCGCGGCGGCGGCAATGATTGCCGTCAGTAAAACGGGCAGACGGAACGGCTTTTGATAAATCAACGCTTCGGGGGCTTCGACCGCGCGGGAAAGCAGATAAAACAAAGGAACTCCGCCGTTGTTTTGCGCCAGCGTTTGCCGCTGTTCTTCCGTCGGTTCGTCAAAAATCAAAGCGGAAAACTTTTCCCGCCCCATGGCGTCGCAGGCGGCGGCGAAATCATCCGTTTCAACGACTTCGTCCGCGATGTTCAAAGCGCGGATTTCGCCAGCCAAAGCTTGACGCGGTAAAACGGCATGGGAATAAAGCAGAATGTGGCGCATGAGGAAATCCTTTTTCCTTTCAGTGTAGACGCGGGGATTGATTTTTTCAAACAAATAAGTTGGCATATAAATTGCATATTAAAAATCAACAAAACAGGGAGGTTTGCCATGGATGACGTGCGCTTTACGGTTGATACCGCGGTTTGGCTGGACGGGGTGACGTTTGCCGCGCCCGCATTGAAGCAAAAAGCGGAATCCCCGTCTTTCAAGGAAACGCTGACGCAAACGGAAACGGCGGTTCCCGCCGCTTCGTCCGCGGTTGCCGAACTGCCCGCGGCGTTGGAAAACGTCGAGGATTTAACGCCGTTCGTCGTCGGTTCGGACAGTAAAACTTCCGCCCCCGGAACGCGGCTGGACGGCGAACTGAAACGCACGACTTTTCAAACAGCGCCGCTGAAGCGTTCACCTTACAACATGTCCGAAGCCCGCGCAAAACGCCGTGAAGAGGCTTTGGCGCAAAGGGAACTGAAAAGCGTCAAAGATGAAAAACTGTTTCCGATGAACACGGCGGCGCGTTTCCGCGGCAACACTTCGGGCATAGCGGCGCAATCCGTTTTGCAAAAGCCCGTCAGCCTGTCCCCCGTCGACGTCAGCGCGATAAAAGCGCAGGCGGGGTCGACCGAAGGATATCCGCGCGACACTTTGCCGAGCGCGAGCAACGAGCAGACTTCCGCCGCCGCCGCGTGGTTCCCCGAAGCGATGACCCGCCAGCTGGACGCGTACGAAGCGATGAAAAAAGTTCAAGCGGCGCAGCAATCCCGAACCGACGTCAGCATTTAGGCGCAAAGTACGCGTTTCGTTCGATTTCGGCGGCTTCCGCGGCGTCTTTGCGATCCTGCGGATTTTCGCTTTGCGCCGTGATTTGAATTTCACGCAAATAACTGCGGCGGATGCGGAATGTGAAAAACAGCCACACGCCTGCGAACACCGTTCCCGCATAGGGCAAGATTTGCAGTGTTTCGCGGCTGTCGAACTTTGCAATCGCCATAATCGTCAGCGATCCGATTACGCCGCCCAGCGGGTTGATGACGCCTTCCAGCAAAGTGCGGATTTTTCCGCGCACGTCGGCGGCGAACACGTTGAACGACATGGATACGGAATTGGCTTGAACCGACATGCCGATAAGCGTTTGCATAAACATCATTGCCACGATGGGGGGCAGTCCGGGGGTGAAAATCAGCAAAACAAAGCCTGCGATTTGCGATGCGGGCAAAAACATAAAGCCGTTTGCGACGCCGACTTTTTTCAATATTTTCGCCCCCAAAAACAACTGGACGAACAGCGCCGTAAAGTTGACCGCGCCCGTGTACGCGCCATAGAACGACGCCATCTGTTCACTGGTGGCGTAGGTTTTCCGCAACGTTCCCGCATAACAGAAATCGACAATCGTGCAGACCAGCCAGAACGACATGAACACAACGCTTAAATCGCGGGCAAAAGCGGATTTTTTGTAATGGCGGAAACCGTCTTTGAAGTTTTCAATCAGCTCTTTTTTGTCAACGCGCACGGCGGAGGTGTCGTTCAGCCGTTCGACAATGCGGTTCAAAACAAAGGTTGCCGCAATCGCCAGAGCGATGCACCCGCCCCACGACCAAATCAACGCTTCCGTCGGAAAATGTTTGGGGATGAAGTGCGCCGCGCCGCCGCCCGTCATATTGCCGACAAGAGGGGCCGTCGCCAAAAAAGGATAGACGTTCGCGCCGCTTTTCGGGGAAAAGGTATTGTTAATCAAATTCCATGTCTGAATGATGTACACGGACGGCACGGCGATAATCAGCATCGCCAGCAAAATCAGCAAAGTTTTGAACGTTTCCGCACCGAAAGAGGATTCTGCCGACAAAACAAGCAAATCCAATCCCAAAATCGCGATAAAGGAAACAAACGAAAGCTGAATCAGTTTTTCATTGCTGAAAACATCGGCGAAAAACATCAGCCCCGTATTCAGTGCGAACCCGCCCAAGGCTGAATACAAAAAGAAATCCGTCAAAGATTCCGCCCCGATTTTTTCAATCAGCACGGCATAAACGCCGGCCCACCCAGCGCTGTGTCCGAAATTGATTAAAAACAGAACCAGCCAGAAAAAAGCGACGGAAAGCGCAAAACGTTTTGTCATTTGATTTCCAGCCAATCCGACAGGGTATCGGGCGCATAGTCTTTATCGGGAAATGCGGTCAGCCGTTCGACAATCGGCACGGGTTTGTCCGCGGGCGGCGTGTCGCCCCAATTTCCGCCCGCGCTCCAAACAAAGGGAGCGACTTTGATTTTTTTGCCGTCGTACGCTTTCCGCGACAAAAGCGCGTAAAAGGCGTCATCCGTTTCGTAAATAAGCGCTTTGTCAGATTCCGCGACGCCCATGGTTCTTATGTCGTTGATTTGCGTTTGAAAACGCCCTGTTTTGATGTGCCGTTCAAACAGAACAAGCGCATTGAACGGTTCGACGGACGAAACCGCGGGCAACCGCCAGAACGATATGGCTTGCGGTTGCTTCGGCTGAGGAATGTTGTTTAACAGCAGAACAAGGTCCAGCCCGTTGTTCGGCGGCAAAACGTATCCTGCTTTGTCGATTTTGAAATACAGGAAGTTGTCGTCTTTTCCCGCCCAAAAGGCGCGCAGTCCCTCGTTTTTCGGATTTTCGGCGTATTTTTTCAATTTATCCGCAAAAGCTTCGCGGTTTGTCAGCCGTTCGTAACCGAAACGGACGGGTGTCGAGGTGTTGAAAACGGCGACAGTGTTGTAAGTGTAAACCGGAATCAGCACATCCGCCGTTTTCGTGTCGATTTGTTGCGTGAATGTCGGAATGAAGCCGTCTGAAACTTCTTCAAAAATCGACAAGGGGACGACGCCTTGCCCTTGTTTCAAGCGCAGAAAGCGTTCGGCGTTGCTGTCGTTCAGCCGATAAGCGGTGCGGGCTTCGCCGACGGTTTCGGAATCGACGGGAACGTTTTTCACGGGCATTTGTTTGGGATTCGGCGGGGTCAGAAGATCGGTGTCCGCCGCCGTGATTTCAAAGACATAAGTATGATATGGCCTTAAACCGTCGGCGGTCAGCCTGTCGCCCGCATGCGTCAGTGCCAGCGGTTTTCCGAACAGCTGGCGGATTTTTGTTTTATCTGTAAAAATCGGCAGGGAAGCCGAAAAATCGTTCGGGGACGGTGACAGGTTCAAAATGGTCAAAGCCGCGTTTTTGCCGTGGGCGGTCAAGTAAGCGTATACTTTGTCGTTCCCCGCGGGCAAAGAGTGACGAACGCCTTTGAAAAAATACTGCGGATAGTCGTTTTTCAATTTCAGCAAAGCGCGGTAATGATTCAGCAGGGATGTTTTCGATTCTTCCTGCTTTTTGACATTTTGCAACAAGTAATCGTCCGTAATCGGAATAACGGGGCTGTCGGATGTTGTAAAACCGCCGTTTTCGGAATCGTCCCATGCCATTGACGCCAAAGTCGCATGAAACCATTTGTCTTTGAATTCATCGAAAGACGTAAACCCTTTGATGCCGATTTCATCGCCCGCGTACAGCTTGACATGGGCGGGAGTCAAAATCAGCAGTGACGCCGCCAGTTTCAGCTGCTCGTCCGTCGGATGCGACAAACGCGTCGCTATGCGCGCGCCGTCGTGGTCGGAATGATAGACCAGACGGTCCCGCAGTTTCGTTGTTTTGAACACTTCCGCATTATCAAAAAACGAATGCAGATACGGCGCCGAATACAGCTGATTGATATCCGTTTCCATATAGGGGTAGATGTCGTTGATGAACGTCGAATCAAACATCAAATCGAACATTTCCCTGTTCGGGGCGACATACTCGATATCGTTCGGGATGGGAATTGTTTCGGCGATTAACACTTTGTCCGTGCCGTATTTTTCGGTGATATGACGGCGCACGCGTTTCCAAAATTCAAAATTTTCGGGCTGATGATATTGTTTGTCCTGTCCCGCGCCGTTGATAAACAAGTGTTTTGTCGCGTCAATGCGGAACCCGTCAACGCCCAAATCCAGCCAAAAGTCAATGACGGACAGGATATAATCCCGCACTGCGGGATTGTGGTAATCCAGATACGGCGAAGCCCCCCACAGCGAATAGTAATATCCGCCGAACGGCAAGGGCTTCCACGCTTTCGATTCAAACTGTTCGCTGTAGTCGTTGAAGTTCATCCAGTCGCCGGCGGGGATTTCATCGGCACGGATAATCCAGTCTTTGTACGGGCTGTCGGGATTGTGCAGAATGTCTTGGAAAAAAGGATGCTGCACGGAAAAAACCGTTGTGATGAAGTCCAAAACGACATGAATGTCCCGTTTGTGCGCTTCCTTGACCAGCTTTTTAAAGTCGTCAATCGTGCCGTAATCGGGGTGGATGTTTTTGAAATCCGTGATTTCATAGCCGTAATGGCTGCGCGGCATGTCGGGATTGTTCAAAGCGGGCGTAATCGGCAGCATGTGCAGCGTGTTGACGTTCAAGCTTTTGATATAATCCAGCTTTTCAGTCAGTCCCTTAAGGTCGCCCTTGCCGTCGTTGTTCGCGTCAAAGAAGCTTTTGACCAGAACATGGTACATGGAAATCGTTTCATACCACGGATATTTCGGTTTGGCGGAGGCGAAAAAGAAAAGCGCGCTGAAAACCAAGGCGCAAACAGCCGTTAAACAAACGATTTTCCGTTTTAAAAGCATAAAAATCCCGATCCGTTGAATTAAGAACGGTTCAAGGATAAACAATCGGCCGAGTAACTGCAAACGATAAAAAAGAAAAAGCCGAAAAATCGGCTTCGGCTTTTTTTAAGAAAACATTTCAAAAATCAGAACATTGGTCTGCGCTTCCAACGCTTTGATTTCGGCGACGCCCATTTCATCCGTGATGGCCAGACCGTCGCCCGCTTTCAAATACAGTGAATTGACTTCCGCACTGCCTTGGGCGATTTGAACCCAAATCATGCGTCCCATGCTCAAATTGAATAAGACGGGGCGCGCTTCTTCCAAAACCGATTGATAGATGTTCATGTTTTGGTTGATGTGAAGCGAATCTTTTTTTCCGCCCTGCGACACAATCAGACAGATGTTGTTGTACAAATCCGAACGCTGGAATGTTTTGAGTTCGTAGTCGGGCAGCAGGTTCTTTTTGTCGGGAATTATCCAAATGTGCAAAACGTGCGCCGGTTTGGTCAGCGACGGATTGTATTCGCTGTGAATGACCCCCGTTCCCGCCGTCAGCCGCTGGATTTCCCCCGGCAGCAGCAAAGCTTTGTTGTCCATGTTGTCTTTGTATTCCAAACTGCCCGACAGCATGACGGTTACAATTTCCACGTTGTCGTTGCGGTGGGCGGCAAAGCCTTCCTTGGGGGCGATGATGTCGTCGTTGATGACGCGCAAATCGCCGAATCCCATTTGCGCGGGGTCGTAATAGTCCGCAAACGAAAAAGTGTGACGGCTGTTCAGCCAGCCGAGTTTTGTCGTTCCGCGGTCGTTTGTCGATCGAAGCTGCAACATGCGTATCCCTCCTTTCACTTTAATGAACATAGAAGCAACGCTGCCGCGCGGCAAGCTGACCGATGGATGAAAAAAGGGAGGCTTGACACCTCCCTTTTCAGTTATTCCGCAGGGGAAACCGTTTTTTTCGTCAGCTTGAAATACAGCTTTTGCAGCTGTCTGCCGTAGCGGAACACGACCGCGCCGAACAAAGCCGACAGCACCGAACCGCAAATGACGCCCAGACGGATTTCCTGCTGCATCGCTTCGCCGGGCAAAGCCAGCTTGCCCACGAACAAGGCCATGGTGAAGCCGATGCCCGCGACCACCGCGACGCCGTACAAATCCAACAATGTAACCGTTTTCGGAAACGACGCGATTTTCATTTTAATCAACGCCCACGTCGTAAAGAAAATACCGACTTGCTTGCCCAGGAACAGCCCCAGAATAATGCCGATGGTCAGCGTATGCGTGAACGTCGTCAGCGTGACCCCGCCCAGATACAGTCCCGCGCTGGCAAAAGCGAACACGGGCAAAATCAAAAAGTCAACCCACGGCTTCAGCACTTTCATCAGCCGGTTCAGCGGCGATTCGCCCGTGCTTTTGACGCGCATCGGATACGCCATGGCGACGACGACGCCCGCAATCGTCGTGTGAATTCCGCCGTTCAAGAAGCAATACCACAAAACGACGCCCATAATCAGATACGGCAGGAAGTTCGTAACCTGCATTTTGTTCAGCAAATACAGCACGAAACAGGCAATGCACGCAAATCCCAGCAGGGACAGGTAAACGCCTTGGTTATAGAACAGGGCAATAATGATAATCGCGCCCAAATCGTCGAAAATCGCAATCGCCAGCAAAAAGATTTTGGCGGCTTGCGGGACTTGGCGGCCGACCAGCATCAGCACGCAAATCGCAAAAGCAATATCGGTCGCGGTCGGAATCGCCCATCCGTTCATATAGGGCGACCCGCGGTTGGCAATCGCGTAAATAATCGCGGGGCAGCAAATCCCGCCCAAAGCCGCCAGACACGGAACCAGCACTTGACGGATGTCGGACAAAAAGCCTTCGGTCATTTCGCGTTTCAGCTCCAACCCGACCTGCAGAAAAAAGAACACCATCAAAACGTCGTTGACCCACCATTCAATCGATTTTGTGAACATGGCTGTTCCGACGCCGAGTGTTACCTGCGTTTCCAAAAAATGTTCGACAGGGTAGCGCGCGGCGGTGTTGGCGCAAACAATGGCGGCAATCATGGCAAAAATCATAATCAAGCCGCTGGTGGCTTCGTTATTGATGATTTTTTCAAACCATTGTCTGGAAAAAACTTTGGTTTTGACGGTTTCGGATGTCATGTCTCCCTCTTTCGTGAAAATAATGGTCAAGTGCGCTATTATTAAGGATTTTTTCCCAAAAACGCAAGCTGTTAAATTTTTCGCGCCGCAATCAACAGCCCCGCAACAGGTTCGTTCAATTCCTTGCGCAGTTCAACGCGGGAAAGCGCATCAATCTTGAAGCCTGTCAGCGTTTTTCGGATATAGTTTTCCCCGTGGATGAACCGTCCCGACAGCTCCATTTCGTATAAATCGGGATGCGCCGTGTTCTCGGATACGGTAAAAACGAAACGTCCGCCTGTCTTCAGTGATTTTTTTACGTTTTCAAAAACAGCGGACAAATCGCCCAAATACGTCAAAACATCCGCGCTGACAACCAAATCGAATGAGCTTTCGCGGGAAAAAGCGGTGATGTCGGCTTGGACGAGTTCGTCGTAAAGGCCGCGTTCGCGCGCTTTCGCCAGCATGCCGTCGGACAAATCCACCCCTGTCAGACGGGACGGTTTCAGCCGTTTGCAAAGTTCGACGCCGCACAACCCCGTTCCGCATCCCAAATCCAAAGCGGCAGGGTGATTCGGGACACTTTCAGCCGCCGTTTGCGCAATTAAAGCAGGGGCTTGATAATCCAATCCCGCCAGCACGGAATCAAAAGAGTCGGCAAAAGCGTCAAACAGTTCGGAAACGTAATCAGCCGCCGCGCGTTTTGCAGGATTCAGCCTGTCCGCCGTTTTCAAGGTGTGCAAAGCGACGGGATTGTTCGGAAAAGCTGTCAACCAATCATCCAGCAGGGGCGCGATGTCCCGATTGTTCAACAGCATGTTGTACAGGCATCCGCCCAAAGTGATATGCAGAACGGGCGTTTCGCGGATTTTCAGCAAGCGCAGATAAGCGCGCGCCGCTTCGTCGAATTTTTCGGCTTTTTCCAAAACGCCGGCAAAAGCGTACAGCACGTCTTCATCCGCGGAATTTCGTTTGCCAAGCTTCGCGTAAATCGCTTCCGCTTCGTCCAAACGGTTCAGCTCCGCCAAGGCGTTGGCTTTGTTGAATAAAATCAAAGCGTCCTCGGGGGCGTTTTTTTCGGCGGCTTCATATGACGCAAGCGCGGCGGCGAAGTCCTCTTTCATCATGAGAAAGTTTCCGCGATGAATCAAAGCGTTGACGTTTTGCGCGTCGCGTTTCAATGCTTCGGCGCACGCTGACAAACCGTCGTTAATTCGGAGCTGTTCATAGTAAACGCCCGCCAGATTCGCCCATGGCAGGGAATCCGTTTTGTCGGTTTTCGCGGCGGCCAGATACGCGGCGACGGCGTCGTCGATTTTTTTCATTCCGAACAGCGCGTTTCCTTTCCCGATAAGGAACGGCGCGTCTTGCGGATTGCCCGCCAGAGCGTTTTCACACAGCCTTAGGGCGGTTTCGTAATCCCCCGTTTGGTTGGCCGCGTTGATGTCGTCGATAAGGCTCATTTTTTTTCAATCCGGAAAATGCGGCAATTTTCGGGCTTGTCCAATTCATAGCGTAAAATGCCGTCGAAAGAGGCCGCTGTTTTCAATCCCGCCCGTTCCAGACACGCTTCGACAAAGGCGGCGGAATGTTTGTACTGTCCGCCGGTTTGCAGGGCAAACGCGCCGTCGTTCATCGTCAGCGCGGAAAACAGTATCGTTCCTTTTGCCGTCAGCGCGTTTGAAAACGATTTGAACAAAGGGGTCAAATCGCCGAAATACGATGAAACGTCCATGCAGACGATAAGGTCGAATTTTTCCGCGCATCCGTTGCAGTACGAAACAATGTCCTGTTGAACCAATTCGTTGTAGACCGCTTTTTTTCGGGCTTCGTCCAACATCAGTCCGGACACGTCAACCCCTATCAGCGTGCCGTCCGCTTTTAGCCGTCTTTTAATGACGGCAGCCTGCAGTCCCGTGCCGCATCCCGCGTCCAGAGCTTTTGAAAAACGAACTTTTTTCAACGGTTCGGCATCCAGCGCCTGTTTCAGCAAATCATCGCCGGCGTATTTCAAGTTTCCGATAAGAACGTCTTCAAAATCGGATGCGAATTCGTCAAACAAAGCTTTTGCCACTTCGGGGGACGGCGTCGGTTTGTCCTTTTCCCCCAGAATAGCCGCGCAGCAATGGCAGATTAAGGCGTCATCCGGATTTTCGGATCGCCACTGTTTCGCCCGTTCGCGCGCTTCGTCCGGATTTTTTTGCGTCATCAAATAAAGGGTTTTGCGCTTGAACGTTTTAACACCGTCTTTGAAAGCGTATTCGTCGGAAATGCCGTTTGCCGTATCGAAAGCGCGCACATAGTCCTTTGCCCCGAACAAAGCATCCGCCCACATGGATTTCAAACGGTCGGGCAGAACGTCAAAGTTTTTCGACAGCTGCCGGAAATATCCGTCGGCGCTTTTCGTCGCTCCCGTCAAAGCGGACGCCGTTGCCAAAACGTACAGCACTTCGGGATTTTCGGGGCGGAGTTTGAACGCTTCCGCAGCATACTTCAACAGTTGCCGCTCCTTGCCTGTCGTCAAAAGGAAATCGTAGAAATCTTCTTGAAAAAGAGTGTACAGCCGATTGATTTTCAAGGCTTGTTTCAACAAATATCCGGATTGTTCGTATTGTCCGTAATGCGCATCGTATCCCGCAACGGTGCATAAAACGCGCGCATCGTTTTTGTATTTGGGAAAGATTGTTTTCAGCGTTTCCAAAACGCCGTCGCCGTCCCCCAAAGCCTCCAACACATCAACGCGGGTTAAATAGGTTTGAATATTGTCGGGTTCTTTGGAAACGGCCGCGTCAATGAACTTCAACGCTTGCGGCGCGTTTTCCGACGCCAGAAAAATTTCGGCCAGATAAATCAGCCCTTGGGCGGGCAGACGTTCCCAGTCGTTCAGCAGGCCGTCGGTTGTCCGCCAATCGGGCTTTTGCAAAATCGCGGCGCACAGCGCCAGATTGATTTGCATGGAAAAGTCTTCGTCAGCCAATTCGCGGAAAGCGTCAAGGGCTTCCGAATACTTTTCCTGCAAAAACAAACCGAACGCTTGCGCCTTTGTCGTCATCCGCACATCGCCAGCAAAATGCCCGCGGCCGCGGCCGATCCGATGACGCCCGAAACGTTCGGACCCATCGCGTGCATCAGAATGAAGTTCTGCGGATCGGCTTCACGCGCCACTTTGTCGGCAACGCGCGCCGCCATCGGAACGGCGGAAACGCCCGCGCCGCCAATCAGCGGGTTGACTTTTTCCTTGCAGATCAGATTCATCAGTTTCGCCATAATCACGCCCGATGCGGTCGCAATCGAAAACGCGATCAATCCCAGAACCAGAATTCCCAGCGTTTCGCGGGCAAGGAATTTGTCCGCGGACAATTTTGAACCGACCGTCAATCCGATGAAAATCGTGACGATGTTGCACAATTCGTTCGCGGCGCATTTCGCCAAACGGTCGACAACTTGGCTTTCTTTCAGCAGGTTGCCGAACATCAGCATGCCCATTAACGGGGCGGCCGACGGAATGAGCAGAATACACAGCAGCAGAACAAGGAAGATGAAGATAATCTTTTCCTTGCGCGAAACGGTGCGCAGCTGCTTCATTTTAATCTTGCGTTCTTCAACGGTGGTCAGCGCGCGCATAATGGGCGGCTGGATAATGGGAACCAACGCCATATACGAATACGCGGCGACCACAATCGCGCCCATCAGTTCGGGGGCGAGCTTGCCCGTCAAAAAGATTGCCGTCGGACCGTCCGCGCCGCCGATGATGCCGATGGACGCCGCCTGCGGAACGGTGAAGTTGACCAGTCCCCAGTCGGTCATCGCCAAAGCGCCGATTAATGTGAAGAAAATGCCGAACTGCGCCGCGCCGCCCAAAAAAGCGACTTTCGGATTCGCAATCATGGGGCCGAAGTCCGTCATCGCGCCGATGCCCATAAAGATAAGCAGCGGGAAAATGCTGGGGGGCGCAATGCCCAGATTATAGATGTACAGCAAAAATCCCGTCGTGCCGTCAACGACTTCGGACACGCCCGCAAACGGCGCGTTCGACAGCAGTCCGCCGAATCCGATGGGAATCAGCAGCAGCGGTTCAAATCCTTTGGCGATTGCCAGATAAATCAAAACCAGCGAAATGCCGATCATGATGAACTGTCCGATGCCCATGGACACAACCATGTTCGGATGAGCCGGCAAGGCGTTTTCCGATAAAAAGCCGTACAATCCCGTCGATTTTACCAGTTGGGCGACGGTATCGTGAGTCGCCATATAGCCGTCCCACCATTCGCCCAGCGATCCCTGCATTGCGACGCGCAAAACATTGATGACGGAAAACAGCGCCAAAACGGCAATAACCGACCACATAATGAATTTATGACGGCGTTCGGCGTGTAAAAACGATTTTTCCATAGTCCGCTCCTTATGCCAGAGTCATCAAGGTTTGACCCGTTTTGACCTGGTCGCCTTTCTGGACGGTGATTTTGGACACCGTTCCGTCCGCGGGGGCGGGAATCGGGCTTTCCATTTTCATCACTTCAATCATGGCGACGGGCTGGCCTTTTTTCACGGTGTCGCCGACGGCGACCGTCAGTTTCATCACCGTTCCGGGAACGGGAGCCGTAACAGCCGTTTCCGCGCCTGTCGAAGCAGCGACGGCGGCGGCTTTCGCTTCGCCGACGGTGACGGTGTACTTTTTGCCGTTGACGGTGACCGTGTCGCCGTCCAAAGACGCCTGGTAGGCTTTGCCGTTGACTTGAACGTCAAAGTTGCCCGATGTAACGGCGGCTTTGGGTTTTTCCTTGTAGCGGACGCCGATTTTGCCGTTGCCCTTCAGGAAATTGATGCCCTTGTCGCCGCAAGCCGCCGCGATAAAGATGTTTTCGTCCGTTTCGGGCAGGGCGTTGTCCGCCAAAATCTGCTTGAAGTGGGCGATTTGCTTGTTCGGGTTGCGGTCGTTGATGGCCAAAGGCGATTCCGTCGTCGGGGGCAGTCCCAGCTGTTCGGACGCGATTTTGACGACTTCGGGGTCGGGGGCGTGCGGCGTGCGGCCGAAATAGCCCAGAACCATTTTGCCGTAACCTTCGGCGATTTTCTTCCACGGACCCTGCATGACGTTGTTGAACGCCTGCTGGAAGTAGAACTGCGACACGGGCGTGACCGACGTGCCGTATCCGCCTTTGCGCACGACTTCCTCCATCGCGTCGACGACGGCGGGGAATTTGTCCAGAATGCCGTTGTCGCGCATCATCTGCGTGTTCGCGGTCAAAGCGCCGCCGGGCAAAGGCGACCAAGGCACGCGCGGATCGACTTTCGTCGCTTCGGGCGGCAGCAGGTAGTCTTTCAAGGCTTCTTTCAGCATTTCTTCGGTTTCGCGAACTTTGTCGACGTTGACGTCCATGACGAAATCCGTGCCGCGCAAAGCGTGCCAGACCGTCAGAATGTCGGGCGAGCAGGTGCCGCCCGAAACGGGAGCCATGGACACGTCGACCGTATCCGCGCCCGCTTCCAGCGCCGACATGATGCACAGAACGGACGTGCCCGCCGTTTCGTGGGTGTGGAACGAAATCGGTTTGTCGGTCAGTTTGCGCATGCGTTTGATTGTTTCATGAACAATCACGGGCGTGCAGGTGCCCGACGCGTCTTTCAAGCACAGGGAATCGAACGGCACTTCGGCGTCCAGAACGGCGCGCAAACGCTGTTCGTAGAAATCGGGGTCGTGCGCGCCCGTGCATCCGGGGGGCAAAGACATAATCGTAATGGTCAGCTGGTGTTTCAAACCCGCGTCCACAATCGCCTTGCCGCTGACAATCAAGTTTTGCGGGTCGTTCAAAGCGTCGAAGTTGCGAATCGTTGTCATGCCGTGTTTTTTGAACAATTTTGCATGCAGTTTGATTAAATCGGTGGACATCGAATCCAGCCCGACCACGTTGATGCCGCGCGCCAGCGTCTGCAGGTTCGCGTCGGGACCCGCCGCCAGACGGAAACGGTCCATCACGTCGAAAGCGTTTTCGTTGCAGTAAAAGAAAGCGGACTGGAACGCCGCGCCGCCGCCGGCTTCAAAATAGCGGATGCCCGCGTCTTTGGCCGCCTCGACGACGGGCAGGTAGTCTTTCGGCAAAACGCGCATGCCGAAAACGGACTGGAAACCGTCGCGAAAGGCGGTACACATGAAATTGACAACTTTTTTAGCCATAGTTTTGAATCCTTGCTGTGTTCTGTTTTAACCGTTTTTGATTTTGACCGCGATGGCGGCGGCGATGGCGGCATCGTCCGCGGCGGAGTCGTTTTCAGCCGGTTCCGCTTCGTCCGTAATGCCCAAGTAGTTGAAAATCCACGCCTGCGCGTACATCGCACAAACCAAAAGCAGCAAAAACAAGAAGACTCCGCCCATTCCTGCGGCGGTGATAGTGATGCCTTCCGTGATCATTTTTGCCCTCTTTGAAGTTATAAATGTAATCAAGACGAAATATACAACATCCGCCGCCGTTTTTCCAAGCCATTTTTCGCGTTAACTTTTGAAGCACGCCCGAAACCGAGTGTTTGCGCGGGGTTGAGTTTTTTTGCTTTACAGACGGGATTTAATCCGTAATCCTGCCCCGTGTTTTAACGCCTTGAAAGGGGATCGATATGCGGGGCAGTCTGGAAGTCATTGCGGGGCCGATGTTTGCTGGGAAAACGTCCGCTTTGCTGAAAAAAGCGCGGGAATTCAAGGACGAAATGGTGCTGATAAAACCGTCGTTCGACACGCGCTACGGCATTTGCGAAATCAAAACCCACGACGGAGTCGCCGCGGCCGCTTTCAATTTGAGCAACACGGACGAAATTTTGGCTTCCGAGGCCATCGGCAAAGCCAAAGCGGTGTTTTTCGACGAAATCCAGTTTTTCACGGAACCCTATTTCGGCGGCGACATCGTCGCGTGCATCAAAACGCTGATGGATCGCGGCATCAGCATCGTTTGCTGCGGGCTGGACATGAATTGGAAAGGCGAAGCGTTTGAAATCGTTTCCAAGCTGAAAGCCTTTGCGGACTGCAATACAATGCTGAAATCCCGCTGCGCCGTTTGCAATGAACCAGCCATTTATTCCCACAAACGCACGGGGCAGGGCGCGTCCATCGAACTGGGGGCGGAGGAATTGTACGAACCCCGCTGCGCCAAACATTTTCCGTACAGCCCCGTTTACGAAGCCGTAAATTCTTCCCAAGACGAAGAACAGGGGGATTTGTTTGACGTCTGACGTTACGGCAGGTTCCTGTTTTTGAACAGGATTGTTCCGCTTGCGTCCGCCAGTCCGACCAAAGCGCTTCGGCCGCTTTTTGAAACTTTGAGGACGGCGTAGGCCGTTTTTTCGGCGGGAACGCCGGCGGGGACGGTTATTTCATCCGCGCCGAAACGAACAGCCGGCTTTTCCCCGAAAACAACCCGATAGCGCAAAACGTATTCGCGCGGGCGCAGGGGAATGTCCGGATTGTAAAGCGACAAAAAAGACACGGCGCCGATTTTGTTTTTGGCGACCAGAATTTTTCCGCCCGATTCGGAAACGTCCTGCGGCAAAAGCAAAGTATGATAGCGCAGACGAACCAATTTCGCCGGTCCTTTTTCGTCGACTTTCACAACATCGGCGGGAAGCAGCAAGGTTGTTCCGAATGTTACAACGGCGCGTTCTGCCGCAATTCGCGCGGCCAAAAGGATTAAAATCAAAACTGGAACGGCGATTTTGCGATAGGTCATTTGTGTCCTTTCAGACGCAGAGCCGTTCCTTTAAACAAAAGGCCCGCGGCAAAAATCAATCCCGCCGCGGCATCCGCGGAAAGGCGCATCGTCAGCAAAGCGGAGAAAAACAAAACGGCGAACAGAACCTGCGCCGCCCGTCCCGCTGCGGCCGCATCGGTGAAAAAAGCGATTGAAAAAACAACCATCAATTCGGCAAAACCCGCCCCCGTCAGCCGGATTGCAGCCGCCAGCATCAAAAACAGGCAAACGGTGTAAATTTTTTCCTTGAAATCCATATCGCGCCACAGCACGGCAATCAGCGCGGCGGCTTGAACCGCCACAGTGACGGAAGGAAGCGCGGACGGCGGCGAAAACGGGGCTGCCGCAATCGCGCGGACAGCGTTCGCCGTTTCCCAAACAGGCAGGGAAAATAGCGCCGTCCAGTAAAAAACGCGTGAAAAGATTTTGGGCGGGAACAGAACGCCCGCCGTTCCCGCCGCCGTGGCAAAACAGACAAAAGCCGTTCCCGCCGCGGCGTTGCGCCGGCTCAGCAACACCGAAACGCAAGCCAAAACGATTCCGAAAGCAATGCCGCCGCACAATTCAAAAAACGGATGCGGGACTTTTTCGGCGGCTTTTTTCAGCGGGCGTTCCAATTCGGAATCGAAAACGGACACGTTCAAGCAGGCAAGCAGCTGTCGGATTTTAATCATACTTTTTCCTTTTTCGGGACAAAAACAACATTGCCGAAACAAACGCGGCGTTCATCGCAATCCAGCCCGCAAAGAACAGCCCCGTTCGCGTAAACGGCGCCTGCACCGCTTCCGCGGCAAACGCAATGTTCAGCAAAACGGGGGACAAGCGGAATTTCAAATCGGCGATTTCATGTAAAAAGACCAGTCCCGCCCACACAAACAGCCGGTTATACAGAAAATCGCCGCTTCCGAAAGCCGCGTCGGCGGAAAACACAACGGCGCCGATTAACGCAAAGGCGGCGAAACGGGCGCGCAAACCGCCGAAAAATTCGCACGCGCAAAGCAATACCAGCAAAACGCCGACGGTTTCAATGCGGGTGAAAAGAATTCTGTTTTCCAAACAAAACAAAGCCAAGCCGAAGAGCAAACACAAGTTCCCCGTTCCGCTTAAAAAAGTCCGGATCAATTTTTTCCATTTTCCGTCTTTGCGCGTCAAAGCGACGGCGCGCAAAAAATCGAAGCACGGCAAAACGCCGTGCCGGCACAGATTGCAAGCAGCCGCGCCGTCGGCCGGACGGCTGAGCAGTTTTTCCGTTGTTTTGTCGGGAACAATCACGATGCGCCCCTTGTCTTTTTAGATTGTCAATATGACGGATTATATTTTATAGTCGGACGCATGAACAGTTTTTTTAAAACATTTTCGGTGTTTTTTTTGTTTCCTTTCGCCTGCTTTGCGCAGCTGCAGAGCGGATCCGAAATGAAACGCATTGCTTATTCGGCGGAAAACGGGGTTGAAGTCTTTGCCGAAAGCATGAACGGACACTGGTGCGAAAGCATTCCAAATTTGAAAATTTTCGCCAATGACGAAACGGTCTTTTCGGATGAAACTTTGACAAAGCTGACGGGAAAAGTCGGCATTGTTTTGGAAAACGACTGCCCCGAAGCGGAACAAATCGCAATCGACGGGTATGTCAATAATTCGCTGGTTTATCAGGGGGCGGCAGAAAAAATCGGCAAATGGAAACCCGAAAAGGGGGCTTTGAAAGTCAGAATCCGCCAGCTGCAAATCGCCGCCGTCAACGGCGACAAAAACGGATCGCGGGCCGGCGGGTGGACGCCGCCCGCGGGCGACAGGCGAATCGAAGCGCATATCGACGATTCCGCTTTGGAATACAGAATTTATTCAAAAAACAAATCCTGCTCGATTCTTTATACGACGGACAAACCCGCACGGCGCGTTAAAAGTTGGTCGATAAGCGTCGGCGGCAATTCCTGTGCCGAAAATTTGGTTTACGGCAGGGCGGATGTCAGCGTTTTCGATGAAAACGGATCGTTTGTCGAAGCGTTGGACGGCTATTTCACCGAAGGCCGCTTCACGGGACGCAAAAATTTGAATGTTGTTCTGCTTAATCGCTACGGAGCGGGAAAAAATATTCAAAATATGAGCTACTTAATCGATTCGGACAACGAACTGAAAATCCAGTATGTCGGTTATATGAAAGCGCCGTACAATTCCAAAACAAAACGCTATGCGCCGTGGCAGGGGTGTTCTCCGTTTACGGTCGCCGCCGTTACCGAAAACGATTTGCTGTTTTTGGAACCAGCCGTTATCGAAAATATTTTAAGGGCGGCGCAAAGCTATGCCGATATTTTTTGTCCGTCGACCACGGAAATGCGGTTTTTTGCCGCAACCGTTCCGCAGGGCATTGCGGGCATGGATTTGCCCGAAAACAGCGGTGAAGATGACGAAAATCTGATTTACGCGGCGCGGCTGACCAGAAAACGCGGTCGGAAATGGGTAGTTTCGGCGGATAAAACGCAAAATCTGGCGCGTATTCGCGAATCGGAACGCCGTGCCGAGGAAATGCGCGAAAACCAGCTGATGACGGCGGATTACAACGAATTGCTGAAAACGGATTATTTCGGACGTCTGGCTTATATGACGGGGGTGGATCATCTGGACAATCTGCCGCTGATGACGGCGGGCGTGCGGATAACCGGAAAACCGCGGCGCGTGAATTTGCTGCTTCGGATTCGCCAGACGGGAACGGCGACGGCAATCGCCGACTGGCCGTCGGAATTGCCCGTTGTTGAAACGGACGGATTGGTAACGCAAGCGGGGTGGCATTTAATCGGCGGCAATTTGCGTTTGGCTACGCGGGAAGAACAAAGAAAACTGCTTTCCCCCGTTGTGCTGGAAGCAACGTCATCCACCGTTTGTCAAGCCGAAGCGTGTTCCGAAGTGTCGGATTTGACAACGCTGATTCGCCGCCGCTTTGAAAAACCGAATTGGCAGCCTTTCGCGGCGGAGGAAAAGAAATGACAAAAAGCATGTTGACCGCCGTTGTGGTTTTAATCGTGCTGTTTGCGGGATGCGGCGCGTTCATCCGGACGCTTCAGCGTGAAGAGGCCGCGCAGGATGTCGGGCATTTTCTGATTCGCCACAGACTGAACAACAATGTTTTGTTTGAATCCGTTTCTTTGTCTTTGGCGGATGAAGCCGTGCTGAACAATGTGTCTTTAAAGATGTACGATTTGCCTGATTTGCGGGTGTCTGTCAGAAAAGCCGCCGTTCATTCGTACGCCGAAGAACATCACATTCCGTCCCGCTTGTCCGCAACGCTGACAGGTGTTCGCTTTTCCTTGACGGAGGCGGCCAAGGCTTTGAAAACGCCCGACGAAACCGTGTTTGCCGATTTGAGTTCTTTCAATCCCGCAGAAGATTTGGCGCGGCATCCGCTTTACGCTTTGATTTTGGCGGGGTGCGACACGATTGACGCCGATGTGGGAATTGAATACGCCTATGCGCCGATGGCAAAGGAAATGCGGTTGAATTTGGATGTCAAAGACGCCTGTTTGGGACAATGGCGGCTGGATACGTTTTTGACGGGGATAACCAATGCGCGGCAGGGCCGGCTGATGCTGGCTTTGCGCCATATTGTCCAGCGCGGCGGCATTGTTGCCGATTTGCGTGATTTTCTGGACGGCGCGGCGGTGGCCAATTTGCGCTTTTCATATGCGGAAAGCGGGCTGGTCAAAGGTTACAAAGCTTTCGTCGATACGCTTTATCTGCGTCTGCCTAATCAAGAAAGCCGCGCCGAACTGGATGCCAAAGCCGTGCGCCGGATTGTGACATATTTGTCGTTTTCAAACGCGCACCGTCAAAGAAACACGGATTTGGTCAATTCTTTCGCGCGCTTTGTCAAAAAGCCGCAAAAACTGGTCATTCAAAGCAAGCCGCACAAAACGGTTCATTTAAGCGTTTTAAGCGGGGATTTCATTCGCCGTTTGGCCGATTTGCTGTTGCGGCTGGATGTTTCTTTGACGGTTGAAACGGCGCCGGATTAAGCGTTTTTTTTCAAAAATTCGCCGTGGAATCCCTTGCCCGTCCCGATGGTGCGTCCGATGGTCAAAATTTTCAGTTCAATGCAGCTGCGGCAATGCGCGGGCGTGTCGTTGACGCAGACCTTTCCGGGGTAAAGTTCGTAAAATTTGCGGACTTCGCTGGTGGTGACGTTCGGCATGACGACGTTTGCGCCGCTTTGCAAAGCAATCAAGCGTCCGCGCGGGTTCAGCGATTCCATCGCCGTTGTTGCGGGAATGTTGATGTCGGGCAGCAAAAGCCGCGTCAAAGCCATCGTTTTCAGCGACAAATCGAACGCGCGGCCTTTCGCGTCCTTCAGCGGCGTGTCGGGGTGCGGGATGAAGGGGCCTATGCCCGCCATATCGACGGGCAGACGCTTGAAAAACAAAATGTCGTCCGCAATCGATTCGATGCTTTGGTCGGGCAGTCCGACCATGGAACCAGACCCGACTTCATAGCCCAGTTTCTGCAAATCCAGCAGACAGCGCAGGCGGTTGTCCCAGCTCATCTGCGGGTCAAGGCGGTGGTACAGCTCCTTGTCCGTCGTTTCGATGCGCAGCAAATATCTGTCCGCCCCCGCGTCGCGGTAAGCTTTGTATTCCTCGTACGATTTTTCCCCCATGCTGAGCGTCAGCGCCATATCCATGTCTTTTATCGCGCGGATGATGACGTTCATACGGTCAACGGTATACCAAACGTCCTCGCCCGACTGCATGACGATTGTTTTGTAGCCCAGCTTTTTTGCCTGTGCCGCCAAATCGACGATTTGCTCGATGCTCAAGCGGTAGCGGCTTTGGTTTTTGTTGTCGCGGCGGATTCCGCAATATAAACAGTTGTTGCGGCAAAAGTTGGAAAATTCGACAAGCCCCCGCAAATGCACTTCGTCGCCGACAAACGCTTTGCGCACCGCGTCGGCGGCATGAAACAAAGCGGTCTTCGTTTCCGCGTCGTCCGTGCCGAGCAGTTTCACCAGTTCGTCGCGGTTTAAATCGTGCGTTTCCTGCGCTTTGCGGATTAAATCAAGCATGGGGGCGGCTCCAAATAAAGCTTCAATTTTTATAACGGTTCAGATATACTCCGAAAATCACCGACTCCAAAGAAAAAACTGAGGAAAAGGGTATGGAAACCAGAGTGGCTTTAATCGCCGTTGTTGTCGAAAATCCGGATGCCGTCATGCCGCTGAACGCTTTGCTGCACGAATACAGCCGCTATATCATCGGGCGCATGGGCATCCCGTATCACGTCAAAAAACTGTCGCTTATCAGCGTTGCCGTGGACGCGCCGCAGGATGTCATCAGCGCGCTGGCGGGCAAGCTGGGCATGCTGGACGGCGTGTCGATTAAAACCGCTTATTCAAAATAACCGTTGACGAAAAGGGTTCGCCCGATTCGGAAAGGAAGGAAAATGTACAACGTAAAATCCATGAAGGCTGAGGAATTCATCAGCCACGACGAAATTCTGGACACGCTGAAATACGCGCGCGAAAACGCAAACAACGTCAAACTGATTGACGAAATCATCGCCAAAGCCAAATTGTGGAAAGGATTGACCCACCGCGAAGCCGCCGTGTTGCTGCTGTGCGAAATTCCCGAAAAAAACGCGGAAATTTTCGGGCTTGCCGAACAGCTGAAAAAAGATTTTTACGGCAACCGCATTGTTTTGTTCGCGCCGCTGTATCTGTCGAACTATTGCGTCAACGGGTGCGTTTACTGCCCCTATCACGTCAAAAACAAACATATTCCCCGTAAAAAGCTGACGCAGGATCAAATCCGCGCCGAAGTCATCGCTTTGCAGGACATGGGACACAAGCGTCTGGCTTTGGAAGCGGGCGAAGACCCCGTCAACAACCCGATTGAATATATTTTGGAAAGCATCAAAACCATTTATTCAATCAAGCACAAAAACGGCGCAATTCGCCGCGTGAACGTCAACATTGCCGCGACGACGGTCGAAAATTATAAAAAACTGCACGACGCAGGAATCGGAACATACATTTTGTTCCAAGAAACGTACAACAAGGAATCGTACGAAAAACTGCATCCGACAGGGCCCAAACACAACTATGCTTATCATACCGAAGCGATGGACAGGGCGATGCAGGGCGGCATTGACGACGTGGGCTTGGGCGTTTTGTACGGGCTGGAAAACTACGCGTACGAATTTGTCGGTCAGCTGATGCATGCCGAACATTTGGAAGCCGTTCACGGCGTCGGGCCTCACACGATTTCCGTGCCGCGCATTTGTCCCGCGGACGACATCGACCCCGCGTCGTTCAAAAACGCTTTGCCCGACGATATTTTTGCAAAGATTATCGCCTGCATCCGTGTTTCGACGCCGTACACGGGCATGATTATTTCCACGCGCGAAAGTCAAAAGATGCGTGAACGCGCTTTGCATTTGGGTATTTCGCAAATCAGCGGCGCGTCGTCGACGTCGGTCGGCGGCTATGTCGTGCGCGAAACCGAAACGGCGCAGTTCGATCGCGCCGACACCCGCACTTTGGACGAAGTGATTAAATGGCTGATGGATATGGGATACATCCCCAGCTTCTGCACCGCCTGCTATCGCGCGGGACGCACGGGAGACCGCTTTATGGATTTATGCAAGTCAAAGCAGATTCTGAACTGCTGTCATCCGAACGCTTTGATGACGCTGAAAGAATATCTGGAAGACTACGCGTCCCCGGAAACCAAAAAAGTCGGCGAGGAATTGATTAAGCGCGAACTTTCCAACATCGCAAATCCGAAAGTCCGCGAAGTCTGCCAGGACCACTTGACCCACATCGCCGCGGGCGAGCGGGATTTCAGATTTTAAACGATAAAAAAACACCCGCCGTTTTCGGCGGGTGTTTCGTTTCAAGGCTTATTTGAAATATCTTTTCATCAAACCGTCAAAGCCGCGGCCGTGGCGGGCTTCGTCCTTGCACATTTCGTGCACGGTGTCGTGAATCGCGTCATAACCCAGTTCTTTCGCCAGTTTCGCCAGCTGCAGTTTGCCGTCGCAAGCGCCGAATTCGGCGGCGGCGCGCATTTCGACGTTCTTTTTCGTCGAATCGGTGACAACTTCGCCCAGCAGTTCCGCGAATTTGGAAGCGTGTTCGGCTTCCTCGAACGCATAGCGTTTGAACGCTTCGGCGACTTCGGGATAGCCTTCGCGGTCGGCTTGGCGCGACATCGCCAGATACATGCCGACTTCGCAGCATTCGCCGGTAAAGTTTTCACGCAGTCCCGCAATCACGCGTTCGTCCAACCCTTTGGCGACGCCGATGCGGTGTTCGTCCGCATACGCTTTGACGCTTTCGTCCATTACTTTGAACGTCTTGGCGTGGCAAACGGGACATTCGGCGGGCATTTCGTCGGCTTCGATAACGTGACCGCAAACGGTGCATACAAATTTCATTATAAGGTTCCTCCCTGAAATTAATGTGAACTGAAAGGCATATTAGAATCATTTTAAAATATGTCAAGAAATTTTTTTATCCCTCCCTTGACAAGGCGCAGCCCCGAACCTACATTGTTAGCACTCGAAGGGCGGGAGTGCCAAAGCCCCCGTTCAAACGAATTTGGTTTTCACTTTTCAAAAGGGTTTACACTATGAAATTCAAACCGTTATTTGACCGTGTTCTGGTTAAACGCACAGCGGAAGACACCAAAACCGCCGGCGGAATCATCATTCCCGATACCGCCAAAGAAAAACCGTCCAAGGGCGAAGTCATCGCCGTCGGCATGGGCGGCCGCGACGAACAGGGCAAAACAATCCCCATGACGCTGAAAGTCGGCGATCAGGTTTTGTTCGGAAAATGGTCGGGTACGGAAGTCAAAATCGACGGCGAAGAACTGTTGATTATGAAAGAATCCGACGTTCTGGGTATTTTGGAATAATTTTTTAAAGGGTTAAATCACTATGTCTGCCAAAGAAGTCAAATTTTCGACCGACGCCCGCAACGCGATGCTGCGCGGTGTCGATATCCTTGCCGATACGGTTAAAGTAACGCTGGGCCCCAAAGGCCGCAACGTCGTTCTGGCTAAATCGTTCGGCGCTCCCCGCATCACCAAAGACGGCGTGTCGGTCGCCAAAGAAATCGAGCTGGCGAACAAATTTGAAAACATGGGCGCTCAGCTGATTAAAGAAGCCGCGTCCAAAACCGCCGATGTCGCGGGCGACGGCACCACGTCCGCCACGGTTCTGGCTCAAGCCATTGTGCGCGAAGGCTGCAAAGCTGTTGCCGCCGGCATGAACCCGATGGATCTGCGCCGCGGTATTGATTTGGCTGTTTCCGCTGTTGTCGAAGACGTCAAAAAACGTTCCCGCAAGGTTTCGACCTCTGCCGAAATCGCGCAGGTCGGCACGATTTCCGCGAACGGCGACACCTCTATCGGTCAGTATCTGGCTGACGCGATGGAAAAAGTCGGCAAAGAAGGCGTCATCACCGTTGAAGACGCAAAAGGCTTGAACACCGAACTGGAAGTCGTCGAAGGCATGCAGTTCGACCGCGGCTATCTGTCCCCGTACTTTGTAACCAACGCGGACAAGATGACCTGCGAACTGGAAAATCCGTTCGTTTTGATTCACGAAGCCAAACTGTCCAACCTGCAGTCCATGCTGCCCGTGTTGGAAGCCGTTGTTCAATCCGCGCGTCCGCTGCTGATTATCGCTGAAGACGTCGAAGGCGAAGCTTTGGCGACGCTGGTTGTCAACAAACTGCGCGGTGGCTTGAAAGTCGCGGCTGTCAAGGCTCCGGGCTTCGGCGACCGCCGCAAAGCCATGTTGGAAGACATCGCCATTCTGACAAAAGGTCAGGTGATTTCGTCCGAACTGGGCATCAAGTTGGAAGACGTGACCTTGGATATGCTGGGAACGGCTAAAAAAGTCACGATTACCAAAGACAACACGACGATTGTCGACGGTGCCGGCGCGAAAGAAGACATCGCCGCGCGCTGCGCTCAAATCAAAAAACAGATTGAAACGACGACCTCCGAATACGACAAGGAAAAACTGCAGGAACGCTTGGCTAAATTGTCGGGCGGCGTAGCGGTCATCAAAGTCGGCGGCGCTTCCGAAGTCGACGTGAAAGAAAAGAAAGACCGCATCGACGACGCTTTGCACGCAACGCGCGCCGCGGTCGAAGAGGGCGTTGTCACGGGCGGCGGCACGGCTCTGCTGTACGCTGTCAAGGCTTTGGACTCCGTGAAACCCGCAAACGACGATCAGCGCGTCGGCGTTGACATCATTCGCCGCGCTTTGCAGGCTCCCGTCCGTCAGATTGCCGCGAACGCGGGTGAAGACGGCGCCGTTATCGCAGGCAAGCTGTTGGAAGGCGAAAAGGACAACATCGGCTTTAACGCTCAATCGGGCAAATACGTCGATATGTTCGCCGAAGGCATCATCGACCCGACAAAGGTCGTCCGCACGTCTTTGGAAAGCGCGGCTTCCATTGCGGGCTTGCTGATTACGACCGAAGCCATGGTTGTCGACAAACCCGAAGAAAAATGCGCCTGCCACGGCGGCGCCGATGCCGGCATGGGCGGAATGGGCGGCATGGGCGGCATGGGCGGTTTCTGATCGCTTGCCGTTTAACCGAAACGAAAAGAGCCTCGAAAGAGGCTCTTTTCTGTTTTAGGAAATAAAATTTTCTGCTAAACTGCTTGCCATGAGTACGATAGAGCAAGCTTTGAACCAAACGAACGGCGCGGGCAAAGTCCGCCGTGATATTGTGCGCTTCGGCGACGGGGAAAACGATTATTTCACCGCAGCGGGAACGGACGAAGACTTTGCGGCGCTGACCGAAATTCTGGCAAAGGTCGCCGAAAGCCCCGAACAGTTGAAAAAAATGCGCGATATGCCGATGTCGGAGCGCCCCGGATTGGTGATTTCCAAGGGGGAGCGGAGCAGCTACGGGTATTGTGCAAAGACCGTTCTGTCGATTTCCAAAATCACGGGAACGGGCTACAAAGCCGCCGCGGTTTTCGCGCACGAATTTCAACATCAGTGCCAGTACGTTTACGGCAACGCGCAGCGGTTTGCGCATGCGTTTTCGCTCAAAGAATCCATTTTGGAGGAACGCATCGGCGAAGCGGCGGCGGAAACGGCGGCGTACCAGTACTTGTACGATGTCAAGGACAACAATCCGCAGGCTCAGACGGCGTACAAAGCGGCTTTGGAAAAACGCGGCATGCGGGCGTACGCTTTGGCGCGGCGCAAGGGCGAATCCGAACCCGATTGCGTTTTGGCGGGCATGCAGGGCTATGCGGACAATCTGAGACTGGCGGAACGGTACGAAAAATCCTATCATCCCGAAATCGCGTCCGACATTTTCACCGACTTTATGCGCTTGACAAACGATGTCAGACAAGGACGCAGCGGCTTTATGCTGACGTATGCGGAAATGCGGCTGGGCGGCAATACTTTGGACGAATGGGACGCACTGCAAACCCACACGGTTTGCATGGCGGCGGGCTTTGACGAACAAAAAGCGCGCGCAATGCTTCGTTCCGACAACTTTGCCTATATCGGCGAACAAACGGCGAAATTTTTGACTGACGGCGCGAAAGTTTACACGGAACTGACGGGCGAACGCCATCCGTTTGAAACGGAAAGAACCGTTGTCAGAAACAAAATCGGCACTTACGATTTGCGCGAAAAGAACGGCTTGGCGGGATTGTACAAGCGCGCGCGGGATTTGTTCGCCAAAAAGGAAAACACAGCCCCGCTGGCGACGTATTTTTACAAAAACAAAGACGGGCGCGAAGTTTTTTCGTTCGACGGCACCAAAAAGGACGGCGTGATTTTCCGCGCCGATTCCGACAGGGTAACCTCGGCATGCTCTTTCCTGCCCGACAGCATTTTAAGCGAGCGGCGCAAAACCGCGGAAAAAATGTTTGTCGAACTGACGGCGGACGAAGCGATGAAAAAACGGCTGATGAACCTGCAAAAGCCGCTCGTCCTCGGCTTTAAAAAAGGAACGACGGCGATAACGCCCACACCCGACGGACAGATGATAATCCTCGACCCGCTGAAATCACCAAAAAAACTGGCAAAAGATTTCACGCAGCAGCTGAATAAACTCCAAACCCGCGAAGCCGTCTTGTCGGCGCAAAAACAAGCGGGACGATGATGTATCTTTATCACTATGCCGCGAAAGGAAATACCGTCGAGCGTGACGGTATTTTATCGTTTGCCCAAAATCCGAATGCGGATTTAAGCTATTATTTCAAAAGATCCGGAAAAACAACACACGCGGATATCGTAAACTGGTTTGAAAGCAAATTTAACGGACGCAGCCGCGGGATCAGAGCTTTTCCCAGCCGCATACAACCGACGGAAAAATCCAAGTCTTTGCAAAATTTTATTGAAAACGCCGATTTGTTTGCTATCGACATCAACGCGTTGGATGAAGTCGGCTTGTTGGAATCGGTATACGTCAGTCCGTCGGTTATGGATACTCCGAATATCACGGATTCGGTTGACGCCGACGAAGTGTTATATAAATTGCCCAATGCCCAATCCATTGACGCATCACCGATTGATTGGAGCGTTTGCGACGATTCCCTCGGTCGCCGTTTTGCGTATGTGCGCTATTATCTGTTGATTGTCAAAGACGGCGTCATTCCGCCGCACTTTATTAAAAAACTTCCCGCCACGACTTTAACAACTTGATTTCCGCTTTGTAGCCGTCCAATTCGTTCGGGGTTTCCAGATAAAAGGGCAACTCCTTTAACAGAGGATGGTTGATGATTCGTTTTATCGCGTCCGCGCCGATGAAGCCTTGCCCGATTTTTTCGTGCCTGTCTTTGTGCGAGCCGAGCGGATTTTTCGAATCGTTCAAGTGTATCGCTTTCAGCCGCTGCAATCCGATAACGTCGTCAAAATATTTCAGCACGCCGTCCAAATCGTTCACGATGTCGTATCCCGCATCGAAAACGTGACAAGTGTCAAGGCATACGCCGATTTTGTCCGACAATTTCACGCGGTCGACAATCGCGCGCAATTCCTCGAATTTTCCGCCGACTTCCGACCCTTTGCCCGCCATGGTTTCCAGCAAAACAGTCGTTGTTTGGCTTTCGGTCAGAATGCCGTTCAAAACGTCCGCGATTTTTTCAATTCCCGTTTCAACGCCTTGTCCGACGTGCGCTCCGGGGTGGAAGTTGTAATAATTATGCGGCAGGTATTCCATGCGCTTCAAGTCGTCCGTCATGGTGTCGAAAGCGAATTGCCGCGTGTCGTCGTTTGCGGCGCAGGCGTTCAGCGTGTACGGCGCATGCGCCAGCAGTTTCCCAAATTTGTTTTTGTTCGATATTTCCAGAAATTTTGAAACATCGTCCGCGTCAATCGCTTTCGCCGCCCCGCCGCGCGGGTTGCGCGTAAAAAACTGAAACACGTTCGCGCCGATGCTTTCCGCCGTTTTTCCCATGGCGGCGAAGCCCTTGGCGGTCGACAAATGACAGCCGATGTAAAACATAAAAAGATTAACCCGCTTCGGGGTCGCGGAACAGCGGTTTGCCTTGGTACATGCGGGCGGCCTGCGATTCCATCAGCGTTCCCAATGCGATTTGACGGTCGCGGATGCAAATCCTCAGCTGGTCGGCGACGGTCGGGTCGGGGTTGGCGAATACAAAGCGCACTTCGGGGAACATGGTTTTAATGCCCTGCAGTTTCTGATGAATAACGCCCAAAATGCCGCGCCCTAACAAGTCGGCCGCTAATTCTTCGCTTAAGTCCGAAGACATGGCGTATTTGATGACCGAGTTCAAGGCGTCCTCGACACTGTTGGCGTGAATGGTCGACAAAACCAAGTGTCCCGAAGTCGCGGCGCGCAAAATCTGACTGGCGGCGTCGGGGGTGCGGATTTCGCCGACCAAAATATAGCGCGGACGGCAGCGCAAAGCGGATTTCAGCGATTCGCCCCAGTCGTTGTTGTCGGGTTCAGTTTGTTTGCACAAGCCCAATCCGCCGCGTTTGGACTGATAAATCCCGTCCAAAGGCATTTCGGGAGGGTCTTCAATCGTGTAAGCAAAGCCGCCTTCGCGTTCCAAATACTTGCGCATCAAACACGAAATCGACGTCGTTTTGCCCGCGCCCGTCGGACCGCCCCACAAAATCAGCCCTGATTCGCGGTTCAAGGAAATCAAGTGGTTCGTTACCGCTTCGGGCAATCCCAAGCGCGCCACGTCGGGCGTTTTACGCGGCATGCGGCGGGCAGAATAATGAATTCCCGTCAAAGTCACAACGCGTTCGACGCGGTACATGGTCGAACCGTATGCCATGGAATAGCTGGAACGGCCGTTGTACGCCTTTTCCAAAGCGTCGCGGAATTCCTGCGCATCGTCGACTTCTAACTGTTTCAGCCCGAATCGCGTTTCGCCGTCATGAACGTAAATAACTTGTTCGGGTGTGAAATAAATGTCGGAAAAAAGCTGTTCGTCGATTTTTGCCATGGTAGAATCCCAATAACCTTATTGTTTCCACTATAAACGCTTAAACGGTATGATGCAAGAAAGTTCATATATCATTTTTATGACAAACGTGCCAAAGCCCGCACAAAACAAAGAAAAACGCGCAGGTCAGTTCAATGGCGGGCGCGGCGGGGGCGTTATATCGGACGGACAGGCCGATGCCCGAAACGGAGCAAACGACGCCGACAAGGGACGCTTTCACCGCCATTTGTTCCGGCGTTTTCGATATGAACCGCGCCGCGCAGGCGGGAATGACCGTCAAGGCGGATACCAGCAGCAATCCCGTTGTTTTAAACGATAAAGCCACAAAAACGGCGATTAAAACGGTAAACAGGCGGTTTTGACGCTGAGTGTCGACGTTTTCCCCCGCGGCGATATCCGGCGCGACGGCGCAAAAGACTTGATTTTTCCAATTCTTAATCAAAACCAGCGCACACAGCGTTCCCGCGATTCCCGTAAAAATCAAATCGGAGCGGGACACGGACAAAACATCGCCGAACAGGTATCCCGTCAAATCCGCGCGGAAATCGGGCATGTAGGCCAGTCCCGCCAAACCCGCGCATAAAGCAGTCTGTCCGATAATCAACAGATATAAATCAATGCCCAAAACGGTTTTTTGCGGAATTTTGACCAATAGCAAGGCTAAAACGCACACCAGCGCCGCCACAGCCAGATTCGGCGACATTCCCAAGGCCGCTCCGGCAACGATTCCGGCCAAAGCCGCATGCGACAGCGTGTCGCCGAAATAGGCCGTTTTACGCCAAATCATCAAACAGCCGATCGGTCCGGCCAGCAGAGCCGTTATAACGGCCGCGGCCGCCGCGCGTAAAACAAACGGTTCAAACATAGGTGATTCCTTTGTCGGGCAGGTGGGTGTGGTCGTGGCGGTACAAAGTCGTGTAAGGCGTCAAACCGGCAATTTCCTGCGGTTTTCCGGAACAGCAGATATGGCGGTTCAAACAAATGACTTTGTCCGTTTTCGCCATGACGACATACAAATCGTGCGACACCATCAAAACAGCGCACCCGCGTTCTTTGTTCAGTTTGGAAATCAGTTCGTACAGCGATTCTTCGCTTGCGGGATCCAATCCCTGCGCCGGTTCGTCCAACACCAGCAAATCGGGCTGCTGCATTAAAGCGCGCGCCAGCAAAACCCTTTGCGTTTCCCCGCCCGAAAGCGGGTGTATGGAACGATCGGCCAAAGATTCCGCGTCCGTTTCCTTTAAAGCCGCAAGGATGTCCTGTTTTGCAGAGCGGTGCCCCAGCGCCATAAAGCGGCGGACGGTCAGCGGAACGGTTGCGGGAACGGACAGCTTTTGCGGAACATACCCGATTTTCAATTCGCTTTTTTTTACCAAAACACCCGATGTCGGGGGCAGGATGCCCAAAACGATTTTCAGCAAAGTCGTTTTGCCTGCGCCGTTCGGGCCGATAAGCGTTACGATTTTGCCCGCCGGCACGGCAAACGAAATATTTTCCAGCACGGTCAAACCGCCCGTCCGATATCCGATGTTTTTCAGTTCCAGCAAGTTCACGGAAAATGTCCTTTATTGCTTTTTTTACGAATTTATACTACAAATCCAATCAAAAAGGGGGAAATTTTTTATGCTGTTCCGTTGGGTGCTGATTGCTGTTTCGACGATTGTTTTCCAAGCGCAGGCGAAAACGCCGTCGGTTTTGGTGTCGATTGCGCCGCTTCATTCGGTTGTGGCGGCCGTGGCGGACGGCGTTTTTACGCCCGATTTGCTGATGCAGCCGTCCCAATCCGTGCATGAATACCGGCTGAAACCGTCGGATTTGCGGAAAATATCGTCGGCGGATATTGTGTTTTACGGCGGAAAAGCGTTGGAAGGCTTTTTACCCAAAGCGATTGAAAGCGCGGGCGTTCAAGGCGTTTCCTTTTTGGCGGAAGGTGACGAACCGCATTTTTGGCTGTCGCCTTTGACAATGGCGCGGGTTGCCGAAAAAACGGCGGAAAAGCTGGCGCAAATCGATGCGGAGCATGCCGATGCCTATCTGGCGAACGCGGCAAGCTTCGCCCGCACGGCGAACGGTTTGCTGTTGAACGGACAGCGGGAGCTGGCCGCCGTTCGGGGCAAGCCTTTTGTCGTTTTTCACGATGCCTACCGCGCTTTCGAGCGGGAATTCGGATTAAGCGGAATCGGGGCGGTCTGGGTTGACGCGCACCATGGCGCGGGGGCGGCGCATTTAATCGAATTGCGCCAAAAAATGCGGGAAAGCGGAAAAGTCTGTTTGTTTTCCGAACCTCAAATGCCGGACAAGCCGTTGGAAACGGTGCGCGAAGGGCTGAATGTGGTTGACGGCGCCGCCGATCCTTTGGGAACGGGAATTGAAACGGGCAAAGATTTTTATCCCCGTTTAATCAACAATCTGATACAGTCGTTTAAAAAATGTTTGGCTCAACTGTAAGGCGTGCCATGCGGTTTCTGTTGTTTTTATTGTGTTTGACGGGTGCGGCGGATCAAGCCGTTGCCGATTCGGCGGAAAAAACGCGTTTTCCGATTGCGGCGGGCGTTTATTATCCGAGCTCCGCCGAAGAAACGGAAAGTCAAGTTGACGCTTTGCTGGCTGCGGCGCGCGGACATTTTAAATCGGAATCGGAAAAGTTTCCCAAAGCCGTCATTGTTCCGCACGATTCCCTGTTGTCCGAATCAGGGCGCGTTGCGGCGGCGGCGTACGCGGCTTTGATGAAAATCAAACCTTTTGTCCGGCGGGTGGTGATTGTGGCGTCTCCGCAGCACGGGCGGCATTTCGGCGTGCTGCTGTCATCCGCGCGATATTGGGCTTTGCCGTCGGGTCGGCGTTTTGAAACGGACGGCGCGTTGATTGAAAAATTAAAGCAAATCCAAGGCATTGATTACGATGATGCCGTTTTTGAAGCCGAAGAAGCGATAGAGGCGCAGCTGCCCTTTGTCGCCGCCGTTTTCCGTCCGGATGTCAAAATCGTTCCGCTGCTGGTGGGCGATGCCGGAATCGACCAAGTATCGGATATGATAGATTTGATTTGGGGCGGTTCGGAAACGGCAATCGTGTTCGTTTCCGATATGGCGCAAGGGGAATCCGTTTCCAAAACGGCGGAAAAAGACGAACGGACGGCGCGGATTTTGGAAAAAAAGGAAGAGATTCCTCTGGGCAAAGACAGGCTGTCGGCTCCGCGTCCCGTCGAAGGGCTTTTGGCGTATTTGCGGGAAACGGGCGGCGAAATCAGACGGCTGGATTTGCAGACGGGCTTCGGTTTGTTTTCCGAAAAGGTGAAAGGATACGGCGCGTTTGCCGTTTATGAAAACGATGCCGCGGCGCAAAGCAGCAAAGAAGAAACGGAAAATCTGCTGAAAGAAAATCAAAACGCGCTGCTGCGCGTGGCGGCTCAGTCGATTGTGTCGGGATTTGAACGCGGGCGGCCGCTGCGCGTGCGACTGGCGCGATATCCCGAAGCTTTGCGCCAAAAAGGAGCCACGTTTGTCAGCATTTATTGCGGCGGGGCGCTGTGCGGCAGTGCGGGATCCGCGGAAGCCGTTCGTCCGATTATTGATGATATTGCGGAAAATGCTTATGCGGCGGCCTTTTCGGATTTCCGGTTCACCCCTTTGACGCAGGAAGAACTGCAGAATGTCGAGATTTCGATTTCCCTGCTGACCCGACGCACGCGCATCAAGTTTTCGGACGAAGCCGACTTGCTGAATCAAATCAGACCGAAAACGGACGGGCTGGTTGTGCGCGAACGTGCCAACACTGCGCTGTTTTTGCCGCAGATTTGGGATTCTTTTTCATCACCGAAGGAGTTTTTGGCGCATTTGAAGCGCAAAGCGGGGCTGCCGCCGGATTACTTGTCGCCGACATTGAAAGTTTACCGGTTCGAGGTGATTGATATTTCAAGCGGGGATTTGGAAGATCCCGCTTCCATATGGAGGACGAAATGACAAAAGTGTTGTGGGTCGTTGCGGGGGCTTTGGTCGACAAAGACGGACGCGTGTTGCTGACGGAACGGCCGGCGGGCAAAAATCTGGCGGGATTTTGGGAATTCCCCGGCGGAAAAATCGAATCGGGCGAAACGCCGCGTGAAGCTTTGGTGCGCGAACTGGGGGAAGAGCTGGGAATCGCCGTTAATCCGCAATCGCTGATTCCGTGTACGTTCGCTTCGTACGATTATCCCGAATTTCATCTGGCTATGCCGTTGTTTGTTTGCCGCGAATGGGCGGGCGGCGTGTCGGGCAAAGAAGGGCAGAATTTCGTTTGGACGGACTGGCGCGATACGCCGCCTTTGGCGCCGGCTGATACGGATTTGGCAAAAGTTTTGCGTGTTTTCTTAAAAAACTTTTGATTCAAAAAGCTTAACGCACTAATATAAGAAAAACGATATATCGGACATATGGTTATGAGTTCTGAATTCAAGAAAAAAATTCCCAATTATTTGACATTTATGCGGATTTTGGTCATTCCGTTCGTTATTGCCACTTTTTCGTTCCCCGGCGTTTTATGGGCGTGGGTCGGTTGCGGCCTGTTTGTTTTGGCTTCCGTAACGGACTGGTTCGACGGTTATCTGGCGCGCAAGTTCAAAAGCACGTCCAGCTTGGGGCGCGTGCTGGATCCCATCGCGGACAAACTGTTGGTTTCGGCGACGCTGTTGATGATGGCGGCGTATGACAGACTGGGATATACGGGGATTTTCCCCGCCGTTATCATTTTGTGCCGCGAAGTGCTGGTGTCCGGACTGCGCGAATATCTGGCGGGAATCCAAGTCGGATTGCCCGTAACGCGGCTGGCAAAGTGGAAAACGGGGATTCAGATGACAGCCATTCCGATGCTGATGGTGGCGGATTATTCGCCGTGGTTCTGCTATTTCGGTGAAATCGGCGAAGTGCTGATTTGGATTGCCGCTTTGCTGACCATGATTACGGGATACGATTATCTGCGGTCGGGATTGAAACATCTGGACTGAGGTCTGTCAACGGCAATAAAAAGCCCGCCCTGTTCAAGGGGGCGGGCTTTTCCGCTTTCAAGAGGAAAATTTCTTAGAAGCTGTAACGGACGCCGGCCAGAATCTGGTGGGCGGTCGTGTCAAATTCAATTTTGTCGCCTTCTCGGGTGCGTTTGTCGTACGAACCGTAGTCCGTGAAACGATAGCCGACATCGATTGTGATGTTTTTGGTGACTTCCGCACCGACACCCGCCATCAGGCTGTACGCAAATTTGTTTTTGGAAAAGCTGTTGGTTTCGGTATCCGTCGGATCGACGACATCGGTGTCTTTAAATTTGTATTTCATTTTCGCCATACCGACGCCAGCGCCGACATAGGGTTTGAAAATGGTAGGATTGTCAATATCATAGTAGCCGTTCAGCATAAACGACTGGCCGGAAATTTCCGATTTGTTGATTTCGGAGTCGTCCTGTCTGGTTTTGTCGTCTTTTGCCAGATAGGTGTACGCCAATTCGGTGCGGACGGCGCCCATTTTTGCACCGATGGCGATGTCGCCGCCGAAGTTTTTCACTTTATCGGTTTCTTTCCAGCGGGAACCGTCGTCTTTCGTTCCTTTTGCTTCACCGTCCGTAAACGACATGACCGCTTTGACCGAAGCGTACGGCGTGATGTCCGCGGCGTTTGCGGCGGAAGTGAAAACCGCCAAAGCGGCGGCCGATGTTAAAAGAAGTTTATTCATAACTAACATTCCTTATTTTGTTTCAGTTAAACAAAACCCACCTGAAAAGGCGGGCGGATGTTAGCAACCGTTCAAAAACAAAGACGGCTCGGCGTTTTCGCGCGTATGCCTTATAGCGCCGACATCCGTCCGTAAACGGAATATCGGCGTATGACTTAATGAGTCGCAATACACCTTGCGACTGTTTTTGAAAAAGGGTTGCTACGCCCTGCATTCGTCTTTTCCACGAATACGTATTTAAGGTATAACACTTCTGATAAGTTGGCAAGCAAAAAGGGACACCTTTCGATGTCCCTTTTTTCAGAGCAGATAAAACCGTTACCGCGAACGGTTCGCGGCTTTCGCGATAATGGCGGCGTTTTGGCGCGCTTTTTTCTTTTCGGGGCTGACGTAAACCATATCGTCCGTCCACGGGATGATGACTTTTTTCTTGTCGCCTGTCTGCATGTTCTGCACCTGCGGATCCATGACTTTGTGGTGCAGTTCGTCATGTTCCTTTATCGGCATCAGAATGAAGTTGGAAAATTCGTTCTGACCGCCGCCGTGAATGGGGAATTTGTGATGAACGTTGTAGCCGTTGGGGTTTGTGCCTTTTTTGACCTGTTTGATGTCTTTTTCGCTCATCCCCATTTCGCGCAGTTCGGCTTCGTGGTTGCGTCCCAATTCTTTCAAGAATTCAACGCGGATTTTGGCGAATTGAGCACGCTTGCGTTTGCGCACCTGAAGGGGCGGCACTTCCCAGTCGACTTCTTTGAGCTTGAACCCGTTGATTTCCGTAAAGCTGAATTTGCCGCGTTCGGCGTCTAAGCGTTCCTGCGATTTGGGTTCTTTTTGGTGGGGGCGTTTTCTTTTTTCGTGAAGATATTTGTATTCGGCCATGGAAACAATCCTTTCTTATCTGCTCTGAGCCGCGCGTTTTGCCAACAGCGCGTTTTGAATCTGCCGTTCGGGCGGGACAAAGACGCTGCCCTGCGGCACGGGGATTCTGATGGTGCGGGTTTCGCCGTCTTTCAGCGCGCGAATCTGCACATCGGAAACTTTGTGAAAATCGGTATGGTACGGGTCGTTGCGAATCAAAATGAAGTTTGAAAATTCATTCTTTCCGCCGCCGCCCAAGGGGTGTTTGTGATGAACGTTCCAGCCCGCGGGGGATTTGCCTTTGCTCATCAAACTTATTTGCGAATCGCTCAGTCCCGCGCGGCGCAACAAAGGCGCTGATTTTTCAGCCAAATCGCGCAGAAAGGCCGAACGCATCGGCGTGAATTCGCGGCGCTTCGCCTTGATTTCCTTTTTCGACGCGGCGGTGTAAACCATTTCCGTCAAAGGGACGCCGTGTACCGAATCGGGCAAAGCGGCCTCCTGCGCCTGCCGTTCGCGTTCCCTTTGCGCGGCGCGTTCTGCGCGGCGGGCTTCGCGTTCCGCTTTGGTCAAAGTGTGCTGAACAAGCTCCGCCATTTCAGCGCCCCCCGTTTTTGCTTAAAAAGGATTTGATGTAAGCGTCGGCGGCTTTGACGTCCTGCATAAACGGCGCGTCCTGTTTTTTATCTTGATAGGACTGCCCTTTCGTTCCGTAGGATTTTCCGCCGCGCTTGGCGTCGCGTTCCAAGTGTTTGAACTGCTGAGGCGGGACATAAATCGATTCGGACGGATTCGGGATGACGACCCGCCGCGTTTCGCCGCGTTTCATGTCCTGCACTTGCGGGTTGATGAGGTGATAGTGAATCATATCGTGATAGGGCGCGCGCCGAATCAGCAGCAGATTGGAAAAATCGTTCGTGCCGCCGCCGTATACCGACAATTTGTGGTGCGTGTTCCAACCGTTCGGGGTTTTGCCCTTTTCCATCAGCTTGATGTCTTTGGCGGTAATGCCCGCGGCGCGCAGCCGTTTGTACTGCGTCTGCGCCAGATGTTTCAAAAACGCCGCGCGCGCTTTTGTCGCGAATTCTTGGCGGACGGCATTTTGGCGTTCTTTGGTCGGAACGGTGAAAGTCACCGTTTCGCACGGCATGCCCAAGAAAGTTTTCGGCGCGGGGGCGTTCAAAGGCTTGCGTTCCGAAGCGGCGCGCCGTCCGTTGCGAACGCGCTTTTCATGAACGTATTTGTAAGTTTCAAGGTTTTCCATTTGAATATCCCCGATGCCTTTGTTAAAAGGAAGTATAACACACGAAACGGGAAGCGCAAGCTTTTTGACAAAAAATTTATTTTTGGCAAGAAAATCGCTTTTTTAGGATAAAAATGCAGAAAAACGAAACAAAATCAATAGCCTGTCAAGGATGTGCGGGGGCTTTTTCGCATCTGGCGGCTCAGTCTGTTTTTCCGACGGCGGAAATCGTTTTTTATCCGACGTTCAAGCAGGCTTTAGACGCCGTGGCGCAAGGTGATTCCGATGCCGCCGTCGTTCCCGTCGAAAATTCTTCGGCGGGCAGAGTGGCTGATATTCACAGGCTTTTGCCGCAATCCGACTTGTATGTCACGGGGGAAAAGTTCATTCCCGTGCGCCATTGTCTGCTGGGGACGGCGGATGCGGCTTTGTCCGATGTGAAAACCGTTCTGTCGCATCCGCAGGCGCTGGCGCAATGTCGGGCGAATTTGACAAAAAAAGGTCTTTGCGCCCAAGCCGCCGCCAACACCGCCGAAGCCGCCAAAACAGTGGCGGAACGGGGGGATAAAAGCGTCGGGGCTTTGGCGTCGGCCGTTGCCGCCGGCTTATACGGACTGAAAATCCTTGAAACGGATATGCAGGATTTCGATTTGAACATGACGCGTTTTTGGGTTTTGGAACGCGCTCCCCGCAAGCTTGACACAAAACATCCGATAACGTCGCTGATTTTCAAGGTTAAGAACGTTCCCGCCGTGCTGTACAAATGTTTGGGCGGATTCGCGACGAACGGCGTCAATCTGCTGCGCATCGAAAGCTTTGTCGACGCAAACCGTTTTTTCGCCAATGCCGCGTTTTTGATTGACGTTGCGGCGGATTCCGACAGTCGGGCGTTTCAATCGGCCGCGGGCGAATTGGCTTTTTTTGCGGACGAAATCAAAATCTTGGGAACTTACGCCGCGGACGCCGTGCGGCTGAACGGGTTGGACAAACAATGAAAACAATCGCTTTTGTTTTGGCTTTGCTGCTGTCTTGCAACGCTTTCGCCGATGAAAATTTTTACACTCGATTCGATACGGCGTACACAATCGGCGTTGAACAAGGCGTCAAGGACGGCTTTTCATGGCAGACGGGATTCGGCTGGAAGTGGTTCGATGCGCTCAGAACGGAAATGACGTTCGGTTATTTGCGCAACGGTTTGGGGGATTCTTTGCGCGGCGAATTTTTGCATGGCAGAGTGTCGTCCAAGGCCGCTTTCGTCAATGCGGCGTGGGATGTGTTTTCCGCGGGAAAAATGACGCCGTATGTTATGGCGGGCGTCGGCGTCGCCAGAAACAAAATCCAGCGGTCGGATGTCGGCGGACGGGAAATTCCGCGCGGCAGACGAACGGCTTTCCCGTGGCAGGCGGGGGCGGGAATCGGATTTTCGCTGCCGAATCGGTTGACATTGGACGCCGGTTATGTCTATACCCGTCTTGGCCGCTTTAACGGCGGCGATTTGCCCGACAAAAGTATTCGCCTGCAGCGTTTGTCCGTCGGGCTGAGATACGATTTTTAAAGGATTGAAGCCTGTGATGCCCGATTTCTTGTTTGCGCTTTTTTTGCACCAGCCGGTTTGGATTTGGCTGATGTTTTTGATGATTGTCATTGCCATTTTGTTTCTGGATTTGGGCGTTTTGGAAAAAGGATCGCAGGAAATCGGCGCGAAAAAAAGCCTTGCACTGTTTTTGACCTATGCGGGCATCGCCTGTTTGTTCGGCGGGTGGCTTTACTGGTATTTCGGCGAGCAGATGGCGACGGATTTCATCATGGGCTATGCGGTCGAAATGGGACTGTCCATTGACAACGTGTTTGTTATCGGGTTGGTTTTCACCTATTTGAACATTCCGAGAAACCAGCAGCACCGCGTATTGTTCTGGGGGATTTTGGGGGCGGTTGTTCTGCGCGGCGTCGTCATTGTCATCGGGGCGGAAATCATCGACAAATACGACCCCGTTTTGCTGATTTTCGGAGTGTTTTTGATTTATTCCGGACTGAAAAGCCTGCTGTCCGACGAACCGGGCATCAATCTGTCCGACAGCCGTTTGCTTCGGGTTTTCCGCCGTTATTTGCGTGTTACGCCCGAATTGCGCGGAGAGCATTTCTTTGTGCGCGAACGCAATGAAAAGGGCAAAATGAAATGGTACGCGACTCCGCTGTTTTTGGCGCTGCTGCTGATTGAGTTCGGCGACGCCGTATTCGCGTGCGACAGCGTTCCCGCAGTATTGGCGGTTTCGCATGAAACGTTTGCCGTTTACGCCAGCGACATTTTTGCCGTTTTGGGGCTGCGCGCTTTGTATTTTCTGCTGTCTGCGGCTCTGCACCGCTTTTCATACATGCAGCCGGCTTGTGCGGTTTTGCTGGTCGTCATCGGGCTGAAAATCTTTGTCAACGAGTTTTTCTGCAAAATCGACGACGTCTGGTCGCTGGTTGTAACGTTTGCTTTGCTGGGCGGCGGCATTTTGGTTTCCCTGCTGAAAAAAGCCGAAGAAGAGGAAGCCATCGAAAAAGGCGCGGCCGCCCCTTGAAAGGGCAGAACTTTAGTCCTATCTGGTGAAAGTGAACACTTCGTTTGAAAGGATTAAAGTTCGTGCAAATCAAGAAAATAACGCCGGACGATCTTGCCAAACTGGGTGTCAATTCCATCGCTTACATCAAAAAGCGCTTGGTCGCCGACAAAAGCCTGTGGTATATCTATGCCGCCGAAGGAACCGAATTGGCGTACACCGATGACGAAAACGCCGCGATTTCCTTGGTCGTCGACAACGAATTGATACCGGTGAGCGTCCATTGAACACAACAAATCTCTGCCCCGTATGCGGCAAACCTTTACAGCTCTGCGTCTGTTCGGACGCCGAGCCGTTCGACAACAAGCACTTTGTGTTGATTCTGCAGCATCCGCAGGAACAGGACAAAGACCTCGGCACGGCGAAAATCATCTGTCAAAGGCTGAAAAACGCGCAGTTGGAAATCGCACTGTCGCGCCCGTCTTTGGCGGCGGTTTTGAAACGTCCCGCCGACCCCAAAAAATGGGGCGTGCTGTATTTGGGCGCGCAAAACGAAACGCCGGCCGCGTCGGGCTTGTACGCTTTGAGCAGAAAGGGCAATCTGCTGCCGAATACGGCGGAAATTCTTGCTTCGCTGGAAGGAATCATTTTGCTGGACGGATCGTGGAGCCAAGCCAAAGCCCTGTGGTGGCGCAATCCGTGGCTGTTGAAAACACAGCGTCTGCTGCTGGTTCCCGAAAAACGGTCGCTGTACGGCAAACTGCGCAAAGAACCGCGCAAGGAAAGCGTTTCCACGCTGGAAGCGACGGCGCAGTGTTTGAATTACTTGGGCGAAGACGCTGCCATCGCCGACGGATTGCTGGACTCTTTTGCGGAACTGCTGGAAAAATACAAGCTGTTGCGCGGAAATAAAAAATAGACGAAATCTCCTTTCTTTGTCAAAACAACCGTGCTAAACTCCTTGCCAAACAAAACAAGGAGTTTTTTCCATGGAAGACAAATACGTTCACGCCAAACGCAAACGCCCGAACGCCGGAAACGGCCTTAACTTTCTGTCCGAACAGGTCAAGGCGCAGGCGGCGCAGGGCAAATTCGCCTTTGACAAAATCAACGGCTTTACGCTGACCGAAGTCGAATACAAAATGCCGCCCAAGCAGACGCGCGTCAACCGCCGCGACGAATTCAAACGCGAAGTGCGCCCCAAGTTTTTGAAATATCTGGCGGAAAACTTTGAACAGGATTTGCGCGCCATCGGCATCAAGGACGACGGTTTGGAACAAATGCGCAAAGGACGCAGTGTCAACGGCTACAACGTGCATCACATGCACCCGATTGCGGGCGGCGGGAAAAACGATTTCTCGAACTTGATTTTAATGCCGATTCCGCCGCATGACGAACTGCATCATTTGGTTATCGACCCGCAAATCAAAGACAAAAAAGTGCAGAACGGCGTCAAAATCAAAATTCCGATGTGCAGCGACAGGGTTTGGAAGCGCCCCGCCAACAAATACGAACGGCTGAACGCGACCGTCAACGCCGCCGTGCTGGCAAAACAAATGCAGGGTGGGCGATAAAAAGCTTGCCGAACGGTTTGGCTTTGGCTAAACTGTCAGATAACGTTTTAACCGTTTTTGGAATTGAAAAATGATTGAAGATATTATCAAAAAACTGTCCGATCCCAGCGAAGGCGCGATGATTGTCCGCCCCGCGTCCAGTAAAGATTTGGCGCAGTGCCAGAAAGACATGGCCGAAATCGGACTGCACCCGATTCCGCAGGGATACATCGACTTTTTGCGCGAAGTCAACGGGTTCGCGTGGAACGGCATCGAATTTTACAGCACCGACAACGTCACCGATCCCGAAAGCAACTATACGCTGATTGATATCGTTACGGCGAACGAGGATTTCGCGGACTACAACGAAGAATTGGCTTCGTGCGTGCTGTTGGGGCGCGCCGACGATGATTTGTACGTCTACAACACCGACAACGAAAAATACGAAGTGCTGGACTTTACGGGACACGATGTGATGGAAGAACACGACGCGTTCGACGCGCTGTTTGAATCCGTCGTCGAACCCCGCATGCTGTAAAAAAAACGTGCTGGTTTCTGAATTCAATTTCGATTTGCCGAAAGAACGGATAGCCGACCGACCCGCGGAACCCCGCGAGTCGGCGAAGCTGTTACATGTCGTTGCCCCCGACAGGTTTGAAGATTTGCACATTGCGGATTTGCCCGATGTGTTCCGTCCGTCGGATTTATTGGTTTTCAACGATACAAAAGTTATTCCCGCGCGTCTGTTCGGCAAGCGCGGCGAGGCGGCCGTTGAAGCGACTTTGTTCAAATCGGTCGGCTTGACGACATGGGAAGCTTTGGTCAAAAACGCGCGCCGTCTGCATCCCGACGACATTGTGTCGTTTTATCCGCCTTTGAATCCCGAAGCCGAGCCTTTGCGGGCGAAAGTCGTTGGGCGCGGCGAATCGGGAACGGTGATTCTGGAATTTCTGACGGAAGCGGCAACGCTGTTTGCGACGCTTGAAAAATACGGCGTAATGCCCTTGCCGCCCTACATTCACCGCAAACAAACCGAATATGGCGAAGACAAGGCGAACTATCAAACCGTTTACGCCAAAAATCCGGGGGCGGTTGCCGCGCCGACGGCGGGATTGCACTTTACGAACGCCCTGTTGCAAAAAATCGCGGACAAAGGCATTGAAAGCGTCAAAGTAACGCTTCATGTCGGCGGCGGCACGTTTCTGCCCGTCAAGGTTGAAGACACCAAAGACCACGTCATGCATGCGGAATACGGCGTCATTACGCCCGAAACGGCGGACATTATCAATACCGCCCGCAAAAACGGACGGCGTATTGTTTCTATTGGCACGACGGCGCTGCGTTTGTTGGAAAGCGCGGCGGATGACAACCGCGTCATTCATCCGTTTCATCAAGAAACGTCGATTTTCATTACGCCGGGGTATCGGTTCAAAGGCATTGACGCTTTGTTTACGAACTTTCATTTGCCGAGTTCGACTTTGTTTATGCTGGTCTGCGCGTTTTGCGGAACGGAATGTATGAAAAACGCCTACAAACACGCGATTGAAAACGAATACAGATTCTTTTCGTACGGCGATGCGTGCTTTTTGGAAAAGTAAATCATCTTCTATATTGATTTTACTTGAAAAGTATTCTATACGTTCAGTTATAATTTAATAAGGAGTTAAAACAATGGCTGAACAATTCACAAATGAAGATTTGCTGGCTTTTACAACGGAAATCGTGTCTTCGCACGTTTCCAACAACACGCTGTCCGCCGAAGAGCTGCCGGCTTTGATTAAAAATGTTTACAAAGCTTTGGCGTCCCTCAATGTTGCGGAACAACAGCCCGTCGAAGAGGTTCGTCAGCCCGCCGTTGCCATTAAAAAATCCGTTTTCCCCGACTATATTATTTGCTTGGAAGACGGCAAAAAGCTGAAAATGCTGAAGCGCCATTTGAAGACGGCGTACAACATGACGCCCGAAGAATACCGCGCGCGCTGGAATTTGCCCGCGGATTATCCTTTGGTTGCGCCGAATTACGCCGAACGCCGTTCCGATTTGGCCAAAAAAATCGGTTTGGGCAACCGCCGCAAAAAAGCTTGACGCAAAACAGGAAAGGGGCGAAAGCCTCTTTCTTTTTACGGATTTCGGAAGAATGAAAAACAAACCGTTTTGGGAAACAAAAACGCTGGAACAGATGACTCACGAAGAATGGGAATCCGTTTGCGACGGCTGCGGCAAATGCTGTTTGGAAAAAGTCGTGTTTGAAGACGACGGCGAATTGGCTTTTACCAATATCGCGTGCAAACTGCTTGACCCCGTGACGTGCCGCTGCCGCCATTACGCAAACAGGCAGGCTTTTGTTCCCGAATGTGTGCAAATCCGCCCGCAGGACATCAAAGACATTTACTGGCTGCCGAAAACGTGCGCTTACCGCTTGCTGAACGAAGGCAAGCCTTTGCCGAAATGGCATCCGCTGATTACGGGCGATCCGACCAGCGTGCACGCCGCCAAAATGTCCGCCGCGGGCAGAACCGTTCCCCCGAAGCCCGAAGAGGAATTCCAAGACTATATTGTGGAGTGGGACGATCTGTGATTGTCTGGCATGCGGGCGAATCTTTTGAAATCGACGTGGAACGGTCGGCGCGCGCCAAACGGGTGCGGCTGAAAATCGACCGCATGAACCGCCGCGCCGTTTTGGTTTTGCCCGCGCGAACAGCTGAAAAAACGGGTTTGAGCTTTGCCCAAAGCAAAGCGGATTGGATAGCGGCGCAGCTGAACGCTTTGCCCGCGCCCAAAGTGTTTTGCGACGGCATGTCCTTTTCATTTTTGGGCGAAGACGTCGTGCTTCATCATTCCCCGAACGCAAAACGCGGCGTATGGCAGGCCGACGGCGTGATTTGGGTGTCGGGACAAAGCGAGCATCTGCCCCGCCGTGTCGCCGATTTTTTAAAAACGTCTTTTTGTTCCTATGCGCAGGCAAAAGTGTTGGAAATCGCGGCGGCTTTGCAGGTCAAACCGACAAAAGTCGCCGTTCGCGATACGGTTTCGCGATGGGGCAGCTGCAACCGCGCGGGGCATATATCGCTGTCGTGGCGGCTGGGGTTTGCGCCGCTGTATGTTGCGGATTACGTTATCGCGCACGAAGTTTCGCATTTGAAGCAAATGAATCATTCGCCCGCTTTTTGGAAAACGGTTGCGGATGTGTATCCCGAATTCGCCGCGGCGGAACGCTGGCTGAAGAAAAACGCTGCGTATTTATACAGTTTTACCACAGTCCTTTAGCCGCGCGGCTGACCTTTTTGTCCCAAAGGTCGGGCGTTTTCAAATAAGCGGAAATCAAATACTCTTTTTTTGTTGCAGGCAGGCAAAAAATCCCCGCGACGGTCGGCGATTTGCATCCCGTTGTCGCAGGGAAAGTAAACGGCCGTCCGACGATTTTGCTGTATGCCGCGTCGGCGAAAATCCGCGCCTCCATATACGTTCCGCTGTAGCCGTAGTTTTCGGACGGGGCGAAAACTGGCGGCTGGGCAAAGCGCGCGCGGATTTGGGCGAATAAATCGCGGTGGCAGGGCAGAACGAAGCCCGTTCCGTTCAGTAAAGCCTTGAAATCAGAAACGCACAGCGGATTTTTCCATCCGCCGCCGAACGTTAAAAAAGCCTGCGGCATCGGGACGGTTTCGGGAATAAAGGACAGCGTGTGAAAAAACGCATACGCGCTTAAATACTCGACGGTTCTCAGCGTATCCGCGAACGGATAGGGCGAATCCGGCAGGACATACCACGACGGGTCGGACGATTTCGGCGGTTTGCGCGTGTAAAAGTTTTCGCCCGATTTCGTTATTGCGGCGGTATCGAAAAGTGTTTGCAGAAAATCGGGGCGGAGTTGTCCCGTTTGCCCGAATTGTCCGTCTTTGTCGCACGGAACGCCCTTGTATTCGCGCGTCAGTTTGTCGGCAAAGTGGTTGAACGCGCCGACGTCCCAGCCCAGTACCGTATCGCTCGCGATGACGGCGATGTTGCCCGTGTTTCCCGCGTTGCAAAACGCCGCGCAGTCAAAGCCTTTGTCCCGTAAATCGGCGGCGATGTGCTCATTGTGCGCGGGGGCGAGCGGCGCGCCTTCTCCTCCGTTCATCATGTCGTCGGAACGAAAATCGTAAATTACGGGAATATCCGTTAAATCCGCCAGTTTTTGCGCATCAAAAATCTGCAGAGTGTACGGTTTTTCCCCGTTGGCGACGCTTGGGGGGCAGTGGTCGCACGTCTGTCCGTGCAGTCCGACGGCAATAACGTCGGGCTGTTTTATCGCATTGACGGCTTCGGCGACCAAAGCGGTATAACGGTCGAGAATGTCGGCAAAAAACGGGCTGTTTTCAAATTCGGAAACGGCTTTGTCCTTGACAAAAGCGCGGAATGTCAGCAAATCGCGCGTCAAATCGGTCGGGAAAGGCAGGGATACGGCGTCAATGTCCGTGATTTTATTGCTCGAAAAATCGGTCAAAACGGCATCAACACCGTCCAAAGAATTGCCCGTCATCACGCCGATTGTTTTCATTGTGTCCGCCTTTGCCGTTTAGACAAAAAATTCTTTCCAAAATCGGAAATCTCTGTCATACTACGACAAAAGTAATAAAGGTGTCTTAATGTCTACACAAGAAGAATTGGAAGCGGAACGCTTTATTCACCGCGGGATGCAGTATTTGAAAGCGACATTTCCCGACGAAACGGCGAAGCTGGATGACGATGCTTTGAAAAACAAGCTGATTGACGGCTGTCAATTCGCGCTGGCGCATGGTTTTGAAACCGAAGCGGATGTCATGCTGCTGGTCGATTTCCTGTGGCGGCTGCCCGACGACGCTTTGGAAAGCCCCGATTATGAATGGATGGGCGAAATTTTGTCGTCGGACGATATGGACAACGAAATGAAAATCGACGCGCTTCACAACGCTTTTGCGATTACGACCGCGGTCAAAGAGGACGAATCCGATGGAAAAAAATTGTAAGGCGACGATTTATTCCGAATCCCCCGATTTGATGATTCCGCGCCGTTTGAAGCATGCGATTATGCCCCGCAATCCCGAAGAGTTGGGAACGGCGGTCGGGCATGTTTTTTTTGGCATTACGGACAAAAACGGCGTTGAAAAGGTATACGGCCTGCACGCCGTCTGCGCGATGGTCGGCAACGAAAACGTCGAGGAAAAAGACCGCTTGGGGTCGGTGTTTTCCTCTAAAAAAGTAGCGGGCGCGGTTGTTGATGATTCCAAAGAACCCTATGACGACAAGCTGGTTTACAATATCACGGAATCGCAATACAAAAAAATCGAATCGTATGCGGAAGCCGCCAAAGCCAACCCGCCGAAGTACAATATTCTGTCCAACAACTGCGTGTGCTTTACCTATAAAGCGCTGAAACAGGCGGATTTGAACCTGCCTCCGCAGCTGCCCGTGTATTCGCCCGCGATGACGTGTTTGGGCATCCGCGTGTTGGACAAGGCGCAGAAAATCAGGAAAACTTTGGGCAAAGCGACCGCCGCGATACTGAAGCGGTTTTCCCCGACGCGCAAGCTGTCGGCCAAAATTCTGGATGATATGCGCCGCAAGCCGTCCATGGAGGGACACGGCGTTTCTTCCGTCGTTCAGTTATTGAAGACTCTAAAAAAGAAAGCGCGCTGAGTTATTCCGCTTTAAACGGGCGGGCGAACAGGGTTGCGATAACGTCGTCGACCGTTGCGCCGTCGTTCATGATGCGCGCCAATCCTTCACAAATCGGCATTTCGACGCCAACCGCGGCGGCGCGTTCCAAAACAGCGGAGGCGGTGAACACGCCCTCGGCAACCGTTTTCTTTTCCGCCAGAATGTCCTTTAAGGCGCGGCCTTTGCCCAGTTCCAGCCCGACGGTGAAGTTGCGCGACTGCGTGCTGTTTGCGGTTAAAACCAAATCGCCCAAGCCGGCCAGTCCCATCAATGTTTGCGGGTTGCCGCCCAAAGCGACCGCCAGTCTGGAGATTTCGGCCAATCCGCGCGTAATCAAAGCGGCGCGCGCGTTGTCGCCAAGCTGTTTGCCCGCGACGATGCCCGCGGCAATCGCCATGACGTTTTTGACCGCGCCGCCGATTTGGACGCTGACGACGTCGGGCGTGTAATAGGGGCGGAACGTCGACGTGCCAAGCGTTTCAACCAGCTTTTTGCCCAATGCTTCATCCGCGCAGGCAAGGGTGACCAGCGTCGGTTTTTCCAAAGCGACTTCTTCGGCAAATGTGGGACCCGACAACAGGGCAAGCGGGGCTTGCGGCAAAGTTTCGGCCAGCATTTCACTCATCAGTTCGCCCGTTTTCTGTTCAATGCCTTTGGCGCACACGACGGCGGGCAGACCTTGCGGCCAAACGCCGCTCAGCTGTTTGCAGGTTGAACGCAGAAATTGCGCGGGGACGGTCAGCAACACCGCTTCCGCATCGTCCAAGCAGGCGTTCAAATCGTTTGTCGCGGTGATTTTTTCGTTCAGCAAAACGTCGGGCAGGTAAAGCGTGTTGCGGTGCTGTCCGTTAATTGCGCCGACCAGTTCGGGTTCGCGCACCCAAATTGTTACGGAATCAACGTTTTTCGACGCCGTTTGCGCCAACGCCGTTCCCCATGCGCCCGCGCCGATTACCGTGATTTTGTTCATTGCAAAAGCTCCCTTTTCATCGTTTGGCGGCGGGGTCCAAAGGCCACCGCGGTCTGGGGCTGAAATCCAAAGAATCGGACAGTCCCAGCAGGTGATGTTCCATTCCCGCCCACGCGACCATCGCGCCGTTGTCCGTACACAGTTTCAACGGCGGCGCGGCAAACGTCAATTTATATTTTTGCGACAGTTTTTCCAACGCCCCGCGCAAAGCCTGATTCGCCGCGACTCCGCCCGCAACGACCAGATGCGTTCCCTGCGGATAGTCGCGTTTGAAAATCTTGATTCCGTTTTTCAGGCGCGAACAAAGCGAATCCAGAACGGCGGCTTGAAAACTGGCGCACAAATCGGCTTTGTCCCGTTCCGTCATCGGGGCGTCGCCGAACGATTCGACTACGCGGCGCACCGCCGTTTTCAGTCCCGAAAATGACAAATCGCATCCCGCTTTGCCGACCATCGGACGCGGCAAATCAAACCGCTTCGGATTGCCGTTTTGGGCGTATGCTTCGACTTTGGGGCCGCCGGGGTATCCCAATCCCATCATTTTGGCGGCTTTGTCGAACGCTTCGCCCGCCGCGTCGTCAATTGTCGCGCCCAGCCGTTTGAACTTGCCGACGCCTTCGGCGACCAGGATTTGGCAATGCCCGCCCGAAGTCAGCAGCAGCAGATAGGGAAACGGCACGTTCTGCCCCAAACGGGCGGTCAAAGCGTGCGCTTCCAAGTGGTTGACGGCAATAAAGGGAATGTTGTGCACGGCGGCAATCGCTTTGGCGGTCATCACGCCGACAATCACGCCGCCGATCAGCCCCGGTCCCGCCGAAGCCGCCACGGCGTCAAGGTCTTTGAACCCGACATTCGCTTTGTCAAGCGCTTCGGTCACGATGGACGTGATTTTTTCCAAATGGGCGCGCGCCGCGATTTCGGGCACGACGCCGCCGAACGAAACGTGTTCGGGCTGGGAAAAGACAACCGAAGACAGCAGGGTTTTGTTTTCATCGACAACCGCCGCCGCCGTTTCGTCGCAACTGGATTCGATTCCTAAAACAAGCATTTTGTTTCCTCGAATATAAAATTATTCTACCCATACTCGGAAAAAATGGTAAAATCCAGTAGATTTAATCAAGGAGGCTTTCATGGAACCCGAAAAAATCAACGAAAACGCTGAAGAAACCGCAGAAAACAAAGACCCCGAAACGGTCGAAGAAAATTCAGCTCTTCCCTCGAAAAAAAGCCGCGCGGGCAAAATCGCCGCTTTGATTTTGGTCGTTGCCGCCGTGGCGGCCGCTTTTTCCGTTCCCGAAAGCCGCGAAAAAATCATCACGGCGGTAAAAGAAACGGCCGCAAAATTGAAAAGTCCCGATGCGGGAACGGCGGTTGTTTTGCCGATGCCCATCGAAAACGCACGCCCTGTCGTGGTTGAGCCGATACCTGCTGCCGATGTTCAGCCGATCCCCGTTGTTGCGCAGGGCATTGACGCCCGGTTGGAACAGCTGGAAAACGCGCGCGATTTTGAACATGCGGAACAAATCGTTTCTTCCGCCGATCCTGCCGCGAAACTGTCCGCCGAAGCGAAATACGACGCTTTGCAGCAGCAGGTGAAAACACTGGAAAGCCGCTTGGAAATGCTGGAAAGCGAAACGGATCACAAAATCGGCGAAGTGCGCAAAGCCATTCCGAACACGGGATTGATGGAAGACAGCCTGCGCCGCTTGATTGCCAAAGGCGACACGCAGTCCGATTTGCTGGTCAAACTGACGGAACGCACTGAAAATATCGAAAAAAACAAAGCGGACGCGTCTTTTGTGCTGAGCCTTGACAGCCGTATGATTGCCGCCGAACGGAAATTGCGGGCTTCCAACAGCGAAAAAGAACGCGCGGGGGCTTTGCTGCTGGCGATTTACCAGATGCGCGACGCCATCGCCCGCGGGCAGAAATTCCCTGTTGAGCAGCAGGCGGCGCGGGCGCTGGCTTCTTTCAACAAGCCGCTGGAAGCCAAACTGAACCAGCTGACGCCGTTTGCGGAACAGGGGGTTTGGACGCAGAGCGCGTTGGAACAGACTTTCGATGCTTTTGCCGACGAAGCTGTTTTGGCCGAAAAAAGCGGGCAAAAGAGCGATTGGTTTCACCGCGCGCTGGATAAACTGCGCGAACAGGTGATTATCCGCCGCGTGGATGCCCCCGCGGAAGATTTGTCGACCCAAGCCGTTTTGGCGCGGGCGGGGCAGGCGGTTGCGCGCGGCGATTTGATGCTGGCCGTTATTCAAATGAAACCGTTGAAAGGCGTTGCCGCAGACAAAATGGCGCCGTGGATTTCATCCGCCGAAAAAACGCTGTATGTCAGAAAAAACATCAACGAATCTTTGGCCGCGGTGCTGGGCTTGATTTACGCGCAACAGGGGGATGACGAATGATTAAAATCGTATGGAATGCCGTTGTACTGGGAATTATCGCTTTAAGCGCGGCGTGGCTGTCAAACAATCCCGGTTCGGTGCAAATGGAATGGCTGGGGTGGCGCGTGCAGACCTCCGTTGCCGTTGTTATTGGCGTTTTTATCGTATGTTACGCGGTGTTTTACGCTTTTTTGGCAAAACCGCTGCTGTTGTTGAAAAACAAAATCCTGTACTGGGCGCGGGCTGATTTGCGCGCCGAAAAAATGGCAAAAGCGAAAATCGGCCGCGAAGTCGACCGCTATACGCTGTTGGGCAAAGGGCTGACGGCTTTGGCGGCGGGCGATGTGGAAACGGCGAAAAAACTGCAAAAAGACATTGTCAAAAAATTTTCGGATGACGAGGCCAAAACTTTGGTTTTTGACGCGCAGTTGGCGGAAGCGCAAAACGATAAGGCCAAAGCCATGGAACTGTACGCCAAATTGGCGGAAGCGCCCGATACGCGGCTGTTGGGCATGCGCGGGAAAATCCGTTTGTTCCGTTTGAACGGCGCGCCCGAAAAAGCGTTGAAAGCCTGTGAAGAACTGCTGGCGGAAAAAAATCCGATGCCGTGGGTGCTGACCGAAGCGTTTGAACTGCAGGTGCAGGAAAAACAGTGGGATAAGGCTGTCGCCACGTTGGAAAAAGCGTATAAAACGGATTCGTTTGATAAAAAAACGTTCAAGCATTTGAAAGCGTCCGTTTTGTTGGAACAGGCGGCGGGAACGAACGACGCCGCTGAAAAGGAACGGCTGATTTTGGAAGCCGGAGAAACCGACGATTCGTTGATTCAAGCCGTTTTGTCCGCCGCCGCGCTGAACGCCGAAAAAGGCGAAATCCGCAAAGCCCGCAAACAGCTGTGCAAATTGTGGAAATCCGCGCCGTGCTGGGCGGTGTATGAAGCATATCAAGCTTTGACGCCGGAAAAGCCCGCATTGGATGCGGTGACCGATTTGCAGGAACTGCTGGATGAAAACAAAGACGCCGAAATCAATGCGTTGGTAAAGGCGGACGCGTCATTGAAAGCGCGGCTGTGGGGGCAGGCGAAAGGGCTGTTGGAAAAATATCTGGCGGTCAAGCCCGATTCCAAACGCGCTTTGCTGATGATGGCGGAAATCGCCGCCGCCAACCGCGATGAAAAAGCGGCGGTTGAATACGGCGAAAAAGCCGCCGTTGCCGAACCGGAGCCGATGTATGTTTGTTCCGTTTGCAAAACTCCGCTGAACGAATGGCACACGGCTTGCCCGATTTGCCATACTTTGGGAACGATGAGCGTCAAGCTTTGAGTTAGAAAAAGAAACCCCGCGTTTTATGCGGGGTTTCTTTTAAACGCTGTCGGCGATTTCCAGCCATAAGGATTCTTTTTCGTCCTTTTCCGTTTTTAATCTTTCCAAATCCGCCGTTGTCTGCGCAAACAAAGCGGGGTTTTGCATATAAAAATTCGGATCGGCAAGTTTTTCTTCCAATACGGCGATTTGTTTTTCCAACGCTTCGACTTCGGCGGGCAGGATTTCAAGCAGCCGTTTGTTTTTGAAAGACAGGCGCGCGGGCTGCTGCGGTTTTTCACGCTGAACTTTGGGCTGTTTGTCGGCGGATTTTACGGCGGTTTTTTCCCGCTCCTTCAGTTTTTCCAGCAAATCGGTGTAAGTGCCGACATGTTCGACGATTGAGCCGTCGCCGTTCATATACAGCAGGGATGTCGCCACATTGTCCAGAAAATCGCGGTCATGGCTGACGATAAGGACGGTGCCGTCATAGTTCATTAACGCATCCTGCAGCAAATCCAGCGTGTCCATGTCCAAATCGTTTGTCGGTTCGTCCAGCACAAGGAAATTCGACGGTTTTGCGAGCGTTTGCGCCAGAACAAGCCTGTTTTTCTCCCCGCCCGACAAAGCGGCAACGGGGGTGTCGGCTTGCGTCGGGGAAAACAGGAAATCCTTTAAATACGACATGATATGGCGGGGCGTGCCGCGTACGAAAACCGTGTCGCCGCCGTCGGGGCACAGCGTTTCGCGCAAGGTTTTGTTCGGATCGAGAGTCATACGGTTTTGGTCGAAGTATGCTTCTTCCAGATTTTTCATCAGCCGCACCGTTCCGGAATCGGGCGGAATTCGTCCCGTCAGCACTTTAATCAGCGTCGTTTTGCCGGCGCCGTTGGGGCCGACAATTCCGATTTTGTTGCCGCGCATCAAGCGGAAAGAAAAATCTTTAATCAAAGGACGGCCGTTGAACGATTTTTCCAGATGTTTTGCTTCAATGACCAGCTTGGATAAAATCGCGCCTTTGTCAATCGCCAGTTCGACGGATCCTGTTTGTTTGATTTGGTCTTTGCGCTGTTGGCGAAGTTCCTGCAGCCGGCGCAGGCGTCCCATGTTGCGTTTCCGCCGCGCGGTTACACCTTTGTGCAGCCATTGCGTTTCCCGTTCGATTCGTTGGGCCAGACGGGATTGCTCGACTTCCTCGGCGGTCAGAATTTTGTCCTGCCATTCTTCAAAAGCTTCGTACCCTTTGTCCTGTGCGTGCGTCTTTCCGCGGTCCAGCCAGATGGTTGACGTCGATACCGATTTTAAAAACGCGCGGTCGTGGCTGATGACGATGACCGCCCCCGTGAAGTCTTTGACCGTTTTTTCCAGCTTTTCAATAGTCGTAATATCCAGATGGTTGGTCGGTTCGTCCAGCAGCAAAATGTCGGGTTCGCCCGCCAGAGCTTGCGCCAGCGCCGCTTTTTTGCGTTCGCCGCCCGAAGCCGATTTCGGATTCTGTTCCGCGGCCAGTCCCAGCTTGTCAATCAGAATATCGGCTTTGTAAGTGTCGGCGGAATCGCGCAATCCCGCAATTACGGCATCACGCAAGGTCGCATATTCGGAAAAATCGGATTCCTGCGCCATATAAGCGATTTTTGTTCCTGGCTGGATGAATTTTTCACCCTCGTCGGGTTCAATCACACCCGCGATGATTTTCAGCAAAGTCGATTTGCCCGATCCGTTGCGGCCGATAAGGCAGGTTTTATCCCCTTTTTTGATAAACAAATCCAAACCCGTAAAAACGGGATGGACGCCGAACGTCAGGCGGACGTTTTGCAGGCTGTACAGCGGAGTGTCGAAATCGGCGGGCATTTTTTTATCCTTCCGCCGTTTTATAGCTGTTTTTTTTCCCGATTTCAACCGCCAAAAAAGCTCCCCGCTTTGTGCTGAAAGCGGGGAGTTTTAATCTCAGCGCTGAAACTGTTTTTCAGCTTTGATGCGTTGAAGCAAATCTTTGGAAAACGGTTCCCGGGATTCTTTTGCTTTTTCCTTTAGCTTTTTTTGCAAAGGCGGATTTGCGCTGCGGGTCATTTCCTCTTGCAGCTTGGCGGCAACGGCCTGTTTTCTTTGCTCCTTGGCCAGTTCAATGCGGGAATGGATTTTGCTTTTCAGTTTTGTTTGCTTTTGGCAAAAAGACTGCAAATGCGATGTTTCCAGCTTTTCGCGGGGAAGCATGACTTTGACGGCGTATTCCTCTAACGCGGTGCGGCTGACATCCGCTTTTTTCCCATGAGCCAGTTCCAAGCTTTTTTGAGCCGCCGCAACGTCGACGGCGGCGCGTTTGGCGTTGCTGATGAGCTGTTTGCGGAAAATTTCCGTCTTGCATTCCTTTTGCAGGGATTGCGACAAATCGCGAATCGACATTTTGTTTCGCGCTTGTTTCTGTTCGGGGGTTAAGTTTTCGTTTTTCGCGTCGGCTTCGATTCCCAAAGTCAGCTTTCTGTTCCACAGCTTTTGTTCCGCGGCGGTCAGCTGTTGACCGTTGTTCAATTTTTCTTGAATAACGGCGGCTTTGTTTTTCGTCCCGAACAATTCCAGACGGTATTCGTCAATCTGCAGCATGTTGTATTTCCGGCGAAGAGCCGTTTTTTCTTGCTGCAAACGTTTGTTGATTTCGGCGAAAAGCTTGTTTTTTTCGGCGTACAGTCTGGCTTGCGCGCGATGCGTGCTGGTTTCCGCCCGCCGAGCGGAAGCCAAAGTCGCCGAGCCTTCGGACTTAACCGGCGGCTTCATAAAAAGAAACGGTTTGATGGTCTGGGGCGGTTTGTGTTCGACAGGTTTGCGGGAACGGCGGGCGGCTTCCTGCCGATTGAACTGTTCCGCTGATTCGCGGGCTTTTTCGGCTTCGTTCTTTTTGGCGTCCCCGTCCCCGTAAAGACTGATGCCCGCATTGATGCACGCGACGCGCAAGGCTTGCATTGTTTCGGTGTTTATTTGATCCGCAACCGTATCAAAACCGCGCTGCCGCACCTCTTCAACAAGGGCGGCGATGTTTGCCGCGGGGGCTTTTTTACCATGTTGCGCCATCTCTTTGAAAGCGGCGGCTTTGTCGCCGTTGTCTTGGATGTGCGCGCCGCCGACGGTGTCAATCCGCACCTGCCGCCCGCCTTTTTCATCCGAAACGATTTTGACGGAAGCAATCGAATCCGCGCATTTGTTCGTCCGCCTGCTGTCAAAAGCGGCGGTCTGACGCTGCATCAGTTCTTCCCAAGCCGCTTTCAGCCGTTCAGGGTCTTTTTCCGTGCGTTTTGTTTCATTATCGGCCTGTTTCATGGCGTCCTCCCGTTATCTGGAGTTGCTCTTTTTGACAGCGGCGACACGTTCGTCCAGCGGACTTTTGGAACGGCGGCGCGGGATTTCATGGCCGGTTTGTTCGCGGTATTTCTGCGCGTTTTCAGCCGATTGCGTTTTGGCTTCGGCATTGTTTTGACCGATTTTCCGAATCAATTCCGACACCGCGGGTTTGGAAGCCGTTTCCTGCTTCAACTCCGTATTCGCCCGTTTAATCAGCTCTTCCGCGGACAAGACAGTGACGTCTTTTCCGCCGTTCAGCACCGCGCCGATGTTTGCTTCGCTTTCTTTCCGAACGACGGCGGCGGCAAAAGTCGTGCGAATTTCCGTGCTTTTTTCCTGCTTGCGCAAGCTTTTTTCGGTTTCTTTTGAAAAGTCGGCGCGGTCAATCGGCAGAGGATTTTTCGGTTCTTCCGCGGGATTGGCTTTAATCTGATATTTGTCGGCCAAGGCTTTGACGCGCAAATCGTCTTTGGTCGGCTGCTCGCCGTCGGCTTCTTTTTGCGACACGGCCTGCAGCTTGGCGCGCCATTCGTCGCGCTGTTTTTGCTGCGCCGCCGACAACAGGGATGCTTTTTGGTCGCTTTCCGCCTTTTCCAAGCCTTTCAACGCTTGAACGACTTGAGCGTGAATACGGCCGATATCATCGTTCAACGGTTTTTCGTCGCGTTTTTGTTCGGTGCGGCGCGGCTGTTTTTTCGACGGTTGAACAGAGCGCGCTTCTTCCTTGCCGTCGTCTTCGCGGGGAACAACGATTCCCGTGACGGGAGCGATGCCTTTTCTTTCCGCTTCGCGAATAGTGTCGAAATTCGCCAATTCGGGATCGGGGTCTTCAACGGTTTTGGGACGTTCCGGCTGAGCTTTGCGGATTTTTTCCAAACTGTAAAAGCGGTTGTCCAAATCATAACACCGTTCGGCCAAAGTCGGTTCGCGCACTTGAGGTTTTTGCGCCGCGGCGTCTTCTTTCGACTGGGGCATGATTCTGGATTTATTGTTGTAGACGCTTTCGATTTCCGCGCCTTCCTTCAGCATTTCCTCTGTCGGAATGAAGTCTTTCGTCGGCATGCCCAAAGCGCGGCAAGCCAGATACATTTGCTTTTGGAATTCCTTTGTGCCTGTGATGCGGGCGGACGTCCACCCCTTTTGCTGACCAAGGCGAACCAGAGTCATACATTCCGCAAAAGTCGGTTGTTTTTTGTCGGGTCCCGTCTGGCGGACAAACAATTCCAGCCGTTTCGGGTTGTTGGAAATCCGGTTGCCGTTTTCCAAATCCAAGATGGCCGAATTGCCGTTTTTATCGGGGTGGCATCCCGTTACTTTTTCAAACGGAGAGGCGTAAGGCGGTTTCGCGCGCGACCCTTCCATTGCAAAATAGTTCAGCCACTGTTTCAGGTTTTGTCCCTGCTGGAAACAATAGGGTTCATCCAAGCCGCGTTCCGTTTCCTGTTCGTCCGTGTTTTCGATGGAACAAACTTCTTCCTCGGTGTTTTCTTCCGCGCGGTTTTCGTCAACGGGGTTTTCCAGCTCCGTTTGTTCACGTTCCGCATTGTTTTCACGGACGGGGTTGGATTGTTCATCTCCGTTCTGAGTGATGTTTTCTTCAGCCATTTTCGGACTTCCTTTCGCAAAGACGAATACACAAATTCGATGATTCACTATACCCCGTTTTTAAAAGAAAAGAAACATTTTTCCACAAGGATTTGATGTTTAAACGACAACACACTGAAAATAAAACGAATTTATTTGACAAAAAAAGACCGCCCTTGTTTCCAAGGGCGGCCTTTCGATTGAAAAAATCTTATTTTTCCAACACTTTGACGCCCGGCAGGACTTTGCCTTCCATCCATTCCAGGAAAGCGCCGCCCGCGGCGGACAAATACGACAGTTTGTCGGCAACGCCGGCGTGTTTCAACGCGGAAACCGTGTCGCCGCCGCCGCCGATGGATTTCAAGCCTTTGGCGGTCAAATCGGCAACCGCTTCGGCAATCGCGAAGGTCGCTTTGTTGAACGGTTTGATTTCAAACGCGCCGACGGGGCCGTTCCAAATCACGGTCTTGCATTCGCTCAGTTTTTTGACGATTTCGGCGACGGATTTCGGACCGATGTCCAAAATCATCATGTCGGCGGGAACCGCATTGACGTCAACCGTTTCGTTTTCGGCGTTTTCGGCGAATTCTTTGGCGACAACGACGTCAACCGGCAGAATGATTTCGCATTTCGCGGCTTCGGCCTTTTTCATGATTTCGCGCGCGGTGTCAGCCATTTCCTTTTCACACAGGGACGTGCCGACGGCGACGCCTTTGGCGAAGAGGAACGTGTTGGCCATGCCGCCGCCGATGACCAGTTTGTCAACCTTGGCGACCAAGTTGCCCAGCAAGTCCAGTTTCGTCGACACTTTTGCACCGCCGACAATCGCGCAAACGGGGCGGACGGGGTTGCCCAAAGCGGCGTCCAAAGCTTCCAATTCCGCCTGCATCAGCAGACCCGCGGCGTTCGGTTTCAGTTTCGCCATGCCTTCGGTGGAAGCGTGGGCGCGGTGGGCGCACGAAAACGCGTCGTTGACATAGATGTCAATGTCTTTCGCCAATTTGGCGGCAAAATCCGCGTCGTTCTTTTCTTCTTCGGCATAGAAGCGCAAGTTTTCCAGCATAATGACGTCGCCGTCTTTCATCGCTTTAATCGCGGCTTCGACTTTCGGCCCGATGCAGTCATCGACGAAAACGATTTTTCGACCCAAAGCTTTTTCAACGTCGGGGACAATCTGACCTAGCGACATTTCGGGAACGACCTGGCCTTTGGGACGGCCGAAGTGAGAAGCGATAACGACTTTCGCGCCTTTGTCCGTCAAAGCTTTGACGGTCGGAACAAAACGGTCGATACGGGTCGAGTCGGTGACTTTGCCGTCTTTGAACGGGACGTTCAAATCGGCGCGGACGAAAACGACTTTGCCTTTGGCGTCCAAATCTTTAATCGTGTTGAATTTAGCCATTTTTTTATTTTCCTTGCAGATAAACAAAATCGGCTCCCTCCTTTGAGGGAGGAAGCCGTTTTGCGGTAAAAAACCTTAGATGAACTTCGACATCGCAACGGCGGTATCGGACATACGGTTGGAGAAGCCCCATTCGTTGTCGTACCAGCTCAAGATGCGCAGGAAGTTGCCGTCGATAACTTTCGTCTGGTCGGCGTGGAAGATCGAGCTGAATTTCGTGTGCGTGAAGTCGGACGAAACCAGCGGCAGGTCGTTGTAGCCCAAAATGCCTTTCAGACGGCCGGATTCGGACGCGGCTTTCATCGCGGCGTTGACTTCTTCTTCGGTCGTGTTTTTCGCCAATTCGACCTTCAAGTCGACGACGGACACATCGGGTGTCGGAACGCGAATCGCGGAACCCTGCAGTTTACCGGCCAATTCCGGCAGAACCAGACCGACGGCTTTCGCGGCGCCGGTCGTCGTCGGAATCATCGACAAAGCGGCGGCGCGGGCGCGGTACAGGTCTTTGTGTAGCGTGTCAACCGTGCGCTGGTCGCCCGTGTAGGAGTGAATCGTCGTCATGTAGCCGCGGACGATGCCGAAGTTTTCGTTCAAAACTTTGGCGACGGGGGACAAGCAGTTCGTCGTGCAGGACGCGTTGGAAACGATTTTGTGTTCGCTGGTCAGCTTGTCGTCGTTCACGCCGTAAACAACCGTCAAATCGGCGCCTTTGGACGGAGCGGACACCAGAACGCGTTTTGCGCCGGCTTCCAGATGGACTTTCGCTTTTTCGGCGTCGGTGAAGATGCCCGTGCATTCGTACACGATATCGATGTCCATTTCTTTCCAGGGCAGGTTGTGCGGATCGCGTTCAGCCAAGACTTTCACGGTTTTGCCGTTGACGGTGATCGAATCGTCCGTGGCGGAAACTTCGCCGGGGAAAGGACCGTGAACGGAATCGAATTTCAACAAATGAGCGTTGGCTTTCGGCGAACCGAGGTCGTTAATCGCAACGACGTCGACGTCCGTACGGCCGGATTCCGCCAAAGCGCGGAAAGCCAAACGACCGATACGACCGAAACCATTAATCGCAACGCGAACTGCCATGTATTTTCTCCTTAAATGTTAAGCTTGCGTCAAATCAGACGCGATTGAATTCTCAAGCACGACTATATTTGCCACATTTTGAAACAAAAAGCAAAACCTTTCCCGCACAAAGAGTCTGTTTTTTTCAAAAATCACCGCGAGGCTTGGCTTTTTACGGCAATTCGGTTATAATGGATTTTTCAATTCCGAAAAGGGGATGCCATGAAAATCAGAAAACTTTTGTTGACGGCCGGGCTGACGGCCTTGTGCGGATGCGCACTGACCCATTATGAAAGCGCGGATGAAAAACCGAAAGACGAGATTTTGATTTCCACAAACGTTTCCGCGCAGATTTTAAAAGACGGCGAAGTCGTTTCCGAAACGGCGACGGAGCATGTTTTGAAAAACGTCGGCATGAATCTGACGGTGCGCGCCGCAGGATATAACGATGTCGAGCTGTTGGTTTATCCTCAACCGCCCAAGGAAAAAAATATGACTTCGCACGAAAGCTCCGTCAGCTGGAGCAGCCGGCAAACGGCGGGTGTTTCTTCCGATGTTTCGGATGTGGGGGCGAACGCGGCGACGACCAGTCCGACATCTACGGTGATGCTGCCCGTCAATTTGGTCAAAATGGTGCTGGGAATCGTGTGGATGCCGTTTGATTTTGCGACGCAGTTCAACCCGCTGGGATATTATTACGCCTACGGCGACAACGAATTTCATGTCAATCTGGCAAAAAAAGGCGCGGCTTACTCGGTGTGGAACGCATACGAAGAACAGGTCGAGGAATTCATTTTGAAAAACAAAGCCGAAGTCATGGGGCAAAAAGGGGAATATATTGCCGCTTTGGTCAAATTTTCGGGCATGACGCGCGCGGACGTTGTCAAAGTTTTGAAAGCGAATCCGTCCCCCGAATCGGCGGCAAGGGCTTTTGTTGAAAAGATGCGCGCGGTTCGCGGCGAATGACGGTTTTCGTCGGTCGGGGAAAACGCGCGTCAAGAGCTTTGAGCTCATCGGGTTTGAGCGTGATTTTCTGACTGTCGACGTACGCGCGGATTTCCGCGTGCGACGACGGCGTGACGAACGCCCCGACTCCGGAATGTGAAAACAGCCATGCCAATGCGATTTGTGCGGGGGTGTTTCCTCTGTCGGCGGCGATTCGTTTTAAAACCGGATCTTGAAACGCTTTTCCGTACATGGCCAGCCGCGGATAGGAAATCAGCGGAATGCCTTTTTTCCGGCACAGCGGCAGCAGATCGTTTTCGTCCTTTCTGTAGGCCAAAGTGAAATAATTTTCGCACACGGCCGTTTGTTCCGCGCCGTCCAGCTTCAGCCATTCGGACAAATCGTCGGCGTCAAAATAACTGACGCCGAAATTTTTGATTTTTCCCGCTTCCTTCAAATCCAGAAAAGCATCCAGAATTTCCGGCCAGTCTTCATCGTTTTCGGGGGAATGGAGCGTATACATGTCCACGTAATCGGTTTGAAGCCGCTGCAGGCTTTCATCACAGGCGCGGACAACGCTGCCGTACACGTCGTCCGGATCAAGCGACGCGGGGGACACTTTCGAGCCGAGCTTTACCGAATCGCGGCAGTCGCGGAACACTTCGCCCGCAACTTCCTCCGCGCCGCCCCTGCCATAGCTTTCCGCGGCGTCGAAAATGCGAAAACCGGCATCGTACGCATAGCTCAAAAAATCGGCGTCGGCCGCAAACGCGCTGGCTTTTTGTCCGATGTTCCACAGGCAAAAACCCAAGGCGTCCATGTTCCATCCCGCATTTAAACGCAGTGTTTTTTTGGACATGATTTTCCTCCTTTCCCGTGTCGGGAAATATAATCGCGCGGGAGGAAAACAACAACACGGCCTTTCGGTTAGGCGGAACGCTTTAAACAATCCGCCAGCAACTTAAATCCGAAACGGGCGTAATTTTTCAAAACGCGCGGATGAAAAGCCCCCTGCGCCAGTTTTTTCAGAATGTAAGACGGGCGCAAATGGTATTTCAGCAGCGTTTTTTTGCGGAAAGCCTGCAATTCCTTGATGGACAGGAAGTTTGTCCCGATGGTCGGCGCGTTGAAGTAATCTTTGCCCAAAACGGTTTCGTCAATCAAGCCGTCGCGCTTTGCCAAGTCGTGCAGTTCCGTTCCGTAAAACGGCGCGGCAAGGTGCAGTTCCACAAAATCGGCGTTGATTTTTTTCATCAGATCCGCCGTTTGGCGCAGGTGTTCCTTTGTTTCCCACGGAAAGCCGACAAGGTAAAACCCGTAAATCTTCAATCCCGCTTTTTTCGCCATTTTCGCGGCGGCAAGGTTCTGTTCGACGGTCGTTCCTTTGCGCGCTTTCTGCAGGGTATCGGGACTGCCCGATTCAAAACCGAACGCAACCAGCCAGCAGCCCGCCTGTTTCATCTTTTGCAGCGTTTCAAAGTCAATCGGATTCACGCGGGAATTGGCGACCCATGCGATTTTACCCTTTAAATCCGACTGCGAAATCAAATCGCATAACCGGATTGTCCAGTTTTTGTCGTAAGTGAACGTGTCTGATTTGAAAAAGAAGTTGCGGATTTTGTATTTGTCGAAACATTCTTTCATTTCCGCGTAAATGCTTTCGGGCGAACGCAGGCGCAGTTTGCGTCCCGAAATATGCGGAGTCAGACAGAACAAGCACCGCGCCGGACATCCGCGCGACGTTGAGATGGTCGCTTGCGGTTCCTGCGTGTCGGGGCGGACGTACAGCGCGTTGTTCATCAAATCGCGCGCGGGGAACGGCAAAGCGTCCAAGTCTTCGCGCCATTTGGAAAAATCCGTTTTCAGCCAACGCCCGTCCTTTTTATACAAAATGCCGTCGGGATACGCGCCGCTGTGATAATGCGCCGTCATCAGCGCGCCGATGATGAAATCCGATTCCCCGCCGATAAGGTAATCGACAGCTATCAAATCCAGCCGGGCGACAAGGGCGTCTTCGGGGTCGAAGAAAATCGCGCCTTTCAAAATGACAACCAGATTGGGGAATTTCGTTTTGACCGTGCGGACGATTTTCAAATCGTCGAAAACGGTTGCATTGGTCGTGCTGACAAACAGCACGTCGGCGTTGTTCAAATCGTTCAGCAAATCATCAACCGTCAAGCCTTCCGTTTGATAATCCTTGACAAAAACGGCATAGCCCAAATTGCGCAGAACCGCCGCACCCGCGCCCAAATCGTTGCAGGCGCGAACCGTCGTCGCTGTCGAAGCGGAGATATTGGATTGACAACGGTCTTCGCCGCGCTGGAACAAAGGCGACGGCGGGTAAACGAAGTGTACGGACGGCATAAAGTTCCTTAAACAAAACGCCCCGTGAAAGGGGCGAAGTTTGGTGCGGCCAAGAAGACTTGAACTTCCACTGCGGTTAAGCAACAAGCACCTCAAGCTTGCGTGTCTACCAATTCCACCATGACCGCGTTATTTCTTATCTAACAAATTTAGCGGACATTGACAACAACGATTTTCGGTTTAACCGAAAAAACCGTACTCGCCGAAGCTTTTGACCCCGTGGTGAAAACGCAGTTTTTTAATGTATTCGGTCGGGTCTTTGGGGGTAACAAGCGCGGTCGGGTCGCGGTTCAGCCAGTCATACGCGCGCGTCAGCAAAAAGCGCAAAGCGCTGCCCCGCGCCAACAGCGGCAAAGCGTGCTTTTCGCCGTCGGACAAGGGGCGGATTTGGTTGTACCCCGCAATCAGGCAGGCGGCTTTCGTCGCGTTCAGCTCCCACCCCCGCGGTTCGAAGCACCACGCGTTCAGGCAAATCGCCAGTTCATAGGCATACATGTCCGTGCAGGCAAAGTAAAAATCGATAATGCCCGACAGCTTCGCATCCGTAAAAAACACGTTGTCGGGAAACAAATCCGCATGAATCACGCCCGTCGGCAAATCCGTTTTCCATTTGGCGGCGATGTCTTCAAATTCGTAGCAAAGCTCGTCGTACAGGCCGTCCGCGATTTCGTTCGCGCGCCCGCCGATTTTGGCAATCAGCTTTTCCCAGCCCGCAACGGACAAATCGTTGCCGCGCTTCATCGGAAAATCCGCGCCCGCCGCGTGCATTTTCGCCATTGCCCGTCCCAGGGCAAGGCAATGTTCGGGCTTGATTTTTTTGACCGACTGTCCCGACAGAAACGTCGTAATGCACGCTTTTTTCCCCGCCAAGTCCTGCAAAGCGCTGCCGTCTTTGGCGCAAACGGGCAAAGGACACGACAAACCGTTTTTTTTCAAATGCGTCATCAGATTCAAAAAAAACGGCAGTTCTGCGGGATTGACGCGCTTTTCGTAAATCGTCAGCAAATACAAATCGCGGTCGGTGCGCAAAAAGTAATTCGTGTTTTCGATGCCGCCCGCAATGTCCGTCAGCGACACCGCGCGTCCGATGTCGTATCGGGCGACAAAGTCGTCAAGCTGTTCGGGGGATACGCGCGTGTAAACCGCCATGTTATTCGTCCGTCAGACTGTGCGGCAGGGGAAAGCGGACTTTTTCCTCGGTTTCGACGTGTTCGGACAAAGTGATGTCGAAATGCTCGGATACGGCGGAAATGACTTCTGTCACCAATTCCTCGGGCGCGGAAGCCCCAGCGGTCAGCCCCAGCACTTTAACGCCGTTCAGTTCTTTCCAATCGATTTCCGCCGCTCTTTGCACCAGAATCGAGCGGGTGCATCCCGCTTCTTTCGCGACTTCGACCAAGCGTTTGGAGTTCGACGAATTCGGCGAACCGATGACCATCAGCAAATCGCATTTTGCGGCAATCGCTTTGACCGCGCGCTGGCGGTTCGTCGTCGCATAGCAAATGTCGTTGTCGTGCGGTTTGACCAAATCGGGGAAAGTTTGACGCAGCGTGTCCAGCATTTGCGCCGTTTCGTCCAAGGACAGCGTCGTTTGCGTCACATAGCCCAGTTTGTCCGCCCAATCGGCGGGAATCGTTTTGATTTCGGCGACATCGGAAATCAGCTTGATTTCCGTTTCGGGAATCTGTCCCATCGTGCCGATGACTTCGGGATGCCCCTTGTGCCCGATAAGCAGGGTTTTGCGCCCTTCGCGGTAGTTTTTCAGCGCTTCCTTGTGGACTTTTTCGACCAAAGGACACGTCGCGTCCAGCGTCGTCAGATTGCGGCGCTTGGCTTCCTCGACCACGGAAAGCGGAACGCCGTGCGCGGAAAAAATAACGACCGCGCCGTCGGGGACTTCGTTCAGTTCGTTGACGAACACGGCGCCTTGACTCGCCAGTTTTTCAACGACGTATTTGTTGTGCACGATTTCATGGCGCACATAAACGGGCGTGCCGAATTTTTGCAAAGCCAGCGACACAATCCGCACCGCGCGCGTCACACCCGCGCAAAATCCGCGCGGCGACGCCAGCAATACCGTCAAAGGGGTTTTGTTCGTCATATCAGTTCCATTCGTCGGATTTGGTGATGTCCAGCTGTCCGTGTTTGCATTTCGGGCAGACAATCGCTTTGGTCAAATCCAGCTTGACCAGCGTGCGCCCGCAATCCAGACAGGTGAAGTCGGGCTTGAAATCGCCGCCCTTGTATAAAAAGTGGTAGGTGAAGCGGTTGTAGAGTCTGAAGCAATGCGGGCAGACGTAGGGCTGATGTTCCCACGTTTTCAAAATGACGGGGCGGTGTTTGCGGATGAAATCGCGGATAAAATCGACTTCGTGAGGATTGTCGACGATGTATTGGTTGAAGTTGACGCCGACTTCGCGTTCTTCCTCGGATGCGAAATTCCGCGTTCCCAGCGCCAAGTCGGTTTTGCCGATTCCGAATTTCCCCGTAAACGTGAAATCGCACTCATTGCACGCGAATTGAACCAGTTTGCCCATGAAAAGCCCCCCTGTTGTCCAAAGATACGGCACTTTGGCACATTTTTTTCAAACTCTCAACCTTTTATATTTTTTGTTTCGGGCAAGTTGTGCTATAACAGAAAAAATTTCGTTTTCACACTCTCATTTTTTAAGGAGAAATCATGGTTGCACATAAAGATTTAGCGAATGCCGTCCGTTTTCTGGCCGCCGAAGGCGTGCAGAAAGCCAATTCGGGTCACCCCGGCATGCCGATGGGCATGGCGGACGTCGCTACCGTTTTGTTCACGAAATTCTTGAAGTTCGACGCGAAAGCCCCGCATTGGGCTGACCGCGACCGCTTCGTCCTGTCCGCGGGACACGGTTCAATGCTGTTGTACAGCCTGCTGTATCTGACGGGCTATGAACAGGCGACTTTGGATCAGCTGAAAAGCTTCCGTCAGCTGGGTTCGCGCTGCGCCGGCCACCCCGAATACGGTCATCTGGAAGGAATCGAAACCACGACCGGACCTTTGGGGCAGGGCATTTCCACCGCCGTCGGCATGGCGATTGCGGAAAAACTGCTCGCCGCCCGTTACGGCAAGGAAATCGTCGACCACTACACCTACGTCATTTGCGGCGACGGCTGCTTGATGGAAGGCATTTCCGAAGAAGCGATTTCTCTGGCGGGTCATTTGCGCTTGAACAAAATGATTGTGCTGTGGGACGACAATAAAATCACAATCGACGGTTCGACGTCGGTTGCGACTTCGACGAATCAGCGCAAACGCTTTGAAGCGAACGGCTGGAACACGGACGAATGTGACGCGTACAATCCCGAAGAAATCGAAGCCGCCATCGCGCGCGCCAAAAAATCCGACAAGCCGACCTTGATCGCCTGCCATTCCATTATCGGCTACGGCGCGGCGAAAGAAGGCACCAGCAAAGTTCACGGTTCGCCCATCGGCGCGGAAGATTTGCTGGCCGCCCGCAAACGTTTGGGCTTCGAGTATGCTCCGTTTGAAGTGCCGCAGAACATTCTGGACGCTTGGCGCGCCGCGGGCGTTCGCGGAAAAGCCGACCGCGAAGCGTGGGAAGCCCGCTTTGCCGCCATGGACGAAGCGAAAAAAGCCGAATTCGACCGCACGGTTCTGCACCACATCCTGCCCAAAGGCTGGAAAGAAAAAATGCAGGCGTACAAGGAACAGCTGCTGGCCGACAAACCCAAGGTCGCCACGCGCAAAGCGTCGCAGATGGCTTTGGACGTTCTGGTTCCCGCGATTCCCGAACTGTTGGGCGGTTCCGCGGATTTGACCGCGTCCAACTTGACGAACGCCAAAGCGTCCGTGTCCGTCACTCCCGATGATTTTTCGGGCAACTACATGCATTACGGCATCCGCGAACACGGCATGGCCGCCGCGATGAACGGCATTGCCCTGCACGGCGGATTTATTCCGTATTCGGGTGCGTTCCTGGTGTTCATGGACTACTTGAAGCCGTCGTTGCGTTTGGCCGCGCTGATGGGCATCCGCACGATTTACGTTCTGACGCACGATTCCATCGGCGTCGGCGAAGACGGCCCGACGCACCAGCCGATTGAACATCTGGCGAGCATGCGCGCTATTCCGAACGTCAACGTTTTCCGTCCCTGCGACGTGATTGAAACGGCTGAATGTTGGGAATTGGCGATTGAATCCGAACATGCTCCGTCCGTTTTGGCGTTGTCGCGCCAGAACCTGCCGACGCTGCGCACGTCCGTTTCCGAAAACCTGTCCGCCAAGGGCGCTTACATCATCCGCGACTGCGAAGGCGCGCGCGACGTGACCTTGATTGCGACGGGTTCAGAAGTCGAAATCGCCGTCAAAGCCAAAGATTTGCTGGCGGAAAAGGGTGTCAAAGCCGTTGTCGTTTCGATGCCGTCTTGGGAAATGTTTGAAAAACAGGATGCCGCGTACAAAAAAGCCGTGTTGGGCGACTGCCCGCGCGTTGCCGTCGAATCGCAGGGCGCGTTCGGTTGGGAAAGATACACGGGATTGGACGGCGCGATTGTCGCGATGCGTTCGTTCGGCGCGTCCGCCCCTGCGGAACAGCTGTACGAACACTTCGGCATTACGCCGAACGCCGTTGCCGCCGCCGCGATGGGCTGCTTGAAAAAGTAATTTTTAACAAAGGAGTACGACTCAAATGTCTATGATCAGCTTACGCCAGTTATTGGACCATGCCGCGGAATACGGCTATGGGATGCCGGCTTTCAACATCAACAACATGGAACAGATTTTGGCGGTTATGGCCGCGGCGAAGAAAACCGATTCGCCCGTCATTCTGCAGACGTCCAAAGGCGCGCGTTCCTATGCGGGCGATCCGATGATTCGCCGCATGGTCGAAGCCGCCGCGGAAATGTATCCCGAAATCCCCGTGGGCCTGCATCAGGACCACGGCTCGTCCGTTGCAACTTGCGTCACCGCTTTGGCGAACAGCTACACGTCCGTCATGATGGACGGTTCGCTGAAAGACGGCAAACCCGCCGACCACGCTTACAATGCGGAAGTGTCGGGCACGGTCGCTAAATTCGCGCACATGATCGGCGCGTCCGTGGAAGCCGAACTGGGCTGCATCGGTTCGCTGGAAACGGGCAAGGGCGAAAAGGAAGACGGTCACGGATTTGACGGCGCAATCGACAAAAAGAAACTCTTGACCGATCCCGATGAAGCTTATGATTTCGTCAAAGCGACGAACATTGACGCTTTGGCGGTCGCCATCGGCACGTCGCACGGTGCGTACAAATTCACGCGCAAACCCGACGGCGCGATTTTGTCGATTGACACGATTAAGAAAATCCACGCCAAAATCCCGACGGTTCATTTGGTCATGCACGGTTCGTCGTCCGTCCCGCAGGAATTGCAGGATATGATTAACGAATTCGGCGGTCAGATTCCGCAGACCTACGGCGTGCCTGTCGAAGAAATTCAAGAAGGCATCAAATACGGCGTGCGCAAAGTCAACGTCGACACCGACTGCCGTATGGCGATGACGGCGGCGATTCGCAAAGTCTTTGCGACGAAGCCCGCCGAATTCGACGTACGCAAATACATGGGTCCCGCGATGGAAGAAATGCAGAAAGTCTGCGAAGCCCGCTACGAACAGTTCGGCGCGGCCGGTCACGCTTCCAAAATCAAACCCATTTCGCTGGCGGATATGGCGAAACGCTACCAGTCGGGCGAATTGGACCACAAACTGGCTTAACCTGCCGATTAAACACATTGAAAAGCCCTCTTGCAAAAGAGGGCTTTTTTGCTATCCTGTAAAAAAAGAGGTCTGTCATGATTATATCGAAATTCATTCCGAATTTTTTGCTCTGTTTCGTTTGCCTGTTTTTGCTGGTTTGGTTGGGAACGGGATTTGACGACCGCATGACTTTTTCATGGTACGCGTATACGATAGAAGCAGTTCTCAGTATTTTTTACGGCTGGACGAAAAGCGCGAACTTAAACACGATTGAACCAGAAGACAAGCCGCATCCGCATCGTCATCGGCCGATGCCGCCGCGGGCATAAACAATCAGCCCAGATATTTTTCCGCCGCCAAAGCCGCGCGGCAGCCGCCCGCCGCCGCCGTAATCGCTTGGCGGCAGCTGATTTCCTGCACATCGCCGGCGACAAACACGCCGTCGACGTTTGTCAAAGCCGTTCCCGCGCGCGCAGGGACGATAAAGCCCGATTCGTCCATATCCAGCTGCCCTTTGAACAATTCCGTATTGGGCGTGTGGCCGATAGCGACAAACAGGCCGTCGATTTCCAGTGTGGAACGGTCGCCCGTCAAGGTGTTTTCCAAAATGACGCCTTTCAATCCGCCGTCAGCTTGGGTGCCGATATAGCTTGTCGGAACGCTGTTCCATAAAATTTTGATTTTCGGATTTTCAAACAGCCGTTTTTGCATGGTTTGGTCTGCCCGCAGCGAATCGCGGCGGTGAATCAAGTAAACCTCGTCCGCCAGATTCGCCAAGTACAAGGCTTCCTCCGCCGCAGTGTTGCCGCCGCCGACAACGGCGACTTTTTTCTTGCGGTAAAAGAAGCCGTCGCACGTCGCGCACGCCGAAACGCCGTAGCCGCGCAATTCTTCTTCGTTGGGCAAATTCAGCCAGCGCGCGGAAGCCCCCGTTGCGACAATCAGCGCATCGTAAGTGTAAACATCGCCCGAATCCAGAGTGATTTCCTTTTTGGCCAAATCGGCAGAAACGGCCGTGTCCTCAACGATTTGCGCGCCGATGTTTTCGGCTTGTTCACGCATCCTGTCCATCAGCTCCGCTCCCGAAATTTTTTCGGGAAATCCGGGGAAGTTTTCAATGTCGGACGTTTGCGTCAGCTGTCCGCCCGTTTGCGGTCCCGCGATGACGACGGTTTTTTTTGCCGCGCGCGCCGCATAAATCGCGGCGGTGTATCCCGCGGGGCCCGAACCCAAAATCAATACGGAAGCGTGCTGTGTCGTCATGGCGAATCCTTTCAAAACAAATTTCTTTATTTGTAGCTTGTTTTCGTTTTGCAAACAACTGAAATCGCAGAAATGAAAAAGGCGGGGTAAATCCCCGCCTTTCGTTTTATTTCTTTTCGACCGAAACGGTTTTCGGCATATCGATTTTGATGTGCAGTTCTTTCAGCTGCTGCGGGGTGACCTCGCACGGAGCCTGCATCATTAAATCCTGCGCCATGCCGTTCATCGGGAACAAAATGACCTCGCGGATGTTCGGTTCGTCCGCCAACAGCATGACCATGCGGTCGATGCCGGGCGCCGCGCCGCCGTGAGGGGGAGCGCCGTATTTGAACGCGTTGAGCATGCCGCCGAATTTGTGTTCGACGACTTCGGGACCGTAACCCGCGATTTCAAACGCTTTGTACATAATGTCGGGACGGTGGTTGCGGATTGCGCCCGACGACAGTTCAATGCCGTTGCAGACGATGTCGTACTGATAGGCATTGATTTCCAACGGATCTTTGTTCATCAGCGCGTCCATTCCGCCCTGCGGCATCGAGAACGGGTTGTGCGAAAAGATGATTTGATTCGTTTCTTCGTCCAGTTCAAACATCGGGAAATCGGTAATCCAGCAGAATTTGAACGTGTTTTTTTCGTACAAATCCAGCAGTTCGCCGATGTGATTGCGGACTTGGCCGGCGGCTTTTTCGACTTTGCCCTTCTTTTCGCAAACAAAGAACACGGCGTCGCCGTCTTTCAATTCCAGCTTGGATTTAATCGCGGCAATGCGTTCTTCGTCCAAATTCTTGGCAATCGCGCCTTTCGGTCCTTCGGCGGTATAGGTGATGAAGCCGATGCCCGGCAGACCGATTTCGTGCGCCCAGCCGTTCAGCTTGTCAAACCAGCTGCGCGGTTTCGCGGCGGCGGCGGGGGCGGGAATCGCGCGGACAATCGCGCCGCGTTCGATGGCGTTCGCGAAAATGCCGAATCCCGAACCGCGGAAGATGTCGGTTACGTCCGAAATCACCAGCGGGTTGCGCAAATCGGGTTTGTCCGAACCGTATTTCAGCATGGATTCGGCGTAAGGAATACGCGGGAACGGTGCGGGCGTAACCGTGCGGCCGTTGGCGAATTCTTCAAAGATGCCCTGCAAAACGGGTTCGATGGCGGCAAAGACGTCTTCCTGTGTTACGAACGCCATTTCAAAGTCCAGCTGGTAAAATTCGCCGGGGGAACGGTCTGCGCGGCTGTCTTCGTCGCGGAAGCAGGGCGCAATCTGGAAATAGCGGTCGAAACCCGCGACCATCAGCAGCTGTTTGAACTGCTGCGGAGCCTGCGGCAGCGCATAGAACTGTCCCGGATGCAAACGGGAGGGAACCAGAAAGTCGCGTGCGCCTTCGGGGCTGGACGCGGTCAAAATCGGCGTCTGGTATTCGACGAATCCCTGTTCAATCATGCGACGGCGCGCGGACGCGATGACCTGCGAACGCAAAACCATGTTCTTGTGCAGTTTTTCACGGCGCAAGTCCAAAAAGCGGTAGCGCAGGCGCGCGTCTTCGGGCTGTTCAAAATCGCCCGCGACCTGCAGCGGCAGGATGTCGGCTTCGCCCAGAACTTCGGCCTGTTCAACCGCCAGTTCGATTTCGCCCGTCGGCAGGTTTTTGTTGACGGTGTCGCCTTCGCGTTTGACGACCTTGCCCGTAACGCAAATGACGGATTCGGGACGCAGACGTTCCAATACTTTGAAAACGGGGCTGGAAACGTCAACAACGCACTGCGTCAGACCGTAATGGTCGCGCAAGTCGATGAATACCAAATTGCCGTGGTCGCGTTTGCGGTGGATCCAGCCCGACAGGCGGACTTCCTTGCCCGCGTCCGAAAGCCGCAGCTGACCGCAGTTGTGCGAACGATAGATATGCATGGAAACAATCCTTTTGACAGTAAAAAATAACTGGTTGCATATTGGTTTTCTTGACGTTTTTTGTCAACAGAAAACAACATTTCAAAGTGTTTTGAGGCAAAAAAAACGGCGGCCGAAAGGGGAATCGGCCGCCGCTTTGAGTGTTTGCCGAGAGGGGATTATTCGGCAAACATCGGTGTTGACAGGTATCTGTCCCCCGTATCGGGCAACAAAGCCACAATGGTTTTGCCCTTGTTTTCGGGACGTTTTGCCAATTCGACCGCCGCATACACGGCCGCCGCGGACGAAATGCCCGCCAAAACGCCTTCGTGTCTGGCCAAGAAGCGTCCCGTTTCAAACGCTTGCGCGCCTGTGATTCGGATGATTTCGTCGTAAACGCTTCTGTCCAGCGTTTCGGGAATGAAGTTCGCGCCGATGCCTTGAATCGGGTGGGGACCCGCTTTGCCTTCGCTCAGCAAAGGCGAGGCGTCGGGTTCGACCGCGACGACTTTGACGGCGGGATTCATCTTTTTCAAATATTTGCCGACGCCCGACAAAGTGCCGCCCGTGCCGACGCCCGCGACGAAAATGTCGACTTTGCCGTCGGTGTCTTCATAAATTTCGGGGCCCGTTGTCGCTTCGTGCGCCGCAGGGTTTGCGGGGTTGACGAATTGTCCCGGAATAAAGGAATTCGGAATTTCTTTGGCCAGCTCTTCTGCTTTTTCGACTGCGCCGGCCATGCCTTTCGCGCCTTCCGTCAAAACCAGTTCCGCGCCGAACGCTTTGAGCAGGTTGCGGCGTTCGATGCTCATCGTTTCGGGCATTGTCAGAACGACTTTGTAGCCGCGTGATCCGCCGATGGCCGCCAGTCCGATGCCCGTGTTGCCGCTGGTCGGTTCGATAATCGTCGCCCCCGGTTTCAGCACGCCGCGTTTTTCGGCGTCGTCAATCATCGCTTTGGCGATTCTGTCCTTGACCGACCCCGCGGGGTTGAACATTTCCAATTTCGCCAGCACTTTCGCGCCCAAATTTTCCGCCGCTTCCAAATGCGACAGCTCCAGCAAAGGCGTACGCCCGACCATTTCCGATACCGTTTTGTAAATTTTAGCCATAGTCATGCTCCCAAAAAAACAAAGTGATTGCATTTTGCCCCTTTTTCCTTGGCGCGAAAAGCAAAAACAATATGCTTCCGTTTTTGCTAAAAGTCAACTAAAATAGTAGTGATTTAAGAAAAGACTTATTTTCAGCGTTTTTTGTGCTATAACAAAGCAAAAGAGAGGCGGATGATGAAAATATCGACAAAAGGGCGTTACGGCTGGCGGATACTGCTGGATTTGGCTTTGTACGGGGAAACGCCGCGGCAGATGCGGGAAATCGCCGTGTCGCAGGGCATATCGGAAAAATACATCAGCCGCTTGATTGTGCCGCTGAACAAAACGGGCTTTGTGCGATCGATTCGCGGAGTCAAAGGCGGCTTCGTTTTGGCAAAGTCCCCCGACGACATTACTTTGCTGGCGGTCGTCGAAGCGATGGAAGGCGCTGTTGCGGTTGTCGAATGTGTGGTTGACAAAGCGTTTTGCGCCAAATCGGGGGATTGTTCGGCATGCCGGATGTGGACGGGATTGTCACAAGAAATCAGACAGGCCATGGCGAAAATTACGCTTGCCGATTTGGTCGCGGCCGAACGGGTCAAGCAATCGTAACGATTTCGACGGGATTGCCGTGCTTTTTGATGATGTCAAGCAGGTCTGCGGCTTTTAAAGCAACGGTGGCCGTGTTGTCGTTCGGATGGATGCCGACAAGCCCGTCGGGTGAATCGACAAAGTCGGCGTCCAGATAAAAACGGACTTTACATTCCGAATCGTTCAGCAGACCGAACGGGGAAACCGAACCGGGGAACAGTCCCAAAACGGCGTTCAATTCGTCCGCGGATGCAAACGACAGCGGACGGGTGCCGTGCGTTTTGCGAAATTCCTTTAAATTGACGCGCTTGTCGCCTTTGACGGTAATCAAGTACCAGTTTTGCTTTTTATCGTCGCGGACGAACAGGTTTTTCGCATCTGCGTCGGGATAGGGCAAAACGACATCCGTCAGTTCACCCATTGTAAAAACGGCGGGATGCTCCGTGATTTCATGCCAAACGCCCGAATCGGCCAAAAAAGCGTAAATGTCCTGTTTGTTCATCGCAAAAAAATCCGTTTAAAACAAAAAAAGCTTCGTTTGACGAAGCTTTTTTAATGGTGCCGGTGCGGTGACTCGAACACCGGACCCACGCATTACGAATGCGTTGCTCTACCAACTGAGCTACACCGGCACAACACAGCCTTTTTATCGTCATTTTATTTTCAATGCAAGCGTTTTTTTACGCCCAAACAAAAAAATCGAATTAAAGTTCGTTGACTTTTTGTCTTTTTTGTCCAATAATCCTTGTAACAGAGCAGAAACAGAGGGGAATAAGAAAATGTCGCTGGAATCGTTTTTCAAAAAACCGTTTACCGTTCATCCGTCCGGAAAAACGCCGCATGACCGCGGTGTCAAAGTGTCCAAATACGGCAAACGTCTGGCCGCCGTCACAACGGCCGCCGCCGCCATTGTTCTGATGGGATCGTGCGGCAAGACGTATTCCGAAATCGATGCGATAAAGGACAAGGTTCCCGCCAAAGAACAGCGCGATATCAAACAATCGTACGACGAAGCGCTGCTGGGGAAAATCGATTCGCTTCATTGGGATGCGGGCAAGGATATGCAATCCGCCATTTCCCAAGGGGTGCGTGAAATGAAAGCCAATCTGCCCGCCGACACCGCGCAGTGGACGCCGCAGGATTATGTGCTGAGCGATCATGCTCAAAAACGCTACAACGAAGCGTTGCCCGCCTTTAAAATCGGATCGTTCAAAATGAACCGGATTAACAAAGATTTTCGGGACGATTTGCGCGACGACATCGCCAAAGTCTATAAACAAAAGGACAAAGAGCTGGCGCAGGCGGCTCAAGCGAAAGCGTTCACGCGCTAATCAGCGCACGGCATCTATAATTCCGCCGCCCGCGACCAAATCGCCGTCATACAGCACGACCGACTGCCCCGGCGCAATGCCGCGCTGAGTCAATTCAAAATCGATTCGGATTTCGGATTCGGAAACGGGGGTTGCCAAAACGGGCGTGGCGGGCTGCGACGAACGGATTTTTGCCGTAAAAGCCCGCGGCCGGTCAATCGGCGCGATGCCCGACCAGTTGACGTTGGACGCCGTCAGAGTATGGCGGACGTTTTCGTCCTCGAATCCGACGATGACATTGTTTTTTTCGACGTCAAATCCCAAGACGTACAGCGGTTTTTCGGCGGCGATGCCCAATCCTTTGCGCTGGCCGACGGTATAATTCCAAATGCCTTGGTGCGTTCCCAGCACTCTGCCGTCCTTGGTAACGAATTTTCCGGCTTTCGGGGCGGTTTGCAGAATATCGTTGATGTCGCCGCTGTAAAAGTCTTGACTGTCGGGTTTGTCGCTGACTTCCAAACCGACTTCGCGGGCGATTTGACGGATTTCCGATTTGGTTTTATCGCCGACGGGCAACAGGATTTTTCCCAGCTGTTCCTGTTCCAAACGGTATAGAAAATAGGATTGGTCTTTTTTGGAATCGACGCCTTTAAGCAACTGCCAGCGATCGGACGGTTCGTCAAAGCGGACGCGCGCGTAATGTCCCGTCGCGAATTTGTCGAAATCAAGGCCGTGTTCTTTGGCGGCTTGGGGCAAGGCTTTGAATTTGATTTTGGCATTGCACCATACGCACGGGTTCGGCGTTCTGCCCGACAGGTATTCGTGTTTGAAATTTTCCAGCACGGTTTTTTTGTAAATGTCGGAACAATCCAGCGTGTAATAAGGAATTTCCAACCGTTCGCAAACGGCGCGGGCGGCTTCGATATCCTGTTCTTCGTGCGGGCTGAAACACGCGTCGGCGGTGGCGGATCCGTGGAACACGCGCCCTTTTTCCCATATCGACATCGTCGCGCCGATGACTTCGTGTCCCGCCTGCTTCAACAAATATGCGGCGACCGAAGAATCGACTCCGCCGCTCATCCCGACCAAAACTTTCATGGCAAAACCCTTTCGTTCAAACGGAAGGTACTTTACAAAAACGCGAACGGTGCTGTCAATTACAGGCGCAGTTTTTTTATCAGATAGAAACGCTTGCGTGCTTTTTCATAATTGCCGCTTAACAGGGCGTTCAGCACGAAACGTCTGCCGATTGTCAAATCGCGCATCGAAATGAAGGTGGTTTGTTCCAGCTTTTTCCATTCGGCGCGGAACAAATCAAACAGCTCGTCGTTTCCCATTTTGAAAACGGGCGTTACAATCGCGCTGAACAGCTGGATGCGCGCGGCATAGCGGGCAAAAGCCTTGCGGTCGGATTTGCGGGGGAATTCCAGTTCGTCGGACAGCATTTTGGCGACTTTGAAAATATCCGAAATTTTTTGCGCGGAAATGCTGCCGCTGGTTTGTGCGGGATATTGACGGTGAAAATAAAAACGGTTGTCGACGTATGCCGTTTTTTTCGCGCGGGAAAAGGTTTTGAAGGTGGAATAAAAGTCTTCGCCCAACTTGACGTGCGGAAATTCGACGCCGTCGAACAGAAAACGGCGGTAAAGCTTGCTCCACGGCATAATATTGATTTTTTTGTGCTGGATGGCTTTAAACGACGATGTCGTGTGAATCGTGCCGATTTTATCGCTGACGGAAATGTCGCCTAACACCGCGTCGCAAGCAATTCGTTTATAGCCGTGGCAAACCAGATCCGCGTTTGTTTCGCGCTGTACCCGCACCAGTGATTCAAACGCTTTGGGGTGCATCAAATCGTCGTTGTCGCAAAAAGCGATAAATTCGCCCCGCGCGTTTTTCAATCCCGTGTTGCGTGCGCCGCTTTGTCCTCCGTTCGGTTGGGAGATGATGCGGATGCGGCCGTCCTTTGCCGCGTAATCTTTTAAAATCCGCAAGGAACCGTCCGTCGATTCGTCATTGACGGCGACGATTTCAAAATCGGAAAACGTTTGAGCCAACAGGCAATCCAACGTTGCCGGCAAATACTTTTCGGCGTTGTAAACAGGCAGGATGACGGAAACGGCGGGCATTTTCAAAAACCTTTATAAATGAAAGACATTTCATTATACTAAGGATGTCCGTTTAAAACAAGGGAGCTTTACATGGCTGTTTCATCCAGTGCCGAAGATTATTTGGAGGCTTTGTTCCAGTTGGAATCTCAAGGCAGAAAATTGACGGTGACCGCTTTGGCGGAGCAGCTGAACCGCACAAAAGGAACGGTTGTTACCGCGCTGAAAAAGCTGGCGGAACAGGGGTTTGTCGTCCACCGTTCCTACGGCGAAATCGTTTTGACGGACAAAGGGCGCGAAATCGGCTGGAGAATTGATACAAAGCATGAATGTTTGACGGGATTTTTCAACGGGTTGCTGGAAATCGAAAAGGAAAAGGCCGAAGAAATCGCCTGCTTGATTGAGCATCATTTGGAAGGCGGAGCGGCGGAAAAGTTTTTCAATTTGGTTGCTTTTCTGACGGCGGCGCAGGAAAAAAGCGAATCGTTTGCGGCGGAGCTTGCCGCCGCGCTGCGCGAAACGCCCGCTTTGCCCGTTCCCTTGACATTGTTCAAAGGAAAGAAAGCCGTCGTTTGCCGCGGAAAATATACGGACGCAATCATCGAAAACATCACGGCGGAAACGTGTAACATCAACGGGCGTCAAGTCGCCCTGTCGCCCGAAGATTTTTCAACGATTTGGGTCAAATCTTAAAAAAGCAGTTCCCGATCTTTCGGATAGGTGATGCTGTATCCGTAGTTGACGGTCTTTTGTTCCTGCGGCTGATAAACGCTTTCCCATTTGACAACGCCGACTTTCCCGTCGGGATCGGTTTCGTAACCCGCGGTTGTTTCGTCTTTGGTGATTTTGATCGCAATATCGCTGTTTTTGGCAACGGGCAGAAAATCATAAACGGCTATTTTCAGCGGCTCTTTGTGCAAGTTTTGTATAGCCGCCGTTGTTCGGAGCGTGATTTTGTTGTTGCGCGAAATCATACTGCCGTTGTCTTCTTCAAAGCCGGCGACAGTATGCTTGACAAGGATTTTGTCATCCTGTCCGAACGACAGATGCAGTTTGGCGTTCGGGCGCAAAAAGTTCATTTTTGAATCGCCGATGAACGCCCCGTCGCGGAACAAAGACATCGCCCCCGGCAACAGCGGCGCGGGCGTATTCAGCTGCGCCGATGCCATCACATAGGCGGCGGGCTGAACGGCCGGTACGGCTTTGGCGTAAATGTCCGCTTTCGCCGACCAGCCGCCGACCAGAAAACGGTAATCCGATCCGTCGGAGGGGACGTTTGCTTTGCCTTTGACGGCAAAAGTTCCCGCAAAATCCGATCCCGAAAACTCGGCGGCGGCGATTTCGGCCGTTTCCGCCGGTTCGCTTATTGTATCGGCAAAGGAACTGTCATTGCTGAAGCTGGCCGCTCGTCCGAGCATTTTACCGCGTTTTTTAACGGGTTCGTCCAAATTCAGCCAGCGTGTTTCCAATTCGGGCGGCACTGTGCCGAGGACGGGCTGTGCGGTCGACAAAGACAAATCGATATTGTTCCATTCTTCGCCCGTGTGTTGCGAAATCGTGCCGTACTGCATGATTTCGACGGTTTTGTCGCGGGTGTTCAAGCGCGCTTCGTAAATCGGCTTCCACGACGCGTTTGCGATTTGATATTGAACGGTCAGCTTCGCCGCAACGGGGGCGGCCGATTCGACGTTGACGCGGATTTGTTTCGCGCTTTTTGACCCGCCCGACAACAAGCGCAATTCCTTGTTCAAAGCGGACAGCTCCGCGTCGATTTTGCGGAGCTCGATTTGTTTTTCAATCGTTTCCCTGCCCAGCGATTTCATCCCTTTTTGCAGGCTTTGCCACGCCTTGCCCCATGCGTCGGGGGACAAAGCTTCGGTTTTGTCGTTGACGGAAATTTGCGGAGAAGCGTTGGACTTCGCCATGTTTTCAAGAAACGTTTTGCCCGTTTCGGCGGCGGCCAAGTCCGATTCGACGAAGCGGCGCCTGTCCGACAAATCCGCTATTTTATCGCGCAGTTTCCGTTCCTGTTCGACAACGAAATCCTTGGAAAACAATTCCTTGATTTCAACCGAGCCGATGGAAAACGCGCCCGTTCCCGATACGCGCAGGGATGCCGTGTCCAGCGCGGCGGGCAATCCGTCAAAGACAATCGTGTGCTTTCCTTGGGGCAGTGATACTTCCGCATTTCTGGAAATGTCGGCGCGTGTCGGAAAGACGGTGGCCGCCGTTATGACGGACGAAGCCGAAATATCGGCGGCGTTTGCCGCAAAGGGAGCCAGCAATGTCAAATAAAACAGTTTTTTCATGGTGTTGTCCTTTATTCCGCAAAATCGGGCGCGCCGATTATCCCGCCGTCGCGGCGCAGTTTGTTTAATCCCCGATTCAGTTTCAAGTCCGATTTTTCACCCAGCCCGCGGGCGATGATGTCGCCGTAGTTTCCCTGTTCGGCAATCGTTCTGTACAGCCATTTCGTGTCGACGCCCAAACGGTTGGCCGCCGCTTGGTTTTCGGACAAAAGCGTTTTGATTTCGGGGTCTTCCGTATTGAGAAAGTCTTCGATATTTTGAGCGGTGACGCCTTTTTCTTCGGCTTTAATCAGTCCCAAAATCAGCCAGCGCATGATTTTGAACAGTTCTTGATCGTTGCCGCGGATGACGGGGCCTGTCGCATAGGATTTCACGACTTCGGGCAGGACGACCAAATCGACGTCCGCGGGGGCTTTTTTAAAGTAATCGGAATGGAGGATTTCCAATCGCTCCAAAATCAAATCGCACCGTTTCAGATACAGCAGTTCTTTGGCGCGGGACAGGGTCGGCATGGCCATTACGCGCAAATCAAGGCGGTGTTTTGTGTTATAGTCGCGCAAAGCTTTTACGACGAACGGCTGCTGCCCGTCCACACAAACGCGCGCCCCCGCATAGTCGCGCATGGACGTCGCATCGGGGTTGTAATGGCCTATGAACGCCAAAGCCGAATGGTAAAAAATCGACGGAAAAGCGAAATCCGACTGCATGGCGCGAACGGGATTCCAATGATTTCCGGCCAGCAAAACATCAATTTTGTTTTCGGCCAGCAGCCTGTCGCCTTCGCCGCGATCGACGGGGACGATTTGAATGGCATCGGGGCGCCCCAAAACAGCCGTGGCGATTGTTTTGCAGACTTCCGCGTCAATGCCTTTGAAACCGCCGTTCGCATCTGCGGCAACATAGGCGTTGGCCGTTGTGCGCGCCCCGCAGCGGACGACGCCCGCCTGTTTGATTCGTTCCAGCGATTCGCCCGCATTGGCTTGAACGCTTTGAAAAATCAGAAAAAAAGCCAGAAAAAAAGACGGTTTCATCTGTAAGCCCTTGTGATACCCGCAAAAAATAAACTATACTGCGACTATAGACGAATTTGTTTGCCAAGGAAAGGTGTTCCAATGAAACGGCTGTTTATTTTTTTGTCGCTGCTACTGATTGCAAATTCCGCTTTTGCCCGAAGCACGCCCGAACAATGGCTGGAAACGAAAGGAAAAGCACTGATTGAAGCCCTGTCGGACAAAAACGGAATCAACCGTTTTGAAAACACGAAAAAAATAGCCGAAGCGTCTTTTCACCGCAACGAATTGTCCCGCTTGGCGATGGGGCGTTACTGGCGCGATTTTTCAGACGAACAGCGGGGTGTGTACCGTGATTTGTTTTTGGATTATTTTCTGTCCGTTTATACGGAAGACCCGCTGCCCGTCAAAGATGTGAAATTTCAAATTACGGACAAACGCCTGACGTCCAAGGATGTGCTGTTGAAGGTCGACGTGGACGCTTTGCCGTCGTTCACGCAAAAAATTTCAAACGCGCAGGTTCAATCCGAACAAATGCGGCTGGAGCTGATTTTCGCCCTGCGCGAACGTCCGGACGGCTTTTACATCCGCGATGTGCAGGTGGAAGGAAAAAGCATGCTGCTGTTTGTGCGCCAGAAAATTGAAGAGCTGTATGTCCGTGCGGGATACGACCCTTTGGCTTTTCTGAACGGCATTAAACGAAAAATCAATCAGTCCCGCTATTTGCGGGAACGCGCCGCTACAAATAATTCAGCAAACTCAGCTGGTTGATTGCGGATAAAACGGAATACGACACTTCCAAATCCTGCTTGGCCTGCAGCAAATAAGTGACGGCTTCGGTTTTGTCGACTTTGGTCATGTTGTCGATATAAGTCGTCAAAGATTCTTTGGACGCCGTCTGGCTGTCAATCGTTGTTTTGACCAAATCAAGCTTGCTGATGACCGAATATTGAATCGACGTGATATCGCCGTTCGTTTCTTTGGAATTCGCATTCAGCGCCGAATCCACCAAATCCAAAGCGTCGGATACGCGGGCGTACGCGCTTTCGGGATTGTCGGCGTCCAGCAGATTGCCCTGCGCGATTTCGCCCATGGCGCGGAACAGCTTTTCAAAAGCCGCGGAAGCCGCCGTTACGTCGTTTGAAAACGCGCTGTTTTCGCTGACGCGGTAGGTCGTTTTCAAATAGCCGCCCTCGTAATAGCCGTCCGTTTCGACGTTCGCCGCCGCGTAGGTGACCGTATCGTCGTATTCGGGAAAATCTTCGGTTTTGACCTGCAATGTTTTACCGTCGCCCGAAACGCCGACAACGGTGTATTTTCCATTGTGCGCGCCCGATGTTTTGCTCATGTCGATTGTCGCGCCGACAGGGTAGCTTTTGCCGATGGTAATCCCTTTGCCGTTCGCAATGGTCATATTTTCCGCGACGGGGGTCGAATCGTCGAAAGCAACCGTTCGCCCGTCGGCGGAAACGGATTTGACGATGTACATTCTGTCGTTGCCGTCCGCGCCCTGCATAATCAAGGTGTCCCCCGTTTTATAAGAGGAAAACGCCCCTTTGACGGCGGCTTTCATGGTGTTGTCCTTGGCGTAAAAAGCGATGTCGCCCGTTTGCAGTTCGCTGCCTTTGAGCGAATCGGTGATAAAGCCGCGCGTATCCGAACGCGTTGCAAAGTCTACCGTTCCCGTCAAGTCTGCCTGTGCGGGGATGTCGCCTGAAAACGTCAGCGTTTTGCCGTTATTTGAAACGTCTTTGACATAATAAACTTCGCCGTTGACGGTGATGTTTTGTCCTGCTTTGACGGTATCGAACGTGTGGGCGTTCAGTGCCGTCAAGGTGTTGTTCGTCGCATTGATTTTCAGCGGATTGGCGGCGGTGTCGACGGTGAATTCGTTGATGACGTCGCCCGCGTTCGATTGCGCCGTAATCGTTCCCGTGTCAAGGCTCTGACGGATTTGCGCGGGGGAAGTGTTGTCCAAAACTTCATCGGCGACGGTGTCTTTGAATGTAACGGTCGCCCCGTCCGCCGAAATCGATTCGATGATTTTAAAACCGTCGTTCGCGCCCGTGCCTTCGATTTTCATTCTTTCGCCGGCTTTAAGATTTGAAAATTCGCCGACGGAGCCTTTCAACACATTGGTTTCGGGTTGGTTTTGCAAGATGTCTTCGGGCGTGTGGACGAACTCCCAGTTCGCTTTGGGTGTCAGCGTTTGAAAATCCTGCGCCAAAGTTGCGCCGCCCGTCAGTTCGGAAAGCGAATTCATTTTCGACAGCGACGCCGAATAACTGGTCGGATACGTCAAGATTTTGCCGTCATAGGCGGCTTGGAAATCTTCCAAAGTCGTATAGGGGAAATCGACAGGCTTCTGACCGTCCTTTCCGCCGCCGAAAATGTAATTGCCGTCCACCTGCGAATTCAGATAATACGCCATCAGCGACATCGCTTCAAACGCGGCTTCCTGCGTGTTTTGCAGGGCAATGAGTTCCTCTTCGGACGGATCCTCGCTCATTTTCGTCAAGTCGTTTGAAAAAAATTCGCGCAGCTGGTCGCGGAAATCAATGACTTTTGAACGGATGTCGTCGACCGCCTTTTGCTGGGATTCCAGAACGACTTTGCTGATATTGTTCGTTTCCAGATACTTTTCGACGACGTTTTGTTCGTTTTGCAGCGACAAAATACGGTAGCTGGACAATCCGTACTGGTCGTAAGAACTGTACTTGTTGCCCGTCGTCGACTGATAGCTGAGCTGGTTAATCGAGGATTTCTGGCTCGACATATTGTTCATATAGATTTTATACGTTGCCGTAGTGGGGACGCGTGTTGTCATGGCTTAATCCTCCCTCAGACCAGATTGTCCAGAATTTCGAGCAGATTGATGGTCGTCGACAGCACTTTGGCCGCCGCGCTGTAAGTTCGTTCGTACATCAGCATCATAGACAGTTCTTCGTCCAAATCAACCCCGCTGACATCCTGTTCTTTTTCATACAAGGTCGAAACCAAATCCGACTGATAGCTGTAGGTCGCTTTGGCGTCGCTTAACCGCGTGGCAAGCCCGCTGACCACCGACGACGCGTAACCGCTGAGCGTGTTGCTGACTTTGGCAAAGCTGCCCGCCGCGTTGAAGCCGATGCTGCCCGTGAACAAAGCCGCGTAATCGTTCGCCAGCGAATTGTCCGTTTCGGACAGATAGTATTCGCCCGATTCGACGCTGTACTGCACTTTGCCCGTGTTCAGCAAAGCGGGTGTTTTCATCACGTCGGAACGAATGCTCAACCCCGCCGCGTATCCCGCGTGCGACGTTTGCAGGCCCAGCCGTTCCAAAACGCTGCCGCTTTGTCCGCCGTTGGGCAAAGCCGAACGCGTTTCCGTCAGCTCCATTTGATAACCGTCCTGATTGATGATGCGCAGGCGGTAGCCCGAACCTTCTTTGACGATTTCGGCGCGCACGGTTTGATTGCCCGATTCGTCAACCATGGCCGCGTTGATTTTGTCGGCGATGCTTTTAATCGTGTCGGTGGCGGACACTTCGACCGAGCCGAAGTTCAATCCGTGTTCCGTGTCCGAAAAATGCAAAGTCGTCGTGCCGCGGATGCCGACAAGGGAACCCGCCGACAGAATGTCCGAATCGTACACGGATTCGCTGGCGGACGAGATGATTAAGTCGTTCAGTCCGAAAAACGACGAAAAACCCGTAAACGTTCTGTCCGCCGTGCCGTCTGCGTCGGCGTCGAATGCGATGGAAACCTGTGTGGCGTCGCTGCCCTCCAGCACCGACGTTTCGTCGCGGAAAGCAATCGAATATTCGCTGGTGCCGAGGTCGATTTTCAAATGTCCGTCCAAATCGATGCCGACGGACGCCGTGGTCAGATGCGGACCGTCAACGGCGTTTTGCAGCCAGTCTTGGACGGTTTGCGTCAATTCTTCGATTGTTCCCGACGAGAAATCCAGTTCGCCGAGCAGGCTTGCCGAATAGGCTTCCTTGCCGCTTTCATCGAACAGGATGATTTTCACGTCGCCGCCCGAAATCGACATCGTTTGATCTTTGCCGCCGTTGATGAACGTGCGCGTGCCCGTCAGTTCGTAAACCATGTTCGGGTAGTTCGTGCCCTGATTGCCGACTTGGTTCAAGCTTTGGGTCAGCTGATACGCCAGTTCGTCCATTTCGATTTGCAAGTCCTGCAATTCGGTGTCGCGCAGCTGAATCAAGCCGTACATTTCGCCCGACCCGATTTCGTTCGTGATGTCGTATTTGCCCGCGTAAACGCCCGTAATGCCGCCGCTGGAATAGTTAATCAGCGATCCTGCGGAGGCGGCGGGGGTGTGCGATACGGTGGCGGCGTCCTTGTCCAGCAGAGGTTTGCCGCCCGCCGTCAAAATCACTGTTTCGCCCGTCGAACGTTCGTAGCTTTGAATGTCCATGATTTCCGACAGCCGCGTTATCAGCGTGTCGCGGCGGTCGCGGAAGTTGTCCGCCGTCGTCGTGTTCATCGCGTCCGTGCGCACGATGTCGTCGTTCAGCTTGTCCAGCTGGGTCAGAATGTCGGTTGCTTCCTTGGACAATTCGGTCAGCGATTGGTCGATTTCCAGACGCATGGCTTGGATTTGGTCGCTCAATGCTTGAATTTGCGCCAAAGCCGTGTCGATTGCGGAAACCGTCGTCGAACGCGCGTTCAGTTTGTCGGCATCGACGCCCAAGCTTTCAAAAGCGGTTTGAATCGCGTTGACGCGGTTGGACACCGAAGTTTGGGAATCGGGCGACCCCATTTTGGCCTGGATGATGTCCAGATAGTAAGAACGCACATACGAACTTTGCATTCTGCCGCTTTCGGTGCGGTACTGGTAGCGCAGCTGTTCGTCAACCTGCCGCAGATTGGTGTTGCTGATGACGCCCGACGATTGACCGTTTGCCAGAATCAAGGTCTGCTGGCTGTAAACCTTGCGCGAATAGCCTTCGGTTTTAACGTTGTTGACGTTTTCCGAAACGACGCTCATCGCGTTTTGGGACGCTTTGACGCCGCTTAAAGCCGTTTTGAGGGAAGCTGTCAATGACATGGCGGAATCTCCTGATTTTTTTACAGCACTTGGTTGAAGCTCAGCGCCGCGGGGTTGCCTTTGTCGGTGTTCATGTTGCCCTGTTTGGTGTAAAGGGGCGTGTTCTGCGCTTGATCCTTGATGTCTTCGACAATCGCGTTCAGCAGGCGGTTCGTCGCGTCGATGTTGATTTTCAGCAGGCGCGCGTTTTCGGCGGTCAGCGCGTCAAGCGTCGTCGCGGCTTTGCGCAAAGTCGCCTTTTGTTTGTCGTTCAGCAGGGCAAAGATTTCCGCGTGACCCGACAGATATTTGAACGATTCCTCGTAAGCCAGCGACAGCTTGTTTTTCTGTTCAAACAACGTTTTACATTCCTCCTGCCGCTGACGCTTCAAGAGGGTGTTTTCCTTTTTCAAAAGCTGACACAGTTCGCTCATCAGCGTCAGCATGTTTTTCAGTTTTTGTTGGGGCTGCATGGCGGTTACTCCTTTAAATTTGCTGTTCTTGAATCAGTTGCGCCATAATTTGGTCGGTCAATCCGATTCCGCCCGACTGCGCGGTCATTTTGCCGTATTCGTCCACCAGCATCGAACGGAAGATTTTTTCCGCCTGTCCGCCGCCGAACGTTTCGTTGACGGGAATCGTGTCGTACATTTGCTGAAACGTCTGCGTGATGAAAAACGCTTCAAAGTCCTGCACGGCTTGGCGGGTCTTTTCATAATTTCCGCCGTTTTTCAGTTTCGGCGCTTCGGTTTGAAGCGAAACTTGGGATAAAAAGTCGGTTGTCATCACATCACCTCGATTTCAGCCTGCAAAGCGCCCGCGGCTTTGACGGCCTGCAAAATGGAAATCATGTCGCGCGGTCCCACGCCCAAAGCGTTCAATCCGTCCACCAATTCCTGCAGGGAAACGCCGCCTTTTAAAATGTTCAGCTTGTTTTCGGCCTGTTCGTCGACTTGGATGTCCGTGCGCGGAACGACGACCGTGTCGCCCGTTGTCGAAAACGGCGCGGGCTGGGATACTTGCGGGGTTTCCGTAATGCGGATGGTCAGATTGCCCTGCGCGATGGCAATCGGGTTGATGCGCACGTTTTCCCCGATGACGACAATGCCCGATTTTTCATCGATGACGACGCGCGCCTGCTGGTCGGGCTGAACCCGCAGCTGTTCGATGTCGGTCAGAACTTGAATCAGTTTGTCCCGTTTGGTCGGGGGCAATTCCAGATTGACGGTTGCGGAATCCAGTGTTTTCGCCGCGACGCTGCCCAAATAGGAATTGATTGCCGCCGTAATGCGCGACGCGGTGGTAAAGTCGGGATTGCGCAGCGTGATTTTAACGGATTTCTGATTGGCGAAATCAAACGGGATTTCGCGTTCAATGACCGCGCCGCCGGCGATTCTGCCCGTTGTCGGAACGCCTTTGGTCACCGATTGCGCGTCGCCGGACGCCGTAAAGCCGCCGATGGCGACGGGCCCCTGCGCAATGGCGTAGGCTTCGCCGTCCGCGCCCAGCAGCGGGGTGACCAGCAAAACGCCGCCCTGCAGGCTTTTCGCGTCGCCCAAAGCGCTGACCATCACGTCGATTTTCGTTCCTTGGCGCGCAAAGGCGGGCAAATTGGCGGTCACCATGACGGCGGCGATGTTTTTGGATTTGATTTTGCCGTCGCGGGTGTTGACGCCCAGCCGTTCCAACATGCCGATTAAGCTTTCTTCCGTAAACACCATGGACGAAATGTTGTCGCCCGTGCCGTTCAAGCCGACGACCAGACCGTAGCCGATAAGCGGGTTGTCGCGCACGCCTTCGATGTCGGAAATGTCTTTGATGCGCGAATTGGCAAGCGATTGCCCCGCCGTCATCACGAAAACCAGCGCCAAAGCCGCTGTTTTAAAGATGTTTTTGACCGTGTTTTTCATTTCGCGCCTCGTTGAAAGCTAAAAAGACGCTGTTTTATATGCGAAAACCGTGCCAATTTCAAAAACTGGCGCAAAGCGGACGGACGGCGCAAACGGGTGTCGGCGGGTAGGCAAAAATTGCCGACTTTTCAAAACGGCAAAAAGCTTTTAAGATGAATCGAAACAAACGAGGAGAATGTTTTATGAGTATGAAAGTCGGTTCGGCATCGTCAACGAAATCCGTCGGATCCGCGCGCAAAACGGGCGGTGTTTCATCGGCGGGCTCAACAGGGTTTTCCGCTTTGCTGGAAGAGGTCGCGGAACCGTCCGCTCCGTCCGTATCGGCGGCTTCAAGCATCGGCGGGGTTGAGGCTTTGCTGGCGGCGCAGGCGGTCGGCGACGTTTTGCAGGACGAAGGACGCAAACGCCGCGCGGTGGCGCGGGGCAACGACATTCTGGACAAACTGGAGGACTTGCGCGCCGATTTGCTGACGGGCGGCGTGTCGAAACGAAAGCTGATTGCCTTGGCGCAGGAACTGCGCGAACGCCGCGATGCGGGACTGGACGACGAATTGAACGCGATTTTGGACGAAATCGAACTGCGCGCGGAAGTCGAGCTCGCGAAATTGAATGTTTGACTTTCAAACCTTTTTGCGCCAGAATAAACCAACTTTTACAGCAAAAAGGGGATTTTTGTATGACTGTGGAATTGCCCGAAGGATACCGTCCGTCCGCCGACGAACCCTTTATGAACGATATGCAAAAGGAATTTTTCCGCCGCAAACTGGTTGCATGGCGCGAAGAGTTGCTGCATGAATCCGCGGAAACGCTGGACAATCTGAAACAGGGCGGCATGACCGTCCCCGACATGTCCGACCGCGCGTCCGCCGAAGCCGACAAAGCTTTGGAATTGCGTACCCGCGACAGAATGCGCAAAGTCATTTCCAAAATCGACGCCGCGCTTGACCGCATCGAGGACGGAACTTACGGCTATTGCGAAGAAACGGGCGAACCCATCGGGTTGGAGCGTTTGATTGCGCGTCCCATCGCCACGATGACCGTCGAAGCGCAGGAACGCCACGAAAGAATGGAAAGAACCTATAACGACGACGATTGAGCCGTTCGTTTTTGAATGAAACTAAGGCGGGTCGTTGCATCCGCCTTTTTAATGAAAGAATACTTCTATGACTGCTTTGATTCTGGCGTCCGCTTCGCCCCGCCGTTCCGCTTTGCTGAAACAAATCGGCATTGTTCCGAACGACATCATTCCCGCCGATATTGACGAAACCCCTTTGAAAAACGAACAGCCCGCGCTTTACGCCGAACGCATGGCAAAAACCAAAGCGGAAAAAATCGCGGCGAGCGGCGCGTTCGTTCTGGCGGCGGACACGGTCGTCGCGTGCGGCCGGCGCATCTTGCCCAAAGCCGAAACCGACGACGAAGTGCTGGAATGTCTGGATTTGCTGTCGGGACGCAGGCACGACGTTTACGGCGGAATTTGCTTGATAACGCCTGTAGGCAAAGCGGTTGTGCGCCGCGTGAAAACGTCGGTTGTGTTCGCCCGTTTGTCCGACGAACAAAAGGCGGCTTATCTGAAAAGCGGCGAAGGATTGGGCAAAGCGGGCGGTTATGCCGTTCAAGGCATGGCGGCGATGTTCGTGCGCGAAATCATCGGATCGTATTCCAACATTGTTGGCTTGAGCCTGTACGACACGGCGGCTTTGCTGCGCGGCAACGGGTATCTTTGATGCGCTTGGTTCATTCCTTGGGCGAAAAGGATGAAATCACCGCCGTTTTCGACGGCGATGCAGTGCGCGAGCTGTCCATTGAGATTCCGGATGCCCTTGCCCCCGAAACGGTTTGCCGCGCCCGCGTGATGAAAGCCGTCGCGGGCGGCTGGTTCGTCGCCGTCGGACACCGCACCGCTTTTATGGAACAGACGAAAACCGCTTTGGATTGGGACGGCTTTCCCGTTTCGGTCAGCGAGGGCATCGGCGTTTTGGTGCAGGTGCGCCACGCCGCGGCGGAAGACAAGGACGTCAAAGTTTCCGCCGACATCACATTGGCGGGCGAGGTTTTGGTGTATGCGCCCAATCGGCAGGGCGTCGCCTTTTCCCGAGCTTTGACGCCGCAAGCCAAAGAACGCCTAAGCAAAATATTTGACGGCATCGGCGATTCCGTGACAGTGCGCACGGCGGCGGAAAACAAAACCGCCGACGAATTGAGGGAAGAACTGAAATCCCTGCGCGCTTTGTGGAACGCCGTTTTGGCGCAAAAGGGGGATATTCTGTGGGAACCCGAAGCGGCTGTTTTCCGCGCGGCGCAGGAATACATGCCTTGGCTGACGGAAATTTCGACCGACAGCGCGCAAACGGCTTTGCGGCTGAAAAGCGTGTTTCCGAAAACGGAACTGGTTTTGAACGGCTTGCGCGAACGCGAGGCTTTGCCGCAGGTCGTCGAGGAAGCCCTGTTGCCCCGTGCCGCTTTGCCGTGCGGCGGGTCGCTGATTGTCGAACGGACGGCGGCGGTCGTGTGCTTTGACGTGAACGCGGGCGCGGCGTCGTGGGGTGAGGCGAACGAACAGGCGGTTTGCGAAATCGACCGCCAAATCCGAATCAAGGGCTTGAGCGGACAGATGATAGTCGACTTTGCGGGCAAGAAAGACAAAGCCGTTATTGCCGCTTTGGGCAAAAAACTGGAAAAATTGAACGATTCCCTGCGTATTGCGGGGGTGTCTAACTTGGGATTGCTGGAAATGACCAAGCGGCGGGGGCGCGCCTGTCTGCTGGATGTATGGAGGAAAAATGAAAACACCGACGATTAAAGATTTGCAGCTGGATATGCCGACCATCGACGGCAAAGTCAAATGTCCGATTTGCGGCAAACCGTCGCAGAAACCGTATGCGCCGTTTTGTTCCAAGCGGTGCGCGGACATTGATTTGAACCGCTGGCTGACGGGCGGCTATGTCATTCATACGGATGAAGAACCCGACGACGAAACGCCGCCGGCCGCCGATGAATGATTTTTTTTAAAAAAGATATGGACAAGCAAAACTTTATCGGTTATAAGTCTGTTTTGTAAGGCGCCTGGGTAGCTCAGTCGGTAGAGCAGGGGACTGAAAATCCCCGTGTCGGCGGTTCGATTCCGTCCCCAGGCACCATTTTTTTTAAGAGCTCCGTTTTTCGGGGCTTTTTTGTTGCGTTTTTTCAAAATTGCACTGTTTTTTCTGTAAATTTAAGCGAAATTGGTGTTAAATATCAAAATAAGTATAAAAAGCACAGGGAAAACGACCATGAAAAAGCTTTTAATAGTAGCGGTTGCAGTTCTGCTGAATATGACCGCGGCCGAAGCGGGAACACCGCTTTTCGATGATGTTTCATCGTTTCAAATCGCCAAGGCTGTCAAACTGGGCGACAGCTTGGACGATATGAGAACGGGCGGCCGTGTTGCCAAAAAAGCCGCCGATTTGGCGTTGTGTCAATCCGATTCGGATTGTTCGGAAACCCAGAAATGCGAAAAGAAGCGGTGCGTGAAAGTTTGCGGATATGCCGCATGTACGGGAACAACGCCCGAATGTACGGCCGAAAACCACAAAGCCGTTTGCAAATGCACGGAAGCATCGTGCGCCGCGGGTTATAAATGCGGAACGGACGGCGCGTGTGTGAAATGCGAAGCCGGCGAAAAATGCGGATGTTCCGGATCGCAGGTTTCGGACGGCAACGGCGGATGTTACTGCACAGGGGCGTCCGAGTGTCCGGCCGGTCAGCAATACAGCTCTGCGGAATGTGCGTGCGTGCCTTATAAAGAAGGCGAGAAAGGCAACTGCCCCGGCAATTCGGTGTCGGACGGCGCGGGCGGCTGCATGTGCGGGGCTTCGGAAAGCTGTTCCGCGGGACAGAACTGGAACTCCACGCTTTGCCAATGTGAAAGCTGTAAGGCCGGCGACAACAGCGGTTGCGAAAATCCGTGCCCGACGGGGACTTTGCCCGACGGACAGGGTCAATGTTCGATTTTTGAATGTGCGGCCGATGCGGATTGCGGCGCGGGTCAGCAATGCAAAAATCCCGCGACTTCTTCGGCCGAATGTATAGCTTGCGAAAAAGACACTCCCTGCACCTGTCCCGAAGGACAGCTGGCCAACGGCGAAGGCGGATGCACGACGCCCGCATGTTCGCCGACCAAGGAATGTCCTGCGGGGTACGAATGTCAAAACCCGGGACTGTCCGATGCGACCTGCGTGCCTGTTGGTGCGGGCGAACAGGGGAACTGCCCCGCGGGCTATCTGGCCAACGGCGAAGGCGACTGCGTTAAACCCGAATGTTCGTCCAATTCGGATTGCGGCGCGGGTTACGAATGTAAAAACGGCGGTACTCTGGATGCGGCCTGCGTGCCTTGCGACGAAGGCGCGGCTTGCGCCACCTGTCCGTCGGGACAAATCGCCACAGGCAAGGGCGGATGCAAAGTCGCCTGCACTTATAACAGCGAATCGGCGTGCAAGAGCGGCACAAACTACTGTTCGGCTTGCGCCAAGGACGGCGACGGGTGCTATGCTTGCTCCGGATGCCAGAGCGGATATTACAAAGACGGAAACGGCTGTTCCGCGTGTTCCAAACTGGATGCCAACTGCACGGCTTGTTCGGCGGACGGATGCACGGCGTGCAAGTCGGGATACAAGGCCGTAAACGGCAAATGCGTTTCGACGCAGTGTCCCGCCTGTTCTTCGTGGGATGACAGCGCCAACGCCTGTGTCGCGAAAGCCAACTGCTGTTCGTCCGATTCCGATTGCGGCGATACGCAGCAATGTTCGAACGGTCAATGCATCAATATCGTTTGCGGCGTTGCCTGCCATGTCCCCGGCGAACACAAGTGCGTCAAACAGGAAGGCTGCTGTACGGCGGATTCCGAATGTGCCGGCAATGAAAAATGTTCAAGCGGCAAGTGCGTGCCGGTTTCCTGCCCCAAATGTCAGGAAGCCAAGGATCATGTGTGCACGGCGATTGCCAAATGCTGCACGTCCGACGATCAGTGCGGATCGCTGCAGAAATGCACAAACAATCAGTGTGTCGCGGTGTCGTGCGATACGGCCAAAGGCTATACCGTCAGCAACCATGCTTGCGTTCCTGCGGCTTGCCCTGCGGGATACGCCACGGCTACCTATGACGGGCATCTGATTACCGCCTCGTATTGCCAGGGATCCAATATGGATTATAAATCCGATGGGTACTCCGGCGGAATCGCTTGCGGCAAATGCGTGTCGAACGGCAGCAGCAGTAAACCGTCCACGCCCAAGGTATGTTCGTCGCATGCCGATTGTCCGTCGGGATATGAATGCACGGGTGGCGGAACTGAATGTAGAAAATGCAGAATTGGCAGTAATCTGGGCGGCAGCGGTTGGTCGAGCGGCATTGGCAGCTGCAACTGCTCCGTGGGAACTTGGTCAACAGGGAACGGCAGCTGCTCCAGCGACGTATGCCGGGACGGCAAGGCCAAGCAGTACAATAGCAGAACAGGTACTTGGGAATGCCCTTATTAACAATTTGAACAGCATCGGCGGAGAAATCCGCCGATGTTTTTTTACGCCCTTGTTTTGGTGAAGGACAAGCTGAGGCGGTCTTTCCAAGGGAAAAACGGATTTTCGGTTTTGTCGAAAAAACGACGGCGAACGGCGTGAGGGTTTAAGTTTTTCTTGAATCGATAGACAAAGCGTGTTAGTATTTTTGTCAAACAAACAAAGAGGGGGACAGGATTATGTCTTTGATTATCGTAGCGCAAAACAGCAAAAAACTGGAAGATACCAAAACGAAACTGCAGGTCGCCGCTTATTTGAACGGTTTGATGAACCAAGTGGACGGCGTTCCCAAACAATACCGCGACGAGGTCGCCGAAGTCTATATGGAAGATTATCCGATGAATTTCGGTGAAAAAAACAAAGCCAAAGCTGCGGAAGAAATCGAAAATCTGCAGGAATTCTACGGCAAGGAAGTCAAGAATGCGTCCTTGAAAACCAAAATGCAGGCGGCGTTCGGGCGCAAAGGTGCGGAAGTCGCGCGCGCGGTTGCTTTGGGCGCGGCGGCGGTTGTCGGCGGCGTGATGGCGGCGCAGGGAATCGAACCGATGGCGGCTCCGACTCTGGTGCTGGCGGCGGGCGCGCTTTGCACGGGGGCGCATGCGGCGACGATGCCCAAGGCGTCCGAACAGGAAAAATCCGACGTTGAAAAATACGGCGACGCCAAACGCGCTTTGTACGCTTTGAAAAAAATGAAAAAAGTGCTGGCGCCCGAATCGACGTACAAAAAAGAAGTGCAGGCTCTGTATGCTTCGGGATTGGGCAACCCCGGCGGCATGATTACCGCGCTGAATCTGAAACAAAAGGGCGGACGTTAAGCCAAAAGGAGTTGGGCGATGGCGGGCTCGGTTTCGGAATTCCTGTCCAAAGGGAACGTTCAAAAATTCAAAAACGGAATCCAATCCGCTTTCGGGCGGAATTTGCCGAAAACGCTGGTTGCGTCGGCGGTTTTGGCGGGGGCTTTTGCGGCATGCACCAAACAGGAAACCGCTTCAAGCGGCTCGCTGAAACCCAGAACGACCTACGCCGTCAAGGAAAACGGCGACACGCTTTGCGCTTATCAAGCCATTCCGATGAGCGACGCCGACTACGCGCGTTTGCAAAAACTGGTCAACGCCGCGACGAAAACCGAATCGGGATGCGAAATTCTGAAAGGGATTGCCAAAGCGGGGACGACTCTGCGAATCGATTATTCGGGCGAAGACAATTTGGGCTATTTCCAGCCCGAAGACAATTCGATTTGCTTGGGACGGCAATGCGGCGACGCGGATTTGCAGTCCGTTTTGATTCACGAAGGCGAACATGCCCTGCAAAACCGGCGCGTTCCCCAAAGAACCAGCCGTTATAATTTTGAATCCAACTTGAAAAGCATCCGCGTAACAGAGGCGGACGCCATGACCATGCAGACGCTGTTTTCGTTCGAAATGGCTGAAAAAGGCGACAGCGCGGCGCTGAAAATGATGACAATCCGCCACAAAGGCATGGTTGATACTTACGCCAAAGCCGCCGAAAAATACGGCAAAGGCAGTGCGCAGGCGTTAAAGGAAACGATGCTGAGCTGGTACGACGACAAAAACTATGTCAAAACCTATGATGAAGACATGGCGGCGGGGCATGCCGAAAAGGTCGACGAAACATTAGGCATTTCCCTGTTGTCCCATTTTTCAAAAACGGCGGATGCGGATGCTTTGCTGGCGAATGCCTGCCAATATAAGGGTGTCAAGTATGCGGGAACTGACGGTTCTATTTTGAACACGCCGCGCACGGCTTGGCTGAATGTTGAAACGCGCGACAAAATGTCGAAAGTCCACAACAGGCTGGTTTCCAAAACACTGGGCTTCAACGGCGACGAAAGCGTGGACAATTTTTATATGCGCAAGGACGGCAAAGTGTCCAAGCAGACTTACAAACAGATTGTTGCAACAATGGTTGCCCGACAAAAATATCAAGGACGTTAAGGAGAAATACGATGTCGAATTCCGTATCCGAATTCTTTTCCAAAGAAGGTATCAAGAAATTCAAAAGCGGGGTGAAAGCGTTTGCCGAACGGCAATCCGTCAAAGCCGCGGCCGCTTCCATGGTTTTGGCCGGTGCCTTTGCGACGTCGCGGGCGCAATCCAATGATATTATCGATTTCGGACCTCAGCAGCAAATCGCTTTCGCCGTTACGGAAAAGGGCGACACGCTCTGCTCGTATCTTGCCGAAAAAACGGACAGCGCGTCGTTCGCCCGTTTGCAGGGATTGGTCAACAATGCGACGAAAAGCAAAACAGGGTGCGAGATTTTGAAAAATATTTCAAAACAAAACACTCTGCTGTCCATGGGCGATGCGGGAAGCAACACCATCGGCTACTTTGCGCCCGATGAAAACGTAATCGTTTTGAACGAACATTTCGACAACCCGACGCTGCAGTCGTGTCTGGTTCACGAAGGAAAACATTCGGTTCAAAGCTTTTCGCTGGGCAACAGCGTCAATTCCGCCAACACGTTTTACACCAACACGCTGATTTCCCGCGTGATGGAAGCCGACGCCGTTGCGACGCAGACCAAATTTTCCTATGAAATGGCGCAGGCGGGCGACAGCGCGGCGTGGAAATCCTTGCAGGCGGAGCACAAAGGCATTACCGACACGTTTGAAGCGGGTGCTAAAAAGTACGGTCAAGATAAAAAGAAAACGATGCGCGAAACCATGCTGGCTTGGTACAAGGACAAAGCTTACGCTGGATTGTACGACCAGTCTTTGGTTCAGTTCCATACGAATTTCGCTTTGAAAGCGTCGGACGACCAGATTAAAGACAGCTTCAAAGAAACCATCAACACCGACGAACTTATCCGCGCCGTGTGCCGGCTGGACGGCAAGACGTACGCCAAAGACGGCGATTTGCTGACGACGCCCGAAACGGCGTACCTGTCGCGCGGCGATTACTTCGGCATGCAAATCGCCAACGGCGCGCTGAAAGCCAGAACGGGACGCGAAGATGTGTCCGCGTCGTTCATGTACCCCGTTGAAAAAGACGGAACGGTGTCCAAGCTGACCTATGTGCAGGAAGATCAAGTCGAAGCGCGTCAGGAAAAGCAGAAAAAACAAACCAAAATGGCGGTAAACGTTTTAAAGATGAATATGAAAGTCCGCTGAGATGAAAACGTTCAAAGCTGATTTCCTAATCAGTTACGCCGATACCGATGCGGGCGGCGTGGTGTATCATTCCCGCTATATCGACATGGCGGAACGCGCGCGCATGGTGATGCTGCATGAAATGGGCATCCGTTGCCGCGATTTGGAAAAAGCCGAAAAACCGTGCGGTTTTATGGTGCATAAACTGGAAATCGAATACAAGCGCCCCGCTTTTTTGGAAGACATGCTGACCGTTGAAACGCAAGTGTTGAAAATCGGCGGCGCGACGTTCGATTTGCTGCAAACCGTCAAGCGCGGCGACGAAACGCTGGTTGAAATGAAGGTTTACGCCCTTGCCGTGGCAAAAGTCGGCAAACCGACCCGCATTCCCGCTTTCATTCGCGAAAAATTTGAGGCCGTTGTGTAAAAAATAACAGCTCTCCTTTGCAATCCTTTAATAAATATGGCATAAGCTTGAGTTCAAAGGATTCAGATTAAAGGAGAGCTTTTTCATGCCAGCCGCCACTTTGCAAACCGCCGCGACCAATCTGTCCATGTGGGGATTGTTCCTGCAGGCGGATTTTGTCGTCAAAACCGTGATTATCGCCCTTGTCATGGCGTCCGTCTGGTCATGGACGATTATTTTTGAAAAAGTCATGATGCTGCGTTCGGCGCGCGAAGATGCGCACAAATTTGAAACGCAGTTCTGGTCGGGCGGTTCGCTGGACGATATGTTCGACCAACTGGAAGCCAAACCGTACCGCCTTGACCCGATGAGCGCGATTTTCGTTGCCGCAATGCGCGAATGGCGGCGGTCGTCGGGGGCTTTGACGACGGGCGTTCACGGCACCAGTCTGGGACAGCGCATCGATCGCGTGATGCAAATCACCATGGATCGCGAAATGGACAGAATGGAGAAACGGCTGACGTTTCTGGCGTCTACGGGATCGGTTTCGCCGTTTATCGGGCTGTTCGGCACGGTTTGGGGCATTATGAACAGCTTTCATAACATCGGCGCCAGCTCGAACACGTCTTTGGCGGTTGTTGCGCCGGGGATTGCGGAAGCTTTGTTTGCGACGGCTTTGGGGCTGGTCGCGGCCATTCCCGCCGTGCTGGCGTACAACAAACTGTCCAGCGACATGGGGCGCTACGGCAAAGTGCTGGAAAACTTCGCGGGCGAATTTTCAACCATTCTGTCGCGCCGAATTGACGACACGACGGGGCGTTCCGAAAAACGGAGCGGCGGCTGATGGGGGCTTCGATTAAATTTTCCAGCCGCGGGCAAAGACAACGGGCGTCGTTTTCCGAAATCAACGTTACCCCGATGGTTGACGTAATGTTGGTTTTGCTGGTTATCTTTATGGTGACCGCGCCGATGATGACGACGGGCGTTTCGCTGGATTTGCCGCGCGGCGACGGGCAGGCCATGGAAGATTCCGACCGCGCCGTCGATATCAGCGTCGATGCGAAATCCAAAATCTATCTGGGGGACGAAATCGTCAAGCCCGATACCTTGGTCAAACGCGTCAAGGCCATGCAGAAAAGCAATCCGAACTTGAAAGTCGTCATCAGCGGCGACCGTGCGGCGTCTTACGGGCAGGTTATCGAGCTGATGAGCCTGCTGCGTCTGGCGGGAATTTCCAAAGTCGGTTTGAAAACAGGCGACACGCTGGGAACGGACGCTTTGAACGACAAACCGAAAAAGAAAAAATAGGGAATCGCTTTGAAAATCCGTCAGACCGTTTTGTCGTTTTTGCGCCGCCATCCGTATTTGGTTAAACTGATACGGTTTGTGCGCGAGCATGCGCCGATAGTGTTGTCGGCCGGATTGCATTTGCTGGTCGTGATTTTGCTGACGGTTGATTTCGTTTCGACGCAGGCCAAGGACAAAGTCGTTTCCGTGCCGATGTTCGTCGTTGATTTGGACAAGGTCAAAGTCGCCGAAATGACGAATTTGCCGCCCAAACTGGATAAAACGAAAAAAGCGGGCGCGTCCGTGCAGAAATCCGTCAAAACGTCGTCGTACAGCAAAGCGGGCGCATCGCTGAGCCGCGGCGGTTCGGGATCGGGCGCAAAATCGTCTTCGGGCGCGCATTTGTCGAACGATTTGAACAAAGTCTTGACCAAGGTTACCAAAAAACAATCCTCCAAAACCGATGAAGCGGTGGCTTCCATGCTTAACAGTTTGAAACAGTCGGGCAAAGGCGGAAACGGCGGAAATTCCAAAGACGACGACCCGTTCAAGACGCTGCTGGCTTCCGTGGACGGCATGAAAAAAGGCATGGGGCGCGCCGATGACGTTCCCGCCGACGTCAATCCCGATGAAATTGTAACGGAAGGCGTTGAGGGCGGTTCGGGCGGCAGCTACATGCAGGAGCTGTCCGTGTCGGAAAAAGACCTTATCGGATTGCGGCTGCGGGAATGTTGGAACATGGACGCAGGGGTGCGCGGGGCGCAGAACATGATTGTCGAAATCCGCGTTTTCCTGTCCAAAGAGGGGCGGGTCAAGGACGCAAAGATTTTGAACAAAAAACGCTACAACAAAGATTCCGCCTATCGTTCCGCGGCGGAAAGCGCGCGCCGCGCCGTATATATTTGCGACAAAAAAGACGAAAAATCCCCGTTCGCGATTTTTCCCAAAAATTACGAACAATCTTATGACGCGTGGAAAACGCTTTTGTTACGGTTTAATCCTTTTGACGGCGGAGTGGGCTGATGAAAAAGTTTTTGACGGCTGTTTTTTTGGTTTTGGCTTTTGCGCAGCAGGCAAAAGCCGAATTGAGCATTGATATTACGGGGGCGCGATCCGAACCGATGGCGGTCGCTTTGCCCGTGTTTTCGTCGTTCGACCGGAAATCGGCCGATTTTTCACACAAAATCACAGGCGTCATTCAGTCGGATTTGGAAAGTTCGGGATTGTTCAGAATTTTGGATTCCTTTTCGTATCTGCAGCATTTCAAAGGGATTGACGATTCGCCGAAATTCGTCGATTGGCAGGCGATTTCGGCCGAAGCCTTGATTCAAGGTTCCGTCGAATACTTGAGCGCGAAACAAATCCGCGTTTCCATTCGGCTGTGGGACGTTCCCGCGTCGCAGGAAATGTATTCCTCCAGCTTTGAAATCGATGAAAAAGGCTGGCGGCGCGTCGCCCATATCATCGCCGACGCGGTGTACAAACGCATTACGGGCGAGGACGGCTATTTCGACACCCGTATCGTCTACATCGCGGAAACGGGGACGCCTTTGCACCGTGTCAAACGGCTGGCGATTATGGATCAAGACGGCGAAAACCACCGCTTTTTGACCGACGGCGTCAATTTGGTTCTGACTCCGCGTTTTTCGCCGAACATGCAGCAGATTACCTATATGTCGTATTACAAGGATACGCCGCGTGTTTATTTGTTTGACATCGAAACGGGAAAACAGCAGATTGTCGGCGATTTTCCGGGGATGACGTTTGCGCCGCGCTTTTCGCCGGACGGGCACAAGCTGATTATGTCCATGGCGGAAAACGGCAACACGGAAATTTATGAAATGAATTTGGACACCCGCGCCGTCAAACAGCTGACGCATATGCCGTCGATTGAAACGTCGCCCAGTTATTCGCCCGACGGCAAACGGATTGTGTTCAACTCCGACCGCAGCGGGGCGCAGCAGCTGTACGTCATGGATGCGAACGGCAAAAACATGCGCCGCATCAGTTTCGGCAAAGGGCGGTACGCCACGCCCGTTTGGTCGCCGCGCGGAGACTATATCGCTTTTACGAAAATGGCGGGCGGAAAGTTCTACATCGGCGTGATGTTTCCGGACGGCAAGGGCGAACGTTTGGTTGCCGAAGGCTATTTGGTGGAAGGTCCCACCTGGTCGCCGAACGGCCGCATTTTGATGTATTTCCGCCAAGAACCGCCGAACAAGTACGGAATTCCGGGGGCGACGAAAATTTACGCCGTGGACATTACCGGATACAACGAACGCCGTTTGCTGACCCCCGTCGACGCATCCGACCCCGCGTGGTCGCCGCTGCTGTCAAACCGTTGATTATGCCGGTGCTAAAAAAAAGGTTGCGCTGTATGGCAAAATCTTTTAAATTCTAACCACGATTGTTTAACATTGTTTTTCTAATTGGGAGAATTGTTGATGAAAAAACGTTTAGTTGCCGTTTTGGCTTCAATGGCTTTGGTTTCTGCTTGCGCTTCCACGGACGCCGTTGACGATGAATCGTCATCGATGACAACGGTCGGTGCCGCCGCCGATGTCGCCGAACAGGATCAAAACTTTGTTCAGAATGCGAAAGACCGCGTTTTCTTCGGTTTCGATAAATCGAACTTGAACGAAGAAGCCCGCAACGTCTTGAAAGCTCAGGCCGAATGGCTGCAGGCGAACCCCGAAAAGAACATTGTCGTTCAGGGACACACCGATGACCGCGGCACGCGCGAATACAACATCGCTTTGGGCGAACGCCGCGCTGTCGCCGTTAAGAACTATCTGATTTCCGCAGGCGTCGACGCCGACCGCATCGACGTGATTTCCTACGGCAAAGAACGTCCGGCCGTCATCGGCGCGAACGAAGCCGCTTGGGCTCAGAATCGCCGTGCGGTTACGGTTGTCAAAGACTAATTGACAGCTTATCCGATTTGAAAAAGCACCCTACAATAAGGGTGCTTTTTTACATTCAAGGAGGATAAGATGAAACAAATCATAGCCGGAGCTTTGGGGGCTTTGCTGTTGGTAACGGGGTGCGCTCATCGTGAAACAAAATGCGAAGCGTTCAAGGAAACGTTCAAACAAAACAAAGTGATGTTTGCCCAGAACAAAGCCGATTTGACGCCCGAAAGCAAACAAGTGTTGGACAAGCAAATCGCTTGGCTGAAAGAAAACCCGAACAAAAAGGTCATTGTCAAGGGGTACGCCGATCCAACGGGATCGACGGCGCACAATATGCAGTTGGGCAGGGACCGCGCCGAAGCCGTCAAAGCGTACTTTGCCGAAAACGGCATCAATCCGGACAGGGTAACCGTTGTTTCGTTCGGGGAACGGGATTTGGCGTCAACCAAAAACACGCCGCAGTCGTGGAAAAAAGACAGACGCGCCGTAACGGTCATCGTTACGGAATAAAAAAAGTGTGGCGTAATGAAAAGAGTGCTTTTATAATCAAAAGCACTCTTTTTTTTGCGGGGGTGAGAACGATGAAAAGCTTGTTTTGTTTGATATTGTCCGTCGGTGTGCTGATGATGCCCGTTGCGGGGAATTGCGCCTCTGTCGCCGATTTGTCCGACAGAATGGACAAGCTGGAACGGTCGCTGAAAACCGTCAACAAAAAACTGTCGAACAATTATGTCGGTTCGACGAAACGCCCTGCCGAAAACGGGACGGACGCCGCCGTTGTCAACGCGCAGGATTTGGAAGAAAACGTTCGCCAGCTGACGGGGGATGTCGAACGGATGGCTTTTGAACGCGAAGAAGACATCGAAAAGCAAAAACGGATTCAAGACGACAACGCGCAACGCTTTATCGATTTGGAAAAACGGCTGCAGGAAGTCGAACGGAAACTGCAGAAAATGACCGAAGAAAAAAATCGCGCCGAACAAGCTTTGAAAAACGCGGAAAAACAACGCAAAGACAAGGAAATCGCCGCTCAAAAGGCTGAAAAGGACAGAAAAGAGAAAATCAAGGCGGCTTACGGCAAAAAGGACGCCAAAACTTTGTACAACGAAGCGTTTGCCGCGATTAAAAAGCAAAATTACAAAAGTGCCGAAACCCAGTTTGAAGCGTTTTTGGAACTGCACCCCAAAAATGATTTGGCGGGAAATGCGCAGTATTGGTTGGGCGAATCCTACTTTGCGCGCGGTCAGTTCGACAAAGCGGCCATTGCTTTCGCCGAAGGATTCCAAGAATACCGCGACAGTCAAAAAGCTCCCGACAACCTGTTTAAACTGGGGCTGACCATGGCGCGCATGAATAAAAAGGAAGAAGCCTGCATTGCGTTTAAAAACTTTTCGGCCGAATATCCCAAAGTGTCCGAAAGTATGAAAAAACGCCTGCAAAAGGAAATGAACAAGCTTTCATGCCGCTGATTTCCGATTTATTCGCCCGCGCGATGTCGGCGTTCGGCATAGGTGCGGATGACGCGTTGGCGGTTGCCGTGTCGGGCGGTGCGGACAGTATGGCGCTGTTGAAAGCCGCCGTCGATTTTTCAAAACAAAAAAACAACCGGATTGTCGTTTTGACCGTCAATCACGGGCTGCGTCCCGAATCCGCGGAGGAAGCGCGGCAGGTCGTTCGGTGGGCGCGGTCTTTGGGTGTTGACGCCGAAATTCTGGTTTGGCGGGGCGAAAAGCCGCAAACAGGCGTTGAGCAGGCGGCGCGAAACGCCCGTTACGCGTTGCTGTTTGGCGCGTGCCGCCGGCTGAAAATCCGCAATTTGCTGCTGGGTCATCATAAGCGCGATCAGGCTGAAACCTATTTAATGCGTAAGGCGCGGGGAAGCGGCGAAATCGGGCTGGCGGGCATGTCGGCGGTGAAAAGCTTTGCGTTCGGCAGGATGCTGCGCCCTTTTTTAGGGGTTGAACCGTCCGAATTGCGGGCGTTTGCGCGTGAAAACGGGTTGCCGTGGGTGGAAGATCCGACCAACGCCACAATACAGTTTGAACGCGGGCGTTTAAGGCTGACAACCCCGCAGGAAGTGCTGGACGACGCTTTCCGTCAAACGTTGGTTTACGGAAAAAAACGACGTGAACTGGAAGAGCGGGTTGCCGGTTTCTATCGCAGTTTTTTAACCTTGCCGCCCATGGGGTATGCGGTTTTGCCTGTGGCTGCCTTTTCAACGGATTGCGCCGTGCTGTCCTATGCTTTGGGCGAGGTTTTGCGTGTTGTGGCGAACAAGCCCTATGCCGCCTGCAAACCGGCGGTGGAAGATTTGATTGCCCGCGTGAACGGCGGTTTCGGCGGCGCGACTTTAAGCGGATGCCGTATTGCCCCTGCCGGTAAAAATCGAGTGCTGATTTGGCGCGAGGAACGTTCTTTGCCGCCCGCGGCGGCGTTTGACGAAACGGGGTTTGCTTTATGGGGAAGCTTTGCGGTTTCGGCGGACGGAGAGGCGGCTCAAGGGCTGACGGTCGGGGCTTTGGGGCGGCCGCTGAAAACGGACGCCGATGTGCCAAAACGGGTCATTCCGACTTTGCCCGCGATTTTCGACAACGAAAAGCTTTGTATTGTCCCGCATTTGGGGTATAAACAGAATCAAATGGCTTGTCAGGCGGTTTTCGCCCCGACGTTTCCCTTGGTGCAAACGGCGGAATGGATGCCGCCTTTAACGGTTTGAGGTTGATTTGAACAAAAACATATTTGTTTGGCTGATTGTCGGCGTGTTGTTGTTTACACTGTACGATTCTTATTCGGGCGGGGTTGCGAACCGTTCCGTCGCGCCGCTGGCTTTTTCAGAATTTACGCAGCAGGTGCGGGACGGCAAAGTGCAGGAAGTTGTCTTGCAGGGCAGTAAAATCGCGGGTCAGCTGACAGACGGGCGCAAGTTCGCTTTGTACGCTCCCGAAGACGCGGGGCTGGTTCCGCTGCTGTTGGAAAAAAACGTGCGCGTTACCGCCGTTCCGTTAGAAGGCGAAAGCTCGTTTTGGGCGGGGGTTGTGTATTGGCTGCCGTTCATTCTGTTTATTGGCGTGTGGGTGTTCTTTATGCGCCAAATGGCGGCCGGCAACGGCAAGGCGATGAGCTTCGGCAAATCTCGCGCCCGCATGATAGAAGGGCAGGGCAAAGTCACGTTCGCCGATGTCGCGGGCATTGACGAAGCCAAGGAGGATTTGGTCGAAATCGTCGATTATTTAAAAGATCCCGAACGCTTTCAGCGCTTGGGCGGGAAAATTCCCCGCGGCGTTTTGCTGGTCGGTCCTCCGGGAACGGGGAAAACGCTGCTGGCGAAAGCGATTGCGGGCGAAGCGAACGTGCCGTTCTTTACGATTTCGGGGTCGGATTTCGTCGAAATGTTCGTCGGCGTCGGCGCGTCGCGCGTGCGCGATATGTTCGAGCAAGCCAAAAAACACGCGCCGTGTCTGGTCTTTATCGACGAAATCGACGCTGTCGGCCGTCACCGCGGCGCGGGATTGGGCGGCGGCAACGACGAACGCGAACAGACGCTGAACCAGCTGCTGGTCGAAATGGACGGTTTCGACACGAACGAAGCGGTGATTTTGATTGCCGCGACGAACCGTCCCGATGTGCTTGACCCCGCTTTGCTGCGCCCCGGCCGTTTCGACAGACAGGTCGTTGTGCCGAATCCCGATTTGGCGGGACGCGAGAAAATCCTGTTGGTGCATATGAAAAAAAGCCCGATGGGGCCCGATGTCGACGCGAAAAAAATCGCGCGCGGCACCCCCGGATTTTCGGGCGCGGATTTGGCGAATTTGGTCAACGAAGCGGCTTTGCTGGCGGCGCGTCGCAACAAGCGTGTGGTCACCATGGCGGAGTTTGAATACGCCAAGGACAAAGTCATGATGGGCGCGGAACGCAAATCCCACATTATGACCGAAGACGACAAGAAAATGACCGCTTACCACGAAGCGGGGCACGCGCTGATGATGCTGGAATCGCCCCATTCCGATCCGCTGCACAAAGTCACCATCATTCCGCGCGGCAGGGCGTTGGGCGTTACCATGTCTTTGCCGACGGATGACAAGGATTCGCGGTCGTACATCTATTTGAAAGAACGCATGGGCATCTGTTTCGGCGGGCGCGTGGCGGAGGAAATGATTTTCGGCGCGGACAACGTGTCGACAGGCGCGTCGCAGGACATCCGCGTCGCGACGAACATCGCGCGCAGCATGGTCACCCAGTGGGGCATGAACAAGGAAATCGGTCCCATCGCGGTCGAAGAACCCGACGGCGAGGTGTTCTTGGGCTATTCGATTTCCCAGCGCAAAAACGTTTCCGAAGAACTGGCGGCGCGCGTCGACGCGGAAATCAAGGCGTTGATTGACGAAGCGTACACGCATTGCCAATCCGTTCTGCACGAAAAGCGCGACGAACTGGAGCGCATCGCGCAGGGGCTTTTGGAATACGAAACGCTGACGGCGGACGAGGTTCACGCTTTGATAAAAGGCGAAAAAATCACCCGCGAGGAAGAGGGCGTTCACATCTCGGCGCGTTCGACCGTCCCCGTAACGGACGACGACGGCGAAGCGTCCGAATAAATTGTAACCAAAAGTGTATTGAGCTTTCGGCCGTGTTTGCTTAAAACAAAGCAAATTCGACCGTAAAAGGAGTTTTATTATGGCAGTACGCAAATTGTTCGGCACGGACGGGGTTCGGGGCAAAGCCAACCAATACCCGATGACGGCTGAAATCGCTTTGAAATTGGGCATTGCGGCGGGGTCTTTGTTCAAAAAAGGCGAACACCGCTGCCGCGTCGTTATCGGCAAGGACACCCGTTTGTCGGGTTATATGATTGAAACCGCGCTGACATCGGGCTTTACCGCCGTCGGTATGGATGTTTTGCTGCTGGGCCCCATGCCCACCCCCGCGGTGGCAATGCTGACCCGTTCGATGCGCGCCGATTTGGGCGTGGTGATTTCGGCGTCGCACAACCCGTATGAAGACAACGGCATCAAATTCTTCGGTCCCGACGGCTACAAACTGTCCGACGAAACCGAATTGGAAATCGAAAGCCGCGTGTTGGGCAACATTGACGACTATCTGGCGCCGTCGTCGCAAATCGGTCAAGCCAAGCGGCTGGACGACGCTATCGGGCGCTATATCGAATACGCCAAACAGACGTTCCCGCGCGGCAAAACGCTGGAGGGGCTGAAAGTCGTTCTGGACTGCGCAAACGGCGCGTCCTACCGCGTCGCGCCGACCGTTTTGTACGAACTGGGCGCGGAAGTCGTCGCTATCGGCGTCGACCCCGACGGCCGCAACATCAACGACAACTGCGGCGCGGTGCATACCGACCGCATGTGCGACGAAGTCGTCAAGCACGGTGCGGATATCGGCATTGCTTTGGACGGCGACGCCGACCGCTTGATTGTCTGCGACGAAAAGGGACAAGTCATCGACGGCGACCAAATTTTGGCTCTGGTCAGCCGCGAATGGAAACAAGCGGGTATTCTGAAAGGCAACGGCGTGGTTACGACCGTGATGTCGAATTTGGGATTGGAACGCTATTTGAAAGCCAACGGCATGAACCACATCCGCACGAAAGTCGGCGACCGCTACGTTGTCGAAAAAATGCGCGAAGACGGCTACAATCTGGGCGGCGAACAGTCGGGGCACTTGATTTTGGGCGAACATTCGACAACGGGCGACGGATTGGTCGCGGCTTTGCAAGTTTGCGCAGCCGTGTTGAAAGAAAAACGTCCCGTCAGCGAAGTCATGCACTTGTTTGAACCCGTGCCGCAACTGTTGAAAAACGTCCGCCTGTCGGACAGAACGCTGGCCAAAACCGCTTTGGAAAGCGACAGTTTGAAAATCGTTATCGACAAAACGGAACGCACGCTGGGCGACAGCGGTCGCCTGCTGATTCGCGCGTCGGGGACGGAACCCCTTATCCGCATTATGCTTGAGGGCGAAGACCGCGACCAAATCAAAGCCATGGCGGACGAAATCGCCGACGCTTTGGTTGCCGAAGTCGCCGCTTTGGAAGCCCGCTGAAAGGATTGATTATGAAACCCGAAACAAAACCCCGCTGCCCGAATTTTTCATCGGGTCCCTGCGCGAAACGTCCGAATTGGGACGCCAACAATCTGTTTTTAAACGATTTGGGGCGGTCGCACCGTTCGGCTTTGGGGCATGAACGGCTGAAGCTCGCCATCGATTTGATGAAAGAAGTGCTGGAAATTCCCGAATCCTACCGCGTCGGCATTATGCCTGCGTCGGACACGGGCGCGGTGGAAGCCGCGTTGTGGTCTTTGCTGGGACCGCGCGGAATTGACGTGTTTTCGTGGGAAACGTTCGGCAAAGGCTGGGGTGTGGATATCACCAAGCAGCTGAAACTGTCCGACGTGCGAATCTTTGACGCGCCGTACGGCAAACTGCCCGATTTGACCCAAGCCGACAAAGACCGCGACATCGTGTTTGCGTGGAACGGTACAACGTCCGGCGTTTGCGTGCCGAACGGCGATTGGATTGCCGACGACCGCAAGGGCTTGACGATTTGCGACGCGACCTCTGCCGCTTTTGCCATGGAATTGCCGTGGGACAAGCTGGACGTGGTCACCTTTTCGTGGCAGAAAGCGCTGGGCGGCGAAGCGGCGCACGGTGTTCTGGTGCTGAGCCCACGCGCCGTCGAACGGTTGGAAAGCTATGACCCCGCGTGGCCGATGCCCAAGATTTTCCGTATGAAAAAGGACGGCAAAATCAACGAAGGCATTTTTGTCGGCGACACGATTAACACGCCGTCCATGCTTTGCGTCGAAGACATCATTGACGCCTTGAATTGGGGCAAATCCGTCGGCGGGCTGAAAGGCTTGATTGCGCGGTCGATGAACAACTTTAAAGTTTTGGAAAAATTCGTCGCCGCTTCGGATTGGGCGGATTTTCTGGTGGACAAGGCGGAATACCGTTCCAACACTTCCGTTTGTCTGAAAATCAAAGCGCCGTGGTTCGCGGAACTGTCCGCGGACGGCCAAAAGGCGTTTTGCAAGAAAATGGTCAAGCTGCTGGGCGACGAAGGCGCGGCGTATGACTGCGGTTCGTACAAGGACGCGCCCGCGGGATTGCGCGTGTGGTGCGGCGCGACGGTTGAAGCGGCGGACGTTGAAAAACTTTGCGCTTGGCTGGATTGGGCATACCAAACGGCGAAAAACGAACAATGAAACAAAAGCCCCCCGAAAAAGGGGGCTTTTTTGCGAAAAAGGGCGGAAATGCAACCTTTTTTGATTGACGCGGTCAAAAGGATTGTTTTAAACTCTGCATTAGATTCGGAAAAACGGATCGAAGTTAATCTTTAATTTTTTTTAGAGGGAGTCCTCAAGTGAATAAAAATGATCTCGTAGCTGAAGTAGCTAAAAACACCGGTTTGTCCAAAACGGACGCCGCCAAATCCGTCGACGCTTTTTTGAACGCTGTTGAAGGCGCTCTGAAAAAAGGCGACGAAGTCCGCTTGGTCGGCTTCGGCACGTTCAGCATTGCCACGCGCGCTGCGACCGAAGGCCGCAACCCCCGCACGGGCGCCAAAATCAATATTCCGGCTTCCAAACAGCCGAAATTCAAAGCCGGCAAAGGCTTGAAGGACGCCGTGAACTAAGCTGTTCACAGTTTAAAAAAACGGGCGGTTTGCTGTTGGCAAGCCGCTTGTTTTTTTATAAAGCGTCGCCGGTCTTCGCTTTGCGGGCGATTTTGTAAAGGGCTTTGTCGGATTTGAAAACCGTTTTTTCGATAATTCCGTCGGGTGTGCAAAGCGTCAATCCGACTTTGTTCGTTCCGATTTGCGGGTGGCGCAAAACTCGGGCTGAACGACGCAAAGCAGGGGCTTTTGTCAAAGCGATGAAAGAAAACTTTTCATCCTCGAACGGGGCGTCGCCGCCTTTCAGCTGTTTGTGCAGGCGGCTGCGTTCGATGCGGCAGGCAAAATGGCACCATTCGGCGCACGGCTTGTCATGCGGGCAGGGGGCGGCGACATGTGCGCCGCGTTCTGTCAAATCCGTGCGTATTTTTTGCAGCAGGGCGACCGATTCGGGCAAAGCGGATTCGACAATCAGCAAAACGCTTTCTGCGGCGTTCCACAGCTTTCGCGCGGCAAAAATCGGATCGGCGACTTCGTTTAACATATAAGACGCGACGACCAAATCCGCCGTTTCCGGCAAATCGTCCGCCGCAATATCAAAAGCGCGCCAGTCCGCGGCGACAAGCTTTTGCCCCAAATCCCGCATAACGGCTGCGCGTTCCAAACAAACGGCGCTTTTCAAATCCAGCAGTTGTTGAGCCGCCAAAGTCGCCGCCCCCGTTCCCGCGCCGACGTCCAACAATGTTTCGGGCGGCGTTTCCAACGTTTCCAAAGTCAGCTCCAACGCTCTGGCGACCGCCCCGAATGTCGCGGGCATGCGCGTTGCGGCATAAGCGGCCGCTTCGGCCGCCGTTTTCAAGCTTTTGTTGCGCCCCGTGCGGTAACGCAGGCTGATGTCGGCGGCGGTTTGTTTCAAACCGTTCGTTTGTTCCAAAAGGAAACGGACTTCGGGCGGAAAAATCATTTTTGACCTGCAGTTGTTTAAAGTGCTTGTATTCACAGCATATTGCTTTAAAATAAATCAACCGTAAAGATTTTTGGAGGAACAAGCATGTTTTTATCCGCATTGGCTGTCGCTTTTTTGATGACGACAAAAGCGTTCGCGAATCCCGCGTGCGCCGTTTGCACGGTGGCTATCGGGGCATCGTTGGAAATCGCGCGCAAACTGGGCGTCGACGACAATATTGTCGGGCTGTGGGCGGGCGCGCTGCTGGCTCTGCTGGGCTATTGGCTGATTTTGTGGTTTAACAAGAAAAAATGGTTCTTTAAAGGGCGCGATTTCATTCTGATGGCGGTTTCCATCGGCTCAATCGGCTTTATGTACCTGCGCGATTTGGTGTATTCGCCGCGTCCCATGCTGTATGTGTTTTACATGGATCCGTTTCTGTTCTGCACGCTGGCCGGCGCCGCTTTGTTCATCTACACCGAAAAACTGTATTTCCGGATGAAAGACCGCAACGGCGGACACGCCCATTTCCCGTTTGAAAAAGTCGTGATGCCCGTTGTCGTGCTGTTTGCCGCCAGCATGTATCTGAATTATTTCCCGATTTCCGCCTTTTAAGGAGAAGTTTTATGAAAAAAGCTGAAAACGTCAAAGAATTTGTCGAACAATACGACGCGATGAAAAAAGTCAATCCGAAAGATTTGTCGTCCGATCAAGACTTGACGATTGCGATTATGAACTTGATTTCAATCGAGGAACACTTGATTTTTTCGGGCGCAAAGACGGGAAAAACGCACTTTTTCGATTTGATTGAACAAATCCGCGAAATGCGCAAAAACTTGATGCAAAAAATCATTCCGTCTTACGAGGGCGAAGTCTGGTGCATTTCCAAACACTTGCTGGCGTCCGCCATGCGCTTGATGGAAGTCGGCACGAAACAGCAGAGCTTGAAAAACACCAAGGACGCCTACAGCCTGTTCAATCAAGCCTATGATTTGTACTGCCTGTTTTGGGGACTGAATATGAACTTGATTGATTCCAAAGACTTGAAATGGGTCGAGGACACCAATTACAAGGAAATCGCCGCCAAAGCGCAGGAAGTGACAGCAAAAGTCGCCGATACGGATGCCGCATCCGATGCCAAACCTGTCGAACCGTCCGCTGAAACGGAAGAATCCGCCGACGGCGCGCAAGTAACAGGCTTTAAAAAGATGAAAAACTTTTTGCGCAAAGCGATTGATTGCTGCATTGAATAAAAGTTTTTAGCCGGACAGCCCGACGGATATTCCTGTCGGGCTGTTTTGGGTTACGTCGAAATATCTGCCGCAAATTGCATAGTTTGAAAATTCTAATATTATTTTCCCCCTACGGGTAGTAGCCCCGTGAGTTCGATTCCGGTCAAAAATATCCCCGGCGAGGATGTTCGGGGCTGTCGCCCCTCATCGCTTCGCGACCGCCCTGGCGGGCGTCGTCGCCTGCGGCGACCGAACTCCGTTCGCTTCTCGCCGACTAACAACCAAAAAAAATCACCCTATTAGGGTGATTTTTCTTGGTGTCCCCGGCGAGAATCGAACTCACAGCCCCCGGTTTAGGAAACCGATGCTCTATCCGGTTGAGCTACGGGGACAGGCAAAGGTTATTACAGCACGTGTCCCAAGAAGTAGGGCAGCTGCGCGCGCCACGCGGGCCAATCGTGCGGGACGTCGTGTCCCCAATAATCAACCCAAGCGGGAATGTTTTTGGCGCGCAGAATGTCGTCCATGACATGCGTGTCGTGCAAACATTCGTTTTCCCACGCGCCCTGTCCGACCGACAGGATAATCTGCGAATGGCGGTACTGATGCAACAGTTCCTTGTCGTTCAAATTCGGCAGGTATTCCATCGGGGAATTGAAATAAATTCCGTCTTCCGCGCAATCATCGCCAAAGAACGAGCGACAGCTGTACAACCCGCTTTGCGCAATCACGGCGTCAAACAGGTCGGGGCGGCGGAAAAAGAAGTTCGCGGCGTGCAAAGCACCCATTGAACAGCCCGTCGTCATCATGCCGCCCGCGCGGAAATTGCTGCCCATCGCATTGATGTCCAACGCCCACGGAACGACTTCTTCGCAGACATAGCTGAAGTATTGTTCAAAGCGGTGCAGACGGTCGCCGGGCCATCCGCTGTTGACGAACGTTTCCCAGTCCAGCCCGTCCACGCAGAAAAATTGCGCCTTGCCTTCTTCGATAAAGCCCGACGCGACGTCAATCATGCCGAAGCCTTCATATTCGTAAAAGCGTCCGCACTGCGACGGGAAAACCAAAATCGGCTTTCCCGCGTGTCCGTAGACTTTCAGCTCCATGTGCCGCCCCAGATTGGGGCTGTATTCGTTGTAATATTCGATTTTCATTTAGCACTTTTCCTGAACAAAGCGGATGATTTCGTCGGCTTCTTCCTGCGTTTTGGCGCGCATCAGGTACATGTGATCGCCCATCACCGCGGAAAAGATTTCGTCGACTTCGTTGTACTGCATCAGCTGGTCGGGATACTTTTCCAGAATTTCTTCGTGCGTGTGAACGTAGTTGAAGCGGTTTTTGCGCGCGACGTAAATGCCGATGTATTTCTTTTCGGTCGGCTGATACAGTCTGTCATGGACAATCATATCCGCATACATCTGATAAACGTCCGTGTCGTGTTCGTAGTTCATCAGTTCGGGCATGCAGCCGCCTGGCGGACGCATGTTGACTTCCAAAGCGACGTAGTCGCCCTTTTTGCCCAAGCCTTTTTTGTCTTCGTACAATTTGAAGAATTCAAAGTGGAAGAAGCGCGCGGACGTGTCGAACGATTTCAAAACGGCGCGTCCCGCTTTTTCCAGTGCGGGGTCGATTTTCAAAACGGAATAATAGCGCAAATCGTCGCCTTCGTTGACCGTTTCGGCAACGTTTTCGGGGAAGATGTGGCTGGTCATGAAAATCGGTTCGTTTTCATAGTTCGTAATGCCGTCAAACGTAACAATCAATCCGTTGACAAATTCTTCCATGACATAAGGAACGGTCGGATAGTTGTCGTAGAAGCGGTTGAATTCTTCGTCGTTTTTAATCGAATACGACGCATAAGCGCCGACGCCGATGTCGGGTTTGACAAACACGGGATAGCCGACTTCCTTGACGAATTTCGCGCCTTCCTCTCGGGTGGTTACGCAATGGCAGCGGGCGGAGGGAACGCCAGCGCGTTCAAAGTGGTTTTTCATCAAGTATTTGCGTTTGCTTTCCAAGACTTCGGGATAGCGCGTTCCCTGAATGTTGAAGTCGGTGCGCAGTTTCGCGTCCAGTTCCAGCCAATATTCGTTGAACGATTCCAAGCGGTCGATGCGGCCGTATTTGTGGGTGAAGAAAGCGACGGCGCGCATGACTTCGTCGTAGTTTTCCATATTGTCGACGCGGTAATACTCCGTCAGCGCGTTTTTCAGTTCCGGTGTCAGGGAATCATAGGACGCATCCGCAATTCCCAGAACGTTTACGCCCATTTTTTTCAAGCGGTCCGCAAAATTCACATAGTGCGACGGAAAATGCGGCGAAATAAAAACGAAATTCACTTTTTTAGGCTCCTTGCCCGATGTTTTTCTGTTTTTTGAACCGTAGTTTTTTGTTTGGTTTCAGTCAGATTTTTGTATCCGTAAGTTTTGGTCTTCGGATATCTGCCAAAATGGCAAGCAAACAGCCGTTTGTCAAATCATTTTTGTATTTTCTTTATCTTAAAGAACGGCTATAAACGAATCACCGTTTCAAAACAGAAAGGATTTTAAAATGACCGTCCGCATCCGCAAAGCCGTTTTCCCCGTCGGGGGCTTGGGAACCCGCTTTCTGCCCGCGACCAAAGCCATGCCTAAGGAAATGCTGCCCGTCGTCGACAAACCGCTGATTCAGTACGCGGTCGAGGAGGCGCGCGCCGCCGGAATCGAACACTTCATTTTCGTCACAGGACACGGCAAAACCGCGATTGAAGACCACTTCGATTCCAACACGGCTTTGGAAAAACTGCTGGAAAGGGACGGTAAAGCGGATTTGCTGGCTTTTTTAAGGGACAGCACGCTGGAATCGGGCAAAATCTCGTACACCCGCCAAAGCGAACCCAAAGGGTTGGGGCATGCGGTTTGGTGCGCTCGCGACCTTATCGGCGACGAACCGTTTGCGGTGCTGCTGCCCGACGATATTTTTCATTGCAAAACGCCGTGTTTGAAACAGCTGGTTGACGCGTATCCGTCGGTCGGCGGCAACATCGTGGCGGTGCAGGATGTCCCGCTTGAACACACGTCGCGCTACGGCATTTTAAAGGTCGAAAGCGACGACGGGCATTTAATCAAAGCCAACGGCATGGTCGAAAAACCCGCGCCCGAAGCCGCGCCGTCGCGGTGCGCCGTGTCGGGACGCTACATCCTGTCGCCCGAAGTGCTGCATGAACTCGACCACCAGAAAACGGGCGTCAAGGGCGAAATCCAGCTGACGGACGCGATTGCGGCGACAATCGGTGCGGTGCCTTTGCACGGCTTCCGCTACGAGGGGCGGCGGTTCGACTGCGGCAACAAAATCGGCTTTTTGATGGCGAATATCGAATACGCGCTTGACAGACCCGATTTGGCGGACGATTTTAAAGCCGCTTTGAAAACCCTGCCGTTATAAGGACTGCGTAAAATGTCGTTTTTTTCAAACAAACAGCTGAACTATCTGAACGTTCATTACGGACTGCGCGCGATGGGCTGGGAAATGTGTTCCATGTTCACGCTGGCGTATTTGTACAAACAGGGACTGAGTTTGACGCTGACGTTCCTTGTTTACGCCGCCGTGCTGTTTTCCCGCACACTGACCCGTCCGATAGCCATGCACTTTTGTTTGAAAAAAGGCGTTCATTGGACGCTGACCGTTGGCACTATCGCTTTCGCTTTGCGCTATCCCGCGATGCTGCCGATTGACGGGCTGACGTGGCATTTGATTCCGTTCATCGTGATTTCGGGACTGGCGGACGTGCTGTATTGGGTGTCGTATCACAACTATTTCGCCTCTATCGGCGACGAAAAGGACCGCGGGTCGAGCGTCGGCGTGCGCGACGCGATTGCGACCGTTGTTGCGGTCATCGGACCTTTGGTCGGCGGCATGCTGCTGTCGATTGACAAGTTCTACGCCTTTATGATGCCGTTTGTGCTGACGCTGATTGCGGCGATTCCTTTGCTGAAAACGCCGTCTTTGCCTTTGCCGAAGCCCGCGACGCACGAAGAACGCAAAAACATCGACCATTTCGGCTTTGTCGTTTTCATCGGCGACGGACTGTTTTATCAGGCGGGGTCGATTTGGCCGCTTATCGTTTTTATGCTGCTGGGCGAAAGCTATCAAAACTTCGGCTTCATCCTTGCTTTGGCGGCGTTTTTCCGCGCGCTGGGTTCAATGGTGTTCGGCAGATTGATTGACAAAGGCAAAGGACGGCAGATTTGCTACATCGGCTACGGCATGCACATCGTCATTTTGACGGTGCGCGGATTTTTCGCCTATTCCGTTCCCGCCGTGATTGCCTGTGACTTTTTTGCCGCGATTGCGTATTGCTTTTCCATGACGGGATTGATGACCGCCGTTTACAACGCGACAAAGCGCGCGTCGCATCCGCTGTATTTCACCTACTATACGGAATTGGGCTGGGACGTCGGCGCGGTGTCGTCAATGCTGTTGGCCGCCGCAATCGTCGGTGCGGGCTTCAACGTGCGCTGGGGGCTGGCTTTGTCGATTGCGGGCGCTGTTCTGTCCGTCGCGACGCTGGCGCATTGGTACACCCGCGAACGCAAACGGCGCAAGGCGGAACTGGCGGCGGCTTAATCCGTTCCGACAAGATAGGCTTCCAACTGCGACATATAAGCTTCACGCAAGGCGGCGGGGTCTTGCGAGGTTTCCATTTCGGCGAACAGCTTTTCAAACAAGCTGAGACGGATGCTTTCGGCAAAGAAAAAACGGTTTGTCATATCGCGGTATGCGCTCAGTTCCGCCAGATACGGCAGACGCAGCTGTTCCGACGGCAAAGCGGAAATCCGCCCTTCGATTTCGTCGTAAACGGCAGTGGCTTCACGGCGTTTTTCGGCGATTAAAGCTTGGAACCTCTCCAGTTTCAATCGTGCTTCGCGCGGTTTTTCGACGGCTTCGGGCGACAGGGTTTCGACAATCAAGGGGCGCAAAGTTTCCAAATACGCCTGTTCCAACCCTTCGTACGTTTCCTGCAAGTGCAGTTCGCGGTCAAGCGCGTGACGCACGGTCATGGAACTGCCAAACAGCAAAAACGCGTAAAAACCGACGGCAAGGATTTTGGTGAAAACGCCCGTTTTGCACGCTTCGGATTCCGTTTTAGCCCAAATGTCCCACGGCGTTTTGCGCCGCTTGATTAAAACAACGAAAGCAACTGCGGGCGCAATCAGCGACACGGCGGGTAAAAACGCGCCCATGCCCAAAACAAAAACGCCGCAAGACCGCTTGAGCGCTTGGGAAAAACGCAAAGAGCCGTCGACGGAAACAATGCGAAGACCGAACAGCTTTTTGCCGACAGTCGCGCCGAACCTGCACAGCAGCGCGGCTTCAATCAAGGGATAGACTGCAAACGACAGGTAAAACAAACTGGACGGGGACGCAAAATTCCCCAATTCAAACGACAGGGCGAACGCGGTTGCAATCCCCCATATCATATAATCTGTAAAACGCGCCAAACAGCGGCGAAACGGAAAAACGGGCGTCATTGTCGGTATCCTTTCTGTTTTAAAAATAGCACCGCCAATGTCTTTTGACAAACGGGAATTTGTTTCTTTTGGCGAAAACGCAAGGGATTTCAAACAAACATTTCAGAAAAAAAATGGCAATTTGTCCAAAAATTCATTGACAGAAGCGGGGAAAAGTTCCATTATCCGACTATAAAAACACTTGAATCGACACGATAGGAGTCGTTATGGCTGAAGAAATCAAAACCGAAGAAAAACAGTCTTTGTATCAAAAGTTTATGAAAGCCGGCAAAATCACCGTTTTTGAAAGCGGTTTGGAACGTCCCGACCATTTGCAGGAACGTCCGTTCTTTAATTTGCTGGAAAAGGGCGCCACCACTTTCATTGACAAGGGCGACAAACCCGATCAGCTGTATGTCAAGACTCCCGAGGAGCAGGCCGAATCCCCGTATTTGGATACGGAAGCGCACAAGTTCTTTGAAAACATGGAAAAACGTTTCCGCACGGTTATGCCGGGGGTTACGCTGTTCATCATCGATCCCGACGCGGTTCAAGGGCGCTATCTGATGGATCAGGAAGCCGACCGTTCGCTGGGCAAATCGCTGTATATGTTCGTTGAGGACAAACTGCAAAAAGCGCAGGCGGGCGACGAACAGACTTTCTTGACCAACGAAGAAATTTTAAAATCCGTGTCCGACGCGGGCATTACCGACCGCAATCCGTTTTCGATGCGCGCCGCCGTTGCGCCGACGATGGACAACATGGCGGGCTTGGGCAACGTGAACCTGGTTGTCGGCGACAACCCCGACGCAATGAGCGCCAATGTTCTGGATATGGTTCTGGGGGCGGAGGAGCGCCGCCAGAAGGAAGGCATTTCCCGCGACGAATTCCGCCGTTTGGTGCTGTATCATGAATTGGGGCACGCGACCGACCACAACTACGCCTCCGCATACACCACGGTTGAAAAAGTCGTCGAAAACGAACTGGACAACGTGATGTGCCGCCACCGCACGGAATGTATTGCGGACGCTCACGCCGTTCTGCAGCTGGCGCGCGACTTCGGCGATACGAAGTGCGCCGCTTTGTGGGGCGACTGCCGCATTGAATACTTGCGCATGTGTGTTGACCGCCGGTTGGAAGACACAAAGTACGATTCCGAATTCATCAAGAAACTGCGCGATGCGGAAAAGATTTCCCGTGCCGTCAATCCGAACGATCCCGAATCGGAAAAGAAATTCAAAACCTTGATGAACGACCGCCGCGTTGCGAACACTATCAAGGATTTGGGTTCGCCTTTGGCCTATCACACCACGGACGTAATTGACGCGACCGTCAAATACGCGCAGGAACATCTGGCGGACGGTTCTTTGCAGAAAATGTCCGACTTGGAAGTCATCAAACAGGCGCAGGTCATGTCCGAAACCTACGGCTTGACCCGCGAACAGATGGCGAGCATTTCGATTGCCTTGGCGACGGGCGACAAACATCCCAAGTACGAACAGATGATGCAGCGCGTCGAGGAATCCCGCGACCGCATGCCGATTCCCAAGAAAGAATTGGAACACGAATACGAACTGCAGCGCGAGTTCAACGCCTATCAGGAAGAAGCGGGCTTGGCGCAGGGTTTGGGCTTGCCCGTTCCCGAAGCGACCGTTTTGTCGCCCGATTTGCTGAACAAGCTGATTAAAGAACAGAACGACGAAGCCAAATTTCAGCAGAAAGCCGCCGTTTCCGTTCAGAAATACCAGAACAACCTGTTCGGCAAGCTGATTAAAACAGACTGCACCCGCGAAGACATGCTGGCTTTGCTGAGCAAGGAAAAAGAATCCTTGCGCAAGCAGGGCAAGCGCGAAGACGGAAAAGCCGACAAATACGCCGCGCACAAGCTGAAAGTCGTTGACGCCGTCATCGATCAGGCGCCTGCGGTGCAGGCGGGCATTGCCGCGAACAAACGCGTGTCGCAGCAAATCAATTCGATTAAATCCGACACCGTTGTTTCGGGCGAAGAAGCCGTCGTGCATTTCGTCAAACACGAATTGCGCGCGCAGACGACCATGCAGAAAATTCTGATTGGCGCCGCAAACCGCGACATGTCGGCGATGACGATGCAGGAACAGGTTGATGCGATGCGCGCCGAAAACAAAGCGTTCGGCAAAGTGCTGGTCAGCGAAAAGGAAATGCAGATTGCGGCGTTCGCGATTCGCAGCGATAAGGAAACGTGGGCGAAAGTGTCCAAAGACAAATCTTTGGCGGCTTTGGTCGACCAGAAAGCCAAACAGAAACCGTCCGCGATTTTGGCGGATTACCAAATGGCGGCTTCCAATCCGAACAAGGAAACCATGGTTTCTTTGCTGGAAGAATCTGTCAGCACGCACGATGCGGTGGCGCAGAGCATTGTCAATACGCCCGAATTGGCGAGCATGTTCAAAGCCAAAGCGCCGCGTTTGATGGCCGGTTTGAAACGCTTTGACGCGCAAATCAAACAGGAACAAGCGGCTGAAAAGAAAGCGGCTAAAGCTCCTTTGTCGCCGCTGAACCTCAAAAAGGCTCAGATGAAGCAAAGCCGTTAAGGGTAAATGAATTAAAAAAGCGGACTTCCGAAGAAGCCCGCTTTTTTTATGCCCGTTTGAATTCGGGCAATCCGATGCAGAAGCAAATCAAAAACGCGGGAACGGCAATCATTGCGCCGCCGAACCCGATGTCGGCGATTGAAAGCCGGGTGCAAATCGTTCCGCCGAACATGGTGCCCAAAGCGATGCCCATATTGAAAATGCCCGAAAAAATCGACATGGCGACGGCGGACGCGCTTTCGTCCGTGCGTTTGATGATTTCCGCTTGACACGACACGTTGAACGCGGTCACCGCCGTTCCCCAAAACACAAACAGCGCAACGATGCTCGGCAGGCTGAACGAAGCGGGATACAGCATCAGCAGCGCGCCCGCAACGCCGAACACCGTCAAATTCAAAAACGGCAAGGGTGCTTTGTCGTAATACTTGGAAAACAGCTTGCTGCCAATCAGTCCCGACGCGCCGAACACGGACAGCGCGATTGTTACCCAGTTGTCTGGCAGCTTCGCCGTTTGCAGCAAAAACGGTTCGATAAAGCTGTAGGCGGTGTAGTAAGCGCCCGAAATCGCCAAAGCCAAAACGAAAATTCCCGACAGCGCGGCGTTTTCAAACAAAGCGGGCAGGCGTTTGACGGAAAATCCCTGTCCGCCCGCCAGTTTCGGCGATGTGAAGTAAAGATAAGCCATGGTGGCGAACCCGAAGACGCCGACGCCCAAAAAAGTCATGCGCCAGCCGACAAGCAATCCTATCATCCGTCCGAACGGCAATCCCAAAATCATGGCGATTGACGTTCCCGCGACAATCATTCCCAGCGCTTTGGAACGGAATTTTTCGGCGACCAGACGAACCGCCATGGGCGATGCGATAGACCAGAAAACGGCGTGCGCGCACGCCACGCCGACGCGCGCCGCCATCAATCCCCAAAATCCCGTCGATACGGCGGACAGCAGCTGCGACGCGGAAAACACGCCGATAGTCGCCAGCATCAGCTTTTTCAGCTCCATGCGGCACACCAGCAGCATCAAGGGCAGGGACAAAATCATCACGACCCACGCGTATACGGAAATCAGCCGTCCTGCGGCGGCTTCGGTCATTTTGAAATCGGCGGCGATGCCCGTCAGCAGTCCGATGGGCATAAATTCCGACGTGTTGAAAATAAACGCCGCGGCGGTAACGCCCAACAGCGGCAGAAATTCATTTGCGGGCATTTTGTTTTCCCTCATTTCCGCACCCTTTCGATGTTTAAGAAAACAGCGCGGGAAATATAGGACGGCTTGTCAAAAAATCAAGTGGAAATCCGCCCTTTTACGGTCAAATCGGCGCAAGGATAAATCAAAGGTTGAATAATTGTTCGGCGCATGCGTATAATCATTTATGGTTAAACGGAGGGGGAATGATGCTTTTTATATCCAAATTTGTTTTGGCATTATTTTTGATTTTGTATTCTTTTTCCGCAAAAGCAAACGTTTCGGACGCTTCCGCGGTCACAAACGCAAAATCCGATACTCTGCCCGAAGGCGCGGTAAAACTGCCCAGCGGGTTGATTGTCCCGCCGCCCCGCAAGCAAAACAGCCGTGATCCGCTTTACGTTCGCTGGGAAATGATTCGCAACAAACTGTTTTTCTTTGACTATTACAGCGCGCGCGATCTGGATCAAAAAAAGAAAAAGGGCTGGCCGACGACCGATACCTTTATGAAAATACGCCAACGGATCAACGCGCTGAACGTCATAACGGTAAAAGCCATGGAAAGTAATGCGAATCAAGAGGAAAGCGTCGCCGCTTATGAAAATTATTTTGAATCAATCTGTCTGGAATGTATTTTCGAGGAATTGACCAAAGACGCGGAATATCCCGCCGTCGGCACGCGCGTTTCGTCCGATTGCGAATACATTTTGAAAGACAAAACCTTTTTGAATGGCGGGGACAACATTTTCTACAAAGACGGCTCGACAACATATATCTTTTGGACGGATTATGAGGGGACCGCGAATTATCCGGCTGTGCGCGCCATGCGCGTCGTGGAAGATCCGGCGGTTTATCCGGTCGTTCCGCTGCAGGCCATGCCGTTCTTTTGGCGCGGGAAAGTCCGCTTTTTCGAGAATTACAGCGGACTTTATTACATTGATTCGGATGACGAAAACACGGACTTTGCTGTTTTTAAATTTGACAAAAAGGCCGGAATATTCAAGGATGCCTGCCGGTTCACGTCAACCGTTGCGGGCTGGGTTCCCGAAAAGGGCAAGGACAATCCCGTGTGCCAAGCCGTCGCCGACAAGAAATATCAAACGCGCGAAACCGCCCCGATGACCTCCGTCGTCCCCGCGGAAGAATATAAAAAATTCAAAACGATGACGTGCCAAAACGCGGAAGCGGAAAATAAAAAGAAAAACAGAACGTTTTCATTTGACGACTGTTTGAACAAGGATGATTCGGTTGACTTTGAACTGGCGTCGGAAACGACGGGAACGGGAGTCGGATTGAAAATCGACTACAACAACGACGGAAAGGACGAAATTCTGACGGGTGCTTATTATGCTTCCGGTTCGGGAGCGGGGTGCGGCCACACTTTGTTCAGAATTTACGATTCCCCCGACGCGCCGACGCGGCTGATTACGAACGGCAAGCCGGGCGATGTTTATTTTCACGGCGGCAACACCGGCGACGGGTACGAGATTTCCTGCAACGGCGGCAAACAGGAAATCGTGACCGTCGAGGGCAAAAACTATCTGCTGACAACGGATAAAACAGGACCTCAACGGCTGGATATGATTGCGACGCAAGCGGACGGAACAAACAAAATCGAACAAATTTGCTCGTTCATTCCGAAAATGGAATATCAATAATTTTCGTTGTCAAGGAAAAACGATTATGCGCCCGTCTGTTTTGATATTGTTGCTGTCCTTGCTTTTTTCCGCTCCGTCCGAAGCGAGCGAATGTCCGGATATGCGGGAAAGCAATTCGCCTGTTTGCGCGGAAATTTTGGAAAAGAAGCTTTTTGAAAACACCGTTTCATTTACGGAAAACGGGCAAAAACACACCTATGCCAAAGCCCCTTACACCTATGTTTTTACGGACGCGCGCGTCGATCCCGAACCGACAAATCCGGAAATCATGAAATTCGGCAAAGCGTCAAAACAGGGTGTTGCAATCGACGCTTTTCCGAACTGCTTTTATGTGACGCCCGAATTGTTTGAATACAACGGGGATTTGTATGCCGTTTATCCCGACAGGAATTTAAACCTTGTTTATCCGGGAACGAACGAAATTGCCGTTTTTAAATTCGACGGTGAAAAATTCAAAGGGATTTGCCATTTCAAGAAAACCTTTGTCAAAAGTGTTCTGGAACGCGGGGAAACGCCGGACTTGTGCCAAAAAATCCTTGATAAAAAATACACGAAAAGCGTTTCCGAACCGCTGCGAAATTTGATGACGGACGACGAAATGCAAAAAATCGTTTTTTCGCAAATCCGTTCGGACGGCGTCCGGTTTCAAATCCTGCCCCACGGTTATCGGGGAACGCGGGCAGATTACAACAACGACGGGAAAACGGAGCTGCTGATCAACACAACGTACGATATGGAATGTTACAACTTTGCTTGCGGCGGATACGCTTCCTTTACCGGCGGGGGCGAAAAACGGGCGTTCAGAGCTTATATTCCCGAAACGCATACGACGGTCGATGTTTCTAGCGGCGCTTTGCCCGATCAACTGCCGTTCCGCGGCGGTTATGACATGTTTGACGGCGAATATCAGGAAATCGTCGCGGTTGACGGGAAAAACTATCTGCTGACTTCCAATCGGGATTCTCCCCGCCGGCTGGACGAAATCACGACTTTGCCGGACGGAACGAACAAAATCGAACGGCTGTGCACTTTTAAAGCGCAATACGAATGGCGGTGATTTTGCCGTCTTTACAATCACTTTGTTTCGATATAAAACTGAATCAATGATTTAACGTTTTAACAGAGTATCAAAAATGACGACAGAAACAGAAACCGCAATGACCGCCACGGCTTGGCCGTTCGAGGAAGCCCGCGCTTTGTATAACGACAAGCTGAAAGGCAAACTGCCCGAAAAAGGTTATGTTTTGTTTGAAACGGGCTACGGTCCGTCGGGGTTGCCCCACATCGGCACGTTCGGCGAAGTCGCCAGAACGACGATGGTGATGAACGCGTTTAAAACGCTGTATCCCGATTTCCCCGTGCGTCTGTTCTGTATGTCCGACGACATGGACGGGTTGCGCAAAGTCCCCGACAACATCCCGAACAAGGAATTGGTCGGAAAATATCTGGGCAAGCCGCTGACGCAGATTCCCGACCCGTTCGGCTGTCACGACAGCTTCGGTCATCACAACAACGAATGTTTGAAGCGTTTTCTGGATTCGTTCGGCTTTACCTATGAATTCAAATCCGCGACCGAGATGTACAAATCCGGCGCGTATGACAAGGCTTTGCTGAAAGTCCTTGAAAACTATGAAAAAATCCAAGCCGTCATGCTGCCGACTTTGGGCGAGGAACGCCGCGCGACCTATTCGCCGTTTTTACCGATAAGCCCCAAGACGGGCAACGTCCTGCAGGTCGCGATGACCAAAATCGACAAGGAAAACGGCACGGTTTCCTTTATTGACGAAGACGGCGCGGAAACGACCGTCCCCGTCACGGGCGGACATTGCAAGCTGCAATGGAAAGCCGACTGGGCGATGCGGTGGTTTGCTTTGGGCGTCGATTACGAAATGTCGGGCAAGGACTTGATGGAATCGGTCAAACTGTCGGGCAAAATCTGCCGCATTTTGGGCGGTCAGCCCCCGCAGAATTTGACGTATGAACTGTTTTTGGACGAGAAAGGCGAAAAGATTTCCAAATCCAAAGGCAACGGCTTGGCGATGGAAGACTGGCTGAAATACGCGCCCGCCGAATCGCTGTCGCTGTTCATGTTCCAAAAGCCGAAAACCGCGAAACGCCTGTATTTTGATGTGATTCCCCGCGCGACGGACGAATATCTGAACTTCATCAACGCCTATGCGAAACAAGAGGGCAAAGACAAGTTCAACAACCCCGTGTGGTCGATTCACAACGGCAATCCGCCGAAACCCGAAACGGGGCTGTCGTTCGGCATTTTGCTGAACTTGGTCAGCGTCGCGCATACCGACGACCCCGCGGCGTTGTGGAAATACATTTCGTCCTACGCGCCCGAAGCGACGCCCGAAACCTGTCCGAAACTGGCGGCTTTGGTGCCGTACGCGGCGGCGTACTACAACGATTTCGTCAAGCCGACTCAGCATTACCGCACGCCCGAGGGCAAGGAAATCGACGCTTTGCAGGACTTGAAAGCCGTGTTGGAAGTCCTGCCCGAACAGGCAAGCGCGGAAGCCGTGCAGACCGCTGTTTACGAAATCGGCAAGAAATACTATGCCGACGATTTAAAGGGGTGGTTCAAGGTCATGTACGAAACGCTGCTGGGGCAATCGACGGGACCGCGCATGGGGTCGTTCATCGCCCTTTACGGCATCAAGGAATCCGTCGCTTTGATTGGCGACGCGCTGAACGGCAAACTGAGATAAGGATAAAGCAATGAAAGACAAAGTGTGTTCGTATCTGGATCAAGTCGGCGTTTGGCTGGAAAGCCCCGATTTGGTCGAAAACGCGTATAATCCCGTCAACGTGTTCACCAGAACATTCATGGCGATTGACAGCATCGGTTTCGCCGCCGCCGTTTTGGAAGGCATTGACGCCGGCAAAGCGCTGAAAGCCGTCATTGACGCGGGCGATTGTGAAAAACTGACCGCCGCTTCCTATGCCGCTTTGCAAACGGGTGAAGCGTGGAGCGTCGAACGCCTGCGCGATTTGCAAAACGGCGATTTCCTGCTGTGCAACGAATCGGAAATGGTGCTGGTGCGCGAAGTGCTGAGCCCCGACGCGATGGACGTTTACTACTCGTCCCCGGAAACGGGCGTGTGCAAAGACCGCATGCGCTTGTCCAAAACGGAAAACGGAACGCTGCTCGGCTTTGAAAAGCGCGAAGACGTCGCCGTTGAAAAACTGATGGTTTTGCGTTTGGTTTCGTGCTAAAATCTTTCCCGAGCAAGGGGGATAAAGATGAAGAAAAACTATCAAATCACGCTTTATCTGGATACGCCAAAGCCGCTTTTGCGCCCGTTCAAGGACTTTGCCAAGCATAACCAGCTGGCAAGCCTGTTTATGAACGGCGTGCCCGACCCTGCGGAAGTCACGGGACACGCTTTTATCGGACTGTCCGATGGAAAAGGGCGGGAAATCCGCGTCGGATACACGGGCGAAGGCAAGATGTCCAAAATGATTTCGGGCGTCGACGGCGTTGTCATCCCTCACGACAATCAAGATTACTATAACGAAGCGATTGTTTGGAGCATCAGCAAAAAACAGTATAAAGCCGCCAGACGCGAAATCGAAAAACAGCAAAAAAATCCGGGGACGTACAAGCTGTTTGAACGCAACTGTTCAACCTTTGCGACCGATGTTTTGAAAGCGGCCAAGGTCGAGGATGTCCCCGAAGGCAAGCTTGGATTGACCCCGTACGGGCTGGTTTTGAAAAAGCGCGTGATGCTGGCAAAACGCCGCATGGAAGTGTTGAATTTCAAAGCCAAAAACGTTTTGCGCACGCTGTTCGGCAAAAAACGCGCGCCGACGTCGGAACTGCTGGAATCTTTGCGTTCCAAACCCGTTCCCGTGCCTATCCGCGTCGGAACGAACGATTACCGCGCCAAATCGACGTGCAAGCAGCTGCATCCTTTGGATGTTAAGGCGATTACGGCGAAACTGGCGTTTACCAGAGAATAACGATTTCAAAGCGGACGGAACGGAACGAAGCGATGTTTTTGCTTTGTTTCCGACGGAATTTCGGGTACAATACGCCACAAACAAGCAGGAGTTTGCACTATGCATTGGTATCAAATGAAATTGCTGGGACGCGCCCAGACACATTCGTCCGATTCCCAAGTCTGCCGTCCCGATACGGTCGCCGACGTTGCAAAATATATGGAACAGGTCGGGAAAAGCGGCATCATCGCCCGCGGATCGGGCAGTGCGTACGCCGATCAGGCTTTGAACAGCGGCGGAGCGGTCATGATGTCGGACAGGCTGGACCGCATCCGTTCTTTTGACGAAAAAACGGGCGAACTGGTTTGCGAACCGGGGTTGACTTTGGAAACAATCACGCATTTGTTCGCGCCCCGCGGCTTTATGTTCCCGATTGCGACAGGGTCGGGCAGACGCACTTTGGGCGGCGCAATCGCTTCCAATCTGTTCGGCATGAACTGCCGGAAAAAAGCAGCTTTGTCTCAGGCGGTCAACTGGATGGACATTGTTTTGGCGGACGGATCGACCGTGCGCGCGGACAAACAGAACAACGCCGATTTGTTTGCGGCGGTTGTCGGCGGGCAGGGGTTAATCGGCTTTATTTCTTTGATTTCAATCACTTTGCCCAAACGTCCCGACCGTAATGTGCATGTTGTCCGCCGGCGCTATCCGAATTTGGACGCTTTGCTGGACGCCCTGCGCGATGCCCGCAAAAACGCCGATTTCTGCGTGGCGTGGGTGGATACGTCGGCGCGCGGCAATGCCGTCGGCCGCAGTGTTTTGAAAACGGCGACGTTTACCTCCGATCCCGTTTCGGGATCCGTTCTTTCCATGCCGAAAATCAAACGGGGACTGCCGCGTTTTATGCTGAATTTGGCGGCGATGCCGCTGATTAAGGATATTCGCTATCGTTTGTCGTCGGGCAATTCGGATAAAATTATTCCGTACGAAGAATTTATCTATCCGTCCGATCATTTCGGCGTCGTGTCGCCCAAAAACGTTTATCAGTTGCGTTTCTGCTTTTCGGAAGCCGAGGGGCCTCAAGCGGTTCGCCAAATTCTGACGGAACTGTCCGAAATGCGGATTCACGCCTGCCGCGCGGTTGTTCAGCCGACGGCGGACGAAACGGTCGCGGATTTGGCGTTTCCGATGCGCGGCTATTGCCTGTCTTTGGATTTCATCCGCCGCAAAGGGCTGGAGGAATTCCTGCGCCACTTGATGATGATAGCGTGCGAACACAAAGGGCGCGTCGCTTTGTGCAACGACGCTTTGATGGAAATGCGCTTTTTGTTCAGAATGTACAAAGGGTTGGAGGCTTTTACCGCCGCCCGCAAAAAATACGATCCGCAGGAAAAATTCGATTCGGATTTCGCCCGCCGCGTTTTGAAGGAGGATGACAATGACGAATAAGCGCACATGGTTGGTTTTGGGGGCGACTTCGATGGTCGGACGCGCGTTCGCCCGCGAAGCCGCCGAGGCGGGAAACGACATCATCCTGCTGGGGAAAGAAGTCGACGATTTGAAGCTGGCAACGCTGGATTTGCAGGCGCGTTCTCCCGATGTTGCGGTGTCGTACATGGAAATGGATCCCGCGAACGTCGATTCGTTCGGCGACATTGTTGCAAAATGTGAAGAAACGACTCAAAACATCATCAGCGTGTTTTCCGCTTTGGAAACCGCCTATACGCAAAAAGAATGCGGCAAGGATTTGGGCAAAATCAAAAATATGTTCCAAATCAACTATTTTTCGCAGGTTTATTTTTTAACGGCGGCATCGGCTTTGCTGCAAAAGCAGGGGTGCGGCGAAATCGTTGTTTTGGGGTCGACGGCGGGTGAATTCGGCATGCCCGACAATTACGCGTACGGATCGACGAAAGCGGCTTTGCACGTCTGGCTGCAAGGTTTTTACGAACAAATGGCCGAACACGGCATTTATGTGACAACGGTCAAAGTCGACGACTATGACACGGTCGGCGGCGACAGACGGTATTTGCTTTATCACCATTCCCCCGATCCCAAAGAATGTGCGAAAGTCTGCTTGAAATACGCGGGGACGAAGGTGAAAGTCCGCTATTTCCCGTGGTACGGGGCTTTGTCCGTGCTGCGCCGCCGTTTCTTTCCCGCTTTGGCGCGGCCGCTGAACAAGTAACAAGGGGGAACCCGTGTTCCGTTTTCCCGTTTGCGATTTGAAACTGGGCGATGTCTTTCCCGTCAAAGCGACATTTTTAAACGCGGACGGACGGGGGCGTCACCTTGTCGGTTTTTTTGCCGAACAAAACGGACAGGCGCAGGACATTCGCGTGCTGTTTCCCGATGTTTGTTCCGAAACGCTGCGGGCGAATGTCAGTTCTGTTTTTTTGGGTAATCGGCTAAGCGGTAAAACGCCGAGCTTTTTCGTCGTTGAAAACGGGTACGCTTTGAACGCGGGGGCGGAATGGTTCGACGACGCCTGCGCCGGCAAAAACGGGCAATGGCGGTTTGTTGCGCAACCGTCCAAAGACGGACTGGTCCCCGTTTTGCATCAAGGCGAAATCGTTTGGAAAAACGCCGACGGCACGATAAAGGAACCCGCCGTTGCCGGTAAAGCCGTTTTGCTGTGGCAGACCAACGACGGCAGAGTATGCCGCGTCAAGGGGCGGTTGTCGCACAATGCCGCGCTGACAACGATTGACGGCAGCGATGCGGGTGTGGATTTGGATGTTGACGGCAAAGCCGCTTTCCGACTGCACATCGGGGAAAAGAACTTTGCCGCTTTGGTGCGCAACCGTATCGGTTTCGGCGTTGACTTTGACGGATTGACGCAAATTGACGCGCTGACGGTTGAAATTCCGGACGATTTTGACGACACGCTGAACGCGGGGGATGCAAACGGGCTGGCTGTTGAAGCGGCGGGTAGCCGTTTGACATTGAAAGGGACGGCGGACGCCGGCGTATACGCTTCTGCTTTATGGGGCGTCAAAGTCGAAACGGATGCGCAAAAACCGTCCAAATGCGCTGTGAAGCTGACTTTTCAAACGCCGAACGGAACAATTGTCAAAACAAACGAAATCGGGATCCAAAACGAAGCGGAACGGATTGCGTCCGCTTTGGAATTGCCTGCGTCTTTGCCGAATGTCGCGGCCGGAAAAACGTTCGTGTTTACGCCGCCCGTGTTGGACAAAGATGACGACTTGCCCGCTTTTTTAACTCGAGCCGAGCCTGTCAAAGCGATAGGCAGAACCGTTTTAATCACGGGGGCGACAAGCAAAACCGGCAAAGAAGCGGCATACGCTTTGGCGGCGCGGGGATGGGATGTTTTGCTGCAATGCAAAACCGCGTCGGCCGAAATTACACATTCGGTTGACGATTTAAATCGTAAATTCGGGGTTAAGGCCGCTTATATCCGCGCGGATTTCACCGATGAGGCGGAGCGCGCCGGATTGATAAGGACGCTGTCCGAAACGTACGGGACGCTTGATGCGGTGGTGAATGCGGCGGGATTGCCCGTTGGCACGCTGCATGACGCTTTCGCGCCCGTTGAAACCGCCGTTGTGCTGGCGCAGGAACTGGCGCGCCAACTGCCGAAAGGAAAGACGGGCGCTTTTGTTCAAATCATCCGTCCCGCCTCCGGTTTTAACGGAATACTGGCGCAAAAGGCGTTGGAAACGTTTGTCGACGAATTTCAAGTGCAAAACGTCCGTCTGGTCTGTGCCGTCGAAGAAAAAAATTGTATCGAAACCGTTGTTTCGGGGCTTGACAGCGTCTTTGCCGATTCCCTCAATAAAGCCAAATGAAAGGGATAAAATACGAGTCTTTTTGCCGTCGTTTGCCTGCTAACCCTTAGGATACAACGAGTCATCCGCTTTTCAAAAAAGTTATCCACAGATTTTGCGGTTAGTCCAAGCGAAAAAAGAAATCAAGAAAAACTTGTTGCATTTTTTTAAAAATAAAACTTGATTATTAAAAATATAAAAAAATCAACAAGTTAGCAAAACTGCCTAAAAAATAGGCAAACTGGTGAAAGGCAAGGGAAACTCTGAACTGAGGCGGTGTGAAAAGCAAGTTTGCACAGACTTATCCACAGGTTTGGGGAAAACTTTTAAAAAAGGGTAAATTTTAAAAAATCCTTTGGAATCAATCAGATGAGCGAAAATAACGGAACGATTGAACTTTCGGATACGAACGAATCCGCGGAAACCTTGACAGGGGCGGCTTATGTCGCGTCCAGACTGCCGTTTTTTCCGACGCAGTCGGGCGTGTACCGCATGCTGAGCGAAACGGGCAAGGTGCTGTATGTCGGCAAAGCGAAAAACCTGCGCCGGCGGCTGGAAAACTATTCGCATCCCGAACGCAATTCCGTGCGCATTCAGCGCATGATTTCCCAAATCCGCCATATCGAAATCATCGAAACGGCGACGGAAGCCGAAGCGTTTTTGCTGGAAAACGATTTAATCAAGCGTCTGAAGCCCTATTACAACATTTTGCTCAAAGACGACAAAACCTTTCCGCATATTCTGCTGACGACAAAGGACGAGTTTCCGCAGCTGCTGAAACACCGCGGGGCGAGGACGCGCAAGGGCGAATACTTCGGCCCGTTTGCGTCGGCGCTGGCGGTGAACGAAACGCTGACGATTTTGCAAAAGGCGTTTTTGCTGCGTTCCTGCACGGACAACGTGTTCAAAAACAGGACGCGCCCGTGCCTGCTGCATCAAATCAAACGGTGCTCCGCCCCGTGCGCGGGCAAGATTTCCGTCGCCGATTATCAAAAACTGGCCGGCGAAGCGTGCGCTTTCATGCAGGGGAAAAGCACCAAAATCCAGCAGGAACTGGCGCAAAAAATGGAACAGGCGAGCCAAGAGATGAACTATGAAACCGCCGCCGTTTACCGCGACCGAATCCGCGCGCTGAACCAGATTCAAGCGCAAAGCCTTGATTTGGGCGGAATTGACGAAGGCGACGTTCTGGCGGTTTATACGGAAAGCGACGAAGCGTGCATCGAGGTGTTTTTCTATCGCGGCGGGCGCGGCGGGGGAAGCTACGCGGCTTTTCCGACCCAAGTCGCGGGACAGTCGGCGGGCGAGGTTTTGCAGGCGTTCATCGGGCAGTTTTACACAACGCATCCCGTTCCGAAAGAAATTCTGGTCAACGTCGATTTGCCCGAACGCGAACTGGTCGAATCCGCTTTGAACGTCAAAATCGCCGTCAATGTCCGCGGGGCGCGCAAACGGCTGGTTGACCGCGCCGAAATGAACGCGCGCGAATCGCTGATCCGCCGCCGCATGGAGGGCGCGGCGCGGGCGGAGCTGATTGAAAAGCTGGGCGAGCTGGTCGGCGCGAAAACGCCCTTGAAGCGCATCGAAACTTACGACAACAGCCATATTCAAGGCACAAACGCGGTCGGCGCGATGGTGGTGGCGACCCCCGACGGATTTGACAAGAAGGCTTACCGCAAATTCAACATCATCGGCGACGGTTTTACGGCGGGCGACGATTTCGGCATGATGCGCGAAGTGTTGACGCGGCGGTTCAAGCGCGGGCTGGACGAACACAATTTGCCCGACTTGATTTTAATCGACGGCGGCGCTGTACAGCTGAAAGTCGCTTTGGACGTGTTGAAAGAACTGAACGTTCCCGATGTCATCGCCGTCGGCGTCGCAAAGGGCGAGGACAGAAACGCGGGCAGAGAAACGCTTTATTTCGCCGACCGCGAGCCACTGCATCTGGATTTTGACAACCCCGTTTTGCACTATGTTCAGCGCCTGCGCGACGAAGCGCACCGCTTTGTCATCACGACGCACAGAACCAAGCGCAAAAACGCGACGCTGATTTCGGCTTTGGACGATTTGAAAGGCGTGGGGGCGAAACGCAAGAAAGCGCTGCTGCAGCATTTCGGGTCCGTGCGGGCTTTGCAAAGCCTCAGCCCCGACGAGATCGCAAAAGTTGAGGGCATCAGCAGGACTTTGGCGAACCAAATCTGCGATGCCCTCAAAAAGAAATAAGGCGTTTAATTATTCGGGCTTTTTCCCGACGGGTTCGATGTCAGGGGCTTTGTGCGCGAACGCTTCGACGCATTTTGCGCCTTTTTTCGGATCGCAGACAACGCCCGCGCCGGCGATGCACCCGCCTTCGCACGTCATCATTTCAATCAAATTGCCGGGGGCTTTGCCCTTCGGGTACGTTTTGAACAGGCGCAGCATCGCGGGTTTGATGCCGTTGATGCAGACGGGGTTCAATTCGACTTCGCCGTTGATGGCGACGCGCACCGCTTCGGCGACGCCGCCCGTGACCGCGAACGCGCGGCCCTGGGCCGACGGAATCGCGTCGAATTCGGCGGGGGCGCAATCGTTGACGATGATGTCGGCGGCTTTGAACAAAGCGTCCAGTTCTTCAAACGTCATGACGAAATCGACTTGATCGTCGTTCATGCCTTCATAGCGTTTGGCGACGCACGGACCGACAAAGACCGTAACCGCGTCGGGCATGTCTTTTTTGACCATGGCGGCGGTGTAGTGCATCGGGGTTGCCGTGTCGGAAACGAACTGAGCCAGTTCGGGAACGTGGCGTTTCACCACTTGGATGTAAGCGGGACAGCATGACGTCGTCATGAACTGGTCGCCGCGTTTCATGCGTTCGATGAATTCCATGGCTTCCTTGCGGGTGGTTTCGTCGGCGCCGACGGCGACTTCGACGACATTCGAGAATCCCAAGCCTTTCAAAGCGGAAACGACTTTTTCGACGCCGCCCTCAAACTGACCCGCAATGGCGGGGGCGAGCATGGCGACGACCTTTTTCTTGTCCGTGACGACGGCGCGCAGAATGTCAATCAGCTGGGAACGTTCCATCACCGCGCCGAACGGGCAGGCGCGCATGCAGCGGCCGCAGGAAATGCATTTGTCGAAATCGATTTCCGCGCGACCCGAAGCGCCGTGGTGAATCGCGTTGACGGGGCAGGCGTTTTCGCACGGAACAATGCGTTTTGCAATCGCCTGATACGGACAGGCTTCTTTGCATCGGCCGCAGTTTTTGCATTTGTCGGGGTCGATGTGGGCTTTGCCGTTGCCTTCAAAAGAAATCGCGCCGAAAGCGCAGTTGCGGACGCAGGCGCGGGACAGACAGCTTTGGCACAATTCGGTGACGACGTGCGACGACTGAACACATTCGTTGCAGGCGATGTCCAAAACGGTCATCACGGGCGCGGTCGGTTTTTCACGCACCAAAGCGCGGCGCGCGTATTCGGACAGCGGAGTGACTTCGTCGTCTTCCTCGACGCGGAAACCCAAAGCCGCCAAGCAGCGGGTGCGCAGAATGGCGCGTTCCTTGTAAATGCAGCAGCGGTACGCTTCGGTATCGTGCGGCGGACGGATTTCCAACGGCAGGTGATCGACTTCGTCAATCAGCGTGTTTTTCAAAAAAGCCCGTGCCAAACGGGTCAGAATTTCGCGGCGGAAATAGGTGGCGTTATCTCTGATTTCTGTCATTTAAAAGCCCTTTGTTTGCAAGCTGTGGGGAAAATAAATCAAGCGGATTATAACATCTTTTCCCCCAAAGTATAGCAATTTCAGTCCTGCGTCCTTTTTTTTATAGTCGTGTTGACATATGGTCATCCGCGCCGCCCGCGTCGTACACTGAAGGAAACGCAACCAAGGGGGATTTTGATGACTGAGGACAACATTTTACGTTTGCTGGCGCCCGTTTCGGGAAAAACCGTGCCGATTGAATCGGTGCCCGACGAGGTTTTCGCGCAAAAGACCGTCGGCGACGGAATCGCGATTGCGCCGTCGTCTTATGTGCTGTGCGCACCGTGCGCGGGGACGATATCGACAATTCATTCTGCGCATCACGCGCTGACTTTGTCAACGGCGGACGGCATTGACATTCTGATGCACATCGGACTGGACACTGTCATGCTTAAAGGCGATGGATTTGAAGTCTTTGTCATCAAAGGACAAACCGTCGAAGCGGGGCAGCCGCTGATTGCTTTTTCGCGCGAAACGCTGGAAAGCAGGGGCAAAAGCCTTTTAACCGAAATCGTTGTCGCTTCGGGTGAAAAAACGGCGGGCTTGAAGGCGTTCGCCAACCGCGACGTCAAGGTCGGCAAGGATACGGTTTTGGAGGTCAAACTGAAACCCGCCGCCCCAAAAGAATTTGCAAAAGCCGAGCAAACAGCGACGTCATGGCAAATCGGCATTAAAAATCCGGCGGGGATTCACGCGCGTCCAGCCGCTGTTTTGACCGCCGCGGCAAAGAAATACGATTCCGATATCGTGCTGATGAAAGACGAACGCGAAGCCAATGCGAAAAGCGTTGTCGCCGTTATGGGTTTGGACGCGGCGAAAGGCGACAAAGTGCGTTTGAAAGCGACGGGAGCGGATGCGGCGGAAGCGCTGAAAACGCTGCTTCCACTGTTGGAAAGCGGATTGGGCGAGGATTTGACCAAAGCCCCCGAACCCGCCGTTCCCGTCATCGAAAAACAAACGGGAAAGGCGGACGCATTTTACGGTGTTCCCGCGTCGAAAGGCGTGGCTTTGGGCGTGGTCGTGCAGCTGCAGGACGTGTCAATCGACGTCGAGGAATTCGGCGGGCAGGTTGCGGACGAAAAGGAAAAACTGACCGCCGCTTTGAATGAAGCGCGGCTTGTGCTGACGGATTTATACGACAAAACGGCGGCAAAAACGGGCGTGGAATCCGCCGCAATCTTTAAAGCGCACGGGGAATTGCTGGACGATCCCGAAATGCTGAACGCGGCGCAGGCTTTGGTTGAAAAAGGTCGAAGCGCGGCGTTTGCGTGGCAGCAGACCGTTGCCAAAACGGCGGCAAAATTCGCAGAAATGAAAAATCCCATGCTGGCGGCGCGGGCGAACGACGTGCGCGATGTCGGCAAACGCGTTTTGCGGCTGATTACGGGCGAAGTGCAGGAAAAGCCGAATTTGCCCGACAACGCGGTTTTGATTGCCGAGGACTTGACCCCGTCCGATGCGGCGAGCCTTGACCGCAGTAAAACGGCGGGCTTTGCGACGGTCGGCGGCGGGGCTGTGTCGCATGCCGCGATTTTGGCGCGCTCCATGGGGATTCCGGCAATATCGGGACTGTCGCGCGATGTGCTGAATCTGTTGAACGGAACGGCGGTTTTATTGGACGGCACGCAGGGCGTTTTGTATCCGAACCCGTCGGAAGAACTGCAAAAGAAAGCGGCGGAAACCGCCGAAGACGATAAGCGCAAACGCGCGGCTTTGCTGGCGGACAAGGATTTGCCCGCCGTTACGACGGACGGCGTTTCCGTTGAAGTCGCGGGCAATATCGGCAGCATCGAGGGCGCGGCGGAAGTCGTCGTAAACGGCGGCGCGGGCGTTGGTCTGCTGCGTTCCGAATTTCTGTTTTTAGGGCGCAAAACTCCGCCGTCCGAAGACGAACAAACCGCCGTCTACAAAGCGATAAAGGACGCTTTGGGCAAAGAGCGCGGCCTGATTGTCCGCACGCTGGACGTCGGCGGGGACAAGCCGCTGGACTATCTGCCTTTGCCGCCGGAAGCCAATCCGTTTTTGGGCGTGCGCGGCATTCGGGCGAGCTTGAATTCCGAAGCTTTGTTCCGTTCGCAGATTCGGGCGATACTCCGCGCGGCGGACGGCGAAAAAATCCGCGTGATGTTTCCAATGATTGCGGCTTTGGACGAACTGCGGCGCGCCAAGCAAATCGTCGAAGAAGAACGTCTGGCTTTGGATGCAGAACCGCTGTCAATCGGGATGATGATTGAAGTGCCCGCCGCGGTGCTGAATGTTGAAACTTTTGCCAAGGAAGTCGATTTCTTTTCCATTGGCACAAACGATTTGACGCAGTACATCATGGCGGCGGACAGGGGAAACGCGGCTTTGGCGGCATTGTCCGACGGGCTGAATCCCGCGGTGCTGAAAGCGGTCAAAATGACCGTCGAGGGTGCGCGAACATACGGCAAGTGGGTCGGCGTGTGCGGCGGATTGGCGGCGCAGGAAGCGGCGGTGCCTTTGCTGGTCGGGCTGGGCGTGTCGGAACTGAGCGTGCCGCCCGCGGCGATTCCCGCGGTCAAAGCGCAAATCCGCGCTCTGGATTTCAAAAAATGTCAGGCGTTGGCGGACAAAGCCGTGCTGATGCAGTCGGCCGCCGCCGTGCGCGAAGTGGTCAAGTCTTTCAAATAAGGGGGCGGATATGATGAAACAGGCTTTTGCTTTTTTGCAGAAAATCGGAAAATCGCTGATGCTGCCCGTTGCCGTTCTGCCTGTGGCGGGGCTGCTGCTGGGCATCGGGTCGGGGCTGCTGAACGCGGATGTTTCGTGGATTCCGCCCTTGATTCCCCAAGTCATGAGCCAAAGCGGCAACGTGATTTTCGACAACCTGCCTTTGATTTTTGCAATCGGCACGACGTTGGGCTTGACCGACAACGACGGGGTGGCGGCTTTGGCGGCGGTCGTGGGGTTTTTGGTTTTGCAAGCCTCGATGGGCGTTATGGCGGACGTGCTGTGGTATCACGTTTCCGCCGAACAGGAAACGCTGGGCGTTTTGGCGCAAGCTTTGGATTACGACGTGGCTTTTGTGCGCAAAATCGTTTCGACCAACGTCGGAATCAAAACGATTCAAACGGGCGTGTTCGGCGGAATGTTCGTCGGCATTGTTGCGGCGTACATTTACAAAAGATTCTATAAAATCCAGCTGCCGCCGTATTTGGGATTTTTCGCGGGCAAGCGTTCCGTTCCGATTATAACGGCTTTGGCGGCGATTGTTCTGGGTGTGCTGTTGAGCTTTGTCTGGCCGCCGATACAGGAAAAAATCAACGCGTTTTCGATGTGGGCGGCGTACAGCTCCCCCGTGGTGGCGGGCGCGGCCTACGGTTTTGTCGAAAGGCTGCTGCTGCCGTTCGGCCTGCACCATATTTGGAACGTGCCGTTCTTTTTTGAAATCGGACAGTACGTCAACAAAGCGGGCGAGCTGGTCACGGGCGACATTCCCCGATTCTTTGCGGGCGACGCGACGGCGGGGATTTTGGGCGGCGGATTCCTTATCAAGATGTTCGGCTTGCCTGCCGCGGCTTTGGCGATTTTCCATACCGCCAGGCCCGAAAACAGACTGAAAGTCGGCGGCATTATGGCTTCGGGCGCGCTGACCGCGTTTTTGACGGGCATTACCGAACCGCTGGAGTTCACTTTTTTGTTCGTTGCGCCGATGCTGTACTTTGTCCATGCGGTCATGGTCGGATCGGCGTTTGCGGTCATCAACCTGACGGGCGCGCATATCGGCTACACGTTTTCGCAGGGCGCAATCGACTATATGCTGTTTTACGCGCTGGATACCAAGCCGTGGATGGTTTTCGTTCTGGGACCCGTTTACGCCATGCTCTATTATGCCGTTTTCCGCTTTTTCATTACGGCGTTCGATATGAAGACTCCGGGACGCGAAGCTGAATCGCCCAAGCAGGACGAAACGGTTGCTTCAAACGGCGATATGGCGGCGAAACTGGTCGCGGCGTTCGGCGGCAAGGAAAACATCGAAGCTTTGGACGCGTGCATCACCCGCTTGCGCTTGGTTGTCCAGGATGTCGACAAGGTTTCGGACGATGTTTTGAAAAAACTGGGGGCAAGCGGCGTCATGCGCATCGGGCAGAACGTCCAAGCCGTGTTCGGCACTCATTCCGAAATTCTGAAAACGGAAATGGAGGAATATCTGCAGGGCAAAACGCCTGCGGCAGCCCTTCCGTCCGAAGCGGTGACGCGGGCTTTGGGCGGCGCGGCGAACATCAAGCACACCGTCAAAACGGCGGACGGCGGCGCGCACGTCACGCTGAAAAACAGCGCGAAAATCGACGAAGACGCTTTGCGCCAAGCGGGGATTGAGCTGATGTACAAATTGGAAAGCGGGGCGGTGTACATTGCGCCGTTTATCCCTTGAAAAAATTTTTGAAGCAATCTAAAGTACGGGAAACCAACAAAGGAGTTTTGATAATGAAATCAATCAAAGGCACGAAAACCGAAAAAAATCTGCTGATAACGTTTGCGGGCGAATCGCAGGCGCGCATGCGTTACACGTTCTGGGCGTCCGCCGCGAAAAAGGAAGGCTATGAGCAAATCGCCGCCATTTTCACGGAAACCGCCGAACAGGAAAAGGAACACGGCAAGCGCATGTTCAAATTCTTGGAGGGCGGGGACGTCGAAATCACTGCGTCCTATCCCGCGGGACAAATCCGTTCGACGCTTGAAAATTTAAGCGAAGCCGCCAAAGGCGAAGAACACGAATATATGGAGCTTTATCCCGCCTGCGCCGATGTCGCGGATGCCGAGGGCTTTCCCGAAATCGCGGAAATGTACCGCGCGGTTTCCGTTGCCGAAAAATTCCACGCCGAACGTTACCGCGCTTTGGAAAAGAATATTAAAGAGGGGCATGTTTTTGAACGCACGGCGGATAAAAAATGGCGCTGCCGCAACTGCGGCTATGTGTACGAGGGCAAAGAAGCCCCCGAAATCTGCCCCGCTTGCCTGCATCCGCGCGCCTATTACGAAATCGCCGCCGAAAATTATTAAGGTTTAAAGCGGCAATAAAAAAACAGCCTTTCGTTTGAAAGGCTGTTTTTGTTTGACGGGACATTAACGCCCTCGGTTGTTTCCGCCGCGGTTGAGCGTGTTGTTTCTGGTGTTGGAATTTGCGTTGTTGCGCTGATTCCTGTGCGCCAGATCCAAAATTTTGCTGCGGCTTGATTTTGTATGATTTTTTTCCTGTTGAACGGCTTTCGCGCGGGATTTGTTCTGTTTGGCTTGCCGTCTTTGGCTCTCTTTTGCCGATTGAGCTTCTTGAGTGGCTTTTCCTGCAGCCTGCAAAGTGCGTTTGCCTCTCTTTTTCGGCTGTTCTTTGCTCTTTTCGGCGGTTTTTCCGCTTTTTTCTTTTTTGTCGCCTTTGCTTTCTTTGCCGTCTTTTCTTTCTTTGCCGTCTTTTCTTTTGATTTTTTTGCGGGGACGTTTTTCATTGCCGCCCTTGCCGTTGTTTTCGGCGCCGTCTTTTTGCTGTTCTTTGGACTGTTTTTCGGCTGCCCGTTTTTGGGATTCCTGGACTTGTTTTTCAATATCCTTTACGGTTTTTCCCGTTACAGGCTTTCCTTCGGCGTCGACGATTTTATCGCCTTTCTGGATTTTGTAATCATCCAGCATAATCAAGTTGCCCTTGTCGTCGTAAGTGCGTTCTTTTGCTGCGGCGGCGTTCAGCGTGCCGTCCTCGTTGGCCAAAGGCTTGCGCGCGGCTTCTTGCGCTTTTTTTCTGGATTCTTTGACTGCCATGGCCATTTGACGTTTTTCGGCGGCTCTTTCCAACCGGTTGGAAATGGCGCGGTCAATGACGTCGCCCGCCCATTCCAAGTTGTTGATGGCAAAATCCCACAACCGCCCCGACAGCATGTTGACCAGCCAGTCGGAAACGTTGTCTTCGTTGCCCAAATCCAGAACTTGGAATTCTTTTCTGGGCTTTTTCTCTTTGGTCATTTCTTCGATTTGCCGGTCGCCGAATTCACCGACGTTTTCTTCGCCCTGTTCGTTTTCCTTGTCGGCGGCCAGAGCCTTGTCGTCTTTGATTTTCGTTTCTTTGGTATCTTTTTGTGCCATGGGATTGCTCCGTTTGCTATTCATTTAATTTAAAGTATACAGAAACGCGCCCTTTTTGTCCAGAGCGTCATTAAAAATTCATACGGCGTCAGACTTTCAGATTTTTCAAAAAAGACGCCAGCCGCTTGTTGACGGCGCGCGCTTCCTTGGGACCCGCGGGGACAAGGCCGAAAAACTTTCTGGGCAGCCGCTCCATTTGAATCGGTGAAAAATACAGCGGATTCGTAATCAGCGTTCGGTATGCCTTTTCGGGATCTTTTTTGGCCAAAGTGAAATAGTTGTTAATCAGTTTGGTCGCGTTGACGGGGAAGCCTTTGCGCTGAATTGCGACGATGAAGTCGTGCTTCATGGCTTTTTCCTCTTCCTCCATGGAACGGATGTCGTCGACGATATCCTGCTGCTCCTTGTCGATTTCGTGCAGGGCAAGCTTTTGGCGAACCATTTTCATATCCGACAAAACCAGCAGAAAAGCCAGCACGATTTGCTGGGCGGAGCTTAAAGCGTCCTGCTGGGAGGCGCGGCGAACCTCGCGGTCGATTAAATCTTCGACGGACATTTTGCTGTGCATGACGCGTTCCATCCCCGGAATGAAAGGCGCCAGTTCGTCCAAATCGCTGAGCAGCGCGTCGTAAATGTCTTCGTCCACGGATTCCAGCAGCTCGGTGGCTTCCAAAGTGTCCTTGGGCAAATCAATCAGCATCGGCGGAAATTTGTAGCCGTCGCGCTGGGCGTTCGATTCCGCCAGAGTGCGGGCGAAAATGTAAAGCAGAAAAAGCTTTTCCGGAATTTTTTTGCGCGCGTCGATGCGGTCGATGATGTCGTCGGGAACTTCGTAAATCAACGGCTTGATTTCCCTGCCGCGGGCAAAACGGCGCACGGGACCGGACGGCGCCGGCGCGACAGGACGCGCGGCGGGCGCGGATACGGCGGGTGCGGGGGCGACGGGGCGCTTGACGGGGACTTTGACCAGAACGGGGCGTTTGACGGGAACTTTTATCATCGCAGGCGCGGCGGGCGCAGGCGCAACGGGGCGCTTGACCAGCACTTTGATTTTTTTGACCAGCACCGTTTTTTGAACAGGCGCAGAAGAATCCGTAACCATGACCGTTCCGTCAGACAATGTAAAACCGATACTTTCTCCATTTATAAAGGAACAAGGAACGGAAGTCAAAAGACTTTTGAAGTTTGCGACGTGCCGGAAACCGGCTGTATTTTTTTGGTTTGTACAGAAATCAAAAAAATGTCATACTTCTACAGGCTGTTTTATATTACCATAGAAACAATGGTAGAAGTATCCGCGTTTTACGGGCGGGCGGCATATCCGGTCTGAAAGGGTTGTTCAAATGATGAAAATTCAGCACAAAAAAGCGGTTAATCTGTTGTTTTCCGTGTGGATTTTGATAGCTTCTTTCTGCGCGCCGTACAAGGCTATGGCGGGCTTTTTGGAAGCCGAGCCGTTCAATGCGGACTGCGCCCCTTTGAGCGAATACACCAGCCGCGCCAATGAAGACCGCTGGTGGGAAAAACCGTTCGAGGTCGTCAGTCAGGCCGCCGTCAAATTCGGGGATGAAACCTTTAAAAAAGTCGCTCCGGGGGCGGTCGATTTGGTTGCCGTCGGGCTGGGGCTGTGGTTGGCGGTGTTTTGTTTGAAGTGGGTCGGAAGCATGACGGAAACCGATCCGCTGGAAAAACTGACGCAGGTTTTCGGCATGATGATGAAAGCGTGCATCGCCGCGGGATTGCTGAAGAATCAAAGCTACTTTTTCGGATACTTCGTTGAACCGATTTTATCCGCGGGCGCGGGCATGGCGGGCTTGAGCGGCGGCGGCGGATCCGGATTGGGCGCGACAATCGAACCGATGAAAAAAATTCTGGACAATGCGCACATCGCCATGGCGCAGACGCAGGCGCTGGGCAATCTGGCCATGTGCATTTCCCATATTTACAAAATTGAAATTTTTAAGATTGAATTTGCGGGCGGCATTTTGGATCCCAGCGTGTGGGCGAACGGCTGCGCCGTGTTCTGCATTACATGGGCGCTGATGGTGTGCTGGCCGATTTTGATTTTCGACGCGCTGTTCCGTTTGGGCATTACGGCCGCGCTGTGCCCGATGTTCATCGCGGCGTGGGTGTTCCCGATAACGACGAAATTCGCCGTCAAAGGGCTGAATTCGTTTTTGAACATCGCGTTTTTCTATGTCTGCTTGAACTTCGCGATTAAAATCGGGATGAAACTGCTGGAAGGCGCCAGCGGTCTGGAAACGCTGATTCCCGATACGGATGACGCCAAAACCGAAACTGTGTGTCTGCTGAAAATCGGCGGCGGCGAAGGGTTGGCGCACTGCAACGAGTATGCGGGCGAAAGCAGTTCCATGGGCTTGATGATTTTGGCGGCGTGCGCGTTCTACTGCATTTTGTTCTTGAAACAGGCGACCGTGTTCGCAAACTATTTTTCGGATGTCGCGTTTTCAAACGATACGGCGTTCCAGGCCGCCAAAGCTACCGGCAATATGGCTATAAAAGGAGCTTCTATCGGCTTGAAAACAGGAGCGGCGGGAATGGATAAAATCAGCCAAGGACTGGACAGACGCGCCGCGCGCACGGTTGAAAAGGGACGCAAAAAAGGCGGCGTGTTTGAAAGCTCCCGAGAGGAAAAACGCTACATGCGGGCGGAACAGCGTTTGCGCGACCGCGGATTCCTGGACAAGAAAACGGGGGCGGAAACCGAAGCGTACGGACAGTTGCTGCGCAACGGCAGACGCCGTCAGTTCATGAACTTTGTGACGGGCGGTGTTTTGGGCAAGGAAGGTTTGCTGTATAAGAACAACAATTACAAAACTTGGGCGGGACCGCGCGAAGCCAAAGACGTTGCCAATATCCAAAAGGATTACGAGGATTACGCGGCTTCTCTTGCCAGCGGAAGCGACAAGAAGATTTATAAGGATTTGCTGAAAGACAAGTACGGGGAACCTGACAAGCCTGCCAGCGCGGGGCGCATGTCCATGATGATGCCGACGGGAATGGTTCCCCCTACCGGTTCGGGAACGGGCAAATCGGAAAAATAGTTTTCCGAATCGCAAAGGATGACTGACATGAATACGGTAAAGGGTAGAAAACGGTTTTGGCGAAAATGCGCAAAGTTTTTGTGCATGGCGCTGATTGTCGCCTTTGCCTGTATGCTGTCCGCCTGTGAAGACGATGACGAAGTTACTGACCTCCTAAACACCGTCCAGGGAAAAGACAGCGGAGAGCAGACTGTCAATGCCAAAAAACTGGGGGACAGCTGCTGGGTTTGTCCTTTGTTCCAGCTGGCGATGGAAACGTCCGAACAGATGTACAAAGAATTGATTCCCAAGGTCGCGTCGGGGGCTTTGCCTTTGCTGGGGGTTATTTACGGGCTGTGGCTGGCTGTCAGAGTTTTGAAATATGTGGGATCAATGCACGAACCCAACCAGCCCGAATTCTGGAAAGATATCGGCAAGCAGACCTTTTGGGCGGCCATGGGTGCGGCGATGCTGAGCCAGATTAACTGGTGCGCCGATTTCGTCCAAGGGCTGTTTTCGGGCTTTGTCGATTTCGGGGTTGCCGTCGTATCCGATTTGCCGATTCCGGGCGGCAATATTTCATGCCCGCAGGGGGATCCGAAGGGAGCGTTCGTCTGCTTGCTGACGGCTATGCAGAAAAAACTGAACGTCGGGCAGGACGTGTCGCTGCTGTCCATGGTTTTCGGCGATTTTGTCACGATTATCATGGGATTGGGCGGTTATGTGATGTCCATTGTCATGGGGCTGTATTTTCCGATGCTGTTGATGGACGGCGTGTTCAGAATGTCGTTGGTGATGGCGTTTTTGCCGCTGGGCGTCGTGTCGCTGTGTTTCCAGTGCTTGCGCAGTTATGTCGGCAAAATCGTATCGGCGATTATTTCAATCGGTTTGCAAATCGTCGGGCTGTCGATTTTTGTCGCCATGGCCGCGGGCGTGCTGAACAAATACATTGAAGAATACGAACCGCTGTTGAAAAACCCGATGGGATTTTTGAACAACGTGGCGGCGGTTGCCAAATTCGTCGACGGATCGCCGGGGCTGATCGGCTTTATCTTTGTTTGCTTCTTCCTGATTTTGTTTGCGGGCGTGATTATGGACATTATGGCGTCGTTCGGGGGATTGTCGCCGTCCAACGTAATGGGCGGCGCGGTGTTGGCCATGCGCGGAACGGCTCAGACCATGCAGAAATTCGCTCAATACGGCGTTAACCGTGTCGATCGCATCAAGGATCGCAGAGCCAAGGCGACCATTGAAGCGGCCAAACGCGGACGAAATGTCGATTCCGTAAGATTGTCGCAGGCAAAGGAACGTATGGAAAACCGCGGATTCATGCAAAAAGACAAAAACGGCAAGCTGCAAAAAACGCAGGCGTACGACAACTTGGACAAACGCGGCGCGCGGGCGTTTTTGGGACGTGTTCAGCAGGATTGGCAGTCCGGCGGCGGCGCGCAGACGGCGGCAAGGGAAAACGCGTCGTCAAATAAAACGACCAGCTCGTTTAAAGAAGGTTATATTTAATACGGCTGAGGGCAGATGTCGCGTTGGAAACAGTATGTGGTGTTCGGAGGTTCGGTTTATCTGATTCAAACCGATTTGATACAGGGAGTTTTGCACGGCAAGGGATTTTACATCGGGTTGTTTTCGTTCATAGGCGTGTTGCTGATTGTTGCGGTCATTCAGACAATCCGCTTGAAAAAACGGTGAAAAGCGTGCGGCGAAAGAAAGGCTTTGATATGGTAATGTCAAAACGATTTTGGATGATGTTGATACTGGCGGCGGTGCTTGTTGTTGCCGTCGATCCCGCTTTTGCCGAAAACGAAGCGCAAAACTGCAAATCCTATTCCGACTATTTGGCCGAATACGGCGGCGACAAGGGCAGCTGCTGGACGTGCAAAATCTTTTTGCTGTTTTTCGACACGGGCAACGAAGTGTCGGGCTATATCGCAAAAGTCATTCAAGAACCCGCCAGAGGTTTGCTGGCGGTCGGTTTCGGCATTTGGCTGTTGTGCCATACGATGATGTTCCTTAGCAATATCGGCGATGCGCCCGATTTGTTCGCCCATTTGACGCATATCGGCGGCGGCATGATTCGCGCCGGCATTGCCGCGGGGCTGCTGTTGGGCGGATCGGCGGCGGCGTTCGATTACTTTGTCAATCCGATTTTATCGTCCGCGGCGGCGTATGCGACGGCGGTCGTATCCGATGTTCCGTGTTCGGCGGGAACGACCAATTCGGGGTCTTTGCAGCTGCCTTTGGGACCCGGCGTGCGCGATTCGATGGAATGTATGATTAAACAAATCGCCAACGGCATGGCGCCGACGCAGGCTTTGGCGGCGGGCATGCGCTGCGGCGCATGGCACTATTTCAAAATCCCTTCTGTCGGAATAGAGCTTTTCTGGCCGCCGATGTGGATGTGGGGCTGCCTGATGTCCATGTTTTTCTGGTGTGTATCATTCTTGTTCCCGATGGCGCTGCTGGATGTCGTTTTCAGAATCTGCATCATTTTGGGGATGCTGCCGCTGTTCGTGGTGGCGTGGGTGTTCCCGCTGACGCGCGGCTATGCCGCCAGAGGGTGGGATATCTTTCTGGGATCGTGCTTTGTTTTTGTCATTGCGTCAATGATGATAGGCATGCTGGTATCTGTGGTCGATTCGGCGTGGGCGATTGCTTCGACGGGCAATATTCCCGCTTTCCGCAAAGCGATGGAGGCCGGACAGTACGTTGACGCGTTCAAAGATTTGGAAAAGAACGGCGGCGTTGAAAATTTCGCCATTATTCTGGCCGTAGCGTTTTTCGGCATTTACATTGCGCCCAAAGTTGACGAATTCGCGTCGAAATTCACGGATTCCGTGTCGACGCCCAGTTGCGCTTTGCGCGCGGTCATGGCGATTGCGAACGCCGTTGTGGATTTGATTTGTTTGGTACTGACAATCGTTACCATGGGGGCGGGGGCGTGCGTGTATGTAATGAAAGTCGCACAGCAGGCCAAAAGAACCGCCGAACAAATCAAACGCATGCAGGACCGCATCAAAAAAATGCGCGACATGCAAAGACGCGCGCGCGCCGTTCGCGCCAGAATGCAGCAGGCGAAAAACTATCTGCACTGACGATGCGGGCAAAAGCTCCGGCAGGGGCTTTTGTTTTTTATATTTGAATTTTTTAACAAAAAAAGGTATAACCGATTATCCGCGGTTCGTGTTGTGCCGCGCAATTAAAGGACAAAGCGCATGGAAGAGATTATCTTTCCCAATCAAATTCGTATGTACCGCCGTGTTCGCGGCCGTTCAATGCAGGAATTGGCCGATTTTTTGGGCGTCAGCTTATCCGCCGTCAGCAAAATCGAAAAAGGCTACCGCCGCATTGACCAAGAACAGCTGGTTCGCATCGCCGAATTTTTGGATTGCCCGCTGCAGGACATCTTTGTCAACGAAGCCAGCTCGCAGCCCGACGTCGTGCAGGCGTGGCGGCGCGAACAGGAACGCCGCAACCGCGTCAACGAACGCAGCGGTTTGAAAATGCTGGGGGCGGGACTGCGCTATATCCGCGGGCAGAAAAATCTGACTTTGGCGGACGTCGCCGACGGTGCGGAATTGACTCTGTCCGTGTATCACCGCATCGAAATGGGACAGCGCGAAGTTTCCGAAGATGAAATTTCCCGCATTGCGCGCGCTCTGGGCTATACCAACGAAGAACTGCAAAAACAGATTTACGATTTGGACAAAGCGGGGGCTTTGGACGAATTCATTCAGCGCAACGATGCCCGCTATCGCGCGGTGTCGGGGGTTAAATCGGGATATCCCGAACTGCCCGTCGCCAAAGCGGGGGCGAAGGCCGAAAAACAGGATGTGGTGTTGCCCGTGTACGGTCAGCCCGGCGAAAACGGCATGATTGTCGTTGACCGCCAGACATCGTTGGGAACGGTTTCGTGTTTGGCAAGCGCAGTCAACGGATTGTCGGCGTATGCGGTGTCGCTGTGCACGCGGCGTTTGGGCAATTTGTTGCCGACTCGGTCCGTTTTGGTTGTCGATCCGACGAAAATGGTCGGATTGGGGGATTTGGCGCTGATGTATGTCAACGAAACGGATGCCCGCATTATCAGTATTCGCGAAGACATTGACGGAAAGCTGTTCGGCGTTTTGTGGAATCCGGAGGAAAAAATCGAAATATCCGAGGATCAAATCGCCGCTTTGCACAGGGTTGTGCAGATTATTTTGCCGTAAGAAGCTTTTGACAAAAACGCCGCGGATTAAAGATATGTTAATCTGCGGCGTTTTAGTATATAATCAAGTTTAACTTTGTTCGGTCGAAACAAAGCTTTTTCTGTCGGAGTAAGGATGAGCCCGCCCAAAAAAGACCAAAAAAAATGGAAGCCGAAGTTCCCCGGTCAGCAGGACGACGGGGAAGAGGATTCCTATGTCAAGGCTCAGCGGCTGGTCAATGTTTACCGACAGCTGCATGTGCTGCGTGAAGATTTGGTCAAGCGGTACAATGAAACTCTGCTGGATGTCGATTCCGACACGCGGATGACTTTGGCGGACATCCCCGGCGGGCGCGACGTGCGCAATTATCTGGAATATCTGGAAGTCGAAAAATACGGCGAAGACTTTCACCGCGACGAAGAAGAGGATGTTTTCGTTTCCCGCGAAGAAAAGGCCAAGGCCAAGGCGATTGCCGACGCTTTGACGTCCGCGCAGGAAAAAATGAACGCAAACCAGCTGCAGGCCATGCAGATGGCGCAGGAAGAATCCCGCAAAAACATGGAAATGCTGGCGCGCACGCTGGCGGAGGCAAGGCAGGATCCCAGCCGCAAAGGCGAAATCGAAGGATTGGCGCAGTCGTTGAAAAAGGCAAAGGCCGACTACACGACCTATGCCGAAAAAATCAATGAAAGCGCGCAGACCGCGGCCGCCGAGGAAAACAATGTGCAAAGCATTATGCGCGCGCAGTATCAGCAGGCCGAAAGCATCGCCGCCGTTCCCGTGCAGGTTCCCGTCGCGCAGGTTCCCGTATCGTTTGATTTTTCAAACGGCGGCGCGGGCGGAATGGAGGCGCTGGTAACCGCGATTACCGAAGCGCAAAACAAATCCGCGGAAGCGCAAGCCAAAATCCAATCCGAAACGATGGCGAAAATCTTTTCCCAAAGTCAGGAAATGACCGCGCGGGCGATGGCGGAGGCTTTTTCAAAATCGCAGCAAAGCGCGGCGGAGGTGCAGGGCAGCATTATTGCCAAAGCTTTGGCCGAATCGCAGAAAAACGCCAATGAAACATTGGCGGCTTTGTTTGCGACGGTTCAGAAAAACGGCGGTGCGGGCGGCGGTCCGGCCATGCCGCAAATCGTTATTGAAAACTCGAACATGGCGCAGGCGGGGATTCAAACCAACGAACTGCTGAAACAGCAGGCGGAAGCCATGGCGCAGGCGCAGCGTGAAGCGCAGGCGGAACTGCTGAAATCGCAAAAGGAACTGCTTGACGCGCAGAAACAGGCGATTTTGGAATCGACGGCAAAAGGAACGCCCATGCCGATGTTCGGCGGGGCGTCGTCGTTCGGTATGGATCCCGCGGAACAGGCCAAAATGATTGCCGACGTGATTTCCAAAACGCAATCCGCCCTGTTGTCCGAAACAATGAGCGAACTTATCCACCGTCAAGAGGAATCTCAGCGTTTCCAAGCGACTTTGATGGCGGAGGCGTTTACGAAGCAAACCGAAGCCATTACGAACGCGCTGACGGAATCTCAAAAATCGGTTCGCAAGGAAACTTTGCAAAGTCAGGCGCAAATCGTCGCCGAAGCGATGTTCAACGCGCAAAAGGAAACGCAAAAGGAAACCGTCGCGGCGCAAGCGAACGCGATTGCCCGCGCGATTAACAGCGCCCACAACGAAACGCAGTCCAAAGTCTTTGCCGACCAAGCCCGCGCCATGGCCGAAGCTTTTGCCGAAACAAACAAGGAAGCGCTGGCCGAACAGGCGCGCGTTGTGGCCGAAGCGCAGTCAGCCGTTCAGCAGGAAGCGCTGAAACAACAGGCCAGCGTTGTCGCAAAAGCCGTTGCGGAATCGCAATCTTCGGTTCAGCAGGAGGCTTTGGCCAGCCAAGCCCGCGTCGTTGCGGAAGCCATGGCGGAAAAGCAAAGCGCGGTTCAACAGGAAGCTTTGGCCAGTCAAGCCCGCGTCGTTGCGGAAGCCATGGCGGAAAAGCAAAGCGCGGTTCAACAAGAAGCTTTGGCCAGTCAAGCCCGCGTTGTGGCTGAAGCCATGGCGGAATCGCAATCTTCGGTTCAGCAGGAGGCTTTGGCCAGCCAAGCCCGCGTCGTTGCCGAAGCGATGGCGGAAAAGCAAAACGCGAAACTGTCCGACACTATCGACATTATCAGCCAAAAACAAATGTCGCAGACGGAAGCGTTGGCTCAAGCGATTTCAAACAAAAAAACGCATGTCGAAGTTTCTTACGGCGCAGCGCCGCCGGCCGAACCGCAGGCCGTTGCGGAACAACCCGCCGAACCTGTTCGGCAGCTTGAATCCTCTGAACAGCCCAAAGAGGAAAAAAAGAAAAAGTGGCACATTCCGAAAATGGATTTGTCCGCTTTTACGGAAGGGTTGGAAAAAGCCTACGCTTCGTTTACGTCAAAGCCCGCCGAAGAACAGGAAACGGATGAACAGTGGGGGTACGGATACGCCGAACCGCCTCCGCCCGTTGACGAAACGGCATCTTATAACGTACAGGAATCCGAAGCCGCACCGTACGCTTACCCGACGGAGGAAACGGATAATCCGGAACTGTACGGGTATGTCGCCGCGGGAAATTACGGCGCGTATTCTTATACGGACGAAAACGGCAATCAAGTTTACTATGATCCGAATTCCGCCTACCAAGACGAAAACGGCGCGACATACTACATCGACGCAAACGGAACGGCCTATTATTTGGATGAAAACGGCAATCCGTATTATGTGGACGAAAACGGCGCGGGCGTGTACTTTGAACCCGCTTATCCGCCGGCGGCTCAAGCTTATGCGGATGAAAACGGCAATCCGTATTATTTGGACGAGAACGGCGCGGCCTATTATTTGGATGCGAACGGCACCCCGTACTATTTGGATGAGAACGGTGCGGCGTATTATGTCGATGCGAACGGGATGCCGTATTATTTGGATGAAAACGGCGCGGCGTACTATTTGGATGCAAACGGGATTCCTTATTACATAAACGAAGCGGGGGCGGCGTACTATTTGGATTCGACGGGAACGCCGTATTATGTGGACGAAAACGGCAATCCGTATTATGTGGACGAGAACGGCAAGCCGTACTATGTCGACGAAAGCGGCAATCCGCTGTACAAAAAAACGGATGTGGAAGTCCCCGAAAACGAAATTTCCATGGACGATATCGATTCCATGCTGGCGGACGTCGGGGAAATGCTGGGGGATACTCCGGAGGAAAAAGCCGAGTTGCCGCCGCCCGAAGAATCAGCCGAGCCGCCTTTGCCTGTTGAGGAAGAAGCGGAAGAACCCGCGGAGATCGAACCGCCTTTGCCTGTTGAGGAAGAAGCGGAAGAACCCGCGGAGATCGAACCGCCTTTGCCTGTTGAGGAAGAAGCGGAAGAACCCGCGGAAGCCGAACCGCCTTTGCCCGCCGAGGAAGAAGCGGAAGAACCTGCGGAGATCGAACTGCCTTTGCCTGTTGAGGAAGAAGCGGAAGAACCCGCGGAGATTGAGCCGCCTTTGCCTGTTGAGGAAGAAGCGGAAGAGCCTGCGGAGATCGAACCGCCTTTTCCTGTCGAGGAAGAAGCGGAAGAACCCGCGGAGATTGAGCCGCCTTTGCCTGTCGAGGCCGAAACGGAAGAGCCTGCGGAGGTTGAACAGCCTTTGCCCGCTGAGGAAGAACCTGCGGATGTAAAACCCGCCGAAACTGCGGAAAATGTGAAAAATGCGGGGAGTGCGTACGCTCCCGTTCCGCCGCCTTTGCCGCCGGTCGATTCCCCGATGGATGTGGCGATGTTGCTGCGTTTGGACGACGGTGCGCCGCTGAAAAAGATGCTGAAAACGACTTCCGCCGTTTTGCCCGTGTTTACGGTGTCCCCGCATGCGTTCAAAGCTCCCGTCCCGCCCGATCATGTTGTTGTGTCTCTGCCGTCGGAACAGGATGATCCGTATCTTCGGTAAGGAAATGTTTGCTTTTTTGAGTCGAAACATAATATAAATTAAACAAAGGATTCTGAATCGGACGGGGAAAATGGCAGAAAAAGAAATTCCGGTCGCTCTTTCTTCATTGTATGAGGCTCTTCTGGCGTATCAAGACACGCAGGAAGGGCTGGGGCGTGTCCGTTCTTTGGCGGAATCCGTGTGGGGCGGGGAATGGCGCGCGAAATTGCCTTCAATCGTGCAGGATTGTCCCGAAAGCACTCAAGCCAAAGTCAAAACGAATCTGGAACGCGCGCTGCGTTATGAAAAGGCCGGTTCCATGTGGACGGAGGCTTCCCGTATTGCCGACCCGCGCCGTCCGATTGATGCGGCGAAAGTCAAAGAGCAGCTGCCCGAAATGCAGAAATGGCTGGCCGTTTTCGGAAAAGCGGGCGCCGATTTGCTGGCGAAAGTGGTCAAAAGGATGGAAGCCGAGCCGGCTCGGAACGCCGTTGCCGCCGACGAATCGTCAAATCCGTACGGCTTGACAATCGACCAGCTGTGGAACTTTGACCATTTCATGCGGCTGAAAACCTACTACGACCAGACGATTTCCCGCACCAGCGCGCGCTGTGTTCACTTGGGCGGATTGGAACTGTCGCAGTATCCGTATTTCGGCTATATTTTGGATTTGCTGGACGAGATTTTAACGTTCGGCATGGAGATTTTGACGCCGCCTTACGCCGCCATCGTCCGCGACCGCTTTAAAGGCGGGGATCCCGCTTTGCGCAAGCTGCTGGCGGAATTCAAAAAGGAATTTGAGGAAAACGCTCCGCCCGAAATGCTGTCCGAGGAAGAGGAGTCTTTGGACGAAGTCAAAGACCGCTTGGGGTCTTTGGCGGACAACTCCGAACCCGAAGGCGATATCGGGCCCGCTCCCGACGGGTTTGTCGCCCCTGACGAACAGGCGGCTCAACCCGCGAACAATGCTCAAAATGCTTGAGGAAAATGAAATGTTCCGTTTTTTGCTTCATACGACAATGGTTCTTGCGGTGCTGTCAATCGTGGCTCTGCTGGGGGCGTGCGGCGGACAGGATATCCGCGCGGGGCGGCCGATGGTCAATCTGGTGCGTCCGACCGATTTGCCGACCGAACCCGTAACAACGCGCTCCGTTCAGATGATGAGCTTGGAAACGCCGCTGCGCTGCACAATCGGGGAAACGCAAAAAAATATTATGACGGTTATTCCGTTCAAGCAGACGGCTTTCAATTTGGCGCGCGCGGAAACAAGCGACGCCTTGCCCCGTTACGAAGTCACGGGATTTTCCTTTGACGGGCAGACGGCGGAAAAAGTGTTCTATAAACTGCTGAGCGGCGCGAAAATCAAGGTTATCGGCGTGGACGGGCCTTTTCCGGAACTGGCCGCGGAAAATATTACGGGCGAACTGGTCGACGTCATGGATATGATTGCGTCCGCCGCGGATGTCTATTACCGCTATGACGGGAAAAACAAAATCCTGTATGTCAGCCGCGAAATCAACTGGATTTTGACCGTTCCCGACAGGCGCGAAGTCATGATTGCCGTGCTGGATTCCCTGCGCGGATCCGGAATGCACGATTTGCTGGTCAACTGGGAGGAAAACACGATTGCGTTCAAAGGGGACAGGCAAATCGAGGAAAAAGTCCGCAAATTGATAGAACTGTTCGACAAAGAACCCAATCTGGTCGTGTTCAACGTGCAGGTTCTGCGCGTCAAGCCCGCGGGGGCGGCCAAGGAAATCAACTGGCAGGATTTAATCGAAACGTTCGGCGCGGGGACGATTCGCGTTTCCGTCAACGGCGTTTTGGGGCGCGCGCTGGTGACGGGATATGAAATCAATTCCAAAAGCTTGAACCGTTTCTTGGCGGCGCGTTCTCAATACGCGCTGGTGTCCGAAGGGATGTTTATCGCCGCGGACAAATGGCGCGCCCGTTTCGATGTCGGACGGTGCGGCTACATGTCCATGCCCGAAGCGCAGCTGTCGCTGATGGCTCAAACCGAATTGTACGGCGAACGCAGAATGAAATCCGTGCTGACGCTGGATTCGATGCAGGGCGAAATCACGGCTTTCAAAACAAAAAGCACGCTGGGCGACAATATTGTGCTGATCGGCATTCCCGCTTCGTCTTTTGCCGATTCGCTCAAAGGATATGAAACCGTTATCGTGCTGACGCCGCACATTGTTCGGCTGGTCAAAGAACTTAACTGATAAGGAATGGACATTATGTCTGATCAAGATCACCAGTATCCGCATCCGCCGGTTCCGCCCGCTTACGGGCAGATGCCGCCTCAAGGGGCGATGCCGCGTCCCATGCCGATGAAAATGCCTGCGGGAATGAAAATGCCGCCGCGGCCGATGGGCTATCCCATGCCTGCGGGAATGAAAATGCCGCCGCGGCCGATGGGCTATCCCATGCCTCAGCCCGTTATGCCGTCGCCGGCGGCCGTTCAGCAGCCGGAACCGGAACCCCTGCCGCCGCAGGTCGAAGACGACGCGTCCGAACCGCAATCCGATGAAAACGGCATTATCGACGATTTGGATGAAGAGGTCACAATCGAACAGGATGCCGACGAGGAAGAGTTCATCAATCCGTACGGCAAAAACTTCGCTTCCGATTTGGGATTGCCGCCCGCGTTTGTCCGCACGCCGATGATGCTGTTCTTTTTCATGCTGTTTACGCTCATCGGAGCGGGATTGGGATTTTTCTACGGGACAATGGATTCGCGCGGCGCGGACGAATTGCCCGGAGTCGTAACCAATGCCGAAATTCCAAAAGGCCGCCCCCGCTGCGGCATTGCTCAAAAAGGGCAGGGATGCGTGTTTTATGTAATGAACGCTCAGCGCCGGGAACTGGAAGGGCGCGATTTCTTCGGCGTTGCGTCGGATATGCTGCAAATTCCGAAATTCCAAATCGAAACGGCGAATATCCGTTACGCAACGATGCGGATTCCCCCCGGATACATTGCTTTGCTGAATATCCCGCCGGTTCAGTAGCCGCCCTTTTTACAGCAAATATTTTTCGACAAAAAACGAATCAAAGGGTGTTTCGGATTCCGAATCGCCCTTTGTTTTTTAATAAATTAGCGGAATCTCGCCGTTTTTGACATCTTTTTGTTTTTTGTCAAAATTTTTGAAAAATTTTTCAAAAAGTGATTGCAAAAATCAAAAAAACAGGTGTAAGATGTTTTTAACAGATTTGGGAGGACCAAATCGCAAAGCTTAAAGGAGACGAGTCGATGTCATACGGTTGGAAAGATTATTGTGAAATTGCGGACGCTTTGAACGAAGCTTATCCCGACCAGTCGCTGACCAATATGAAACACGAAGAATTGATTCGTCTGGTCAAGTCTTTGCCCGATTTCCAGGACGATTCCGAACCCAGCGAACTGATGCTGGACGCTATTTGGAACCGTTGGGTTTATGTCGGTTATCCCGAAGAATAAGAATTTTTGATATAGAAAGGTGCTGCTATGGCTGAAAAAAGAACAGAGTTCGAATCCCTTGGCGGGAACAACTTGGACGGCATCGGCGGAAATGCGAAAAAAATCACATACACTGCCGAAGACGGAACCAAGAAATCCATTCAGATCGACTGCGGGATGAAGTTTTCCGACAAAGCCTTGACGGGCGTCGACAACTACATTGCCCCGCTGGAATGTGACGACTTGCTGCTGACCCATGCGCACGCCGATCATATCGCAGGGATTATCCACCACATTCAGATGAATCCGGAACGCCCGCTGAACATCTATGCCGACAAGTTCACGCATCAGTTCATGCTGGCCGAAATGACCAAACAGGGCTTGCCCATCGACAACATGCCGAAATTCCACGATGTCGAAGACGGCAAAAAATTCAAAGTCAACGGCTTTGAAGTCGAACCCGTTCCCGTGACCCACTCGGCGCCCGGCGCGGTGGCGTTCGTTGTCGAATCCCCCGACGGCACCCGCATGATGGATTTGGGCGATTTCAAAACAACCAAGGCCGAATTGGGCAAAGGTTGGGACGACAAGCGCATCGGCGAAGTCTTTGCCAAAGGCGTTGACGTTTGCTTCTGCGACTCCACGTCCACAACGTCCAAGGAAGTTACCCCGTCCTATGACATGGTGACCAAAGGCTTTAAAAAGATTTTGCGTGAAAATCCGAATGCTCAGATGATGGTCGGCACGATTGCCCGTTCCGCCCAGCAGATGATGGCCGACGTTATCGCGGTCGCCGAATACGCCAAAGAAACGGGTACGAAACCCCGCACCTTCATTCTGGACGGCGCGTCTTTGGTTCAGGTCAACGAATGTCTGAACAAAGCGGGCATCGGCATGACCCACGCCTGCCAGCAGCGCACGGGTGTCCGCGTCAATATTATCGACGCCAAAGATCCCGCCGCCCGCGCCATTCCGCCCAGCGAACGCATCTATATGGTGACTGGCACGCAGGGTGAAGAAATGGCGTCCATGGCGCGCGTTTCCCGCGGCGAAAACAGAAACATTCATCCTGCCCGCGGCGTTCCCAATCTGTGCGTCAACCAGCAGGCTGTCATTCCGTCGGGCGACAACCAGGCCGTTGTTGACCAGATGATGACCGCTTTGGAAGCGCAGGGATGGAAAACGATGATTCCGCAGCGCGGCGCTCCGTTCGTCGAAGGCGAAACCTACTACGTTTCCGGCCACGGCCGCGCAGGCGATATGGAAAAGGTTGCCGATTTGGCCGCCGCCAACCAGCCCGCAGATCGCAAGACGACGTTCATCGGCATTCACGGCGACGAAAAACAGACCACCGCTACCGAAGAAATCTTTAAAGGCAAAGGTCAGAAAGTCGACCACATCACGAACGCGCAGAAAATCGTCGTGTCCAAGGGTAAAGTCGAAGTTTCCCCGACCATCGGCAAAGCCAGCCGTATCGCGGTCATTGATCAGAACGATGACTTTATGAACCCCGATTTCCGTTATATCAAACAGGCGTTCAACCCCGTTGCCAAAAAATGGGAAGACGTCAAGGAAATCGAATACAAGAAGATTTTGCTGTCCAAAACCGAACGCAAAAATATGAACAAAGGTAAAGGCGGCAAGGGCGGTAAAAAAGGCGGAAGACGTCATAACATCGCTATTATGGCGAAAATGGACCGCACCCGCTAATCCGTGTGAAAGAATGAAAAGAGCGCTTTTTATAAAGCGCTCTTTTTTTGTATTTAGAAAACCCCGCGCTAGGCGCGGGGTTCAAAAAAGCTTACA
>ERZ808240.33-NODE-33-length-174349-cov-42.833167_pt1 | contig 174349 bp, 148 predicted proteins | sample MGYA00521084_ERZ808240 | MGnify/ENA primary metagenome ERZ808240 (study PRJEB31516, sample SAMN03275571) | gut metagenome | biome: mammalia-associated habitat; material: feces | host: Papio cynocephalus | place: Kenya | collected 2012-08-06 ...
TAATGGAGCCACACTGTTTTGGCAATGTCGCAAACAAACGAAACGGCAACAATAAATAAAACAAGGATGTTATAAAAATGGGGGGGCATTCCGAACTGGCGGCCCGCAGGGTTTTCAGAATCTACATCTTGGGTAGTTGTCGTTAAGGGCCAGCACCAACAACCGACAACACAATCGGTAGATCCTGAACTAAATTCAGGATGACCTCTTTTTTAATAAAGTCGTCATCCCCGAGGAATTTAGTCGGGGATCTGTCGTTTTGGAAGAGAACAAGCACGGCAAAAACAGATTCCCGACTACAACACTCGGGAATGACAACAACTAACGACAGATCCCGTATAAAAACACTACGGGATGACGGAAACAACAATACAAAAGACAAAAAGCCCAGCACCCTACGGGCCGCCAAGCACTCGGCAACAACAAGCCCCCTTTATAAACAACTGGGCCCCGGCTAAAAATAAACCGGGACCCGAATATAACCAACTAAAAATTGCTTTACAGAATAATCAGCCGCACCGCCATTACAATTAACACAATCCCGGCGGCCAGTTCCACTTTTTTGCTGGCAATCGTTTTAGAGGACTGATTGCCCAAGTGAAAACCGATCAGCGTCATTAAGAACGTAAGTACAAACAAGATAAGCACTTGCGGAAAGAACGCCTTTTCCATCGTTTCCACGGCATAACCCACCAAAAAGGAATTGAGCGCCAGCACAGTGGAAACCTTCATCATTTTGCGGTTATCGTCCGCATCCAAGTTGCTGAAACTGGGCGATTTTTCAATGGATTCCAACATAAACTTAATGCCCAGCAGGAGCACAAAGGCAAACGCCACCCAATTATGCGCAAAATATGCCCACTTATGAAAGAAAATGGCGCTTATCCCATACCCCAACGCAAAAAACAGCGCGTTAAAGCACGAAAAGAACAACGTCATTTTAATAGAAAACACGCTCTTTTTGTCGGGCGACATCTTCATAGCGGACATATTGGCAGACACCATATTATCCACACAAATACACAAAAAAATGATACTCACGGCAATTATGCCCATAGGGAACCTCCCGGTTGAGATACCAGCATTTTACCAAATGCCCAGCCCTTCTAGCAATAATTTAAGGCCAATTAAAATAAGCGCCAGCCCGCCCAAGGCCTCCATTACCTTGCCAAACTTGCGCCCTAAAAATGCTCCCAAATAGAACCCCACCCAACTGGTAACAAACACGCACGCGGTCAGCGTAAGCACCGTTACCCAAAAGGGAGCCTCGGTAAACGCAAGCCCAATACCCACCAAAAGGGCATCCAAACTCGTCGCCACCGAAAGCGCAAGCAAGGTTTTAAAGGAGTGCAATACACATACGTCCTCTTCGTCCTGCGGGTTGCGCGCTTCCTTCACCATACGCGCACCGATAAAGGCCAAAATCGCAAAGGCAATCCAATGGTCCACCGCGCCGATATAACGCCCTACTCCGGCGCCGCCCAGCCAGCCCACAGAAAACATAATAAAATGCGCTACTGCAAATAAGGCGCTCACTTTACCTATATAAGTCAGGGGAATTTTGTTTTGGTGGGAACAGCCGGAAGCAATGGTAACGGCCAGGTTATCCATAGATAACCCCAAAGCAACTAATAAAGCGGATAGAATATTCATATAAATTATGATAACATTTTTTATATATTCCCCGTTTTAGGGAGCATTATGCAATCGCTTAAAGAGTTATACAAAATTGGTATGGGGCCTTCCAGCAGCCATACGATGGGCCCGCGCAAAGCGGCCGACGCGTTCAACCGCGCTTACCCGTCCGCCGAGTCCTTCCGGGCGGTACTTTACGGTTCCTTGGCCGCCACCGGCAAGGGGCACTTGACCGATTTCGCTATTAAAGAAGCCTTTTATCCCAAGCCCGTTACTATTGAGTGGAAGTACAACACCTTTTTGCCCAAACACCCCAACGCAATGCGCTTTGAAGCCCTGGATAAAGCCGGGCACATAATGGGCGCACAAGTGGCGTACAGCATTGGCGGGGGCGACATCCGCACCGACGAAAACTTCGGGCAGGAAATCAACAATATTTACCCCCATAAATCAATGGCGGAAATTTTGCAGTACACTTCGGACAAGCGTATGCTGCTATGGGAATATGTGGAAGAATTTGAAGGCGCTGACATTTGGCAATATTTAGGCACCATTTGGAAGACAATGCAAACCACAATGAACCGCGGCTTGGAAAAGCGCGGCGTATTGCCCGGCTCTTTAAATTTGGAGCGCAAGGCGCGCCGCTACCTTTACAAGGCGGAAAATTCTCCCCAATACCTGCGCCGTATGAATAACCTGTTTTCTTATGCATTGGCGTGCTCGGAAGAGAACGCCGCCGGCGGTGTGGTAGTTACCGCGCCCACTTGCGGCTCCTGCGGGGTCGTGCCTGCGGTGTGCCGCTTAATCCAAGAAATTTGCGAATTTGAAGACACCACCATTTTGCACGCCTTGGCAACGGCCAGTTTGTTTGGCAATATGGCCAAGGCCAATGCCTCTATTTCCGGCGCCGAAGTCGGCTGTCAGGGCGAGGTCGGCGTGGCGTGCGCAATGGCGGCCGCGGCCACCTGCCAATTAGAGGGGGGCGACAACCGCCGTATTGCTTATGCGGCCGAAATGGGGCTTGAACACCACTTGGGACTGACGTGCGACCCGGTGGACGGGTTAGTGCAAATTCCTTGCATAGAGCGCAACGCGCTGGCCGCTTCCCGCGCGTTAGACTGCGCTACCTATGCCTTAATGTCCGACGGGGACAACCGCGTTTCCTACGACGACGTTTTAGCCACTATGATGCAAACGGGCCTGGATATGAACAAGGACTACCGCGAAACCGCACGCGGGGGCTTGGCCCGTTTCTTTAAAGAAAAAGTATTGCGGCTTAAAAAAGGGGGTAACAAATGAACGTAATGGAAGGTATTTTAAAGCGGCGCAGTATCCGCCGCTTCACGGATAAACCGATTGAAAAGGGCGACATTACCGCGCTCTTGCGCGCGGCGATGATGGCGCCTACGGCGCGCAACTGCCAAGAGTGGGAGTTTATCGTCGTGCAAGACAAAAACACCTTGCACAAAATTACCACGGTTCACCCGTACGCACAAATGTTAAAAGAAGCCGCCTGCGCCATTTTGGTATGCGGCAATACTCACAAAGAACACGCGCCGGGCTACTGGATTGCCGACTGTGGCGCGGCCACGCAAAATATTTTACTGGCCGCCACCGAACTGGGCTTGGGAAGCGTATGGCTGGGCGTTTATCCCAACGAGGACCGTATGAACGCATTAGCCAAAATGTTCGGCTTGCCGGAGTATGTAAAACCGCTTAATGTGATTGCGCTTGGGTATCCAAACGAACAAAAGCCGGATATTGACCGCTTTGACCCGGACAAAATCCACCTTGAAAAATGGTAAAGTAAAAGAGCCGCCTGCCTGCGGCTCTTTTTTGCATATAGGAGGCTGAAATGAGTGATTCGCTTTCTTTTAAAAAAATTTCCGCTATTATTTTGCTTTGTACCGCGGTGTTATCCACAGGTATTTTTTTGTATGTAAACCAAATTGAACGCACCTTGGAGCGCAACCGCACGATGTACTTGGAGGAAGTCGCCCGCCAAACCACCAGCGAGGTGGAAATGCAAGTCTTTAACGATTTGGCTCTGCTGCGCTCTATCGCCACCGCAATAGAGTCTCTATCCAAGCCAACCGCCAGCCACATTGACCGCCTGATGAAAAACGAGTCCGCCGTCAATAATTTTAAACGTATGGGTTTTGTCCGCCCGGACGGTATGGCAATGTTAAGCGATGATTTGCTATTGGACCTATCCAAGGAGGAACACATTAAAAAGGCCCTCGCGGGAGAGGCCAATGTCTCCGAACGCATTACGGATGCGGCAGACGGAAAAGATATTTTGGTGGAAGCAGTCCCCGCCCGAAAGAACGGGAAAATTATCGGCGTTTTGTTTGCCACGCGCTCGGTGGAGGAGTTTGCAAAAGAATTAGATACGCAAAGTTTCCGCGGGGAGGGTTACTCGGCTATCGTCCGCGCCAATGGGGACAGCGTGGCCCGCGCCCTGCACAAAAACGCTATCAGCCAAGTAGAAAATATTTTTAATCTGCCCGATGACCCGCAAGGTCAACTGACGCGCTCGCTTAAAGAGCCGATGCAAAACCGCCAAAGCGGCACCGTAAAATACACCTCTGCCGAAAAAGGCGAACTGCACATTAGTTACCAACCTTTAAACATTAATGACTGGTACCTGCTGTCCGTCGTACCCACCGTACAAATGACGCGCCAAATCAATGCGCTTGTGTGGCGGCTTTTGGGCCTGTGTTTGGCCGTGGTGGCCGCGGGTCTCTGCGCGTGGGGATACATTTACATCCAACAAAAAAAGTCTCGGGAAAAACTATTCACTACCGCCTTTATAGACCCCATTACACAGCACAAAAACTTGGCCGCTATCCGCCCGGAAATGGAACAAATCTTCCGCACGCATACGAACCAATCCTATGCTATTGTGGCAATGGACGTGGGCAAGTTCCAATCGTTTAACGAACGCTACGGCTTTAAAACGGGTGATACACTCTTGAAGCATTTATCCCGTGTGATACAAGAGGGCTTAAAGCAAGACGAACTGTTCACCCGTATTTATGCGGACCGCTTTGCAATGCTTTTGAAATACTCCTCCGAGGGAGAACTGAAAAACCGCTTGGAACTGCTGGCCGAGCAGATTTCCAACTTTCAAACGGAGGACAAAAAGACCTTTGCCCTAATGCTGGCTTTCGGCGTGTATCCTATTGAAGACCGCAGCGAATCCGCCCAAGAGATGTACAACCGCGCGTGCGTGGCCAAGAAGCGCGTAAAGGGCCGCTACGACGAGATTGTGGCTTTTTATCAAAAGAGGTGGCACCAAGAATTAACCGAAGAGGCGTTGATTGAAAGCCGTATGCGCCAAGGCATTGAAAAGAAGGAATTCCGTTTTTTTGTGGAGCCTATCCGCTCTTTGAAGGACGACTCTCTTTTTGCGGCCGAAGCGGTGGCGGATTGGCCCGTACCCGAGCGCCAAGACCCGCTGGAACAGACGGTTTTCCGCCCGGTATTTGAAAGAAACGGGTTTATTTACCAATACGGGCGCTATCTGCTGGATGCCGCCTTGGAAACGCTTTCTACTTGGAAAGCCCAAGGCAAAAAGTTAATCCCTCTGGTAGTGAAAATTGCTGACGAACACCTGACCGCGCCGGGCTTTGCGGAGCGTTTGGCCGCCAAAGCCAAGGAAATGGATGTAGAACCCAAATGGCTGTATTTGGAACTTACGGAAACCAAGCGGCACATTTTAAATGCACGCTTAAAAGCCGCTGGGGAAGAACTAAAACAACAGGGATTTAATCTTACCGTGCGCTATACGGGGCTGGTGTCGCCCGCCTTTAAAGAAATGCCGATAGACGGCGTGAAAATCGGGCGACAAATGTGGACCAAGTCCCCCGACCGCAAAAGCAATATGCTGGCGCAATCCTTGGGACAAGTCTGCCAAGAATTAGGCATTTTTCTGGCAGCAGACGATGTGGCGAGCCAAGCGGACGCAGACCGCATTAAAGCGTTGGGCTTTTCGTACGCGCAAGGGCCATTTGTGGGGCCTAAGGTGAAACCCGGGGAACTGCTGTAAACGGCGAGCACATAGGGATGGCACGGCTTTGTAGCGTGGAATTAGGTTATTTTCCCCCCGCTAAAAGGCCGGGCCCCAATAATGCACAACAGAATAATTTTGGCACACGCGCCGGAAAATTGGTATAATATAGTACCGATTTATGGTGGATGTAGCTCAGCTGGTTAGAGCGCCGGTCTGTGGAACCGGAGGTCGCGGGTTCAAATCTCGTCATCCACCCCAATAATTTTTGCTACAACTTTTGGACGAATAAATATTCATTTTATCGTCGGAAAGATTTAAACAGCCTTGGTTTAGCCGGGCTGTTTTTTGTTTCCAGTTTTTTGCATTTTCACTTTTTTCTTGAAAAGCTTTCGCTTCATAAATTGCCTTAAATGGTTCTTTATATTCAACTACCACCTGGTTATCTGTTGTTAAAACATATTTTTTTCCAACGGCTCTCAGTAAATCCGCTTTCCCGTAATTATCCGCCTCTTGGTAGCACTTTTCTAGGTTTGAAAGAATTTCTAGCCCTTGTATAGCCCGCGCCGCGCCATCTGCACTACCTTGGCAAGTATTTAATTTCGCCTCTATATTGTTCTTTTTATCCATTAATTCATTATTTTGGGTTTGAAAAATCTCATCGGAAATTTTCCCGTCTAACCGCATATCCAACAAGGTACCCATCCTGGAGTTTACCTTAGATAGTTCCTGCTCTAAAAGTATTTTTGTATTACTACTAATTCTATTGGCTTTTTGTCCTTTTTTCTTTAATCCTTTTATTAGCACTTGTATTACATCTTTGGGAAGTTCAATATCTTTAATTACATTAGACAATTTTTGTGCTAACTCAGGTTCTTTCAAGTACCCACTCTTTTTATGCTCCTTATTATAATGAGCGCATCTGTAATATAAGTATTTATGCTTGGCTGCAGCCCCTAAAATACTATGCCCACAATGTTCACATTCTATTAAGCGATTGAATGCGTAACTATGCTTGGTATCAAAACGATGGGCTTTGGCCAATAGGGCTTCCTGCACTTTATCCCATAAGGTTTTATTTATTAAAGGAGGATATTTACCCTGATAGAGTTTTCCTCCCCATTGAAAAACACCATAGTAAAAAGAATTATGCAAAATTATTGATAAACTTGTTATAGGGACCTTATTCTTTTTAGCCTTACTTCTTAATCCCTTATCATAAAATATTTTCATTAACTCTTCCAAAGAATATTTACCTGTAGAAGCCACCTCAAACAATTCCTTTATCAGTGGTCCCATTATGGGGTCAATTTCTATAATAGCCTCTTTGTTACTATCTAATGTATTTCGATATCCGAGAGGAGCATTAGATGGATATAACCCCTGTTCTGCCTTTTCTGTCATACCCATTCTAGTTTTGTAGGCAATATCATTGGAAAGTTTCTTAGAGGCAGCTACCTCAACATCCATCATAAACTCCTTGGTGGAGTCTAAGTTCTCGGAGTTTAACATTTGATTGCTACGTGAGAAATGGACTGTTTTATGCTGTTCTTTAATCAGCCGAATAATACGGATTTTATCATTATCATTACGCGTCATCCTATCTACAACATCAAAAATAATATGCTGTACGCTTTCATTTCTTTTTAGATAGTCCAACATTTCCGTAAAATTTTTGCGTTCTTTCTTTCCCCAAGCGGATTCCTGTACTTTCCACACCTTTACTACTTTTAGGCAATGTTTTTGGGCGTATTCTAATGCTAATTTTTCCTGTGCATCTAAGGAATATCCGTCTTCTTGCTTAGCGCTAGATACACGCAAATACATAACCGCCAAGCCTGGTTTTTCCATATTATTGCTCATTAGATGTGTTCCCCTTCCTTAAAAGTTGTCCAATTTGATAAATTTGCATTTTTTGTGGTTTAGCGTGTCCATTTAACCAACGGTTTACTGATACAAAAGAAACTCCTAGCAATTTTGCTAATTTTTCTTGTGAGATTCTGTTTTTTAACCTATATTCTTCCAATTCTTTTATTAAATCATCCATAAACTTTATAATCCTTTATATTTCTATAATATCATAATTCTACTTAAAAGCAAATCTAGTCTTGAGACACTTTTCTCAACGAACGCACCAAGACCTCTAAATTCAATAATTCTGCAACAAATTCTTCCACCTCTGCCAAGGTAAGAGAACCCCCAAGGTATCTTTCTAATATGGGTCTGCTTTCTTCTAAATACTCTTTATCAAAAATCTCTAATGTTTCTCCTAAATTGTTCATTATCTTGTCTCCTACTCCAACATCGCAACATTCTGTATTGGAGAAAATGTAACTAGATTTTGGGTTATATTTTCTAAAAAGGGATTAGATGGAATATCAGAAACTTCTTTCCATTTTTCTTGTTTGTTTTTTACAGTAGTATATTGCGAATATTGTGCTTTCTGTCCGCCTACACGCGTTTCAATCGGAATACATATATCTTTTGTTTCTGTAGCCCCCAAAATGGATTCACAATAATTTATTCCTACTGCTTGAAAAATATCCTTTAATGGAAGATCGCGCGCTCTTGCTTCTATAATCTGTTTTTTTAATATATCCTTATCTGAAATCTCTTGAGGAATAGTCTTTTTAATATCTTCCCAGTAAGAAATCAAAACCTTTTGTGCCAAAGTAGAGTTCCACACATCCTGTAAAGTTAAATTTCCTTTTTTATTCAATAATTTGCCTAAATTTTGGCTTACAGCTTTGGCAGAATAAAAGGTAATTTCATAACGGATAATGTTTTTCCCTTCATCTTGCATTTTTTTATAGAGTGCTTTATTGTAGGAATTAAAATGTTTTTTGCTGACTAGTTCTTTGGTCGTTTTATCATAAAAGGCAACATCGCGTCCTTTGTTTTTAAAGCCAATTTTATACCCCGAGCTGCCACTTTCGCTATAAATTTGTATCTTTTTTGTATTTTGTCCCTTGGCAAGCCCATTAGATATAAGAGATAAACAGGTTTGTATCTCGCCCTCTCTTATGATATTTTTACCATACTCCAAATACCAAATTGTAGCCGTTCTAATAACTTCTTCAGAAACTTCCAAATCTCTTAATCTAAAAGCATCTTGAATAGCTTTTATCAAGAGCGGCAAGTCATCATTGCAGGCTTCCTCTAAGTTGTTTTGGAATAAACATCTAGGAACATTTACATCAAACACAAATTGCCCTTTATTATGATGGAAATATACAACAGGTTTACTTTTCGGATTTTCTGGTTTATCCACATAACAGCTCTTTATTGCACCTTCTTTCAATTCTTTTACTTCTTCAATATCAATACCGCCTTTTACTCTATCAATCATATGATTTAATCTCCTTTCTAACATTCCATAGATTACTCTAGGAGATAGGGCTTTTATACCCTGTCATATAATATATAAGTGTAAACTATTGTATAGTTTTAGCTAGTAATCCAGATGAGAGGGGTTGGGACCAAGCGGTTAAAATGCTTAGGATTTCATAATTATATACAGTGTGTTCTTTATAGTATAGGATTTAAAATATTAAACATCTTGGGCCAAAGGACCTATATATAAATAGGCCTTTTGAAAAAATAGCATTGCACTATCAAATATGGTATTATAAAGATAAATTCTAATAGGAGTTTTGCAGTACAGCCACAGAAAGTGGTTAGCTTACAATTTATTCTGTTTTGGGAATCCTATTGAAGAATAGGAAGTCGTTTAATAACGTGCTAATCCCGTCCCAAAACAGCTGGTTTAGGCAGAAGATAGAGGGAAGTCATGAGCCCTTTGTCTTCTGCCGAATGTTCCGCATATAAAATTATGCGGAACTACGGCTGTTTAATGACTGGGACTGGGATTAGCCTCGGAATTATTCAGCCGTTTTTGTTTCCTTCCATTTCATTTCTTCCTTAGTGAATATATTTCAATAGGTTCCATCGTTTTCATACGCTACAGCACGGCGTGTGAACGGGAAAGGGACTTATGAATACCTCCGCCAAGAGTTCCACAAGTCCTTTTCCCACGATTTTAAGGGAAAGGGATTTTTTATGGAAAAAAATAACACCTCGCAACCACTTATTAGCATACTGGTTCCCGTGTATAATGCGGGTAAATATCTGCCCAAAACCTTAGTTTCTATAAAAAATCAGACATATCCTAATTTAGAAATCATTTGTATAGATGATGGGTCAAACGACAACAGTTTGACTATTTTGCAAGACTTTTCGCGACAGGATTCTCGCTTTAAAATAATTTCTAGGGCCAATAAAGGCGTTGCTTATACCCGCAACCAATTATTACAAGAAGCAAAAGGTGCGTATATTGCCTTTGTAGATAGTGATGATACCATTGAACCTAACTATATAGAGTATTTGCTTAACTGTGCCTTAAATAAGCAGGCGGATGTGGTGCGGTGCCTATGGAAAGAAAAAAAACTGGGAATGATACAAAATCCAGGATGTTCCTCAAAACGGAATTTGCCCATAGAAAAGGATTTAAAGAAACGTATTTTTGCCGGATATTATGATTCTATTGTGTGGGGAAAACTGATAAAAAGAAGTCTGATCGTTCATAATAATATGCATTTTTGTGAAGATGGAGTATGCGAAGACCTCTCATTTATCATATTACTTTTCATTTTTGCTAATAAAATTGTTTCTGTTCCAGATAAATTATATATTTATTGCCGGGATAATCCTTCAGCTATTACGGCACCTATCAATAGGGATAAAGTCTTATGGGGTCGCCTTTTAAATTTATTCTATGTGTGCCACATATTAAGACAAACTGGTAAGTGTTCATCACAAGTTTGTAGTTTATTATGCCATTTACTTATATGGCATATGGCTTCTCTGCGTAAAATTTCTTTTTCTAATAAAATTAAAAACGAAATTATATGGCAACAATCTTTGAAAGAATTAGAGAGTTTGCAATCTTTGATTAGGGGGCCTAAAAAAGTCCTATACCAAAATTTTATTTTTGTGGCAAAACGCCTGAAAGGACATACCAGATATATTTGGTGTAAAATTTTCCGAATGTTATGAACCTAAATACTTACGATGTTATTTATTCATTGGGTAATAACTGTGCTACTGCTGAATATTTGCGCAAATATAATTTGCGTAAATATGCGGGGCCTTTTGATTGGATCACTTCCCCCTTAAAAGGGGCGCCTTTTGTATGTATATTAGATCATTTTGCGGATTTTCTGAATTTTACATTTTTGCAAATAAATCCTGTTTCAAACCATAAAGCCTCTAATTTGGTTTGTCAACATAAACAAACAGGGTATTTATTTTTTCACGATTTTTTTGTCAATCAACCTCTTATGAGCCAAATTCAACCCGTATTGGATAAGTATCAAAGAAGGGTTAGCCGTTTTGAAAATGATTTAAAGAGTAATAAAAACATCCTTTTAGTATGGTATGGAGAAACAGGACAAACGCTATCCCAAACGGATATTCTCTTTTTTACTAGAAAAATTAAAAAATTATATAGACAAAATTTAAAATTTCTATTTATTGAATATAACGGTGACGACGAAGGGAGTGTATGCTTAGAACCAGAAAAAGGGGTTAAACTGTATCAACTACCTAAACAAAAACTTGTATATCGAAAAGAAGGCTTCCTGTTATGGGACGAGAATACTATAGGGCCTTTATTTTCCACATTGTCTTTAAATCGTTCTTTTTTACAAACTATAAGACAAAAGTTTAAAATTTTTGTTCTTAGATTGTGTTCAATTTTTATTATTAACAAAATCAAAAGGCATATATTTATTGAGAATTTTGTAAAAAATAACAAAAACTGATATTCCCATTATTGTGCCAGTTTATTATATAAGAAACATTTAGAAAAGTCTTGCAGACAAATTTCCTGAAATAGGAGTTTATAATATGCTTAATTCTAAAAATTTAGTAGTAGGGGCCGGGATTACGGGATGCACTATTGCCCGCCAGTTGGCAGAGTTAGGTGAAAAGGTATTGGTGATAGATAAGCGTGCACATATTGCTGGAAATACTTATGACTATCGTGATAAACATGGAATTATGATTCATAAATACGGTTCGCATATTTTCCACACCAACCTGCCCGAAGTGTGGAATTTTCTATCCCGTTTTACTTCCTTTAACACGTATATGCACAAAGTGCTGGCCGTAATAGATGGAATTCCCGCCAATATCCCTTTTAGTTTACGGACACTTTATCAGGTATTTCCTTCCTCTTTAGCCATGCGGTTAGAGGAAAAATTATGTAAAAATTTTTCATACAATACAAAAATTCCGATACTGGAATTTCAAAAACAGGACGATGCTGACTTAAAATTTTTGGCGCAATATATCTATGAAAAAGTGTTTTTGCATTACACCGCCAAACAATGGGGAACTACTCCCGATATGGTGGACGGCACTGTTACCGCCCGAGTACCCGTATATATCGGTTGGGACGAGCGCTACTTTCAGGACGTTTATCAAGGAATCCCCTTGTATGGATATACCGAAATGGCACGCAAAATGCTGGCCCACCCGAATATAGAAGTTCACTTAAATACCCAATATACGGACATAAAAGGAACTTTTAAGAGGACATTTTACACAGGGGCGATTGATGAGTTTTTCCAATACAAGTGGGGCGAACTGCCATACCGCAGCGTCTCTTTTAAGATGGAAGAACATAACCGCCCTTATTATCAGCAGAACGCTGTGGTCAATTATCCCTGCAATTACGATTTTACACGCATCCATGAATACAAGTATTACTTGCAGGATTCCTCGCCTACAACCGTTATTGCCAAAGAATACTCAACGGCTTTTTGTCTCGGGAAAAATGAACGGTATTATCCGGTTCCGGCCGCGGCAAATGAAGAACTATATCAAAAATACTTACAAGAAGCGGCCCGTTTGCCGCATATCTATTTTGTTGGCCGTTTAGGCGAATATAAATATTACGACATGGATAAAGCTGTTGCCCGGGCTTTATCTGTTATAAAAAGCATATTTGGAGAATAATGTATGACAGTTATCCCCGATATATCCATTTTAGTTCCCTGTTATAATGTGGAAACGTATTTACCCCAATGTTTGGATAGTTTAATAAAACAAACGTTGAAAAATATTGAAATTATTGCTATTAACGACGGTTCCACTGATAAAACGCTATCTATTCTGCGAGAATACGCTGCTAAAGATTCCCGCATTGTTATTATAGACAAACCCAATGAAGGATATGGAAAATCTATGAATAGAGGGCTGAAAAAGGCCCGTGGAAAATATATTGGCATTGTAGAAAGCGACGACTGGGCAGATGTGAATATGTTTGGCGAAATGTTCCGTTTGGCGACAACAAACCGGGTACAGGTGGTTAAATCCGCTTTTTATAATTATTCCGTTAGAATGGGAAATAAAAAACAAGACTTTTTAGCTGATTCCGAACTTAACCGGGTTCTTAATCCAAAAGAAAATTCCGCCATCTTTTACTACCAACCCTGTATTTGGTCAGCGATTTATGAACGTGCATTTTTGGAAAAGTATCAAATTGATTTTTTGGAATCTCCCGGGGCCTCTTATCAGGACATCGGGTTTAATTTTAAAGTGTGGGTTCAGGCCGAACGGGTATGGTTTACATCAAAGGCTTTTTTACATTACCGTAATGACAATGCGAGTTCTTCCATACATTCCCAAGGAAAAGTATTTTGCGTGCGTGACGAATGGGTGAATATAGAACAGTATCTGAAAAAATACCCCCATTTGGAACAATCCAGTCGCTGCCTGCGAACTTACGTTAAATTGGGTAACTACTTTTGGAATTTAAAACGTTTGGAAGGGGAAAATCGAAGTGCTTTTCATAAATACTTTATCGAGGCATACGGGCAAATATTAGTGGATGATGGAATAAAGTGGCGGCATTGCTTTACCTCCCAGACTCGGCTAAAGATGCTAAAACAATTATTTCCCTATTCTTTAAAGTGGCGGAGCCTTTATTGGTTGCAGAAACTATCCCGTCCCCTGTTAGTGGACAAAATAAAGCGGGGGAAGAAAACATGGTATTTCTTTTTCGGGCTAATACCTATAAAAACAGTTTGCGCTAAATTTCCGGGTTTTTGTAAGGAGAATCAATAATGCGTCCGGCTCTCAGTGTAATCATCCCAGTATACAATGTAGCGCCGTATCTATCCCGCTGCTTGGAAAGTTTAATTAATCAAACACTTAAAAATATTGAAATTATTGCTGTAAATGACGGGAGCGAAGACGAGTGTTTGAATATCCTGCTAAAGTATCAAAAACAAGATCCCCGCATACGGGTTGTTACTCAAAAGAGGGCAGGGCCTTCTGCCGCTAAAAATACTGGGTTGCGTATTGCATGTTCGGCGTTGGTTGCTTTTTGCGATGGGGATGATTGGCTGGCCCCAACCGCTTATGAGAAAGCTGTGGAGCAGATGACCGAGAAAGTGGATTTGGTCAATTTCGGCATTTCAGTAGTGGGGCTAGATGGCAAACAATGTAACGAACGCTATTATGACATAAAATATAAGGGAAAAGTCGTTCCATTGGAAGAAGTTTTGCTAAATATGGATAAGTCTCCTTGCAATAAGATTTTCCGTAAATACTTGTTGGATAAATATCATATTTCTTTTCCAATTGACTTACATTTTGAAGACGCCTATTTTTGCAGCATTTATGGATTATTCTGTAGATCCATTTTTTTCCTACCGGAGAGACTTTATTATTATCGCAGGAGGCCTAATTCTACTATGGATCGGGTTTTTAACCGTACTCCAGGTTTGGCGATTGAACACTTGGAAATTGCTATCTGCATTTACCAATACCTTGCAGAAAATGGTTTGTTTCTACGGTACAAACATTATTTCGGCAAATTATTTTTCTCATTTTTTGATTTTGCTTTAAGATATGAATCCATTTTAGAAGAACAAGTACGTATATACGCACTAGCCCGCGCTTTTTTGGATAAAGAGAAAATTCAGTTTGTGGAATTTCCTTATTTGCGCCATGCTCAAGAATTGTTAAATAGAAGAGCTTGGAATAGAAAAATAAAAAAATATGGCGGACTAGTGAGAATTACAGAAACCCCGGGGGAGTATTGCCTGCGCTTTTTAGGAATTCCGTTGAGAAGAAAAAGATTTTATGACGCCTCTTTTCCTCGGGTTTCTGTCATTATGCCGGCTTACAATGTGGGAAAATATATTAAAGAAGCCATTGACTCTGTATTGGCACAAACTTACGTTAATTTTGAATTTATTATTATTAACGACGGAAGTACAGACAATACAGCCGAGGTCATTCAAAGTTATCATGATGACCGAATTGTGTTTATTAACAATAAAACAAACTGTGGGTTGGTATCTTGTCTGAATTACGGCTTGGATATTGCGCGCGGAGCATACGTTGCTCGCATGGACGCGGATGATATTTCACTTCCAGAGAGACTTTCTCTTCAAGTACAATTTATGGATCGTCATTCACGGGTTGGAGTGCTTGGTTCTTGGTTTTTTATTTTTGGGGATATCTGCCCGCGTGTTGAAAGGAAGCCGAAATATCCCGGATTAAAAGATATGTTGAAATGTTCCCCTGTGGGGCATCCCACCGCTATGTTCCGCAAATCTGTATTTGACAAATATCATTTGCGCTATAATCCTGATTATAAACATGCGGAGGACTATGAATTGTGGGTACGGGCCTGCCGAGTTACCAAAATAGCCAATATTCAACAAGTATTATTAAAATATCGCTGGCATGGGGAAAGTGTTTCCTGCAAACATGAACGGGAACAAGTACAAACTTCGCTGGTAATACAGCAAAAAATTAAAAAACTGTGTGGAGATGAAAAAGCCATATGCCGTTATAATCTGTACGATACGCAATTGTTATCCGTATTAAAATCTTTGGGACATTTTGCTTATATGCCCAACAGCGGAAATATGGGAGATATGCTGATTGCCAAAGCCTCCATGCAATGGTTTGACAAAAATAACCTCTCATGGGAACGCATGAACCTAGGAGATTCTCCGAAAAATTTTGTTTATGGCGGGGGTGGCGCCTGGCTACATACATGGATTAATTATATGCAACCCACTATGTCTATAATGCAACAAGCTAGGCGTATTGTCATTTTACCATCTTCTTTTGACAATGTGCCAGAACTAATATCCGTTTTGGATAAGCGGTTTATTGTCTTCTGCAGGGAAAAGAAGTCTTTTGATTACTTGATAAACAGTCATACGCAGGCGACCATCTTGCTAGATCATGATATGGCTTTGCGTCTGGACGCGGACAACGTTTGTAAAGAACCATCAAAATCAATAAAAAAATCCGTTCTAAAACTGAAAAAAAGGATTCGGCTTTTGCCGTTTAGTTGTAACCTTTTTAGGCAGGATTCCGAATCATTGGGATATTATTCGACTGATTTGGACTTATCCGATTCTTTGGGTTGGTTCAGCCAATATGAAACGAGAGAAAACATTGATTTTGTGGGAAGTGGCATGCTAGAAATGCTACGTCATTTTGATTGTGTTCATACGGATCGTTTACATATCGGTATTGCGGCAGCTCTTACGGGTGCGGATGTGTACTTGTATGATAATTCGTATGGAAAAATTAAAGGCGTATATGAACACTCTTTACATACACTAGCAAATGTAAAATTTCTTGATAAAAAGAGGGCATTATGATTCTTACTTATCACAATATTGGGGATGGAAACAATGAAACTTGGGTGAGTGTTTTTTCTTTCAAAAAACAAATGGAAGACATCAAAAACCGTTTTGAAGTTGTTGCATTGGACAACTATGACCCATATAATCCCAAACAGATTGTCCTGTCTTTTCACGATGGACGAAAAAATATATTCAATGCCTTGCCAATACTCAAAGAATTAAATTTTCCGTTCCATGTTTTTATAGTGGGAAATCTTATTGGGAAAAGTGAAGAATTTTTAGAGGAATCTGATTTTAAAATAATCGAGGAAAATGGTGGAATTTTAGGATGGCATACACATTCCCATTTGGATTTGACAACACTCCCTTTTTGGAAACTGAAATCCGAGATAAAGAATCCGTACGGATGGAAATATCTGGCTTATCCTTATTGGAAATATGATGACAGGGTAATTAAAATAGTCAAAAAGTTAGGCTATAAATTTGCACATAGCGGAAATGGTTTTGCGGACATACATGGCGGAAACTTAGAATTAGATTCTGTATTTATGAAGGAGTTTACTCCCGTAAAGTATATTAATGACAAAATCGTCAAATATATAGATATGGCTTTATTTTCTTTTCCGTGCAACATGAGATGCCGGTATTGTTACGTTGGGCAATACGCCAGCGAACAAGAAAGAGCTGCCATTATGCCGTCCAAATATACCCCAAAAGATTTGGAAAAAGCCTTAAATAAAAAAAGAATGGGGGGAACTTGTATTGTAACTTTTTCGGCGGCAGGCGAAACATTATTGCTTCCCCATACATTGGAATACTTAAAGGCGATACTTCGGGCTGGGCACTTCTTACATGTTTCCACCAATCTTACCATTACCAAACATATTGAGGACTTGTTGTCTCTGTCAGCGGAAATGCGTTCTAGGCTGTTTTTTAAAGCCAGCATACAATATTTGGAACTGAAACGTTTGAATTTACAAAAAGATTTTATACAAAATTGTCATAAAATTTGGAAAGCTGGAGCCACTTGTGCACTTGAAATTGTTCCAAATGATGATTTGATTCCCTATATTCCTGAAATCAAAAAATGGTGTTTGGAAAATTTCGGTGCTTTACCCCAATTATCTTTGCCTCGCAACGAAGCAATTCCTGGGGTTAAGCTCCTTTCTAAATTTTCTTTGCAGGAGTTCGCACGAAATTGGGAAGATTTTTATTCGGAAGAGTTTAGGTTCAAGGTGTCAATGTGGGAGAAACCCATAACTGATTTTTGCTATGCGGGAAAAGTGTCTTGTTTTGTAATTATAAATACGGGAGAAATGCTTACCTGCCCAAAAAGTATTGTAATAGGCAACTTTTTTGAAGGAGATTTATTGACAGAATCAGCCGTGGCAAAATGTCCACAAAAACACTGCTTCGTTTGTCATAATTGGCTTGGATTTGGATCCTGCCCCCCCCAGAATAACACCAATTATTTGTTACAGAGAGATCGTATTGGGTTTGGCGGAGTACATTGGGTGTCTGAAAGATGTCGCCACGCTTTTAGACAGAGAGTTTGTGAAAATAATAAGCTGTATTCCTTAGAAGAAGAAAAGAAGTTATACAAAAAAGCTTCTAAAAAACAAAAAAGAAAAAATGTTCTATTGTAAATGCGGGATTTTCGAAGAATTTTTTGAAAATTTTTGATTAAATGCCTAAGCAGAAATAAAATTAGGAGGAGGCTTAACTATGAAAGGGATTATTCTAGCAGGTGGGGCAGGCACGCGGTTATATCCGGCCTCTTTGCCCATTTCCAAGATTTTACTACCTATTTATGATAAACCCATGATTTATTACCCGCTTTCTACACTAATGATGGCGGGGATACGGGATATTTTGATTATTACCACTCCCGAAGATATAGAAAACTTTAAAAAGTTGCTAGGGGATGGTTCCCAATGGGGTATTTCGTTATCTTATGTGCCCCAGGTAGTAAAAAAGGGTATTGCCGATGCTTTTGTATTAGGGGAAGACTTTATCGGTGCGGATAGGGTGGCCCTTATTTTAGGGGATAATATCTTTTATGGGAACGGCTTTGAGCAGATTTTACAAAGTGCTAAGCAAAATACTGCGGGGGCCACGGTATTTGCCTATGAAGTAAGAGACCCGGAGCGTTTCGGTGTGGTATCTTTTGATAAAGCCGGAAATGCTGTATCTTTGGAAGAAAAACCTCAACATCCCAAAAGCAATTTTGCGGTTACTGGGCTATATTTTTACGATAATAAGGTTGTTTCTTATGCGAAGAATTTAAAACCGTCAGCCCGTGGTGAACTGGAAATTACAGACCTAAACAAAGTATATTTAGCCCATAATGCCTTGCACGTAGCGCGTTTAGAGCGTGGATTTGCGTGGCTTGATACGGGGACGCACGAAAGTGTCTTACAAGCGGCGAATTTTGTGCATAGTATGCAGTTAAACCAAGGGATAGAGATTGCGTGTTTGGAAGAAATTGCCTTAAAGAAAGGGTTCATTAGCAAGGCGGAGTTAAAACACACCTTGTCCAAATGTCCGTCTAATACTTATTATCAATATGTAAATCGGTTATTTAAATGAAACTCCCCGGGCTCACGCCTGGGGTTTCTTTTGCTCCAAAATTTCAGCGTTGCTTAATTTTGCCCGATACTAAACTCAATGAGAAAACAAAGTTTTTCTAGTAGCGGGTTTGCACACTCCATCCCTCGGGCTTACGCCCAGGGTTTATTGTGAGCAGTAGTTATAAAATTCGCTAAATTTCCGTTGGCATATTGGGTATATTTACGCTACATCTCCGGATTTTATGGGGAAATTAGAGCCTTTGGGCACTTTTATAAGCAGATATAAGCATACTATTTGTTGCGCATTATGATATCTTTGGCTCCATAAATACGAACCACGATACGGCAGTTTGGGAAAATTCTCCAAAATTTTCCCCCGCAAATTTTTAGAGAGGCCCTTCTGTAAAAAATCCCAGAAAATTTTTTGCCCCAAGCCTCTTTTTGTAAATCAGAAAAAATTATTTTTGTGATGTTATAAACCACTGGTGGCTCAAGAGCGCCCAAAACCTTCTTTTTGACCGGCGGAAACAGGCGGCTATTTTAACGTATTAGACCTTTATGGTCTTCTCATACTATTTTACTCTTTTCATTATTGTTCTATGCCATATCTTTTCCAAGCCATTGAGCAGTTTTAGAGTGCTTATTACGCGCCTAGTTTTTATTGCCTACCTATTCTCATAGCAGATTAGAATTGTACATCGCTTTTATCATATTATCCATATTAACTATATTATTCTTACTTATTCCTACATAATATTAGAGATATACAATCATTGAGCAAAGTATAATTCCTACAAGGTTGGCATAAAGTTATATGATGAGCAAATCTTTCCATTACGAAGCCTTCTAGCACCTCTAACAAGCAAAATAGACCAATAGATTTTATTTACTGTAAAATAATTATAAATATACTCCGTGAGAGTACCCCATATTATATCCCGCTTAACTTTTGGCGGGATTTTTTAATGCTTAATTTAGGGTTTTCCCCTCTTTCGTCGTCGGTAAAAAAAGCCTAATTCCCCTGCGATATCCAATAGATAGGTTTTCCTTATCCCGCCATTTCACCCTTTCAACTGCTTTTTTGCTATCTTTCTATCTATTTTGCAAAATTTAACACTAAAAACTTAATTTTCTTTTAAGAGTTGGCTAACCCGAGCCGCCGTAAGCCCCAAAGCCCGCGCACATGCGGCCTGGCTAAGGCCGTTTAGGCGCATATATTCGCGGATTTGTAGCGCCAATGTCTGCTTGTACAAGGCTTTATCCACCTTGGGTTGTTTGTCCGCTTTTCGGGCCACCAATTCGGACCGTTTCCAAGGGCCAGAGTGTGGTTTTACATTGGCACAGAACGAAAATTCGGTTCCACTGCGCAATACAACCGTAATTTTGCTTTCTTGATATTCATAACCGATACGGCAGATAATAGATTTAAGGGTTTCTTCCTGTTCGTATTCGGATAATTGCTCAAATAAAGCCCGGCTGAGAACCCCATTTTTATCCAATTCTGCAATAAGCGCCAAATGGAACTCTCGTTGTCGTACCGTCCGTGTGGGACAAGACTTATAGCCCTCTTCTCGGCACTCCCGGCAAATATAATAAAAATGTTTCGTATTTTTCTTTTTCCCATAGATGGGAACCATTGGGCTGCCACAGGCTTCGCAAAACAATAAACCACGCAAAATGCCAGGCGTTGCTTTCCGTACCGTCTCATACATTTTTCGTCCATTATTTAACAGTTCTTGCACCGACTCAAAGGTTTCTATGGACACAATTCCATCGTGTTCACCATCATAAATTTTCTTTTTGTAAAGAACCTTCCCAATATACAGCGGGCCTTTCATTGGCAGTTAATTTTTTCGTCTATTATATACAGCGGGCGTTGCTTTACTTCCATAAAGGTACGGCCTAAATATTCGCCGATGACCCCCAAGGAAATAAGTTGTACCCCGCTAAAAAACAAAATCGCCACCATTAAAGAGGAATACCCGCTGACCGGGTTTCCAAAGAAGATTTTTTTGGCGGCCACCCACAGCGCGTATAAAAACGCAAAGAGCGAAACCGAAAAACCGAAATACGTCCACAACCGCAAAGGAAGTGTGGTGGAAGCCGTTAGGCCTTCCAGCGCAAAGTTCCACAGCCGCCAATAGTTCCACTTAGTTTGCCCGGCTTGGCGTGCTTGGCGCACAAAGGGCACAGAAGCCGCCTTAAAGCCCACCCAGTTAAAGAGCCCTTTCATAAAGCGCTCCCGCTCCGGCAAGGTGAGTAGCGCCTGCAAAACGCGCTGGCTGATAAGGCGGCAGTCCCCGGCGTCTTCGGGCATTGGGCGGGTAGAAATAAAGTTGTAGAACTTATAAAAAACCTTCGCGCTCATACGCTTTAACCAAGAGTCCGTTTGACGGTTTTGGCGCGTACCATAGACTACTTCGTAGCCTTCCTTAAATTTTTCCAAAAACGCGGGGATAAGTTCCGGCGGGTCCTGTAAGTCCGCATCCATTACAATAGCCGCATCCGCCTGGGTGGCTTCGGCCAGCCCGGCGGTCAGCGCGGCCTCTTTGCCAAAATTGCGCGAAAGGGATATTACCTTTACGCGTTTATTGTGGTTGGCCAAATTTTTTAAATAGGCAAAGGTGCCATCTTTACTGCCGTCATTTACAAAAATATATTCAAATTGAAAGCCGTTTTCCTTTTGCAAAACGGGTTCCACGGCCTGCCAAAAAACGGGCAGGGCTTCTTGTTCGTTATAGGCGGGAACGATTAACGCTATTTTCATACAGAGATTATAGTATTTTTTAGCCTAAAAAACGTGCAGATTTATCCCGGTAAAATTCCGTAGAATTGATATAATAAATTATGCGGGTTTTGACCCGCGGGAGGACGGTATTAAAAAGATTTCGTTTCGTTTTTTTATTTTGCTGTTTTTGGCCGCCGCCGGCGTGATAGCGGCGGGCGTGGTGTTTTATTGGCAGCAAGTAAGCGAAATTTTGGCCTCTGACGTGAAACTAAATGTAGCCGCCGCCGGTAAAGAAGCCGCGAGCGACTTTGACCGCGTAATTCAAACGGATGAACAGGTGTTAGAGTCTTTGGCCCTGACGGTACAGGATGCTTACCCGTGGGCGAATTCCTCGCACTTGTCCGATTTTTTAAAACGCCAAACCAACCATAACTATTTTAAACTTTTGGGCGTAATTACCCCAGATAAAAAACTTTATTTGTCCTCTCCGCGCAACTTTACCGCCGCCTTTGTGGCGGATATTTCCGCGCGCACCTTGGAGCAGGGCAAATACCTCTCCGTCCGCCAGGCGGACCCGTTGGACGGCACGGATGTATTGGTGCAGTCCGTTGCCCTTTATAAAAACGGCCGCCCGCTGGGCACGCTATTTGCCTTGCAGAATCCCAGCCGCTACCGGCCGCTTCTTACCTTGTCTGCTATGGGGGACAAGGGGTCGTCTATGATTGTGGAGCGCGACGGCAACTTGGTGCTCTCTCCGCGTAAAGTAGGGTTCAGCAATATTTTTACCCAATTAGACAAAACCGCCGCGACGGATAATTCCGCCCTGCCTGCGGATTTGCGCCGTGCGGTGCAAAACGGGAAAAGCGCGCTGGTAAGCGCTTCGTTGGATGGCAGTACGCGGTTTTTGTATTTCATCCCCTTGGAGCGTAACGGATGGTATATGGTGTCCTCCTTGCCTACGCAATTTGTAGAGGAACGCGCCCAACATTTGGCGGTGTTGTCGCTTCTTTTGTTTGCGTCCGTCTTTGCGATTTTCTTTTCCCTTATCTTTTATATTTTGCATATGCGCGCATACAGTAACCGCCAGTTATTTACCACGGCCTTTGTGGATAATTTGACGGGTGCCGATAACTTCAACCGTATGTGCGAAGTGTTCCCGCAAAAACTGGCTGAATTGCACGGGCAAGCGGCGTTAGTCATTTTTGACATTAATAAGTTTAAGGTCATTAACGATTTGCACGGTTACGAACGCGGCAACCAAGTGTTGCAGCGCATTGCACAGGTCCTGCGCGAAAATGTATCGCCCGAAGAGTGCTTCTGCCGGCTGTCAGCCGACAATTTTATATTGCTGTTAAAATACACGGACCGCCGTTCTTTTTTGGCGCGGCTAAATACGCTCAATACGCAGTTGCGCCGCGATTGCACGGTGGAGGATTCTTGCCTGATGATTGATATTGCGTTTGGCGTGTATGAAATCAAGGAGGACATCCCCTTTTATATTATGTTGGACCGTGCGCATTTGGCGTTGGAAAAGGCCAAGAAAATGTCCTTTGACAAGTGCGAATTTTACGACGAAGCCGACCGCAACCGCATTGTGGCGGAAAAGCAGATTGAAAACACGATGGAAGCGGCCCTTAACCACGGGGATTTTGCCGTTTATTTACAGCCCAAGTGCGATTTTGCCACCGGGGAAATACGCGGGGCGGAAGCCTTAGTCCGCTGGAAGAGCGCAGGTGGGAAAATTGTCCGCCCGGATGATTTTATCCCGATTTTTGAGAAAAACGGTTTTATATTGCGCCTGGATATGTTTATCTTGGAAGAAGTGGCCCGCTTGCTGGCGGCGTGGAAGATTAAGGGCCTTAAACAGGTGCCGATAGCCGTCAATTTTTCCCGTTTGCACCTAAACGACTCTCGTTATATTCCACAAATGCTGCGCTTGGTGAACAAATACGGCGTGCCGCACGAACTGATAGAGGTGGAACTGACGGAGAGCGTGATTTTTAACAATTTGGACCACGCACAAAACATCATCCGCCAACTGCACGGCAACGGCTTTTCCGTGGCGATGGACGATTTCGGTTCCGGGTATTCTTCCTTAAATGTGCTGAAAGAATTGCAGTTTGACAGCATTAAACTGGATAAGGAATTTTTGCGCGGTTTTGAACATAACCCGCACGCCCAAAAAGTGATTGAAGGGGCGGTGGCGATGATTAAAACCTTGGATATTAAAATCGTGGCCGAAGGCGTGGAAACCCGCGAGCAGGCGGACTTTCTGCAAGCCATCGGTTGTAACTTGGCGCAAGGCTACCTCTTTGCCAAACCTCTTACAGTTGCCGACTTTGAAAAACGGTTAAATAAATAACGGCTAACCTATCCGTAGTTTTACCGTTAAGAAAACCTGAAAAAATAAGTAAAATTTTCCGGTTATAAAGAGTGGACCTTTTAAACGACAAAAAGCCACCCTATAACAAGGTGGCTTTTTGTTGCGGAATAAATCCGTTTACGAGTGGGCTTCTTTGGCAGAAGCGGCGGTTTCCTGCTGGCGGAAGAACCCCAAGGTTTGCTGGGAATAAGCAAAGAACGGATAAAAATCGTTCTCCGGCTTGCGCAATTCCGCTTCCGCAATTTCTATGTGAAAAAGTTTCTTTTTAGACACCGCAAATAACCGCACCATAGCGGGCGAAGACGGCGCGGGCATTTCGCTCCCTACGGGCAAGGCCGTCATTTTACCCGTTAATTTGCTGGCGTGGGCCAACATCCGCGCGGCGGCTTCTTGCAGGGCTTCGTGCCCGTGCCCGCCGATTACGCCGCCCAAACCGCTTTTGCTGTTATTTTCAAAATACAAACTGCTGTCGCCCAGCGAATTGGTCGCCAAGAACAAATGTTTGGTTTCCGCTCCGTCCAAAAACGCCATTTCAATCCCGGCGACGGAAATTTCATCCGGGCCGATTTCAATCACGCCCTTACGGTTTTCCAAATTTTTTACGTCCAACCAAAAATTCCGCATATTGATATAGGCTTGTTTCATATACTCCCCCTTTCTTTCCTATATACTATATCATTTTGCGCCGTCTTCTGCGCCCAAAAGAGGGTTAGACGGCACGGCGTTTTTTGGGTATAATAAAAGAAAAGTCTTGGAGGTATATTTTATGGCTCAAAAAGGACGTGCAATTATTTTGATGATGGACTCTTTCGGCATTGGCGGAGCGGAAGACGCCGCCAAGTTCGGCGACAGCGGCGCCGATACATTAGGCCACATTGCCGCCGCACAAGGCGGTTTAAAAGTACCCAATTTGGCAAAACTCGGCTTGTTAAAAGCGGCCGAAGCCTCCACGGGCCACGCACCGCAAGCGGGCGCGCAGGACGGGGCAAAAGTTAATTTACCCTCCAAATACGGTTTTATGCGGGAAATCAGCCACGGCAAGGACACCTCTTCCGGCCATTGGGAAATGGCGGGTTCGCCCGTACAGTTTGAGTGGGGTTATTTCAAGCCGGATTATCCCTCCTTCCCCGCCGAACTTATCAAAAAGATTTGCGACGAAGCGGGCCTGCCCGGCATTTTGGGCGACAAGGCCGCGAGCGGCACCGTGATTATTGACGAACTGGGCGAAGAACATATCAAAACGGGCAAACCCATTTGCTATACGTCCGCCGACAGCGTGTTCCAAATCGCCGCGCACGAAAAGCACTTCGGCTTGGACCGCTTATACAAACTGTGCGAAATCGCCTTTAAGCACGTGGCGCCGTACAACATTGCGCGCGTGATTGCCCGCCCGTTTGAGGGAGAAAAGAAGGGCGAATTTAAACGCACCAAAAACCGCCACGACTATTCCGTCAAACCGCCTATGACCACGGTGTTAGACGAAATTAAAAACGCGGGCGGTGCGGTGATTTCCGTAGGCAAGATTTCGGATATTTTCGCCAAGCAGGGCATTACCCGCGCGGTAAAGGCCGCCGGGCTGGAAGAACTTTGGAACGTAACCTTGGAAGAAGCCAAAAACGCGCCCGATTTCAGCCTGACGTTTACCAACTTTGTGGATTTTGATATGACTTGGGGCCACCGCCGCGATGTAGCCGGCTATGCGGGCGGTTTGGAATATTTTGACAAACGTCTGCCCGAACTGGCCGCGCAAATGAAGGAAGGCGACGTCGCCTTTATCACCGCCGACCACGGGTGCGACCCCACCTACAAGGGAACCGACCACACGCGCGAACACGTCCCGGTGATTATGTTTGGGCCCAATGTAAAACCGGCCTTCCTGGGTGGGCGAGACACTTACGCAGACCTTGGCCAAACGATAGCGGACTACTTTAAACTGCCGTCCCTAAAATTTGGCAAGAGTTTCTTAAACGATTAGCAAAAAGCCCCGGGGTAAAAATCCCGGGGCTTTTTTGTGTATCTCAGAAGGCACTAGCACAGGTTTTCCACTTCGTTCATCCATACCTCTGCGCTCGCGTCGCTGGGCATACGCCAATCCCCGCGCGGTGAAAGCGCCACCGAGCCCACTTTGGGGCCGTCAGGCAGGCAGGAGCGTTTAAATTGCTGGGCAAAGAAGCGGCGGAAGAAGACTTTGAGCCATTTTTTTATGGTTGCCGAATCAAATTTTTTGGCAAAGGCCTGCTGGGCCAAAAAGTAGATCTTGGCGGGTGAAAACCCGTAGCGCAAGAAATAAAACAGAAAGAAATCGTGCAACTCGTACGGTCCCACCAAATCTTCCGTCTTCTGTGCAATTTTGCCCTGCCCGTCGGCTGGCAACAGTTCGGGGCTAATAGGCGTAGCCGCAATATCCTGCAAAACCGCCTGTGTTTGTTTGTCCGTTTCGTGCTGGGCAGCCCATACCACCAGCGAGCGCACCAAGGTTTTAGGCACCCCCGCATTGACCCCATACATAGACATATGGTCGCCGTTATAAGTGGCCCACCCGAGCGCCAGTTCAGACAAATCACCCGTACCGATTACCATACCGCCTGTTTGATTGGCGATATCCATTAAAATTTGGGTGCGTTCGCGCGCTTGGGTATTCTCGTAGGTAACGTCCTTTACCTTGGCGTCATGGCCAATATCGGCAAAATGTTGTTCGCACGCTTTTTTAATGCTTACCTCTCTTTGGGTAATGCCTAAACTCTTCATCAGCGTAAGCGCGTTCTGGTAGGTTCTGTCCGTCGTGCCGAAGCCCGGCATTGTTACGCCGATAATTCCCGTACGGGGCAGGCCGAGTTTATCAAAGGTTTTGGCACATACCAGCAAGGCCAAGGTGGAGTCCAACCCGCCGGAAATGCCGAGTACCGCCGTTTGGGCGTGCGCATTTTTAATACGCGTCGCCAGCCCCATTACCTGGATATTAAAAATTTCCTGACAGTTTTCGTCTAAACGGCTGCCGCGTGGCACAAAGGGCGTAGGCGATACAAACCGCTCCAAATGCGTAATGGGCAGCGCAGGCTGGCCGGATTCAATCACGTCATAAGGGTCCGCCGTTTCGTAGGCGCTGTCCGTACGAAAGGTAGTGTTTATCAATCGTTCAGCGCGTAAACGCTCTACGTCAATTTCAGCCGACACGAGTTGCGCCTCTGTGGAAAACCGCTCCGAAAACGCCAGCGGGGTGCCATTTTCGTAAATAAGGGCATTGGAACCGAAAACCACATCGGTTGTAGATTCGCCGAACCCGCAAGAGGCATACACATACCCACATAAACAACGCGCCGATTGTTGTCCGACCAGTTCGCGCACATAGGCGTGTTTGCCCGTTAAAGCGTTGCTGGCGGATAAATTGAAAATCACGTCCGCCCCCTGCAAGGCTAAACGGGAGGACGGCGGAATTACAGCCCATAAATCCTCGCAAATTTCCACGCCGAATTTCATCCCGCCCGCTTCAAACAATAAATCCGTTCCCGCCGGCACAGGCATCCCGCAAAGGGGTACTTCGTTTCCGCCCCACTCCAAGGCGGAAGTAAACCAGCGCTGTTCGTAAAATTCTTTATAATTGGGCAAATAGGTTTTCGGCACTACGCCCAAAATTTCGCCGCGGTAGCACACCACCGCCGCATTTAATAAAAGGTTATCCGCTTGGACGGGCATCCCCACCATAAAAATAATATCAAGCCCTTCCGTACGGCGTAAAAGCGCCCCCAGCACCCGCTCGGCGGCCTGCGCCAAAAGCGGCTTTAAAAACAAATCCCCACAGGTATATCCCGTTACGCATAATTCAGGCAACGCCAGCACGCGCACGCCCTGTTGGACGGCTTCGTTAATCAAATGTTCCAGTTGCGCGGCGTTATAGGCTGTATCGGCTACTTTTACAAGCGGCACGCCCGCCGCTACTTTTACAAAACCAAAATGGCTCATAGGGTAAAGTCTCCTTGTGGGGTATCTAGTTTTATTTTATCAATTATAAAGGCCGGGCGCTTATGGCACCCGGCCTTTAATGTATATTGGCAAGCGTTTATTGGATAGAAACAACTTCGTACCCGGCATCTTGCACTACTTTTTTGAGGGCTTCCTCGTCCAATGCGCTGGCCGATTCCACCACCGCCATTTTTTTGCCCAAGTTTACGCGGGCTTCCACACCCGGAAGCGCGTTTAAGGCACGTTCTACGCGCGCGGCACAATGGCCGCAAACCATCCCTTCAATAATTAATGTTTTACGCATACGGTTTTCCCCTTTCGTCTGTTTAGTTTTTATCTCTGTCGGTTTAAAAAAGCGCAGTCTTAGCGCGTTTGACACCACACACACCGAACTGAAACTCATCGCCGCCGCGGCTACCATCGGGTTTAGTTTCCACCCCAGCGGCCCGTACAACACACCCGCCGCCAGCGGAATCCCCAACACGTTATAAAAGAACGCCCAAAACAGGTTTTCCTTTATGTTTTTGATGACCGCACGGCTTAATTCCAAGGCAGTCGCCACGCCTGTGAGGTTACCCTTTAATAGTACCATATCGGCCGACTCCACCGCCACATCCGTCCCCGTGCCAAACGAAATACCCACATCGGCCCGCGCCAAGGCCGGGGCATCGTTCACTCCATCGCCCACCATTGCGACGACTTCGCCCGCTTCCTGCAAATGGCGGATGACGGACTCCTTGTCCTGCGGCATTACGCCCGCAATAACGGTTTCAATGCCCGTTTGGCGGGCCACTTCGCGCGCGGTTAATTCGTTATCGCCCGTTAGAAGCACAACTTTAAGACCCTTTTGCTTTAACTGCGCCACCGTTTCCGCCGCCGTGGATTTTAGGGTGTCAGCATACAACACCGCCCCCAAATATTGCTGCCCGCACGAAAAAAAGATTGGCGTTTTGCCGCCCTGTGCGGCTTTGGCGGAGAGTTTATCCCCGTTAGGGACTTGTATGCCGCAAGCATTGAGCCACTTTAAATTGCCCCCGCGCACAATTTCGCCAGACACCCGGGCCGATACGCCGCACCCTGGCTCCAAGGTAAAATCTTCCCCCTGCAAAAGCGCAATTTTTCCCTGTTGGGCGTATTCCACCAACGCCCGCGCAAACGGATGCTGGGAATATTGTTCCAGCGTGGCGGCTTGGCTGATTAAATCCGCCTCCCTAACGCCTGCGCCGGGCTCTACCCCGGCCACCTGCATTTGCCCCGTGGTAACCGTGCCCGTTTTATCCAGCACAACCGTAGTAACTTTATGCGCACGCTCCAACACCGCCGCACTTTTGACCAAAATTCCGTTGCGCGCCGCCGTGCCGGTGCCCACCATAATAGCCGTAGGCGTAGCAAGCCCCAAAGCACACGGACAGGAAATAACCAATACCGAAATGGCCGCGGACAACGCAAACGACACGCCGGCACCCGTAAACAGCCACACGCCAAAGGTAAGCAAGGCTATCCCCAATACAGCAGGCACAAACACCGCGCTCACCCGGTCGGCCAAGCGCGAAATGGGGGCCTTACTGCCCGAGGCCGCTTCCACCAAGGTAATAATTTGTGAAAGCGTGGTATCCTTGCCTGTACGGAGTACGCGCACCTGCAAATAGCCGCTTGTTAAAAGCGTTCCGGCAGAAACAATCTGCCCCGTAGTTTTATCCTGCGGCACACTCTCGCCCGTCAGGGCGGATTCATCCACCGCGCCGCCGCCCTGCGTAATTTCGCCGTCTGCGCCAATGCGCTCGCCCGTGCGAGCCACCAATATATCCCCCAGGATAATGCCCTCTACGGGGATTTGCACCTCTTTTCCACGGCGAAGCACCGTTGCCTGGCCGGGTAACAGCCGCACCAAGGCGGAAATAGCATCAGACGTTTTGACCTTGGCCCGCGCTTCTAACCATTTACCCAAAGTAACCAAGGTTAAAATCATCGCGGCTGACTCAAAATACAAATTGCCTGATGCATCAAATGCGGCGGTCCAATCACCGGGTTGCATTAAATACAACACCTTAAAAAGCGTCCACACCCCGCTGATAACTGCCGCGCCGGAACCGAGCGCCACCAAACTATCCATATTGGGCGCACCTAAAAAGAGTTGTTTTAACCCGCGCGTAAAAAATTTGCGGTTTAAAAATAACACCGGCAGCACCAGTAAAAATTGCACAAAAACAAAAATACCCGGATTATGCGTAATAACATCCGGCAATAAGCCCCCCGCCATATGCCCCATAGAAACATACATTAAGGGCGCCAAAAACAAGAGCGAAAGCCAAAAGCGCGCCTTTAAAGCTGCGGACTGTTCCTGTGCCAAAGTCTGCGGCGTGGAATCCGCCTTTTTTTCGCTAGGCACATCGTACCCCGCCTGCCGGACGGCGGATACAATTTCCGCCGGGCCTAATTTATTTTCGTCGTAATCCACATACAAGGTATTTTGCAACAAATTTACAACCGCCGAGTGAACCCCGGGCACGCGTGAGACGGCCTTTTCCACGTGTGCTTGGCAGGCGGAGCAGGTCATCCCTGAAACTAAAAATGTCTTCTTCATCTATAACCCCCTGTTAATAAGAATAAACCCTGCGGGGCAAATTGTCAAGGCGGCAAGCGGAGTAGTTGCCTTTGTCCCCCTGCTTTTTTGCTACACTATATATGAAATATGACGATACTTATTATTATTTTAATGCTTATTTTAAACGCCTCGCTGGCCGCTTACGAAATGGCCCTGGCGTCTGTTTCGCGCACGAAACTTTCCATTTTGGCGCAGGAAAAACGCTCCGGTGCGGAACAAGCCCTGTTTATGAAGGACCATATGGAGGGCAGTTTGGCCGTGGTGCAAATCGGCATTACGCTGGTAGGCGCGGTGGCCGCCGCTACGGGCGGTGCCGGAGCGGGCGAAATCTTTTCCCCCTTTTTGCAGGATTGGTTTGACCTGCCCAAGCGGCTGGCCGATGCGCTGGCCGTAGCGTTTGTGGTGGTGCCGCTTAGTTTCATTACCATTATTTTCGGCGAACTGACCCCCAAAACCTTTGCTATTAAAAACAAAGAATTTGTGGTGTTAAAATGTTCCCCGGTAATGCGCGTACTTTATACAATTCTCTCGCCCATTGTGCATATAATGGAAGCCATCGTGCGCTTTTTTACTAAAAAAACCTTTACCAAGGCGCTTGACCCCAAGGAAGCCCAAAAGGCCGCTATGGCGGACTTGCGCACGGCGGCGGCGATTGCCTCTTCTTCGCGCCTGTTTGGCAAGACGGAGGAAAAAATTGTACTGTCCAGCGCGATGTTTTGCATCCGTAAAATCCGCGAAATTCAGGTTCCTTTGAACCAAGTATATATGCTGGACGCCAACGACTCTATCGCCGACACCTTTGTTAAAGCCCATTTGGATATGCACACGCGCTTTCCGGTAAAAGAACGCCCCGACGACCCGCAAAGCATTATCGGCTACTTAAACTTTAAGGACATCTTTTTATCTACCAAAATGTCCGGCGGCGCACCGACGAGTGCGCGCTCCATTGTCCGCCCCGTACTGCGCTTGGAAGCCGACACCATTATTTCCACCGCGCTGGAAAAAATGATGAAGAGCAAACAGCACTTGTGCCTGGTAACCGAGGGCGAAAAAATCACGGGGATTTTGACCTTGGAAGATATTTTTGAAGAAATGGTGGGCGAAATTGAAGACGAATACGATTTCTTCCCCGCCTATATAAAACCGTTCGGCAAGGCGTGGGTAGTCAGCGCCAGCGCCAAAATGGCGGACGTATTTGAGCGGCTGGATTTATCTATCCCCGCTGACGTACCGGACAATATGACAATGGAAAAATGGATTAGCGTAAAACTCGGACGCCAACCCACCAAAAATGAAAAGATAAAAGCGAACGGACTTTTATTGGAAACGCGCAAATTCCGCCGCCACAAACTAATGGAAGCCATTGTAAGCAAGGCCGAATAAAATATACCGCCCCGGAATTACCCGGGGCGTTCTTTATAAGATAGCGCGCTTTATTAATTCCAGCCGCAGTTGCTCCGGACTCGTAAAAAGAATTGAATCAATCCCCAAATCCTTGGCGGCGGACACATTGTCCTTATTGTCATCCGTAAATACGCAGTTATCCGCCCGCAACTGATAGCGCGACAAAAGCCGCCTGTAAATTTCCGGCTCCGGCTTATTCATTTTTTCCTCACCGGATAAAACCACACCGTCCAAGAGAGATAAAAAATCAAATTTTTTGCGCGCAATGGGAAAAGTCTCCGCCGACCAGTTGGAAAGCGCAAACACGCGGTAATTTTTACCCTTTAACTCGCGCAAAATCTGCACCGTGCCTTTAATTGGACCGCCCAACATTTCCTCCCAACGCAAAAAATACGCATCAATTTGCGGCGCATATTTAGGGTATTTGGCCTTGGCCTCGGCTATCCCCTCGGCAAACGGACGGCCGGCATCCTGCTTGGCGTTCCAATCAGGCGGGCAAACGGTGGTTAAAAACCACTCCATTTCTTCCGCGGAAGCAAAAATTTTCTTATACAAGTGGCGTGGGTTCCAATCAATCAGCACCCCGCCCAAATCAAAAATGATGTCTTTCATTTCTCCCCCTTGCTTTATTATAACTTGCCCGCAACGCCCTGTAAATACTTCTAATTAAAAACCCCGCCCGGCAAACATCCCAGGCGGGGCAAAAGTATTTTTGATACGTTTATAAAACCAAGGTATCTTCCATATCCGGCCCGGTGGAAATAAGCGCAATTTCCGGGTGCGGATACACCTCGGCGGACAGTTGTTTTAAACCGTCCAAAAAGGCCTTGGCCTCGGGCGTGAAATCCTCGTATTTTTTCACACGGTCGTTGCCGGGGAACATATCAATATGCGTAATGGCGATTTTGGTGCAGTTGTTAATCATAATCGCGCGGGAAGCGGAGCGCTTTTCAAACGCACCGATACGGCGCAGGCGTTTGCTGACGCTGCCGATTTCGTGCCCCTTGGTGTGATAAACTTCCAACTCTTTTTCATCGGTCATTTCGTGGTCCAGCGGTCCCGGGCCAACGCGGGTAATGTAGGGTTTAAAGACCACATACACATCCTTTACGCTCTTGGGGCCGAGTCCGGCTTCGCCCAAAAAGGTGCTGGCTGTGGTATCGCGCGACGTAACAAACGGATATTCCCCGTGCAGTAAGGAAAGTTTAATCCCCTGCGTACCTTCCAGCAAGATTTCGCCGCCCTTATCCAAGCACCCGTTTAACAGTTCGGGCACGTCTTGGATAAATTCCTTTAAAAGCGGTTCGTCCTTGGCAAATTTAATATTGCGGCGCTCAATGCGGTCGCGTACCGCTTGGCCCAAGCCAGTTCCCACGCTGCCGATGTGCTTCATAAAGTGAGCCGCGTTTTTCTCAGCCGCGGTCTGTTCGTCCGTAATCAGCACGGCGTACGGGTCAATAATCAGGCGGTCCTTGGTGCCGGTAAAGTTTACCTCGTCCAAGAGCCACTCGGTTTTGGTATAGGCGCCCGCGCCCAAGACGAGTTTGGTCTTGGGGTTTAAAAACCCGGACGGGATATTTTTAAGCGTGTAGGATTTGCCGTCCTTTACCACGGTATGGCCCGCATTGGGGCCGCCCACACGCACGCAATAATCGTAATTGCCTTTATAAGACAAATACGCCGAAATCTTGCCTTTTCCTTCATCTCCGGCTTGGCCGCCGCAAACAATATCAATCATATTTTCCCTCCGCCAGTTGCACGGCGAACCCCAAATAAGTTTCCAGAGATAGTGCCCGCAACCGCTGTTTGGTCGGCCCGTCAACGGCCAACCCTTCTATAAATTCTTGCCATAACGCGGGAGTCATTTTTCGCCCGCGCGTAAAATCGCGCAATGTTTCGTACGGGTTTGGATAGCCCGCCGCGCGTAAAATCGTCTGTACGCCCTCCGCCAATACTTCGGGGTGGGCGGAAAGTTCCGCCTGAGCCGCCTTGCGGTCAAACAAAATTTTAGAAAGCCCCTTGGATAGGGACAAATAAGCCGTCAGCGCGTAGCCAAACGCTACCGCCATATTACGCAAGACGGTGGAATCGGAAAGGTCCCGTTGCAAGCGGGACACGGGCAACTTGCGCGAAAAAAGTTCCAACAGCGCGTCCGCCACCTGCAAATTGCCCTCGGTGTTTTCAAAATCAATCGGGTTTACCTTTTGTGGCATTGTGGACGAGCCCACCTCGCCCGCCGCCGTTTTTTGGCGCACGAGCCCGGCGGAAATATACCGCCACATATCTTGGCTTAGCCCCAGCAAAATAGTATTTATCCGGCGGACGTTATCAAACAGTTCCGCATAGGTATCGCGGTTGTCCACCTGCGTAGAAATAGGGCTTAACACTATTTTTATTTTGCGCCCTTTGTTTAAAGATGTTACAAAACGGCGCGCGGCAGCGGCCCAATTTACCTTGGGGAAGGCGGCTAAATGCGCATTGTAATTGCCCACAGCCCCGCCAAATTTGAGTGAGATTTCACGCTTTTTAAGTTCTTGTAATTGGTGGCTTAGCCGCGCCTCAAACACGCGGATTTCCTTGCCAAATGTCGTCGGAACGGCGGCCTGTCCGTGCGTTCGGGCGAGCAAAACGGAACGGGCTTCCTTGCGGGCCAACTGGGCTAAATCCTTTTGTAAATTTTCCAAGGCGGGCAAAATCGCCTTTTCCACCCCGTCAGCAAGCAACATTGCATAGGCCGCACTATTGATATCTTCACTTGTCAGCGCGAAATGGAACCACTCCAAGCGGTCCTTTAACGGGGTATTTTTTAAGCGTAATTTTAAAAAGTATTCCACGGCCTTTACATCGTGCTTGGTGGCGGGAATTTTTCCGCAGCCGTCAAATTCCAAGGCGCGGATAATTTCCAAATCCTGCTCCGTAAGCGGTAAGAGGTTCTTTAATAAATCCGCTTCTTGGGCGGACAAGGCCGCAAAACGCGGTAATTTTAAATGGGATAAAACGGTAAACCAGTTGAGTTCCGCGCGCACGCGGGATGCAGTAAAGGCGGCTTCGCTCATTACACTTCTGAGCGCGCCCAATCTGCCGCCATAGCGGCCGTCTAACGGGCACAATGCCGGGGTCTTCATATATATAGTTTATCAAATTTGCGCCGCCTTTTTGGCAAGTTTACAGGCGGTTTTTAAGGTTAATTGGGGCAAAAAACTCCCCGGCGGGAATACCGTCGGGGAGTTTGTAAATCAAACGGCGCGGATTTTATTTTTCGGTTTGCGCTTGTTTGGCCAGTTCAGCCTGTTGTTTTTTGACTAAATTTTCATACGGGCCGAAACCGTCCTTTACGTTCCAACCGCCGCCCAAGGCCTTGGACAAATTGACCACCGCAGACAATTCGTCGTTGCGGGCGGAGGCCAAATTCATTTCGGCCGACAGCAAGTTTTCTTCTACGTTAAGCAAATCGGTTACGCCGATAAGCCCCGCATCTTCCTGTTTCTTCGTCAGGTCGTAACTGCGGCGCATTGCTTCGGTTTGCTGTTTGTACGAGTCAAAGATATCGCGGTTAATGCGGTTGGCGGATAAGGCGTCCAACGCTTCTTTAAACGCACCCTGCACCGTTTTTTCGTAGGTGGCCAGCATTTCGCGGTAAGCGGCTTCGGCCTGTTTGTTTTGGGCGCGGATTTTGCCACCCTCAAAAATAGGCGCAAGCACCTGCCCGCCGATAGCCCACACGCCGGCGGAACCCGTGAACAAATTGTTAAGCGCACCGCTTGCATATCCGGCGGAGGCCGTCAGTGGGATGCTGGGGAAATAAGACGCGCGCGCCGCACCGATATTGGCATTAGCGGCAATCAAATTTCCTTCGGCAGCGCGTACATCCGGGCGGCGGGCCAACAAGTCGGAGGGCAAGCCTTCCGGCACATTGGGGATTAACGTAATATCCGCTAAATTCTTGCCGCGGGGCGTATTGTTTTCCACCATTTCGCGCGGAGATTTGCCCAACAGCACGGACAGCGCCGTTTCCGTCTGCGCAATTTTCAAGCGCAACTGCTGTTCCTGCGCCTGGACGTTAGCCATATTGGCTTCCACGCGTTTTAAATCCACCTCAGTACTGTAACCATTTTTATAACGGCTGGTGTAAATGCGGACGTTTTCTTGGCGCGCCTTTAAGGTGCGTTGGGCGATTAATAATTGCTCATCCAAAGTGCGCAAGGCAAAGTAGTTTTTGGCTACATCGGCGGTTAAGGTCAAGCGGACCGTATCGCGGGAGGCCTCGCTCGCCAACAGTTTGGCGCGGGCCGCTTCGCTCAAACGGCGGTATTTGCCCCACAAATCCAGTTCAAAGGATACCGACACATTAGCCGTGCTTTGGGATTCGCCGGAACCCAACTTATTTCCGGCGCGACCGGACTGGCCCGCCGCAGACAAACTGGGCAACTGGTCCGCCGTAGCGATACCCACCGCCGCGCGGGCTTCGTCCACGCGGGCTACCGCCGCCTGCAAATCTTTATTGTAAGCCAAGGCAGTATCTTCCAGTTCGTTTAACGTAGTATCTTCAAACACTTCCCACCATTTGGCATTGGTAAAAATGCTGAAATTATCAGCCGCTTCGCCCGTAGGCAAATCCAAGTCCGGCTGTTTATAGTTGGGGCCCATTAAACACCCGGCCAAAAGCAAGGCCGAGGCCAACGCCGCCCCTATGCGTTTATAGTTCATAAATTCTCCTTTTTCGTTTCTTCCACGTGGTCCACCACTACACCAATTTGTTCCGGCTCCTTCTTCCAACCCGAGAACAGGCAGAAGAACAGCGGGATGAACATCGGCGCGATAGCCGTAGCGGCCAACATACCAAAGACCACGGCCGTACCGATAGAGTGGCGGCTGGCCGCACCCGCACCCGTGCTGACAGCGAGCGGCACGCACCCTAAAATGAACGCCAAGGACGTCATTACAATCGGGCGGAAGCGCAGTTCGGCCGCTTGCACGGCGGCTTTGGCCGTTTCCATACCTTGGTCCTTTAACATTACGGCAAACTCTACAATCAAAATAGCGTTTTTAGCCGCCAAACCGACCAAGGCCACCAACGCAATTTGGAAGTAAATATCGTTGGAAAGGCCGCGCGCCCAAGTACCCGCCAAGGCGCCGAAGATAGCAAACGGCACCGCCATCAATACGGCAACCGGCAGGCTCCACTTTTCGTACTGGGCTGCCAAAATCAGGAACACCACCAGCATACCCAGCATAAGGGCCGTGGCGGAGGAACTGCCCGAAATGGTTTCCTGATAGGTAGTACCCGTCCAAGCGAGCGTAAAGTTGGAATCCAACACCTCTTTGGCAGTTTCTTCCATTGCGCGGATAGCGTCGCCGGAACTGTAGCCCGAGGCCGGATTCGCCATTACCTTGGCCGCCGGAAACACGTTAAAGCGTTCCACCATATCCGCACCCAAAGAAGGCGTAAGCGTAATCAGTGCAGAGAGCGGCACCATTGCGCCCGAGTTGGAGCGTACATACACACCCGCAATTTGTTCGGGGCGGGCACGGTACGAACCTTCGGCCTGCATCATTACTTTAAAACTGCGGCCCGAATAGGTAAAGTCGTTTACATACGTCGTGCCGAAAGTGCCCTGCAAGGTAGCGTACAAGGACGAAAGCGGTACACCCATTGCCTGCGCCTTGATTTCATCCACCGTCATAGAATACTGCGGCACGGCGGCGGAGAAGGTGGTGCTGACGCTGGAAAGTTCAGGGCGTTTTTGCGCGGCGGCGATGAACTTTTGGGTTTGGGCTTCCAGGTCCCGGCTGTCGCCGGAGCCGCGGTTTTGGATATACCCTTCCAAACCGCCCGTAGTGCTCATACCCATAATGGGCGGCGGGTTAAAGGGCATTACCACCGCACCCGGAATCGTATTCTTGGCCTGCATATAAAGCGCACCCACTAGGCCCGCAGAGGACAGAGCCTTGCTCTTACGTTCTTCCCACGGTTTTAATTTGATAAACGAAGCAATACCGCTGCTCTTCATTGTACTGCTTAACATATCAAAGCCCGCAAACGTCAGTTCATCGGACACGCTGGGCTGGGCCAAAATTAATTTTTCCAGTTCCTTGGCTACTTTATCGCTGCTGGCCAAAGAGGACGCCGGGTCCAACTGGGTGGACACCATAATCATACCTTGGTCTTCATCGGGCAGTAAACTGCTGGGCACAATTTTAAACATCGCCCACGCGCCCAAGAAGAATAGCGCAACTACCACCGCCGAAACCGACAGGCGGCGGATAAAGTAAGATACCCAAGTACCGTATTTTTTAGTCAATTTGCCAAAGAATTGGTCAAATTTATAGAAAAATCCACTGGTCGGCTTTTCCTGCTTTTTCAGTAACAGCGCGCATAACGCAGGCGTTAAGGTCAGCGCCACCAAGCCGGAAATAACCACGGACACGGCAATCGTAATAGCAAACTGCTGGTACATCACACCCGTCAGCCCGCCCATAAACGCCACCGGCACGAACACGGAGCACAGCACCAGCACAATCGCCACTACCGGGCCGGACACTTCGTCCATAGCCTTGATGGTGGCTTCTTTTACGGGGAGATCTTCCTCGTCCATAATACGTTCCACGTTTTCAATTACCACGATAGCGTCGTCCACCACCATACCGATAGCGAGTACGAGGCCGAAGAGCGTAAGCGTATTAATAGAGAAGCCAAAGAGTTTCATCCCGGCAAACGCACCGATAATAGACACCGGCACCGCCAAGCACGGAATTAACGTGGCGCGCCAGTCCTTTAAGAACAAATAAACGACCAAGAACACCAAAATCATTGCTTCAATTAAGGTATGGATTACTTCTTTAATAGACGCTTTTACGAACAAGGTGGTATCGTAAGCGACTTTGTATTCCATATCCAAATCGGGCGGGAAATTGGCGGCCAATTCCTGCATACGTTTTTCTACGGCTTGCGCGGTAGATACGGCGTTAGCGCCCGGGGAGAGATACACCCCAATCGGCACTGCCGGCTTACCGTTATAGTTACCGTTAAACTCATACGTCTGGCTGCCGAGTTCCACGGTGGCGACGTCCTTCAAGCGCAGGGAAGTGCCGTCTTTATTGGCGCGTAAAATAATGTCTTCAAACTGTTTGGGATCGGTCAAGCGGCCGGGCGCAATAATGGAATACGCGCGGTCCACCGCCACCGGGAGCGGCGGCTGGCCGATTTTACCCGCCGCGCGCTGGACGTTCTGCGCCTGTATGGCCGAGGCCACATCACTCACAGACAGCCCGCGCTGGGAGAGCACATCCGGCTTAATCCAAATGCGGATAGAATAGTCGTTGGCGGACATTACCTGCGCGTCGCCCACGCCTTCAATACGTTTTAAATCATCTACAATGTTTAAAAGCGCATAGTTCCCCACCGTGGTAGTATCGGAACGGCCGTTAGGGGAATAAAGCGCGATTAACTGCAAAATGGCGGAGGATTTTTTATTGACCTGAATACCATAGCGGCGCACGTCTTCGGGCAAGGTGGCCGTAGCCCCCTGCACGCGGTTGTTGACGTTAATCATCGCCTGGTCCGGGTCGGTGCCTACTTTAAAGGACACCGTCAGTTTCATATCCCCGTTGGAGGAGGAAGTGGAGTTCATATACAGCATATCTTCCACCCCGTTTACCTGCTGTTCCAGCGGAGCGGCCACCGTATTGGCAATTACCTCCGGGCTGGCGCCCGGATAACTGGCCGACACCTGCACGGTGGGCGGCGTCAAATCCGGGTATTGCTCAATAGGCAACATCGTGATAGACACGATACCCGCCAAGGAAATTAACAGCGAAATAACCGTAGAAAAAATAGGACGGTTAATAAAAAATTTAGAGAACATAATTATTTCCCCGTCTGCGCGTTATCCGCGGCCGCTGCTTCTTTGGCTTGGGCCGCATCCTGCGGCAAGGCCTGTTCGTCCGGCGATTCGGCAGATTCAATGGCTTCTTCCAATTTGGCTACATCGCCCTCAGTCGCCGCCGGGACCGCGGTCTCTTCGGCTTTGGGCATAAAGGTTTGCATTTTGGCAGTAACTTCCATACCCGGGCGCAAGCGGATAAGTCCGTCCGACACCACCTTTTCGCCCGCCTTTAAGCCGTCGCTGACGATATACATATCGTCCTGCATTTCCGCCTGAATCGGGCGCGCCACAATCATATTGTTCCCGTCAATTACATACGCAATTTTGCCCTGCGCGCTGTTAAGCACCGCGGAGGACGGAATCAAAATAGCGTTTTTGTAAATAGCGCCCACCAAGCGCACGCGCACAAACTGGCCGGGCATTAAGGCACGGCTCTTTTTGGGATTGGCAAATTCGGCCTTAATCGCCAAACTGGATGTTTGGGTGTTTTCCGAACTGTCAAAGAAAACGATTTTACCCTTTTCGGAATACAAACTACCGTTGGGCAAAACGGCTTCCACATACACGGGAGCCTGGGAAGCGGTCAACTTGCGGTATTCCTCGGGTTTTAACAGTTGTTTATCATCGCTGCCCAACACGATTTGGCCCGACATAAAACCGGCGGCCAATTTTTCAAACTGGCGGCTGGGCATAGAAAAGTTTACATACAAGGGGTCAATTTGCACCATCGTCGTCAAAAGGCCCGATTCGCCCGCGGCGGAAATCAAACTGCCGACGGATTGCGCTTCTTTGCCCGCAATGCCGGAAATCGGCGCGGTAACCTTGGTGTAGCCCAAATTGATTTGCGCATCGTTCACGCCGGCCTGCGCCACCTGTACATTAGCCTTGGCGGTATCATAGGCGGAAATAGCGTTATCGTAATCCTGTTGGCTGACGGCGTTATCGGCGCGGAGTTTCTTCATACGCGCATAAGTGCGCTGGGTGCGGCGTTCTTCGGCCTGCGCTTGAGCCAAGGCGCCTTGGGCCTTTTCCAACGCTACTTTATATTGTTTGTCGTCAATTTGAAAAAGTTGTTTGCCTTCGTTTACATATTCCCCTTCATTATACAAGCGGGCTTCTAAAATGCCCCCCACCTGCGCGCGAATTTGAATTTCCAACGAGCCCGCCACTTGGGCCGGGTATTCAATATCCCAAGGCAAATCCTGCTGTACCACCTCTACCGCATTGACTACGGTCGGGGCGGCGGCACCGCTGGCGGCGGATTTTTTGCAGCCGGACACAAACACAGTTGCCAAGCCCAAAGCCATCACGGCAACGGGCAAAAAGTATGTTTTCTTCACAAGTTTCTCCCAATATAATAAGGTTAATGTCTTTCCCAAGATTATATAAAAATTTTTCCTATGGCAACGCTTTTATATAATTAGTTAAAAATAAGGTACTGACAAGCGGCGCACAAACACTTATAATAAAGTGTACCCGTTGGGAGAAAAATATGAACGAAAAAAAATTCACTCTTTTGGAACAAACTATTGGGCACACGCCCTTATTAGAGCTGACGCGCATTAACACCGCGCCCGCGCATATTTGGGCCAAACTGGAAATGTTTAACCCATACAGCGTAAAGGACCGCGCGGCCCTGTATATGTTAAACGCCGCGGAAGCCGAGGGCAAACTGACGCCCGGCGGAACAGTGGTAGAGCCCACCAGTGGCAACACAGGCATTGCGCTTGCATTTTTGGCCGCCGCACGCGGGTACAAAATGATTTTAACAATGCCCGAAAGTATGAGCGCCGAGCGCGTGAAATTGGTAAAGGCGTTAGGGGCGAAAATCGTTCTTACCCCCAAGGCAGACGGGATGAAGGGCGCCGTAGAAGCCGCCTTAAAAATTGTGAAGGAAACGCCCGGGGCCTTTATGCCCGGCCAGTTTGACAACCCCAACAATCCCCGCGCACACGAGGAAACTACCGGGCCTGAAATTTGGAACGCCTTAAACGGGAAAGTGGATATTTTTGTAGCCGGCGTAGGCACGGGCGGTACTATCAGCGGAGTAGGCCGTTATTTAAAAAAGCAAAACCCGCATATTAAAATTGTGGCCGTAGAACCCGCCGAATCCCCCCTCTTGTCCGCAGGCAAAGCGGGCCCGCACGGCATACAAGGCATTGGAGCCAACTTTGTGCCGGGAAATTTAGACAGAAGCTTTATTGACGAGATTATCCCCGTCAAAACCGCAGACGCCCAGCAAACCGCCCGCGAACTGGGGCAAAAGGAAGGTATTTTGCCCGGCGTATCCGGCGGGGCCGCGCTGTGGGCCGCGTTGGAACTGGCCAAACGCGATGAAAACAAGGGCAAAAATATCATCGCTCTACTGCCCGACGGCGGCGAACGCTATTTAAGCACAGGCCTTTTTGATTAGGAGCGCGCTATGAACAAGTGGCTACTTACAGGCTTTTTGGGTTGTGTGGCATTTGGCGCAATGGCGCAAACCGCCCCAGAAGAGGATGAAATTGTAATTGAAATGCACGGGGAAAGTGCTTCCCCCAAAGCAGGTGTTTCCGTTTGGAACAAAAACGCCCGGCAACTCACGCGCCTCTTCCGCGGTAAAGACAAAACCTATGTGCTCTACCAAGTGGAAAATGTTTCATCCGCCGATAAAATCCTCCGCGCCCAAAACGGCAAGCGTTATGCTTACGTCCGCTACGGAAGCGACGACGGCGATTTCCGTAAATTCCTGTTTAACGCCCGAGACCCGCAAACCTTTGTGGCGTGCGCGGCCAACGTGGCGGACGTATTAGCCGTCAATAAAAAATACGGCGTTAATTTAGGGGTCAGCCAGCAGGATTTTTTGCGCACTTACGAAAATAAAACCACGCTTACCAATTTGCTGGATAAGGCGGCAAATAAAACATATCCCGTTTACCGCTTGGAATATACGGACGTAAACCATAAAACGCCCATACCCACTTATTTTGTGTTTGACGAAGGCTATTTAAAAGACACGCTATCTGGCGAAGACGCCTTTACCGCTTACGCAAATAACCTTTCAAAAGTTAATAAAGACCTCACTAAAAAAGAGAAGGACGCCCAAGCCCAGCGGGAACAGGCCGAAAAGCAGGCCCGCCAAAAGCAAAACCACCCCGTGCGCAAGGCACTTGTTTCCGGTGGCACGGCAACCGACCAGGCCTATATGCCCCGCGCGGTAAACGCCACCCCCTTGCCCGCGCTTACGCCGAGCAAAATCCCGGCCGGTACGCCGCTTAACTAACCCTTTTAAAGCCCGCCAAACGGCGGGCTTTTTGTTTCGTTTCTCCCTAGATTTCCTATAATAAAGGTATGAATATGGATACGGTTTCTCTTTCCTCGTTTAGTATTGCCGGGTTTTTATATGTACTGTTGCAAATTTTTGTAACGGCGCATATTTTGCGCTATAAGGACGATGTAAAAAGTTCTATTGGCTGGATTGGCCTTGTGTGGTTGACACCATTGCTGGGCAGTATTTTTTACGTCCTTTTTGGCATTAACCGCATCCGCCGCAAGGCGTTGTCCTTGCGCAACAAAGGGCCGAACTTAATGGCGCTAACAGGCAAAACAGAGCAGGAAATCCGCCAAGAAATTCCGCGTCCGTTTCTGCAACTTTTGCGCCTAGGCTACAAAGTTCACCCGCAACTTTTTTCCTTTGGCAACCACGCCGAACCCTTATTAAACGGGGACGAAGCCTACCCGGAAATGTGCCGCTTAATTGCAAGTGCAAAAAAAGAAGTGCTTCTGCAAAGTTACATTTTTGATAACGACCGGGCGGGACAACTTTTTATCCCCGCTTTAAAACAAGCCGTTAAAAACGGGGCCAAGGTAAAGGTATTGGTGGACGGCGTGGGCCTTAACTATTCCAAACCCACGATTGCCACTGCCCTGCGCAAAATAAAAGGCATAGACTTTGCCGTCTTTTTACCCTCCAAAAGCCCCATTAATTTGCCCTTTGTCAATTTGCGCAACCACCGCAAAATTTTAATTGTGGACGGAGAGACAGCCGTCTTTGGCGGGATGAATATTGCCGCGGGAAACCTTGTTAAAACAACCCCCAAAGAGCCCATACAGGACATTACCTTTAAGGTTTCCGGCCCGGTGGTGGACCAAATGTCGCGCGTGTTTGAAGAGGACTGGCTCTTTGCGGGCAAACGCCACTTTATCCCCGTTTCCTTTAAAACGTCCAAAAAACTCCCGGGGCATATGCCCGCGCGTATCATCCCCGACGGACCTGACAGCGACTATGGCAAACTGGAACAACTGATTTTGGGCGCACTTTCCTGCGCCCAGCACGAGGTAAGCATTGTTACGCCGTATTTCCTGCCGGAGAGCGATATCTTGTCCGCCTTGGAAGTAACCGCTATGCGGGGCGTAAATGTGGAAATTATTTTGCCCTCCAAAAGCAATATTTTGGGGATGGACTACGCAATGCGTGCCAACTTCGCCAAACTGCTTAAAAAGGGCGTAAAAATCTACCGCACCAAACCGCCGTTTGACCACAGCAAAATCGTGCTGGTGGATAAGGCCTGGATTTTTGTCGGCTCGGCCAACTGGGATGTGCGCAGTTTTAAACTTAATTTTGAGTGCAATATGGAGTGCACGGATAAACATTTGGCCGAAAAATTAGCGCAAATCATCGCGCACAAAAAAGCTGGCGCGTTCCAAGAAAAATGGGACAAGGAAAAACCGCCCTTTTGGCGAACCTTGCGCGACAACGCGTTTAAATTATTAACGCCCTATTATTAATATGTTTTACAAACAACCCCAGGCAGATAAAATTCTCGTTCAGCACGGCCGCCCCACCGCCAGCACGCTCCCCAAATGCTTTACCGTGTGCGTGTGGAACTGGCAAAAGAGCAAGCAAAAACCGTGGAAGGATGAATTTAAACAAGTGGCCGCCGTCGCAGATTTATTCTTGGCGCAAGAGGTGCGCCGCTCGCCCGAAGTGTTTGAAATAATGGAACAAACGCCCTATCATTGGAGCGGAGCCGTCAGTTTCTTCTCCCGCCAAAACAGCCCCACGGGCGTGGCGACGGGGTGTATTGCAAAGCCGCTTCAAATTGCCTTTAAAGCCGGCGAAAGGGAACCGCTCTTGCGCGTGCCAAAAATGACGCTCTCCACCCTTATTCCGCTTGCGGACGGACGGTCCTTGCTGGTTATCAACGTCCACGCCATTAATTTTAGGGGGCTAAAACCCTTTGATACCAATTTAAAGCGCGCCGCCGAACTGTTATTAAACTACAATGGGCCTGTGCTTTTAGGCGGCGACTTTAACGCTTGGAGCCTAAAACGCCGCCGTTTATTATCCTGTATGGCCCACGCGGCGGGGCTCGCCGAAGTGCCCTTTGAGCCCGACAACCGCACCCGCTGTTTGGGCCGTCCGGTAGATTATCTGTTCGTACGTGGCCTGCGCGTAAAGGCCGCGGGCGTACGCGTTACGCGCGGTTCCGACCACAATCCGCTTTTAGTGCGTTTGGAAGCCTAAAACAGCAATACAAATATGCTAAAATATATGAATTATGAATACATCTGACAATAAAGCCGTGTATTTTAAACGCGAAGCCCTCAAACGGGTGATTGCCGCGTTTGATAAAGGTACGCTTGAAACCCAAGCGGAAACCATTCCCTTTGAAGTGCTGCCGAAGGATTCCAAATCTACGGTACGCTGTTGCATTTACAAAGAACGGGCCGTCTTCCGTGCCCGCACGTTGGCCGCGTTGGGCGGAAGCGTAGAAAAAGACGACGAAGCCACGTCGCTTAACGAATACGCCAAAGAAGCCCTCTTGCGCAAGGCCGTGCCGGAAACCCCGCTGACCGTAATGGATATTGCCTGCAAGGGCTGTGTAAAAGCCCGCCATTTGGTAACCGAAGCCTGCCAAGGCTGCTTGGCGCGGCCGTGCCAACAGGCCTGCAAGTTCGGCGCGATTTCGTTTACCGAAGGCCGCTCCCGCATTGACGCCGACAAATGCAAAAACTGCGGCCAATGCAAGGCCGTCTGCCCCTACAACGCTATTACCTATGTGCCCGTACCGTGCGAACAATCCTGCCCGGTCAACGCTATTCACAAGGGCGAAAACGGTTTTGCCGAAATTGATTTTGAAAAGTGCATTTCCTGTGGCCATTGTATGGATGCGTGTCCGTTTGGCGCCATTATGGAGCGCAGCCAATTAATTGACATTTTGACCCAAATGAACAGTTCCCACAAGGTCTGTGCGATGATTGCGCCGTCTATCGTAGGACAGTTTGACTGCACCTTGCCGCAACTGATGACCGCTATCAAAAAGGCGGGCTTTGACAAAGTAACCGAAGTCGCCTTGGGCGCGGACATCACCACCGCCAACGAAGCGCGCGAACTGGTAGAACGCCTGGAAAACGGCGCCCGCTTTATGACCACCTCTTGCTGCGCGGCGTGGATTCAAGCCGTCAAAAAGCATTTGCCGGCCTTGAAGGATTTTGTATCCCATACCAAAACCCCGGCCGCTTACACCGCCGAGATTGAAAAGAAGAACGGTTTTGTTACCGTGTTCGTCGGGCCGTGCGTGTCTAAACGCGTGGAAGGGATGGAAGACCCCAATATTGACTATGTAATGACCTACGAAGAATTGGGCGCAATGCTGGACGCCAAGGGCATCAACCCCGCCGAGTGTGAGGAAATGCCGCTTGACCCGGCCATTTCCGGCGAAGCCCGCTACTACGGCGTAACCGGCGGCGTGGCGCAAGCGGTAGAAAACGCGATTGCGGGCAAACGCCCCTTTAAGAAAATGGCGATTAACGGCTTGGACAAAAAGGCTATGTTAATGCTTAACGCGTTTGCCAAGGGCGTGGGCGACTTCCAACTGTTGGAAGTAATGAGTTGCAAGGGCGGCTGTATCGGCGGTCCGTGCACGATGAAGAAACAAGCCCAAGTGATTAAGCCGATTAAAGACTTAGTCGCCGCCAGCCCCAAAGTGCCCTGCGCTTTGGACGATAAAAAAGAAGCGAAATAACCAACGCTTTAAAAGGAACACCCCGGGTTAATTATGTGCCCGGGGTGATTTTTATAAATACTGCTCACAATAAGCCCCATATAGAAACACTACGGGGTACCGCCTAGCGGTATGGCTGGAAATTCAGGATGACCTCTTTTGTTCATAAAGTCGTCATTCCCGAAGGTCGTAGTCGGGAATCTGCTGTTGCTGTTCTCTTGCGCGACACCAGATCCCGTATAACAACACTACGGGATGGCGGAACACTGCGCGCCGCGCCTTGCAGGCGGCAAATTTTCCGCGCCCTTTTGATTTATTGGGCAACACTCTTTTTGCAATGTCGCCAACCAACGAAACGGCAACAATAAATAAAACAAGGCCCGTCGTCCTGAACTTATAAATATGAACGCATATAAGTTTGCCCGTTATGACAAACGGCAAAACAGGTATAATAAAAAGAGATATAAAAACATCTGGGGAATTATATGAAAAATTTTTTAAAAATTGCGGTTGCCCTGCTCGTGGCGGCCGGGATATATGCGTTTGTTTTTTATAAAACACCGCAACAGCGCACTTTCGCTAAAACTTTAACCCAAGCGCAGGCCGGGGACGTGCCATCTGCGGTAAAAACCGGGGATTTTTATGCGCAGGGCCTTGGCGTAGAGCCTAACGGCGCGCAAGCCGCCGAGTGGTACCGCAAGGCTGCCGCACAGGGCGATACGGGCGCGGCGTGGAAACTTGCGCAGTTATACATCCAAGGCACATTGGTAAAGCAAGATTACGAGGAAGCCCTTCCCTACCTCCAACTGTCCGCGCAGGCAGGCAATGTGGCCGCGCAAACGGAACTCGCGCGCTTTTACAGCGAGGGACTTGGCGGCCTTTCCGCAAGCAAGGGCGATAGTATTTTGTGGAATTTAAAGGCTTCCGCTATGGGCAGCCAAGAAGCGCAGGAAGCCTTGCGCGCCCAGCGGGAAGCGGACCCCGATTTTTACGATGTGGTAAACCGCTTTTCGGCCACCTTATTACTAGCCGCACAGGGCGACAGCCAAGCCCAACTTTCCGCCGGGGAAGGCTACCGTATGGGCTATCCCGTTACCAAAAACGACGAGGAAGCCTTGCGCTATTTTACGCTTGCTTGGCAGGAGGAGCAGTTGCCCGCGGCTGCGTTTGAACTGTCCGAAATGTACCAAAAAGGCGAGGGAACCGAAAAAGACGAAAACAAAGCGTTAGAACTGTTGGGCGCGGCGGCACAAGCCAAAAATCCGTCTGCCCAATATGCACTGGGTGAGCGGGCGTATAAGGCCGAGCCCGCCAATTATCAAGATGCCTTTGCGTGGTTTTCCAACGCGGCGGAGGGCGGACTGGCCCAAGCGCAATATATGACGGGCTTTATGCTTATGCAGGGCCAAGGCACGGAGCGGTCCGTGCCGCTGGCGATTGAATTTTTCAAAAAAGCCGCCAACCAAAACGATACGGCAGCGCAATACGTGCTCGGGCAGATTTATTGGAAAGGCCTTGGCGTACCCAAGGATAAAAAAGAGGGCCGGGCTTGGCTGGAAAAGGCCTCGGCAGGCGGGAATTTAGCCGCGCGTGAACTTTTAAACCAGTAGAAAATGAACCAGCCCCCGGGAAAAGCCTAGGGGCTGAATTTTTTTCCCGTCATCCCGTAAAGTTTTCAGTATCTACATATTGGGTCGTTGTCGTCATCCAGGAAAGTTGTAGTCCAGGATCTGTCGTTATTTAATAAGGAATAGATTCTGGACAAAAACCTTCCAGAATGACTTTTATTTTATTAATTTGTTAGCAACTTTGTAAAAACAGGGTTGCTCCACTAATCGTTAGTCAGCGCATTGAGTGGCGGCGCGCAGCGTGCGGTCCGCAGGCCCCGCCCATTAGGGCCTAGCCGTTTTAGAAGAGCGCGACTTTATAGAAATAGTGTGGCTTAATTAATCCATCAGTTAGCGCATTGAGTGGCTGTCCGCAGGACCCGCCAGGGTGCCGGTGGAAATATCTAAATCGTACCACAGTTCAGTGGGGCGGGTACCGGGTTGTCCGTTCCTTTGGATAACCACGCGGATTTTATCGTTGGCCTCAATATCAAAAAACCGCTCCAAATGCAGGTAATCCATAAACGGACACGCAGGAATTTGCTTAAATACACGACCGTTTCTAAACTGCACAATTTGCAATACTGCCTCATCAGGCGTTAAATGCGTAATGGGCCGCCCCAACACGCGGACCAAGGTGCCGACGGATTGCCCGGGCGTTTCCACCTGTTCCGCCAAACGGCGCACCCATTGCATAGGCACAATTTGGTTAAAATCGTTAATCGGTTTATGGTCCAAAAGCGCACGCCACGCGGCACGCTGCGTATTGGTATTGCCCACAATGCCGACAAACACGCCCACTGCCTTGCCATTTACAAGCAAGGGCGAACCGCAATAGCCGTTTAATACGGGGAAATCCTGATAACGCGCCAAAATGCGGTGCGTGCTGGAAAACAAAACATCAATTTTATTAAACCACGCAAAATTACCGTGGGAAAATCCGGCCGATTGCGCCGGGTTGCGCGCAGAGGGTAACGTTTCGTCGGCTTCCAACGGAACAATATATTTTCCCAGCTCTTCTGGAATTTTAAAAATGGCAATATCCGCACCGCGCAAATGCCCCTCTTTTAGCGTGGTAATCTGCGTATAAAACGGCTTTCCGTTCTCATCAAACAGTTCAATATACGGCTCCCGGCCGATATCGTTTAAAACGTGCTTGGCCGTAACGCCCCAGATTTTCCCGTTAATATTGACGGCAAAGGCAGAGCCCTTTCCGTGCGTTTGCGGGGAGTGCTGTAAGGTAAAAACGGCTTGGCGAATATTTTTAGGCGCGGGTGATAGCGGGCGCGGTTTAGCGGGTTCTAAAACGCTTGTACGCAGCAAGGGCGAAGTTAAACGCAGGGCCAACGCATTGGCCGCCTGCGAGCGTGCGGGCACGGTTAATAAGCGGTTATTCACCTGAAAGCGCACTTTATTAAACCAGCGGGCACGTAAAGCACGTGTAATTTTAAAATTTTTAAAAACACCCGGCAATTTGCCTTGCGCACAAACAGGCCCCGTCAAAAAGCAAGCGCAGGCAAGCGCCAAAGCCAAACCCCTGTATTGCATTGTTACCCCCGTTAAAACCTTTATCTAATGGCTTCTTCCAATGTTATGTTGCGGGTCTGCATATCCACCCAATATGTGTAAGTGGAACCGTCCGCCCGGCTGATGACAATTTTGGCTTTTTGCAAGCCTGCAAATTCAAACCCCGTATCCAGAGAAGCCACTTTTAAAAGCGGATTTTGGTTTAAAGTCTGTTCAAAGCCGTCCTCGTAATACGCGGTTACGCTTTTGACCGTTTCGGTAATGGGCAATTTCCCTACACGAAGCCCGCCAAACAGCAACACGCGCCGTGCAGAGCCGGGATTGCGGTATTCGCGCAGTAAATCCTGCAAGCGGGAAAACGGCACAATTTCGCTAATATTGGATAAATCTTGCTTTTTAGGATAGTCCCGGTTGGAACGGCGGTTCCAATACCACTCGGCCCGGTCTGTTAGCGGGTGCGAAGTACCAAGCGATAAACCCACGGCTTCGCCCTTTTCATTTACCACAAGGCCCCCCGCGTTGGTTAAGGTTTCTTCCGCTTCTGGGTTTACCCCCTCAATAATACGCTCCGAGTTGGTGGTCAGTACGAGGCGTTGCGCTTTTTGGTATTGGCCTTTGTTATAGCCATAAGTAAAAAGGTTAGTGCCCTTTTTGGGGAAGTCCTTGGCCCACAGTACCGGGCGGGCCACTTGCAGGACTTCTTGGGGCAGACGGATGAGCGAGGCGTTAATGCCTTCCGCGCGCCCGGACACAACCACTTCCGCCGGATAGGTAAATTTTTTGCCTTTTACATAAAAGGAAATTTCCACATCCTTTCCCATATATTGCACATATTCCTGCGGGGCAATCCCCCACAAAACGGTCTCGCCGCTGTATTCTTCGGCAATCACAAAGCCGCTTGCCTTAAAAGCATTTATCTTACTGGCGGATGAAACGGTAAACAAATAATGCGGCGTATTTTGCTCAAAGGGTTGCAAGGCGGTGCCCTTTAAAAAGGAGGATTGCACACGGCTGGCGGAGGCGATTTGTTTGGAGACCTGCACGGCTACGGACGGGGCCATTGGCGTTATGGGAACTTGCACCGCAACAGAGGGAACCTTGGGAACCCGGACACGCGGGTAAATGCGGGTAACGGCTTTTTTAATAAAGTTTTTGCCCGTGGCCTTTGCGCCGCCCTTTACCAGGGCCGATTGCGCAAAGGACGGTTGCGCGAGTAAAACCGCCAAACAGGAAAGAAATAAAATTCGTTTTTTCATAGCCACTCCTTGCAAGAACGCCTGATATTATTAATTTACCTGTTTGCCCGCTAAATAAACAGGGCCGTTGGACCTATAAAAACCCGGCTTTAAGGCCTATCTTTTTTGTAGGCCTGCAAATAGAGAAAGCCCCGGGCGGAAAAATACACCGGCCGGGGCTGTAACCAAACTACGAAAGCGTTGGATAAAGCGGAAAATTCGCCAAGAATTTTTTAACTTGTTGTGCCACGCCCGCCAAGTACGCTTCGTCCGTATGGTGCGAAATAGCCTCGTCAATAAACGTGGCCACCTGCGCCATATCCGCTTCCTTCATCCCGCGCGTGGTGATAGCGGGCGTTCCTAACCGCAAACCACTTGTAACAAACGGCTTTTCGGGGTCAAAGGGAATTGTGTTTTTGTTGGCGGTAATGCCCGCTTTATCCAGAGCGGCTTCGGCCGCTTTGCCCGTTAAACCTTTGGAGCGCAAATCAATGCACATCACGTGGCTGTCCGTTCCCCCCGCCACCAAGCGGTACCCGCGCGCCATTAACTGCTTGGACAGTTCCGCAGCGTTCAATTTTACTTGGTGTTGGTAGGCTTTAAATTCGGGCTTTAAGGCCTCGCCAAAGCATACCGCCTTGCCCGCAATTACGTGCATCAGCGGCCCACCTTGCACGCCCGGAAAGACGGCAGAGTTAATGACCTTGGCAAGAGCGGCCTTGCATAAAATCAGCCCGCCGCGCGGACCGCGCAGGGTTTTGTGCGTGGTGGTGGTTACCACATCGGCATACGGCACCGGGCTCGGGTATTCCCCGGCGGCAATCAAACCTGCATAGTGGGCTACGTCGCACGCCAAATACGCCCCGCAGGAATCGGCAATTTCGCGCAAGCGTTTCCAATCAAACACGCGGGAATAGTTGGACGCCCCCGCCATAATCAGTTTGGGCTTGTGTTCCAAGGCCAGGCGCGCGGCTTCGTCGTAATCAATTTCTTCGGTATCCTTGCGCACGTTCATTGCAACAATGTTGTACAACTTGCCCGAAAAGTTAAGCGGATGGCCGTGCGTCAAGTGTCCGCCGTGAGACAAGTTAAGCCCCAGCACGGTATCGCCGGGTTTTAATAAAGCAAAATACACCGACATATTGGCCTGTGCCCCGGAGTGCGGCTGCACATTGGCGTGTTCCGCGCCGAAGAGTTGCTTGGCGCGGTCAATCGCCAGTTGTTCCACCACATCTACAAATTCACAGCCGCCATAGTAGCGTTTGGCGGGATAGCCTTCGGCGTATTTGTTGGTTAAAATAGACCCCTGCGCTTGCATTACGGCCAACGAGGTAAAATTCTCGGAAGCAATCAGTTCCAACTTTTCGCGCTGGCGGTTTAATTCGTGGCTTACGGCCTCAAAAACGGCCGGGTCGGTTTGTTTTAAATCGGGATACATTTTTACACTCCTCGGGCCCCTTTTTAAGGCCCCATATTTTTTATACGATTTTCCTATGAAAAATTAAATATATTTACTATAATTTACTAAATAGAAGTAAATAAATCCAGCAGAGGTGTAAAAAGAAATGGCAAAATTAACCAAGAAAGACTTTCTCAAAGACACCATCAAACACATTGACCTCAAAAAATACAATGTGGTTCCCTTGGTGGAAGCCTTTGGAAATATGGCCTACGCTTCTCGCGAAGTGGCCAGAGCGAGCAAAATCTACAATATGATGCTCTCCGACAAAAAGTGCTCCGTCATTTTGTGTATTGCGGGCTCTCTCGTTTCCGCGGGTATGAAGAAAGTCGTGGTGGATATGATTCAAAACAATATGGTTGACGCGATTGTTTCCAACGGCGCCAACATCGTGGACCAGGACTTCTTTGAAGCCCTTGGCTACAAACACTACATTGGTACTCCCTACAATCAAGATGACAACTTGCTGCGCGATTTGCACATTGACCGCATCTACGACACCTATATTGACGAAGACCAGTTGAAGGAATGCGACGAAACCATCCACAAAATTTGCAACGCCTTGGAACCCCGTCCCTACTCTTCCCGCGAATTTATCTGGGAAATGGGCAAATGGCTTGAAAGCAAAGGCAAAGGCAAAGATTCTATCGTTTATAACGCTTACAAACACGGCGTGCCGGTGTTTGTGCCTGCGTTCTCGGACTGCTCTGCCGGTTTCGGCTTTGTAGCGCACCAGACCCAACACCCCGAAGCCCACGTTTCCATTGACAGCGCCAAGGATTTCTTGGAACTGACCAAAATCAAAATTAAAGCCAAAGAAACGGGCCTTATGATGTGGTCCGGTGGCGTACCGAAAAACTTTGCGCAGGATACCGTTGTGGCTGCTGAAATTTTAGGTGCGGACGCTCCTATGCACAAATATGCCGTACAAATTACGGTGGCTGATGTGCGCGACGGGGCTCTCTCCGGATCTACCTTGAAAGAGGCTTCCTCTTGGGGTAAAGTTTCCACCGCCTTGGAACAGATGGTGTACGGCGAATGCACGACCTTGATTCCGCTCATCATCGGTTACGGTTACCACAAAGGCGCCTGGAAGAAACGCAAAGCCTCCAACTACGTCAAGTTCTTACAGGACGAAGACGCCAAGGTTGCCAAGGCCAAAGCGAAAAAATCCAAATAAGCCGATGCGCGTAAAAACCGCGTTTATTTGTTTATGTTTATTTATCTGCCCGTGTGCGTTATGCTACGGGCAGATAAATTTTTCCAGCGTAAACGGGGAACGCGGCTACGCCGCTATGCGTGGCACGTATGATTGGAATTTGGACAACGGTTTTATCTTATCGCCCGAATACGGCTACTACCGTATGTCCGACAAAGAAATTGACGAAGCAGGCTCCACTTCCCGCTACGCGTTGGGGGTGTCCTACGAACTAAACGATACTTGGCGGCTGACCGCAGACGGATTTTGGCAGCCGCAAGCGGTGGGTTACCAGGCCGTAGGATATGGCCTAGGCGGAACGTGGTTTCCGTTCTACCGCTGGGAACAATTTGTAAACCCGCGCCTTTCGGCGCGTTTTTATCAGGCGCGTTACCGCTCGTATGTGGATAAAATGGGTAACGATTTGACAGGCGGGGCGTTCTCGCAAACCGAAACGGGCGTACACGCCCAAGCAGCTACCGACGTAGGAAACTGGAAACTGCAAGCCGCCTGGCATAAAGTGATAAAATATAGTAGTTCCCAACCCGCAAATGTTACGTTTAGTTGGGCGGATATCCCGTTTATGACAGCCGTAGTACAAGGGTTTGTAAAAGAGGCCGCAGGCGTGTCCGTGCGTTACCAAACCGATTTTATAACGCCTTATGCGGCCTTGGTGCGCTACCGCTACGCCGAACTTAGCGACAGCGCGGCGGCCGTCAGTGCGGGGCTGCACATTGTGCTGTGGGGGATGTCGGTTTCCGGCGGTGTGGAAGTATTTGAACCGCGAAGGGAAGCCAATCGCAAGACGTATTTTTCAATGTCTGCCGAAATAGAATTCTAGCCGGAGGAACCCGTGCCTAAACTTGATTTACATTGTAATATAGACGAAAAAATGTTTTCGCTGACGCTTTTTTTAACCCGGCTTTTGACCGGGCTGACGCTCCTGTATATTACCGTAGGGTGCTTACTATTCTACCGCGAATTTTTGTATAACGCCACGGCTATGGGCCTGCCACTACCTGTTCCGGCGGGGCTGACGATTGTAATAGCGGAACTGTTTTTAAGTTTGCTTTTAATGCTGGGCTGGTTTACGCGCCCGGCGGCGGGGCTCTCCCTGCTTGCAACGGCGGGGCTGGCGACCGTGTTTTTTGCGTCTGATTTTAATAAACTGTATGTAGCGCTGCTAGTGCTACTGGCGGCCGCCTTGCTGCCGTGCGCGCTCTTGGGCCCCGGAAAAATCAGTTTGGATTATTCCCACGCGGTGCGCCGCGCCAATAAAAAATTTAGAGGTTAATTATGGAAATGTTTGACGAAAATCATCAATATGTAAGTTTAGCCAACAAATACCGCCCCCAAAAGTTTGAAGATATGGTGGGGCAGGAAAGCATTTCCAAAACGCTCCAAAACGCTTTAAAACTGGGGCGCATCGGCCACGCGTATTTGTTTTACGGACCGCGCGGATGCGGTAAAACCACCACGGCGCGTATTTTGGCAAAGGCCTTAAACTGCACGGGGCACGGCAACGATAAGCCGACCGCCGAACCGTGCGGAGAGTGCCCCCAATGCCGTGAAATCGCCCAAAGCGCAGACCTGGACGTCCTGGAATTGGACGCCGCGAGCAATACGCAGGTGGAAAAGGTGCGCGAAGCCATTATTGACACGGTGGCCTTGGCCTCGTCGCGCGACCGCTATAAAGTTTTTATCTTGGACGAAGTGCATATGCTTTCGGCCAGTTCCTTTAACGCGCTTTTAAAAACGATTGAAGAACCCCCGGCCCACGTGGTTTTTATATTAGCAACCACCGAAAAGCACAAAGTGCCCGCCACTATTGTCAGCCGCTGCCAAACCTTCCGCTTCCGCCCGATAACGGTGGACGAAATCAGCGCGCACTTACTAGACTTAGCCGAAGCGGAAAGCATAGATTTAACGCCCGGCGCGGCCAAAATTATCGCCAAAAACGCGGGCGGCGCAATGCGCGATGCGCTGACCTTGATGGACCGCGCGATTGCCTATTCCGGCAACCGCATTGACGAAAAATTAGTGGGCGAAATGCTGGGCCTTACGCCAGATGAATTAATCAAAGATACAGTTACCGCCCTAGTTCAAAAGGACAACGCGGCCCTGCACCAAGCCTTTGAAACCTTAAAAAACGAGGGCTTTGACGCCAATTCTTTCCTAAAAGATTTAAAAAACGCCTTGGGCGATCTGTTTTACTTTGCCTTGGGCCAAGGCGGAGAACCCTTTGAAGGGGCCAAGCAAATTACCGAAAAGGTTTCCCCCGGATTTTTGGCGCAACTTTCGCGCAAGGTAAATAAAATTACCGAAGAAGTAAAATTTTCCGATAACGCCTTAATCAGCGCCGAGGTCGGGCTGTTTACGGTAATGGACAGTTGCTTGGATTTGGATAACTTTGTGCGCCGTTTGGAAGCCTTGGAAAAAGGCCTCCCGGCGGTTGCTTCTGCGCCCGCGCCTGTGCGCCGCGCCCCGGCGCCAACGCCCCGGCCTACGCCTAAACCCGCTCCCGCACCGCGCGTAACGTCAGCCGCCGTCCGCCCGGCCTCTGTGGTTCGGCCCGCTCCGGTTGTAAAACCTGCCCCGCGCCCGACCGTGGACGATATCATCGCCGATGACGAGGTGGCAGAAGAAGCCGCCCCGGTATCCTCCGGCACGCTGACGGACCGCCAAATTTGGGATAAAATGCTTCTGCAATTTAAAAAGAGCCCGTTTGTTTATGACGTAATGTTAAACAGCACGGTGCAATTCGGCGCAGACGAGTGGACCCTTTGCTTTCCGCCCGGCAAGGAGTTTTACCAAATCCCGGCCCAAAACAAGTTGGGAGATTTGGAAGCCGCCGCTAAAAAAATAAGCGGCCGCACCATTAAATTTAAAATTTCTTCCGGCACGCCCAAGGACGATAAACCCGCTCCTGCCGCGGCGCCTAAACAGGCCCCTGCGGCTAACGGCAATGCGTCGGCGGCCATTTCCAACGAAGAGCCCTTTGTAAAAGGGGATTTTTCAGCGGATGCGGCGGCCCCCGCAGGTACGGCTCCGGCCGATGCCCCCGAAGAATTAAAGGATATTTTAGAAATTATCCCTGGGGAGTTGTTAGCCTAATTTATGAAGAGTTTAGACCGTTTTATCCGTGCGTTGCGCCGTTTGCCGGGGGTTGGCCCGCGGCAGGCGGAGCGTTTTTCGGCTTATTTTTTGCGTGCTTCGCAAGGCGAAACGGAAGAATTTATCAATGCGCTTTTGTCGGTCAAGCAAGACGTTAAACTTTGCCCCGTATGCTTTGCATACAGCGAGGACGGCCTGTGCCCCATTTGCCGCGACCAAGACCGCGACCACGGCCTGATTTGCGTGGTGGAGGACCCGCAGGATATTGAATCCATTGAAAAAACAGGCGCGTTTAAAGGCGTATATCACGTTTTGCACGGGGCCATTTCCCCAATGGAAGGCCGCGGCGCGGACCAAGTAAAGGTGCGCGAACTGTTAGAGCGCGTGCAACACGCACAAACCCCGGTGCGCGAGGTCATCATCGCCACGGACCCGGACAGCGAAGGCGAAACAACGGCTCTGTATTTGGCGGATTTGCTGCGCGGGCTCGTGGGGCAGGTTACGCGTATCGGCTATGGGGTACCGCTGGGCGGGGACATTGATTACATTGACGAAATGACGCTTGGATACTCTTTAAAAGGCCGCACCAAACTCTAATGCACCCGGATATGTACAAAAGGCCGCTGTTGTGGTGTCTGGCGGCTTTAATTGTCGGTCTTGCGTTCTTTTACCGTCCTGCCCCGTCCGGGCAGGACGTTTTCCACTTTCTGCCACAAAAAGAAGTTACCCTCACCGGGCGGGTGGAAAGTTTCGCCGTCCGCAAGAAAAAATCCCAAAACGTAATTATCAAGGTTTTCTCCGTAAACGGGCAAAAGGCAACCGGGCAAATCTATGCACGCCTGCCGGATTTTACCCCGCAATGGAAGGATATTTTGGAAATTTCCGGCCGTTTACAGCAACCTTACGGCGTGGATTTACTCGGCAATTTTGATTGGCGCAATTACTTGGCGGACAAAGGTATTTTTACCGAAATCAAAGGTTCATCCGTATCGGTGGCGCGTCCTGCCGCGTGGCCGTGGCGCGTGATACGGGCCTTGCGCGCGGATATTCTGCGCGTATTAAACGAAGCCTTTCCGCCCGATTTAGCCTCCATTGCGGGCGGCGTATTATTAGGGGAGCGCGGCGAGCAGGACCCGGCGCTTTATAGCGCGTTCCAAGACAGCGGAGCCATCCACTTATTGGTGGCCTCGGGCGGTAACGTGGGGTTTGTTACACTCCTTACGCTGGCGGTTTGCTCGTGGATAGGGTTAAGCCGCAAGAAAATGCTCCTTTTAGCATTAGGCGTGGCGGGAGCCTACACGCTGATTGCCGGGGCTGACGCGCCGCTTGTGCGCGCTTATTTTATGGCGGTTTGCGCCTGCACCGGGTATTTATTAGGGCGCAACAGCGGCGTTTTCCAAGGGTTGTTGGTTTCGTGCTTTTTGATTTTGCTTTTTCAGCCCGCTTCGGTGTTTGAAACAGGATTTCAAATGTCCTTTTTGGCAACGCTTGCCATTATTATTTGCCTTAACAATTATAAAGTACCCGGAAAATGGCCCAAAACCCTGCGCTTTTTTGCGCAAATCTTTTTAGCCACCCTCTCCACCCAACTGGTGCTACTGCCCGAATTTACCAATGTTTTTTACAAAGTATCGGTAACGGGGCTTATTTCCAATATGCTTTTGGTGCCGCTGGCCTCGGTATTAATGGGGCTTTCGTTTGCGTATTATGTGTGCAATTCGCTGCATTTAGGGTGGATTTTACATACGGTAACGTATGGGGCGCTATGGCTATTTAAAACCTTGGTGGTTTATTTTGCTTCGTTTAAAATGTCCGCCTTGCAAATGGCCGCTTGGAGCGCGGGCACGATTACCGCCTATTACGCGGGACTGTTTTTAATGTTTAATTTGCCGCTTAAAAATTTTGCGCGCAAAATCGCGCTTCCGTGTTTAGTGGTTCTTTTCGGCGCACCGCTTGCGGAATATTTTTTCGCACCGGACATACAAATTTATTTATTAAACGAGTGGAACAAAAGCGGGGCCGTAATCCGCACGAAAAACGGCGGGGCGTTTTTAGCGGGAAGTGAACTGGACCCGGAAAAATTGCAAGCCGCCCTTTTGAAAACCGGGGTTAAACAACCAAACGCTATTTTGCTTTTTACGGACGAATCCGTTCCGCCGGAATTTTCCGCACGGTTTTCCAATGCGCGGGTTATCCGCCCGTTTGCGGATAATTGGCCAGGCGATAATTTCGCCTTCGGCCCCGTAACCGTGCAACTAAACTGGGGCGAGCACGAAACGCGCGAAGGCCGCCGCTGGATAAGCGAGGGCTACTCGGGCACGGACAAGGACGACGCGTCCTACTGCTTTATTTACAAGGGTAAAAAGGCCTGTTTGGGCGCGTTTTCGCACTTTGCTTACAGCGGGGAAAAGCACGCCACCGCACAAAGAAATAAAACCATTGCGCTTAAAATTTAGATATAATAAAAAAGCGCTGTGGAGGACACGATTATGGAACAAGCAGAATTAAAACAACACCAACGTTTTTTGAAGGAAGCCGTTAAAATGGCCGAGAAAGGTATGAACTCGGGCAAGGGCGGTCCGTTCGGTGCAGTCATTGTAAAAGACGGGAAGATTATCGCCCGCGGCTGCAACCAGGTAACTTCTACCAACGACCCTACCCGCCACGCCGAAGTTGACGCTATCCGCAAAGCCTGCAAAAAGTTAGGCTCTTTTGAACTGACGGATTGCATTATTTATTCCTCTTGCGAGCCGTGCCCGATGTGCTTGGGCGCCATTTACTGGTGCCGCCCCAAGGCCCTGTATTTTGCGGCGGACCGCTTTACCGCGGCCAAATACGGCTTTGACGATGAATTTATTTACAAAGAAGTCGTTTTGCCCACCGACAAACGCGCTATTAAAACCTATTGCATAGACATTTCCAACAAAACGGAACCGTTTGAACAATGGGGCAACAAAACAGATAAGATTGAATATTAATTAAAAAGCCCGTCCAGTTGGCGGGCTTTTTTATGGCTTTATAAAGTAACAGGCAGGTGGCCTTGGAGGGCAAATTTGCCAAGCAGGCACTCCGCCGCCGCGCGCTGGAAGGACGGCGCGGGGCTAAACGTAAACAAGGTGCTTGATGCGTTTAATTGTTTGGCGGCCCACGGGTTCGCAAGCGCAATTAACAAATGCGCCGGGTACTGTTTTAAGGCCGTTTTCCCGCGGGCTATTTCCGCCGGGTCCAGCGCGATTTTTCCTTTAAAGGCCTGATACCGCCGCCAGCACAACACCACCAATTTATTCGCCTTTTCGCCCGGGTTTACCACGGTTACGCCGCCTTGGCGTAAGGCATTTATAAAGGGTTCAGACGATAAATTTTCATCATTTCCAACTTCTATTACTTGCACCGTTTGCCCCGGTTTAAGCGAAACTTTGGGTCCCAGCCAGGTAAGCGCCTTTTGGGCGGCGCGGGTGGCAAAGTCCGTCGGTTGAAAGGCCGTTTCTTCGGGTTGCGCGGGGATAATATCCGCACGCTCACAAAGGCTGTCTTGCTGGTGTTCGGCTTCGGCCAGCAAGGTTTTATCCAGTGGTACTTGGTGTAAAAATTCTAGCAGTTCAAACGGATTTTCCGGCACCAGCAAAATATGCGCCCCCGCCCGGAAGGCCGCCAAGGCGGCTTGTTTTTCGTCGCCTAGCGCCTTCATACACAAGGCGTCCGTTACTACGCAGCCTTTATAGCCCAGTTTGGTTTTAAGCAGTCCGCTAATAATTTTAGCGGAAAGCGAAGCCGGGCTTTTTTCGTCCAGTGCGGGCACCAATAAATGACCCACCATTACGCTGTCCGCCAGCGGTAATAAATCCCTAAACGGGGCAAGTTCGTTCGTTTGCAAATGTTCAGCCATAGACGGCACCGTAGGCATAGCCATATGGGAATCGGTGGACGTGTTGCCGTGCCCCGGGAAGTGCTTTATGCTGTTGAGCGCGCCCCCTTTGGCAAGCCCCTTTATAAACGCCCTAGCCAAACGCGAAACCAACTGCGGATCTGCCCCGAAAGAACGCGTATTAACAATCGGGTTTTGCGGGCAATCGGCCAAATCCAATACGGGGGCAAACACCCAATCCACGCCCAAACTTTTGGCTTGGCGGGCAGTTAAAAGACCCTTTTCAAAGGCTAAATCTTCCTCGTTTGCGGCCCCCAAGGCCAGGTTAGAGGGCAATAACTCCGCATCGGGCAGCCAACGGCCTAGACCGTCCTCATAATCGGCTGAAATTAAAATCTTTTTTAAAGGAGAAGCCTCCCGCAAAGCACGTGTTAATTCGGCCACTTGCTGGCGCGTACCGCCATAAAGGCAAAAGCCGCCCACACCCAAGCGGGCCAATTTTAAAGCGTCCTCGGGGGCGGTTTTTCCAAACCAAAAGCCGGGGTGAACTAAACGGTTAATCTTCATAAAGTAATCTTTCCTAAAATAGCCGCGCGTTTCGCGCCCGTAGCCGCCGCGCAATGGTTAATTTTGCGGTGCAAGGCCAACCAGCCAAACAGTGCAAAGGCCGCGCTTTCTTTGGCCTGTGGGTCAATGCCGTAAGCCAGCGTGGTGGTTACTTTTACCTGTGGCAAAAGCGTGCGCAAATACGACAGCAAGGTTTTGTTGTAACACCCACCGCCGGAAACAACGAGTTCCTTTTGGTAAGAGGGTGGCACAAAATCGGTAACCGCTTGTGCAATGGCGGACGCTGTAAACCAAGTAAGCGTAGCCAATAAATCGTGCGGCGTTTTAATGCTAAAAAAATATTTTTTAAGGTAGGTTTCGCCAAAGGCGTTTTTATCCAAACTCTTGGGTGGCTTTTGCGTAAAATACGGCTGCGCCAGCAAGCGGCGGACCAGTTCTTTATCCGGCGTGCCCTTGGCGGCCAAGGCGCCATTTTTATCAAACGTTTTTTTAAAAAATTCTTGGCAGGCTAAATCCATTAACGTATTGCCGGGGCCGACATCAAACCCAAAGGTTTTCACTTGTTTACCTACTACGGAAAAATTGGAAATGCCGCCCACGTTCAGCAGAATTTTAGGCGTTTTTCGTCCCCAAAGGTATTCGTCAAAAAACGGGATTAAGGGCGCGCCCTCTCCGCCAAGCGCCATATCCATCGGGCGGAAATCGCTCACCACCGGGCAGCCAATCTGTGCGGCCACAAAGGAAGGCTCCCCGATTTGCAGGGTGTTGGGCGTTTTGTCGTGCGGGCCGTGGTAAATAGTCTGCCCGTGCGAGCCGATAACTTCTATTTCTTGGGCGGAAAGAGAAAATTCCTTTAAAAATTTTTGCACCGTTTTAGCATATAACCGACCCAATTCAAAATGGAGTGCGGAAAGTTCCGCCGCGCGAAGTAAGTAGGCCGTCAGTAACTTCTGCTGTAAGGCGGCAGGATAGGCGTAATTTTTAAAATGGAGCACCTTAAACGGGCGGATTTGTACCGCGCAAACAGTCAAGCCGTCCGCGCTCGTGCCACTCATTAAGCCCAAGGCTATTTTACGCATCAATCACCCTCGTTAAAAAGCCGCCCTTGGCTTGGAGCAGTTTTTTGGCTTTGACGGCCGGTACTTTTTTGCGGTGCATTACAATAGCGGTTTTTACGCTTTTGCCCGAAGCCGCCAGCAATTTGCGAGCCGTTTTTTCGTCCGTCTGCGCCACCGTGCAGATAAGCCGCACCGCGCGGGCGACTAATTTTTCGTTGGTGGGCTGTACGTCAATCATCAGGTTGCCGTATGTTTTGCCGCACAGCGTCATTGCACCCGTGGTAATGGCATTTAGGGCCATTTTGGTAGCCGTACCCGCCTTCATACGCGTAGAGCCGCACAGGGCTTCCGGCCCGGTGGGCAAGGCGGCGTGGACCTCGGCATCCGCGCAGACGGCTTTCGGATTGCACGAAATAAGGGCCGTGTGCGCGCCCAATTTGCGTGCGGCTTTTAAGGCGCCCATTACATACGGCGTGCGTCCGCTGGCCGTCAGGCCGATAACCAAATCGTCCTTTTTGGCCGCCTTTAAAATTTCTTTTGCGCCCTGCTTACCGTCATCCTCCGCCCCCTCTTGTGAGCGGAAAACGGCCTTTTTTCCCCCGGCAATTAAGCCGATAATTTGCGAGGGCTTTGTACCGAAGGTCGGCACGCACTCCACCGCTTCCAAAATTCCCAAGCGCCCGCTGGTGCCCGCCCCGATAAAAATAATTTTATGTTTATGGGCGTAGGCCCCGGCGGCTAAAAGCATAATGGCGGCAATTTCTTTATTAGCCGCCTTTACGGCGCGGGCGGCGTTGAAATCTTCATCGTTAATTTTTTTGGCAATCTGGCGCGGGGAAAGTTTATCCAAATCCAAGGTGTTTGGGTTGCGCGCTTCGGTTGCGATTTGGTTTAAATTGACAGTCGTCATTGGGCATCCTCCAACGAGTGTTTATGCGCGCGGAAGGCGGCTTCGGTTTCCTCAATAGATTTAATTTTAAACGTCAGCGGCACAACGGCCACCGTAATTAAACTAATAAAACTGGCCACCAAGAAAAAGGTTTCGTACCCCAGCCGCATTTGCAGCCAGCCGGAAAGCATAGAGGGAACCATCATCCCAAGGGCCATAATCCCGGTGGAAATAGCGTAATGCGAGGTTTTATATACGCCCTGCGACACATACATAATAAACACGCTAAACGCCATCATCGCCAAGCCGTTGCCCAGATGTTCCAGTGTAATCAGCGTAGCCACCGCCGTAAGCCCCGGTCTGGCCCACGCCATATACGCATAAAAAAAGTTAGGCAAAATAAGGATAACCGCAAACGGCCAAATACATTTTTTAAAGCCAAACTTGCCCAGCAGCCACCCGCCCGCCAGGTTCCCCGCCACCACGGCCCCTAGGCCAAGCGTCCCTTTAATGAGCCCATAGTTTTGCACGCTCATTCCAAGCGCGCCGTCCGCCGCGGGTTTAAGTAAAAAGAGCGGCACCATTTTTTCCAGCAGGGCATCGCCCAAGCGGTAAAGCAAAATAAACAGCAAAATATAGACGATATTCTTTTGAGTGAAATATGTTTTAAAGGAATCCGCCCACGCCATAGCGCCGTTTTTATGCACGGGCTTGTCCTGCTCCGGCTTGGGAAGCATCCACGCGTGATAAAATACAAAGCCCATAAACAGGACACCCAGAAAGCCGAACATTACCGCCCAGTTGTAGGGCCACGAAACCAAATTCCACGAGGTTTCCGGCGTTTTGTTCCCCAGTGCGGCCGTAGCGGAGATTAACGCCCCGCTGCCTAAAATCATCGCCAAGCGGTAAAAAATCGTGCGGATACCCACGAATTTGGATTGCTCCTGCGGCGTTAAGGCTAGCAGATAATAGCCGTCGGTGGCGATATCTAATGTAGCCGACACAAAAGCCCCCGCCAAAAAGCCAAATAAAGAGAGGGTGAAAAAGGTCAAACTGCTGTTACCTTGGGCAAAGCGGAACGCTTCCAAAGCGGTTAGTCCGGCAAGGAGTAAAAAAAGCCCCGCCAGCACCATTTGCGCCCCCAAAAGCCAGCGGCGTTTGGTGCTTTTGGCATCCACCAAGGGGCTCCAAAACATTTTGAGTATCCAGGGCAGATACAGCCAGCCCGTCCAAAAGGCAATTTTGTCGTTGGAAAAGCCCAAATCGGCATACAGCACGGTGGAAACCGTGTTGATAATAATGTACGGCAAGCCCTCGGCCAAATAGAGCGAGGGAATATAAGTCCAAGGAGTTTTCTTCATAATTATTTAAACGAGTATTTTCCGCCTAAAATATTGGCCAGCGGTTTGGTTACGGGGCTTTCTTCAAACACCATTTTAAGCATAGCCGTTATCGGTACAGCGAGCAAGGCGCCCATTACGCCCCACACAAGCGCCCAAAAAATCAAGCAGGCAATTACCACAATGGGGTCCAAATCCATCCCTTTTCCAAGCCACTTGGTTTCCAAAATGTTGCCGATAACAAAGTGTATGGCCGTAAGCAAAATGAGCGCAAGCAAAATATGCCAGTCAAACCCGTATTGCAAAAACAGTACCGGCAAAGGCAATACTGTGGAAACAAACGGCCCAATGTTGGGGATAAAATTAAGCATAAAGGTAAGCACGGCCAACATAGAGGCCAGTTCTGTTTTGATAGACGCGAGCACAATCCAAGTGCACCCCGCCGCCAAGAGCGAAACAAAGATTTTAATTAGCAGATAAAACGAAATTTGCCTTTGGATAGACCCCACCAGCGCGGGTTTGTTTTCGGAGGCTTTGCCCATAAACAAAAAGATAACAAACAAGATAATTAGCATTAAGTTGGTTAAAATGGACACGACCGTTCCGCCCACGCTTTTAACCATTGTAAAAACGGGTAGTTTGGCTACGTTATCGGCCAAGAACTGAGCATTTAAATTAATGCCGTATTTTTGAGAGCGGACAAGCAGCCAATCCAAGGTATCGTTTAAGCGTTCGGTATAGATATCGGCCCCGTTTACAAAACTTTCAATAGAGCCGGAAATAAAAAGAACCGCCAGCGTGATAATCGCCAGAAAGGCCGTGCCGCTAATGCCTAGGCCTAAGCCATAGGGGACGTTCCACTTTTGTTTGAGCCACCCGGCCAAGGTGCTGGCAACCATATAAATAAACACCGCAATAATAAACGGCATCAAAATCGTGCGGGTATAGATAAGTACCCACGTGGCCGCGGACGCGGCGAGAATCATCAAACAAACGGTATTAATTGGCGTAAAACGCTGTAACGAATCTTTAATCATAGAATCCTCTTTGTTTAGTATAGCATACCGCGCGCCCACCTGTACCGGGGACCTAGGAGCGTTTAGGCCTTTTGGCCCTTGTAGAAATTTGCCAATCCTATACAATATAAAAAGAACCTATTTTACAGGAGCGTCAGTATGCAAAAGACAATAAGTTTATCTCTCTGCCTTTTCCTGCTTGGTTCTTTATGCGCTCCCGTATGCGCCCAGCGCATTAAAATAAGCCCGAAGAAAATAAAAACGCATACGACTAAAATTCAAACCAGAGTTAAGGGCGCGGATATCAGCAAATATTCGTTGGCTTCCCAAGGGTGGGCGCAAACCTATAAATTAAACCAAAAATTTCTAAACAGTTTAAAAACCGTCCCGGCTACGGTTTCGTCCATTCACCCCAATTTGCCACCCCGTATGAGCGCGCACTATAAAGGGTTGTCCTCCAATATGGAAGCGTCTATTCAAAAGAACCTCACTTCCAACTTTGCTTGGATAAACCAGCAGCCCAACTTGGGGGAAAATTTTTTAAAGGAAGTTAATGGTAGAGAAATCGGTTTTAGATTTTACAAAAAATTATCCGAAACCAATGTTGTGTTTGTGGGGGAAATCCACGGTAATTTGCCCCCGCGCGTGGAATTTGCCAACTTAATAAAAGAGTTTAAAACCTTTTACCCAAACCGGAGAATTGTGGTATTTTCCGAAGCGGCTTATTTAAAACCCGTTGCCGGGGAAAGCGTATTTCCTTATCAGTATTATAGACGCGGGGCCGAAGGCGTGGAAGCGCCCGTCAACTTTGCGGAAAAAGGGAACCCAAACGCCAGGCTGGTGGATGATGAATCTTTAAAATTTAAAGAAATGTTTTCCATTTTGTCGGATAGTGGCGTGGAAATTTACCCTATTGAAGATGCCGTAGTCGTACAAAAAGAATCCGCGCAAGGAATTATTTCCACCGTCAATGGACTGGCTGAAAGAAATAAAGGGTTTGCCCGGACAATGCAGGCCCAAATGGAAAAAATCCGCCAAGAAAACCCCGATGCCCTGTTTATTTATTACGGCGGTATGGCGCATACCTCTTGGGCGATGCCCGTTTCGCTGCCTAAATTTTTTGCCAAGGAAAAACCTTTGGTCGTGGAACTGATAGCGGAAAAAGATATAGACAAAACTTTTTCCTTGTTGCCCGCCGTTTGGGAAAAAGGCCACCCCGCCTTTACAAAAACAGGTACAAAACGGATGTTCCTTTGGGATAGTCCGGCCGACCAACTGGCTGCTTGGGGCAAAAAAACGGGTTTTGATTGCCGAATTGTTATCCCGTAAATTGCCAGTATTTAAGCACTCCGCAGGCGTCCTTTTAGGACGCCTATTTTTTAAATGGTGGGCAGTACAGAGTTTGCCTTCCAGTAAAATCCCTGACGGGATTTTCTTGCAGGCGCGGGAGTGCGCCTACGCACCGGGCTCGCGGTTTTGGCCTTTCGGGCTCGCCCTCAAACCAAAACATCGCTCCGCCTTTCAAATCCTGCCGCAACACCAAGCAGTTGGTGTTGCTACTGCCCACAACGGCAAAAAATACCCCCGGGCACCGGGGGTATTCTAAATGGTGGGCAGTACAGGATTTGAACCTGTGACCTTTCGCGTGTGAGGCGAACGCGCTACCGCTGCGCCAACTGCCCGAAATCTTGTACATTTATTATAACAATTTCCCGCCCTGTTTGGAAAGTTTTTCTTTTTCTCCCCGTAAAATCAAGTTTCTGCTGTGGGCTCCCGCTTTATTTTATATACTATTAATAAGGATAAAATGTCTGCTTTTAGGCAGGCAATTTTCGTTTAAAAGGAGTGTTTACAACACACTATGGATTGGAGTTTGCTGGTAAACGCGTTTATCGCTACGCTGGCTATTTTGAACCCCATCGGCAATATGCCGATTTTTCTGGAACACGTGGAAAATGACGAGCCCAAAGTGCAGCGCGCCGTTGCGCTGTTAATGGCGTTGTCCATTTTCATTATGCTGACGATTTTCTTCATCTTCGGCAGCAAGATTTTGAGCGTGTTTGGTATTACGATTCCCGCCTTCCGCCTGGCCGGTTCTATTATTCTGTTGGGCGTGGGGCTGCGTATGTTACAGGGTAAATCTAAATTTGAACGCAACGGCTTAGAGGCCGCCCCCGCGCAAGGAAGCACCTTTGACCGCGCGCGCGACCGTTTAAGCCACATCGTTGTCCCCGTTGGGATGCCGCTTTTTATCGGCCCCGGCTCTATCGCTACGGTAATGCTGTACGCTGAAAAAATAACCTCGTTTCCAATGGCCGTTATGATGATTGGCGTGCTGTTTCTCTGCGCGGCTTCCGTGGGTGCGGTGTTGGTGGCTTCGCGTTATTTGTTTACCAAAATCGGCCCCAACGGTACGCAGATTGTCATCCGCTTTATGGGGATGATTTTGTGCTCTATTGCGATGCAATTTATGATTGACGGCGTAGGCCAACTGCTCCCGGGCGTGCTGGACGCGCACTTTTTGGGCAGCATTTCCTCCGCTTCGTAATCAAAATTCTGCTTTCTTTGGGGCGGCTTAACGGCCGCCCTTTTTTATGTCCGCCAGAATAGGTACAATACTTGTATGGACCAGTTTAAACTCGTTTCTAAATTTAAGCCGGCGGGCGACCAGCCCAAGGCCATTGACGCCCTGACAAACGGCATTTTGGCGGGCAAAACGCGCCAAACGCTGCTGGGCGTAACGGGCTCCGGCAAAACCTTTACTATGGCCAACGTCATCACGCGGCTAAACCGCCCGACGCTTATTTTGTCGCCCAATAAGGTGTTGGCCGCGCAGTTATATGGCGAGTTTAAACAGTTCTTCCCTGAAAACGCCGTAGAATATTTTATTTCTTATTACGATTATTACCAGCCCGAAGCGTATATTCCTCAGACGGATACTTATATTGAAAAGGACTCCGCCGTCAACGAGCATATTGATAAACTGCGCTTAAAGGCCACCACCTCGCTTTTGACCCGCAAGGACGTGATTGTGGTGGCATCCGTTTCGTGCATTTACAACATTGGCTCGCCGGATAGTTTTAGGGAAATGCGTATTTATGTAAAAAAGGGCGCGGAAATGACGCGCTCCCAACTATCAGGCCGACTGATTAAAATCCAGTACCACCGCGACGAAATGGAATTTACCTCGGGCAATTTCCGTATGCGCGGGCCGTTTACGGACATTATGACCCCGTACAGCCAAAACGCCCTGCGCGTGGAAATAGCGGGCAAAACGATTGCGCACATTTACGAAATTCACCCCGTTACGGGCAATGTGCTGGCGGAACTTGACGAGGCTTGGATTTATCCGGCCAAGCACTTTGTGGCGACGGACGAGGACACGCAAAGCGCGATTGACAACATCCGCCGCGACTTGGATTTGCGCCACGCGGAACTGTTAAAAATGGGCAAGGAATTGGAAGCCTACCGTCTAAAACAACGCACCGAATACGATTTGGAAATGCTTCAACAGGCGGGCTTCTGCCCCGGCATTGAAAATTACTCCCGCTATATTGACGGCCGCCAACCCGGCGAACGCCCGGCTTGTTTATTGGACTACTTTAAAAAGTATGACGACTTTTTAATGATGGTGGACGAATCGCACGTTTCTCTGCCGCAGGTGCGCGGGATGTTCAACGGGGACCGCGCACGCAAGCAAATGCTGGTGGACTTCGGTTTCCGCCTGCCGTCGGCCTTGGATAACCGCCCGCTGAAATTTGACGAATTTGAAAAATTGCTCCCCTCTACCATTTTTGTATCCGCCACGCCGGGCCCATATGAACTGACCGTTTGCGGCAACAACATTGTGGAGCAGGTCATCCGCCCGACGGGCTTACTGGACCCCAAGGTGTATATGCACCCCACGGCGGGGCAAATTGACCATTTGGTGGAAAAGATTAACGAGCATAAGGCGCGCGGGGAGCGCACCTTGGTACTCGCGCTTACCAAAAAAACCGCCGAGGATTTAAGCGCGTATTTCACCGAAAAGAACATCAAAACGCGCTATTTGCACTCCGATATTGAGGCCTTGGACCGTGTGGAAATTTTAAAGGATTTCCGCCAAGGCAAGTTTGATGTGCTCGTGGGCATTAACCTGTTGCGCGAGGGGATTGATATCCCGCAAGTGGGCTTCGTGGCGATTTTGGGCGCGGACAACGAAGGATTCTTGCGCAACACGACTACGCTTATCCAAATTTCGGGCCGCGCCGCGCGTAACGCAGACGGTGAGGTCGTTTTGTATGCGGACCGCAAGACGGATTCCATTAAGTACGCAATGAACGAAATGAACCGCCGCCGCGCCCTGCAAGAAGCGTACAACAAAGAGCACCACATTACGCCTAAAACGATTCAAAAAATAGAAGTGGAATTAAAGGAATTTGAACAGCAAACCAAATCCAGCGCGTTCGGTATTTTGAGCGATACCTTGCCGACACCCACGCTTAAAAACTTAAAATCGGTGGAAAAGGATATTGAACAGCAAATGTTGCAAGCCGCCGAAGCGCTTAATTTTGAACTGGCCGCCGAACTGCGCGACCGCCTGTTTGAGTTACGCCAAATGAGCGTCAAATCCCCCGCCAAGAAAAAAGGTAAAAAATAATTCTTGCAAATCCTATGTTTACTTGTCCTTTATTTGTGGTGCTGTACTGTTCGAACAATATTTCATAGGGGCTAGGCCATTGACCTAGTGCGGGTCTTTTTCTTTCGCGCGGGGAAATTGGTAAAATATAATTATGGCAGAAACAACCTTCCCTTTACAATCCGTTACCAAAGTAATCGGCCTGGAACGCGTGGACAGCACGCAGGCCTTGGCCGCTGAACTCGCGTTAAAAGGCGAGCCCGAAGGAACCCTCGTCTTGGCGTGCGAACAGACCGAAGCGTTCGGGCGCGACGGGCAACCCTTCTACTCCGCCGAAGGCGGCGTATATTTTACGCTCCTGCTTCGCCCGAACAAATCCGAAGAAGCCTTGCACGGTTTAGGCGAAAAAATGGCCGAGGTTATCGCGCATACCCTTACTTCTATTTTTGAAATTAAAGCCAAAGCCACCGCTGACGGCGATACCTTGACGTGGGACAAAGCCGCGCACAAATGGAAGAAAATCGCGGGCGTACTGGTGCAAACCGTACAGACGGACAACGACGAACCCGTGTTGCTTGGCGTAGGGATTCACCTAAATAATCCGCTCCCCGCTTCGCGCAAAAAAACCGAGGCAAGTTTAAAGCAACTTATCCGCACGGAAACAAGCAAGGAATTATTTTTGGATGAACTCTTGGAGAACTTTTGGAAGGAGTATTCTTATTGGCTGGCTTCTGCCCACTAGAATTTAATGTTGCATAAAAAGCCGCCCGTTAAAAAACGGACGGCTTTTTTAGTTTTCAAATTTCTAATCGCCCAACGCTTGTTTTACCTTAGCGATAAACTCTGTCAACACAAAAGGCTTGGAGCAGAAACTTTTCACTTGCGGATAAGGCAAGAACATCTTTTCCGACTCCACCAGCGCCGACGTTACAATTACGGGCGTGGAGGACAAGGCTTCGTCTTCCCCCATAATTTTAACAATGCTCGCGCCGTCCAGCCCCGGCAGCATTACATCCAAAATTACCAGGTGCGGATGGACCTTCTTCATCGTGGCAATAGCGTCGCGCCCGGTTTGGCAGGAATAAATTTCGTAGCCTTCGCGCGCGAGGATTAAAGTCAGCAAATCAACAATGCTTGCTTCGTCTTCTACAATTAAAATTCTTTTTTTCATACAGGCATTATCCCCTTGGTCTTATTATTTATTATACTTTTTATATGCCCAAAAAAAATTTTAATGCCTCCGTTCTGCCGCGTATGCGCGCTTTTTCCAACCGTTTAATCAGCCGCGGGGACAGTGTTTTAGTCGGCCTTTCCGGCGGGGCGGACTCCGTTTGTCTGCTTCATTTTTTGCAATATTTAGCCAAAGAAAAACATTTTTCCTTGGCGGCCGTGCACATTAACCACGGCCTGCGCGGCAAGTCGGCGGTCGCGGATGAAGATTTTTGCCGGGACTTGTGTAAACAGTTGGATATTGAATTTTTCTCTGCCAAGGTAAACGCACAGCAGACGGCGGCGGAATTTAATTTAAGCCCGGAGCACGGCGCGCGCAAGGCCCGTTACACGGCGCTACTGAAAGTGGCGCGCAAATGGGGCGCCAACAAGTTGGCCCTCGGGCACCAGTTGGACGATCAGGCCGAAACAATTTTGCTTAATTTATTGCGCGGAACCAAGGCCAAGGGGCTGACAGGCATCCCCGTACAGCGTCCGCTTGCCAAAGGGGTGGATATTATCCGCCCGCTAATGTGCATTACCCGGCAAGAGACCGAGGAATACCTAAAAAATAACGGGCTAACCCACATTACCGACCAGACGAATTTTGACGATGTTTACACGCGCAACTGGGTCCGCGGTAAGCTGCTGCCGCTATTGGAAGGCAAACAGCCGCAAATCAAAAGCCACCTTGCCTTAATGGCGGCGGAACTGGAAAAATTGTTTGAAAAGGCCGCTCACAAATCGTCGTAACTCATATCGTCGCGGATACCGAAGCGCGTCAAACAAAAATCGTATTTAATGGGGTCTTGCGGACAATGCTTTTTAAGCGCGGTGGAGATTTCCAGCACGGCGGTAATATCGGCCGCGTTGCGCTTGGTAAGCCCCAGTTTTTGGGCAATGCGGTGCATATGCACGTCTAGCGGAACCAGTAGTTTTGCGGGACTAATTTGCTTCCACCCGCCGGGGTCCACTTCATCTTGGCGCACCATCCAACGCAAAAATAAATTTAACCGTTTCAGCGCACTCTTTTTATCCGGATCCGGCACCAACGAGTGCAAATCACACCCGCGGCGCAATTCCCGCGCAAAGCCTTTTATAGCAGGCAAGACGGTTTCGTCCGCCGGATTATAATGCACTAAAAAGCAATCTTCCAGCGAGCCGTATTTTTTAAGGATATTTTTTATAGCCAGCCAAAAGGAAACGAGTTCTTTTTCGGTCGTAAAGCGGTATTTAAACCCTTTGAAAATTTTGGCCAGTTTGGCGGGATTTGCAGACAACGCAAAAGCCCTAAGGGACGGACCCGCCGCAGCCAAAATAAAATTTACCGTTTTGATAATTTGCTTTACGTTCCCATAAGCAAAGCAGGCGGCTATTAACGCCACGATCTCCCGCTCGCGGACATCGGGGTAATCATACAAAAATTGGAGCGGATCCGGGTTGCACAGGCCGCGCTTGTTATAGCGGGCGTATAAGGCTTCAAAATAGCGGGTCGTTTTTTTCATTTTCTATATTCTAGCAATTTGATACCATATCTTATATGTCCAGCATTGTATTAAACGAAGCCCGCCGCTTGGGCCTGCACATTACCGGGTTGACGTTCCGCTCGCAAGAGGTCCGCCCGGGGAGCATTTTTTTTGCCTTAAAGGGCGCCAATGCCGACGGCAATTTATTTATTGGCGATGCCGTCTTGCGAGGGGCCGTACTGGTCGTTTCCACCCAGCCCCAGCCAAGCGTTTGTGCGGTGCCTTATTTGCAATCAAAAGATATTGACCGCGATATGGCTGACGCCGCCTATGAATTTTACGGACGCCCGTCCGACGCAATGCAAATGATTGGCATTACGGGGACCAAGGGCAAAACCTCTATTGCTTATTTGCTGGAATCCATTTTAACCTGTGCGGGGCGCAAGGTGGGCGTATTGGGCACGGTAAACTACCGTATGGGCGGGAAGGTTCTTTGCGCGGCCCCTAACACTACCCCGGCGGCTATCCCGCTTTTTAATCTGCTGGCGCAAATGAAAAAGGCCCAATGCCAAAATGTGGTAATGGAAGTTTCCTCCCACGCGCTGGACCAACAGCGCGTCAAACACATTTGGTATGATACGGCCGTTTTTACCAATTTACAGCGCGACCATTTGGATTATCACCATACCTTTGAAAATTATTTTTTAGCCAAGCAAAAACTGTTTGAAAACTTGGCCGACCCCACCAATAGTAAACCAAACCGTACCGCCGTGATTAACACAGACGACCCGTACGGCGTGCGCCTGACGGACCTTTTAAAGGGGCGCGTAAAGGTGGTTACGTTTGGGCTGGAAAAAGAAGCCGATTTTAAGGCCACGGACATTTGCGAAAGTTTAATGGGGACATCGTTTTGCGTAAACGGTAAGCCGATGAAAATTAACCTTTTGGGCCGCCACAATGTGTATAACGCCCTCGCGGCGTATGCGGCGGCAAAGGCCAATGGGGTGGACGAAGTTCATATCAAACAAGGTCTTTTGGCCTTGCCCGGCGTGCCGGGGCGTATGGAACGCATAGACGAGGGCCAAGACTTTTTTGTATTTGTGGATTTTGCTTACACGGACGAATCCCTAAACCGCGCGCTGGATACGGTTACCCCCTTTAAAAAAGGCCGCACGATTGTTGTATTTGGCTGTGGGGGCCAGCGGGACCGCACCAAACGCCCGCTAATGGGTCATACGGCTTGCACGCGTGCGGACTATGTTTTTTTGACAAACGACAACCCGCGCTGTGAGGACCCGAAACAGATTTTTAACGATATTTTGCAAGGGATGAACGGGCAGACCAATTACGAATTAGTGCCCGACCGCGCAGAGGCCATCCGCCGCGCTTTATCGTCCGCCCGCAAAAATGATATTGTAATTATTGCAGGAAAAGGACACGAGGATTATCAAATTATCGGCACGGAAAAGAAGCACTTTTCCGACCAAGAGACCGTCCGCGCCTTTTTGCACGGGAGAAAAACAAATGTTTAAAAGAGAAAAATTATCCGGCAACCGGGCAGGTGTTTTGGGCCTGGGAAAGAGCGGCCGGGCCGTGGCTACTTTGCTCGCGCAAAACGGCTTTGACGTGCTCATCAGCGAGGAAGCCCCCGTAGCGCACGCAGAATCTTTCAAATTTCCCAAAAGGGTGCGCGTAGAAACGGGCGGACACTCGGCCGACCTTTTTAAATGTAATTTTTGGATAAAAAGCCCCGGCATTTTGCCCCACTCTCATCCCCTTGTGGAAGCCAAAAAGCAAGGCATCCCCGTATATAGCGAACTGGAAACCGCTCTGGCCTTTATGCCCAAGGGCATACGCGTTTTTGCGGTAACGGGCACGAACGGCAAGACCACAACTACGGCTTTGCTGGGCGAAATTTTAAAGTTGCACGCGGTTCGCGAGGGAAAAAACCGCCAAGTATTTGTTTGCGGCAACATCGGCAGCCCGGTTTCACTTTGTGCAAACCAAGTAAAAAAAGGCGATGACGTAGTGATTGAAGTGTCCAGTTACCAGTTGGAGGATAGCACCTATTTCCGCCCGAATTTTGCCTGCATTTTAAACGTAACGCCCGACCATTTGGACCACCACGGCGGGATGAAGAATTACATTAAGGCCAAAGCCAAGGTGTTTAAAAACCAACGTGCGGGTGATGTGCTGGTTGTAAACGGCGCAGACACCGTTTGCGCAGAACTGGTGGAAAAAGTGAAATCCAAGGTACTGGCGTTTTCCACACACCCTAAGCATTTGCTTAAAACGGATGTATTTTTTGACGGAGACGAATTGATTTTCAGCGAAGGACACCAAATCCGCCCGCCACATTTGAAAGGAATTCATAATGTGGAAAATGCAATGTCCGCCGCGCTAATGGCCTTGGCCGCCGGAGTGCCCGCGGATACAATTCAAACGGTGTTTGATAAGTTTGAAGCAATGGAGCACCGCATTGAGCAATTTGCCTACCACCGCGGGGTGGTGTATGTGAACGATTCCAAAGCAACGAATTTAGATTCTACCATTACGGCCCTTAAAAGTTTTGAAAAGGCCAAAAACCTGTGGCTGATTTTGGGCGGGCGCGACAAGGGAGCCTCGTACGAGGTGTTAATCCCATATTTAAAGGATTACTGCAAGCGCGTACTGACGATTGGCGAAGCGATGGATAAGATTGAGCGGGAGTTGCACGGCGCTTTTCCGCTGACGCGCTGCGGCACGCTGGAAAAGGCGGTAGAAGCCGCAATGTCTGGCGCGGTAAAGGGCGATGTGGTGCTGCTGTCGCCCGCGTGTTCCAGTTTTGACCAATTCAAAGATTTTGAACAGCGCGGCAAAATTTTCAAACGCCTGGTAGATGCGCACATCTTCCACGATAGAACAACTAATAAGAAGTAAAGAAGCCCTAATGGACGAATCTCTCGGCGGGGAAATAAGGATTTTCTTTATTTAAGGCAGGTTATTTTGTATAATAATTAAGTAGTCAAACAGATTTTTGCCCGGTTGGCGTAGCGCTAGTCGCATAAATTCGTTCCCGCTATAAGGGGACGCGCCCGCTAGGCAAAGCAGTAAAACCGTAACGAATTTAAGCCCAGTTGGCGCAGCGGTAGCGCGTTCCCTTGACATGGGAAAGGTCATAGGTTCAATCCCTATACTGGGCACCATTTAAAATCCTCGTTTTGCGACGAGGATTTCTTATTTTATACTGATTTTATTGCTTTCCCGGTTAGTAATCCAAAAGGGTCATTTTTTGTGCATTTTTGCGGTTTTTTGTAGTTTTTTTGGCAATATTTTGGCAATGACAAGAGGTTTTTGTTCGCTGTTTTGGGGCAATACTAATATTTTCTCTCTGGTACAGTTTATTGTCCTTGGGAAAATAAAAATTTAGCCCTTATTGATAACTTTAACGGCAGCCCCAGCCGCTTGCTTTCGCCGGTCAAAAAAAGGTTGTAGGCGCTCTTATGCCACCAGTAGTTTATAACATCACAAAAATATTTTTTTGATTTACAAAAAGAGGCTTGGGGCAAAAATTTTTCTGGGATTTTTACATAATACATGCTCTAAAAATTTGCGGGGGAAATTTTGGAGAATTTCCACAAACAGGCATTCCGGTTGCAATTTATCCACTTTTATAAATACAAACACAAAGAGACCATAAGGATAATAAATAGTATGCTTATATTGGCTTACTAAAGCGTCCAAACGTTCCAATTTTCTCCATAAAATACGGAGATATAGTGTGCAATTTACCATATCTCCGCAGAAGAAACTTTACGCATATGGCCTAATATTTGACCTTATGTTAGGGCAATTGTTTAGCAAGTTCCTTCTTTGCATTTCCATCTGTGGCTTCATAAATTTGTGTAAGCAAATCCTTATTGCTATCCACATATTCCCGTGCTTCCTTAAACTCAGAGCAATACACATTTTCACATCTATCAATCCGTTCATCGGGCCCGTTTGCCGCAATAACGCCCACCGCTTCGTTCCCGTGATATAAATGGTAATGGGGCGTATTTTGATGGATTTTTTCATCCGAATAGTTTACCAAAGTCAGACCACAAGGTAGTTCCTTAATTTTAGGGAAGGCAATTTTTTCTAATAGGGCCGTTTTCCCATCGAGTCCCTTGCCCCACATCCACAATCCTCTGGCTGAAATGTCGGCCATATCCGTCCAAATAATTCCTTCTTCGGATACCGATATTGGATTTTTAAATAACTCTATATTATCTCTAATTTCATTAAAGTAATCCTTCAACCTTTCATCATTTATAAAAGTCTGGGCATCTACCTCTTTCACTACACCGCCTTTGAAAGAAACAATTAAATGATAGTTATCTTCAAAAATTACGGAATCTATTTTAGGTATCATATAGCACCTTCCAATAAAATTTCTACCGCTTCTTGCAATGCTTCACGCAAGGTCTGCGCACTAGGTAATAAGGGTTGTTTTTCCCTAGTTGTACTGGGCGCAAAGATTTCCGCTTCCGGTAGATATAGTTTTTTATTAATTCCTATCAGCAGCGCTGTGTAGCGGCTCTTTACAGGTACGCTCATTGCTCCTGCAAATGGGCTGTTTATAGCCACGCGGTAGCCGCACTTTTTTAGCATATTTTCCACTGCACGCAACTTGCAGGAATCGGGCGCGGTTAAATCGCCATTAAACCCCAAACAAATATCGGGGCGGGGCATAGATTTATCCCTATCGCAAGGGAGCGGCGCGGGGCAAAAACTGTGCAAATCCAGCAGTAGCGCCCCTTCTCCGGCCTGTAAAACGGCTTTTTTAAGGCGCGTATGCTGTTTTTCGTAATAGTTCACAAGCCGCTTTTGCGGGCCCAAGATTTTGCGGTCAAATCTAGTGCCGTCAATCAGCCGGTTATACAAAACGCCCATACCGACTTGCGCCATCGGCTCCTTTTTATCGTTTGTATAGCGTTCCAAATCAACCGCAAAGCGGGAATAATCGCTTGTCAGCGGACTAGGCAAAAAGTTCCAAAGTTCTTCCAGCCTCCAATCAGCCAAAATATGTGCATCCCGCCGCAATTCCGCCGTTGGTACTCCCGGCAAAAAAACGCTTGTATGCGGGAGCCACGCCACCACCTTGGAATAATCCCGCGGGAAAACAACACCTTCTTTCCATTCGGCGGTCATTACATAAATATTTCCGCTGTCAAAATGCTTGATAAGCACGGCCGGCAAGTGAAGCATTTTTAATAGGGAACTCGCCACCCGCTTTAACTCCGGCAACGTGGCTTGGGCAAAATCCGCCGTGTGGGAATTTTTATAAAAGGTATTTCCTTGGAACACATACCGCCCTGTAAAACCCTGCCCTTGTGCCGCACCAACGGCTGAAAACACCTCATCTACCTGTTTAATTTCCCGCCCAATGGGCAAAATAACCATACCACCCGCAAGCGGCTCCTGGCCGTTACGCACAAAGGATTTTTGGTTATTTTTGCTCTGTAAACTCAGGTGCATCATACCAAACATACCGGGGAAGCCCGAAATAGGCTTTGGGTTAAACCAATGCACTTGATAAAACCCCGGCTCCATTTCGCGTGGAGCAATAGACTGCATAAATTTTTCGTGTGTTTGTAAAGAAAACATTTTATTCTCCCTGATTTTTGGCGCGCAAATACTCCAAATCTGCCCGTAAAAGTTTGTTTTTATGGGTCATTTCGTCCAGTTCGTTTTCTTTTTTACGCAAGGCGGCTTTGCAATCTTCCTGTACGTTACCCAATTGGCGGCGCAACAGGTTTTGTTCCGCCCGCAAATCGTCATTTTCTTTCATTAAAGAAAGGGCCACTTTTTCATTTTCTTTGTTGTGGGCAGACAATTCTTTTATTCTTCTGCCAAAATTTTCCTCTTTGGCTTTGAGGGCCTTTTCAAGTTTCGTGTTTTCTTTATGCAGCGCATTTATAGTTATTTCCGCCTGCTGAATTTCCGGTGTCACGTCTTCTTTCAAGTGCTTTCCCAATTCCAACACTAATTTTTTTGTTTTTTCACATTCTTCTTCATACTTCTTGGTAAAATCAGGGCCGTTCAAATTACCCGTAAAGATAAGTGCAATAAGACAGCACACCCCAAACAACGCCAGTCCTACAATACCAAGTGATACTAAAATAGATATTCCCATATTATCTCCATTATTATCCATACTTAAAAACTTAAAAAGTGGTACGCTATTTGCGCCAAGAAAAGTATTATTAAAATACCATACCACCAAAAGAGGGACGAAACCAAAATATCCAACAAGAGCGGCCAGCCCGCTGGCAACTAAATTTCTGCCAGTATGAAAATCAACTCCGGAGATTTTTCCTGTTTGTAAGAAATTTGCCCGCTCCTCTATAATATCCTGTATCTCCTTATCGGTTAATCCTTTGGCGGGTTCTTTCTTTTTGTCTGGTCCGGCACTATTATTTTGAGCCGGATTATTTGTTTTTTCTTCTTCCATAAGCCTTGCTCCTCTTATAGTTCAATTTGCACGCTCTGCTGTAAAAACTGCTCTTGGAACAGCCGCCCCACCTGCTGTTGAAGTCCGCGTGCGCCCAAGCGGCGTTCATAGGCGGCATTGACCATTTGTTCCACCAATTCCGGCAGGAGTTCCTGTTGGCTTTTGAGTAAGTCTTTGTATTGCTGAAAAGGCCCGTGGTAAGGGTTTAGCAAAATGCGGCGCAGTTCGTCTTTTTCCAGCCCGCTTAACTGCACCAAATAGGTAAACCGCCCCATTAACTCCGGTACCATGCCCGCTTGTATATAGTCATCCACTGTCAGCGTTTTGCCATATACCGCGGGCGCTTTGGTAAAACCGATGTCTTTTCCGGCGTCGTGGCGCACCAGCAGGTTTTCAAACGCGCCGCCCACCACAAACAGCACTTGGCTGATGTCAACCTCTGTCGTCGTCCGCCCAAAAAGCCGCTGTTCCAAAAACACCGTTTTGGCTTCCAAAAGTCGCAAAAATTCCATTTGGACATTGGTGCTTGATACCCCCCAGCGCTCCGTATTGGCGCGGAGTTTGTCTATTTCGTCCACAAACACAATAGCAACCGGCAGTTTCCCCTTTTCTTTGCATTGGGATAACAACGGAGTGAGGATATCGCTTACATTTAACCCCGAATATCCTGTTTGCGTGTATTGGCTGGCGTCCGCGTGGATAAACGGAATGTTGAGTATTTTGGCTAAACATTGGCACAGATATGTTTTGCCACACCCCGTCGGCCCGCTGATAAAAATGTTGCTTTTGGTAAATGTTTCGCCTTTTTTGGCACGCGCGCATTTGGCCAGATGTTCAAACACGCCCGCCACTAGTTGCTTTTTAGCCTCCTCTTGCCCAATAACATATTTGTTTAATTCTTTTAATACACGAAGCGGGCTAAATATCCGCTTTTTAATGGGCAGTTTGCGGGCTTTTGCCGGGACAGACAGGAAATTATATTTTAAATCTATGGTCCCTCCTACCACTCCAAATATCCTTTCGGTAAATAGGGCACTGTCGCGGTCCAATAAAATACGCATAGTTTCCGTGCGCGTGCCGATAATTTGCGCATCTTGCAAAAGAGTCGTAATTTTATAGAGCGGGACAGACACGAGCCGCAAGGTATCCAGTGCCGATACCCGCAACAGCAAAAACACTTCCACCGCGGATAATTTATGCTTTTGGATAAACTGCACCAAGGGGAATTTTGCGCCGTCCGAGTGCAACAGGCGGGCGTGTATTTTGGCAAACCGCTCCTTATACGAGGCCTCTTTGGTGGCAGGCCCGTAAAAATCGTTCCAAGTAATAATATCTTCCACCATTTGGGAACGGGAGGCATATTTGTTTATTTTTTTCTGTTTCTTTTCCATAGTTTCCCCTTAATAACTGTAAATTAAATTTTCATTATGTCCGTAAGTGCAGGGGTTGTGTGTACCCACTACTGGTTTATGTTTGGCCCACGCAGCCATATAGGCCTTTCTTGATACATATACTTTTTGCATAAAAACTCCCGATTCGTTTCTGATGAGATCGGTGGTAAAAAAGAACCCATCGTCTCCAATGGGTTCTATATTATAAACAAATCGTTCTAGTTCCCATCGTTCAAGCATTAGCACCTTGCCTTAGCAGGTTGCTGTGTAGTCCTAGGGCTTGTCCCTCGTACACTCTAAATGGATGCGTTACTTATCTTTTGTTTCCTATAAAACCTCTCCTTGCGTCAAGCCGCCTGCCTGTAGGATTGACAGGCGGCCCCCACTACTACAGGTTAGTGGAATAGTTAATAAAAATTTCCGCGATCATCACTCAACGGTTCAAATCGGTTATAAAGAGAAGAGGACTGATTCTCCGGCCGCGGGCACACCGCTTGGTACGCATAATGATTGTAAATAAGACTCCGTCTTTTTGGGCTCATATTGCACCTCTCTTTATATTTTTTTCAAATAACGTCTTTTATATGTCGCTAAAATCCATTTTTAGGGAATAAAACACCCCGACTGTGATTTTTAACAACAACCCAGCCATTAACCTTTCTAAACAATGCGGAAAATTTAGCGGTGGGATTGCCGTTGCGTTCGCGCCAACAGGTACAAACCCGGACCAAAACAAAAATAAGGTTAATTTTATAAAAACGACACTAAAAAGCCGTTTTCTATCTTTCTTATAAATATATTATAGCATTTAAAACCGTCCCTGTCAATGGGCGATTTATTTACGCTACAATAATGTCGTTTTTATGAATTTATTTGTGCTTTTGGGGGTAAAACAGGGGTTTTGGCAGATAAATCGTGGTTTTGAGGCTCGCTTTCAGCCGGATTTTGCGGCACCGAGGGCGCGTTTTGCAGCAAATTAGGCACACTTTGCGGCGCTGTTTTTTCCGCCTGCTCCGACGGAGCCAGGGCCGCGGTTGCCGGGAATTGCTCCATTTTTTGCTTTTGCGACATTAATACGTCATTGGCTTGTTTTTTGGCCAATAACACCTGCTTTTGTATATCTTGGTTCAGCCAGGTGTGAGCCATTTTCCAGATAGGCCAAAGAGCAAAAGGAATAGGCGTAAACTCGTCAGGCACATAGGAGCCGGGGTTAAATAACTGTTCGCACGCGCTGATTTCGTCCAACGCATAGCGGCTTATTTCACCCGAAGCGTTCATACTCACCACATACCAGCGGCCTAAAATCTGCCATAACTGGTAGGGGCGAATGGTTAAACTGCGCTTTTTGGGCAGGGTAATGCGCAAGAATTGGTGCTTTTCGCACGCATTATATGCTGTTTTACTCATTAGTCCAAAAGACGGAGCAAATTCTTCCGAGGTGGCAAAGGTGCAACTTACAAATGGAGTAGGGACAAATAAGGAGGTAACCTCTTGCGTGGTAGGGCGGAAATCTACCCCGCATTGCTGGGCCACTTCAAACGCGGTTACTTGCAACGCGGCACGCATAGGAGAAACCTTAATTTGTTTACAGGAAAAACCGTCCACAAATGTATAAACGCTCTGTTTAGGGGACACAACCGGCACACCGGCCTCTTGCATCAGGCGTAAATCCCGCTGCAAAGTGCGTTTAGATACCCCTAATTTTTCCACTAATCCAGGCATATTTACCGCGCCTTGTTCTAAAAGCGCCAAAATATCGGCCATACGTTTCGTTTTGCTGACGATTTCCTTTGACATATGAATATTATAGCATTTTTGCCTTTTTAATGTCGTTTTTATAAAGTGGCTAGACAAAAACCTCCAAAAATTCTATATTAGTAAAAGATAATTGAGATTATCAAGGAAGCGCAGGTCCGGCCTGCGCATAGCCGGGCAACGGGTGTAAAAACACGTTGTGAGGCATATTCCACTCCAAGATAGTCGTTTGATTTGCCTGTTTCCGCAAGGGGACAGGTAGCGGCGCCTATTACTACGGGTTAGTGGAATAGCTCAGGGTAATACGCCGCTTTTTTATGCTCAAAAAGCCTCTTTTCCCTGAACTCAAACCATTAATATAAATCGCAAACAAATGTATTAGGAGAAACATATGGAAACAATAGCATTAATTGCAATGCTTGGTGCAGGTGTGGGGGCGTTAGTAGCGTGGCTACTCAAAAAGCCGAAAACGGATGAAGCCGTCCTCTTTAAAGCAAGCAAATATGAGGAGTTGGAAACCTCCTTAAAAAGTACGGCGGAACAATTACGCTCCGCCCAAAACGAACTGGCCCAAAGCCAAAAAGCAGCGGGGCGGGCCGACGAATTAGCGCGCACCAACGAGGAACAAAAAAACAAGTTGGACGACTTAACCCAAAAACTGGAAGACGCCAACGCCAAGTTAAAAACAGCCGAACAGGAACAAATTAAAGTGCGGGAACAAAAAGAGGCCTTGGAAAAAGCACAGGCGGAGCAAGAAAAGAATCTGCGCCAACTGATGAGCGAGCAAGAAAAAAAGTTTAGCGCCTTGCAAGAAAAATCTCAAAGCGAATTTAGCCGTATGGCGGCGGAATCTGTCGGCGCGTTAAAAAAACAGGCCGAAGAGGCCCTCTCCAAATCCCGTAGTGAACTGCAAACCCAAAACGCCGGCTTACTTACTCCCTTAACGGAAACTATGAACCGCTTTAACGGCACCTTAAACCAATTTAAGGATAGCAGTATTTCCCGCCACGAAGAATTAAAAAATGCGCTTTCCAAAACCTTGGAAATGAACGAAACCTTGTCCAAGGAAGCCGAGAACTTAACCAATGCATTAAAAGCGCCCAAAACACAAGGTTGTTGGGGCGAACTGACCTTGGAAGAAGTGCTGACTTCCGCAGGTTTCCAAGAGGGCCGCGAATACGACAAACAAGTATGCTTTAAGGGCGAAAATAACGAGCGCCAACTGCCAGACTTTATCGTCCATTTGCCGGGGGACAGACATATTATTATTGACTCCAAAATGTCTATTAACAGTTATGTAGATTGGAGCAACGCCACGAACGAAGCAGACCGCGCGCAATTTTTGAAACAGCACCTCTCTGCCATCCGCAAACATATTGACGAACTTTCCGCCAAAGACTATCAGGCAAAACTCCTCAAAAACGGTTTGGAGTTTGTGTTTATGTTTATCCCGATTGAATATGCCTACTTTGCGGCATTAAAGGCGGATAAAGACTTAAACGCGTATGCCAAATCTAAAAAAGTGGCTATCGTAACGCCGTCTAACCTGTTTTCCGTTATGCAGGTGGTGGAACAACTGTGGCGGGTGGAACGCACCAGCAAGAGGTTGGACGAAATCCTAAAAATAGGGGCAGATATGCACACCCGGGTACTTCGCTTTTTGGAGCGTATGGACGGGATTAAAAACGCCTTAAACTCGGCTGATAAAGCCTATGAAGATGCCAATACGGCTCTGCAAGGCAAGCAAGGCATCGTTCGGGCGGCGGAGCATTTGGAAAGGCTGGGCATTAATCACAAAAACTCTGTAAAACCTTATTTAGAGGACGAAACGACTGCCGTAGCCTTACCGGACGCCCCCAAGAGCGAGGATTAATATGGCAAATATTTGGTTATGGTGTTTAGGCGGTTTTGCTATCGGTGTGGGAGCAATGTTTTTGTCAAGAAAATATTGGGTCAAACAACCCGCGTGGGAAGAGTATCTGCAAATGCAAAGTGATAATTACACACTGAAATGTAATTTGGATAAAGCCAAAAAAGATATGGCCTTTATGCTGGCCCACGCGGAGCCACGTCCTACCGCTAATACTGGCGAAACGCAAGGCCAACAGAGTGCTCCCGTGGACAGCGGGAAAGATAACGGGGAAAAGGGTTCTGCACGGCAAATTTCGCCCTACGGCGAAGTGTTGCTACTGCAACAAGAGTGGGCAGCCTTCAAGCAGGAACAAAAAGAGGAAATGAAGGATTTTCAAGACAAAGTGAAGTGTGATTTGCGCTATTTGAGAGAAAGTATAACTTCTGCGCAAACGCCCACACTTCCCCCACCGGCAGTCCGAACCCCGCGTATCAAAAAGTACCGCCCGCCGTTTATCCACTGCGGTAAAAAATAAAGTTCAAAACTCCCCTAGGCACACGAACACCTCCTAGGGGAGTTTTATACATTTACAGTTTTTAGACTACAAGTTTGAAGATTTTTTCTATATAGGTCCTATCATCTTCTTTCTGAAAGAAAATGTGGTTTTCTTCAAGGGTTTCCTCCGTTATATCAATAGCCCACGGAATATTATTATGGGGTGTGACAGAAACAATAATACTTTCCAATGAAATAGAACGGTCTGCTAGCTTCGCCTCTATTTCTTTTATTCTCTTATAAAAGGTAATTTTAGGGTCAGACAGGCCGTCTAGGTTTCTTATACCTTTAGGGTCTATAAATACAACATGCTGCTGCTCTCCATCCATCACCCATAATATAAAATCAGGAAAGAATCCGCCCTCTTCAAAAAATCCAAAGCCCGTTTTACTTTGATTTCTTAATAAATATATTTCTTTACCTTGGAGTATGGACGGTTGTTTTTGGCAAAAATCTCTTAAATTGCATACCAAACGCCGCTCTCCCTCATTAAGAGCAACTGGGGTGATAGAAAGCAAATCTTTATTTTCCGTCGCATTGTTTGGTTTATTTGCAAAAATGGGGTTATACAAGTGTTTATCAAAGTACAGAGCACTCATCAAATTAAGGTCAAAGTCTTGTAATTTTCCCTCTTTTATTAATTTTTGCAAGTTTTTTATCTGTAAGATAATATCTTGCTCCGATTCCCGCACTGAAACCACATATTCATCTATTAAATTGCGGTCATCAGCGGAAATTTCACAATATTCCAGTTTATCCTTTTTCCAATCTGCTTCCTTAAAAGAGTAAAACCTATCGCAATATTTTTTTAGTAATGCCAAGCAAATGGCATACACTTGTTCAAATACAGCAAAAGAGGTAATGTCTAGCGCCTCTTTGGGGATGTACAAAGCGTACCAATTATTATGTTCAAATAAATCTTTTATGCTTGCTACACTTAACTTTAAATTATACCATTGTTTTTCGGTCTTATAATCTTGTAAATCCAAATACAATTTGTCCCAATCCATAAAAGCTAAATGTTTGGCCTGCAAGCAGTGGGTTTCTTTTTTTAAGGCTCTGTTTCCTATATTTTTTTCAATGTCAGCGCTACTAATGGCTTGTATTTTGGGGTACCAATCCAGTTGTACCTTGTGTTTTTCAAAATAGGGCAGATAGGATAACTCCGGGGGCTTGCCATTTTTCTTAAAACTCTGATTACCTTTAATCCGCACTACTTTTAATTTTTGATTTGGCAATTTTTTTACACAAGGGATAATCAATTCCACTTTATTATCCGTAGGCATTCCCTCGTTTTTTAATGTCTTTCTAAAAGTTTCCATATAATTGGAACGAATACCAAAAATGTTTAGCGTTTCCAAACATTTTATTACATCTCTATTGGGAAATCTCCCCTCAATAGGCCCCAAACAAGAAAACCGTTTTAGGCAATTTTTATATCCTTTTAAGCGTACGCCCCGCCCAAAAAGTTGGATAATTTCCGAACCTTCGCTCACACCCACATTCATTAGACCCATGGTGCTGACTCTATAACAATCCCACCCCTCGGTAAATTTTTTTGAACCGATTAGTATGTTCAGGGGGGAGGCAGAATCTTTGATAGAATCAAACATTACTCCGGTGAAATTTTGTTCACTTACCAGCAATTCGTGCTGTTGGCACAGTTTTATTAAAGAAGCCGTATCCCCTACATTAATTAAACCAAAGGCAGTATTTTCGCCTATTTGCAAGGTTATTTCCCCATTAGCGCCCCGCAAATCCTTTAGGTGCAAAACACCGCTGCCTACGGAACTATGGAAAACATCCCGCATTATATCATCATACAGAGTTTCCCCTCTTTCTTTAATAAAATTAAACGCATTAGAAAAAACATTTTTTCCATTTTCATCCAAGAAACCGCCCGCAAACAGCCGATTCAAATATTCCACAGCCATTTTTTTATTGGAAACAAAATCTTTAATAAAAAGCAATATTTCTATCACGTCGGACACTTGCTGTTTGCTTTTACCCGTAACGGTAGCACCTACAAACACCCACAAAGGTTTTTCTATATTAACTTGTGTTCGTTCCGGCGTTGGATTTTTCCATACCAGCAATTGCTGGTAATACCCTACTAATGCCCCGGTCAAGTACACTTTTCGGTCGTTTTCGTTTGGCTCTTTATCTAAGTTCAAAATGCGGTAATCCTTTCCATAGCCGTCCGTATAAAACCATTTATAAGCGTAAGAAAAAATGGTACTTTTGGCATATTCGTTGGTAAGGTTTTGCTTATCATCTTTTGTTGCGGATAGTATCACTTGCTCCAAGGTGGCGGAGTATTCAAACGCAAAGCCATTGGTGGATAATTTATCCCTATTATCTTTCCATACATCTCCTTTGGCGCCTTTATGTACTTCGTCCACAAGCACCAAATTGTTATTCTCAAAAGCATCCACAGAAACGGTCTTTACTTTTCCCTCTTCTTTTATTTTATTGAGGTCTATAATTTGCACTTTTTCCTTTGCATACAGGCCACCTGCGGTTTTGTCAAATGGTTCTGCCTCTATTTGGGATAATTCCAAATTGGCCAAATGTTGGCGGGTCAGGCCCTCATTAGGGGTAATTAAGAGGGTTCTATTAATAGAATTTTGTAAATTAAATTTTTCCAAATAATATCTATACTGTAAGATATTAATATGCATAAGCAGCGTCTTGCCGGAGCCCGTTGCATTGCCTATGGCTATTTTGTGTAAATCTGCCTCAGTATAATCGTCTAATTCGTTCCATTCGGCGTGTTCGTGCTTAAAAGCGTTTAATTCTTTTAAGAACCTTTGCTTATTAGAAAATAGTTTATCCAAATATATTTCCACAAAAAGCAAACAAGCCCATTGAAAGTATTTCCAATAAATAGGGGCGGAACGGTTGCCCTGTATGGCCTTGGTATGGCGGGAAATATTCATATCATACCCAAGGAGCATATCTTTATCCACACGTGCTTGTTGAAAATGGGAAGAATTAACCAAGGTAGTATAAAAGCAGCTTACGCCGTCAGGTTGCGCCCCCTCATGCGCATCTTTAAGCGTATTCCGTAAACTGCTAAAATCGGCAAATCCCAAGGAGTTTAATAAAAACTTATGAAGCATTAAAGAATCTTCAAAGCGGGGTGTTGCTTGTTGTCTATTCGTTTTTCTTTTAGCCATATTTATGCTTCCTGCGCATCAAACATACGCTTCAAAAATTCTTTTTCCAAGGAGCGCACTTTCCATGTTTCTTTGTCGGTGCGAACGTTTTCCAAATTATTATCCCCATTTACATAAATCACGTCCCAATCATAGGTTTTTGTACTGTCGTAATGTTCTTGGAACCACTTATTTAGGGCTTCGTGATTTGTTTTTGTGGTATCTCTCCACAAGACCAAGGTCTTTTCCCCAGTACGGGTACGCCCCTCCAATCGCAAAATATTACCTATTTTGAGAAGACTTTCCACCTGCAAACCAATCAGGTAGTTGAAGGTTTCTACCAAATCCACCGGAACGGTTTTAGTTTCGCCGTTGCGGGTGATACGCATTTTATAGTCAAACGGGTGGTTAAATTTGGCGATATTTAGCAAGGAATCTTTGGTTTCCAAGTTGAGCATATAATTAAGCATATACTCTTGTTTAAGGGTCGGATCTTGCAATAGGTCTGCTTGATTTTGTGTCCGATCGGTAAAGACCAAATTATCCAAGGTATCTTCGTAAGATTCCAAACGGATATATTTGAAACAATGGCTAGACCCTTTACGGGAAATAGGCGTACCATCTTTCCAAACTTCGGAATAAATTACTTTTTCAATACGTGGCTTGGTGGCAGTATCAAAGTATGACTCCATATCTACCAAAATGTAAGGATTGTTTTTTGTATTAGAACGTCTCCCTAACTCAATTACCGCATGCCCCGTTGTCGCACTTCCAGCAAAAAAATCACAAATAGTAAAATCTTTTTCTCCTAAATAATTAATAAGTTCTTCAATTAATTTAACGGGTTTCGGATTATCAACAATGTGTTTTCCCAACATATTATCTAATAAATCGGTACCATCTGAATTCCAAATGCCTTGAATTAAACTATAAGGTAATGTTTTTTTGTAGAAAGCCCCTTCTAATAAAAATATTTCTGTTTTTCTCCTCACAAAATGTTTATTGCATTTAGGGTCTAATATCAAATCATATAAGCCTGTTCTTATGCCGGAATCTATTTCATTTTTTTTCTTCTGTCCTTTTAGCCTCAAAATATCTTCGTAATGGCAACGACGTTCTTCACCACTTTCATATTTTCCATGAACTTTTCTTAAAAAATCGTCTTCCATATAGTAATATTTTCCATTTTCAGTTAAAATATTTTTTTGATTAATTGTTATTTTTTTATCTTTCAAAAATGGAATTAAAGCTGTTTTATTTTTGGCATATATCAAAATATATTCATGCCCTTCATAAAAATATTTTGCTTGTCCTCCACCAGATTTCTTTTGCCAAACAAATGAACTAATAAAATTTTCGTTTCCAAACACTTTATCACATAATTCTTTTAATATTGCGTGTTCATGATCATCTATACTTATAAAAATTACCCCATCTCTTTCTAAAAAGTTCTTTCCAAGAAATAATCTATCCACCATCAAAGACAACCAACTAGATTCTGCATAGCCATCTTTATAAATAAATTTTCCTTTTTCACGATCACTTTCCGTGTTATACGGCGGGTCAATATAAATACATTGCACATTTTCGTGGTACTTTTCTTGCAATAAGTTTAATGCTTGGAAGTTTTCACTATGGATAAGTAAGCCGTTGCAATTTTTGTCCAAATCATCTATATGCTTAAGCAGTTCATACTTAAACTCCGCGCTAAAAAAAACCGTATCTAATACCAAAAATGGGTTCTCTTTCAAAAATTCCACCGTTAAGGGTTCACTATATCCCGTGTGGGTAGTATCTTGCCCAATTTCGTCAATGGCAAACAGTTTTACCCATTCTTTGCGTTGGGCCTCGTTGGTGGCAATTTCGGCATATAATTTTTCGGGGACACGGTCCAAGGTAATACAATAGTTGGTTTCCAAAACAAATTTCTTTTTAAGCCACAGTTTCTTTTGGAAGTCTTCCAAACTGGCCAAAAAAGTGATAATTTTATCTGCAATTTTGCGGAATACTTTTACTTTTGCCAAATAACTTTCCACTTTGGGGGCTGTTTCCGCCTCTATATCGTCCAAGTGCATTATTTCGTTTTTAATGTAAAAGTCCATTTCTTGGCGTAAAAATTTACCCAAATTTTTGTGGATAAAGTAATCGGAAGTGTTTTTTTCGGTAAAAGTGTTCAAGTGTTTGGCCAAAACATTTATTTTACTTTCGGCAGGTATAGCAGCCAAAAGCGCTTTACAAGGCGTTAATATGGGGTTGTTTAGCAAGGTCTGCCCAATAATAGCATTAATTTCATTTTGCTTTCTATTTTCCGGGTCCGGCAAGTAAGAAAAAGACACAATATATACTCCATTTTCAATACGGACCGGATTTTCCGCTACCAAATTGAACCGACGTTCCTTGGTTTCTTTATTATTATTTTGTTCCGTAGTAGCATTTACCACTTCAAAGCGAATTGTGTGTGGTCCTACCTTAAAAGTATAATTGGTAAAATTCTCGCCGGATTTGATGTAATACTGGTCTGCATTGGCCCAGTATAGTTTAACTTCTTCTCCCTCGTACGGCAAGGCATAAACGCCATCTTTATAGCGCCGCTGGGAAATAAAATCCCCCTCGCAATAGTAACGCTTAAAAAAATTATATAAGTGGGAGTAAATTTCTATTTCCGCCGAAGTGGCAGAACCGGCCGTAGCAAGTTTTTTTCTTAATTCCACCACTTTGGGCGAGGTTTCGGGGTCTACCCCTAGGTTTTTGGCGGTTTTAAGGGCTTGGTTTAGTTCTGCTTGAATATCTTTATTTTCTTGTGCGGCATAACCGGCCAATTCCGTTTTTACCTGAGATAGCAAATCTTTATCAATAAAATGCGCAATTTCATCCGCTTTTAGGTTCATAATGCGGTAAATGCCAAAATCCAGTTCCCGCTTATCCAGTTGGAAAATTTCGTGCAGTTTCTGCTGCAATTGCTCAAAAGCCGTCATAAACCTCTCCTATTTTAACTTCCACTTAAAAATAAATAAATTTTGATTACCAATCCGAGCCTGCTGGTGCTTGCGCAGATTATCTATCAGTTGCTTGCGTTCAATTTCAATAGTATCTTCAATATCGTCTAACGTACGCGCAAGCACGCGCCGTTTGGCCGTAAGAGTGGACAGCTCTTGCTCTATGGCCAAACTGCGTTCATAATCTTCGGTATTTGCTACTTCTTTATTTAAGCTATGGATTTTTTGTCTAACGTCGGTATACTCCTTTTCCACCATATACAATTTGTCATTACAAAAACTTTCTATTTTTTGGCTTTCTTCCTTAAAAAAACCCATATTACGCACTTCGGAGCGGTGTTTTGCTTGTGCAAGGCTATGCTCTTGCGCTTGGGATAGGGCTTCTTTTTCAATAGCAAGCGGAGCTTGCGCTTCTTTAATTTCCGTCGGCTCCAACCGCAAAAGTGCCGCCATCACTTCCGGCTCAACGGCCTTTTGGTAATTGTCTATTCCGGTTAGCACCAAATACTCTTCTTTTTCAAAACTATTAATAGTTAACAGCGTGGCAATACCCCAGCCATACTGGTTATTTTGTTGCATTTTCTCCAGAAACAAATGCCGGCGGGCCGCGTGAGAAACGTTAAATGTTATTTCCTCAGGCGGATTAGCAATGTTTTTGGCTACCTGTATAATATGTTCCCCCAACGGTGCGGAAAGACGCAAGACAAAAGAGGGGATAACTTCGCTGTGTTTATCTTCTTGGCGTATAAAATAGTATTTGCCACATTTGCCCAAGGCTGCATTTTGCAAAGTAAAAGAATAATCCTGTTCATCAAAAACCCCATCATTTTTTAGAATGTCTTTTGCTAATCGCCAAAAAAGCTGCTGTTTATCGGACAGTTGCACTTTTGTTTCTTCTAAATTAACTCTTAACCGGCGGTGGACCTCGGCATCAAAATTGCGCAATAGTTCTTGCTTTGTCTTGCGCATATTAACATTAATGCTGGTTTCCATTTCTTTTTTTAACGCATCAAATGCCTCATTTATCTCGTTTGGGGTACGGCAAGTTTGATAAATAGCCAAAATCTTATTTTCAAAATCCACGCCGTCTTCAATACTGCCTAAAATTTCATCCGAAGCACCAAAAACACCTTCAAACAAACGGAATTTAGAAGACAGAAGTTCAAAAACACGTTTATCTGCTTGATTGCTTTGGTTAATAAAATTAATAACTACTACATCATATTTTTGCCCGTAGCGGTGGCAACGCCCGATACGCTGTTCCACCCGTTGCGGATTCCAAGGTAAATCGTAATTAATAACCAAGGAGCAAAACTGCATATTTAAGCCTTCCGCACCGGCTTCCGTAGCAATCATAATGGAGGCATCTTCCTTAAATTGGCGGATTAATTCGTTGCGTTGGAGTTTGTTTCCCCCATGGAAAAGTACAATTTTGTGGGCGTATCCGTGAGCAGAAAGGAAATTAAATAAATATTGCTGGGTACGGCGGCTTTCCGTAAAAATAAGTGCCTTTTGTGGCGCGCCCGTTTTGGACATTTCAACAAAACCTGTTTGCAATGCATCTAGCAGTTTCTCACTTTTACTGTCCGTACCTATGGATTGTGCCAAAGCAATATATTCTTGGATTTCAGCAATTTCTTTATCTAATATGTGGGTATCAATACCCTCAGCGGTCCCCTTATCGGAAGATTCACCTATTTCATCTTCCATATCCGCTTCTATTAGTTCGTCATTCAGCAATTTATCTTCCGTAGCCGTGCTTAATCCCTCTTTTAATTTCTTCATGCGTTCCAACATAGTGGAGAGCGTATTACAAATAGCAACAGAGGAAGATGCCAACAATTTATACAAAATTAAAGAAATTAAATGTTTCTGCCTATGAGGGATGGCATAAAGGCTGTCTTTTTGCAGAAATTTTGAAACTTTTTCATATAGTTCTACTTCTTTTTTAGAAGGATTAAAGGGAAATGTAATCGCCCGCCGTTTAGTGTAGCGGATGTATTCTAAAACATCACTGCGCAACGTCCTGCGGCAAAAAGTAGCCAATCGGTCTTTGAGTACATCATAATGGGTACGAGTGGAAGAATACTGTGCCCGAAAAGATTTTTCATTACCAAAAATATTTTCGTCAATCAGTAAACTCAACCCGTATAATTCCATTAAGGAATTTTGCAAAGGTGTAGCCGTTAATAAAACTTTACGACATTCCCTTAAACCCTGTTTGATGGCTTGCCCAATTTTATTTTTTTCTTTGTATACATTGCGTAATTTGTGCGCTTCGTCCAGTACAGCTAAATTCCAAGATATTTTAACCAATTCCAAGGCGTATTTTGCCGCAAAATTGTAAGAAATAATAATAATTTTATCTGTCAGAGCAAATATTCCGGAAAAATAATTTTTTGAATCAACAATAATGGCGGGAAGGTTAAACTTTTCTTCCAATTCCGCCTTCCATTGTTCGCGCAAAGAAGCGGGACAAATAATAATTAAGTGCCGTTTAATTTCTGCCCAATACTGGCAGAGTATAATGCCGGCTTCTATGGTTTTACCTAGCCCTACTTCATCCGCCAACACAACACCCTTGGATAGCGGAGAGTGGAGCGCAAAAGAAGCGGCTTCAATTTGGTGCGGGTTTAAGTCCACTTGTGCATTTTGCAATGCTTGAGATATGCCATTTAATTTACCGTCTTTCTCTAAAACCGTTAATTCGTAAGCAAAATATTTTTTCTGTGTGTTTGATAGCATATTGCATTCATTCCAGCCGTGCAATTGCCCCAAACGCCCAAGAAGACAATAAAAAACGGCCAATCTGCCTATGGGTACTCAAACACATAAACAAACAGCCGTAGCCTGTTATATAACAGGCATTTGACACGAAGAGAACACGGGTAATTAGTCCGGTTTCTTGTGCCTAATACGACTATTTTCTGGTTTGAGTACCACCTACTGTATAGGTTGTATCCTAAAATCGGATTCCAAAAAACAGTATAAATTGTAAGTTTACCGCTAACTGCGGTTGTACTGTAAAACTCCCATTAAAACTTAATCTTATGATACCACATTTTGGCCTGTTCCTCATATTAATTTGCCTGAATAACTTGTGGATATTTTGCACCTGCACTTTACTTACTAGCTAGAGAATAACACCAACAAGAACAAAGGTTTCACACGATATTCCTTGAAATCCAATGTTCATCGTTCAAATTATCAGATTTTCTTTGTTTTTGATACAGGGTTTATAGGCAATATTATGTTAAATTAATTATTTTACATTATTTTTTATCCCCAAAACCTAACTTCGGTTTACGTTTACCTATTATATAGAGCAGGACACCAGAATTGCACCTGCTCTAATATAAAACGAATAAAAAATGATTAGACCAATTGAAGAGGTGCCAGAATGTCAAATGACGGAATGAACATTAACTTATATGCCAATACAGGAGACTTCCAAATTATTCCCATGAGAGAAAGAGAAGCCAGACACGCCTATTTAGATAAAGCCGAAAAGAAGGCTTTTAAACAGCCGTATATTCACGAGGATTCGGATGATTATATGCCTAACATTCATGTATATGCTGATAACCTAGGGATTACAAGAGTAGAAATACAAGTGTGTCCCAGTAAGCTTTTATATGGTACAAACATCTACGAAACCAAAGAAGAAGACTTAGAACGTTTCTTATCCCTGCTAGTAGAGAGATTGGAATATGCAGGCATTTTAACTGATGAATCTGTGCTACGGAACCACTATTTATCCGGTTGGGATGTCAATAAACCAATCATTTTTCCCATTAGTTCCTCTGTCCTACGATTCCTTTGCTGTCATAATATACCCCAACCTGCTAAATCTAGAAAAGGTTATTCAGTATATGAAGAGTCGAAAGGGTGGTGTGTACATTTTAATTTTCAGAAAAAAGGAATCAAAATATATGACAAAACAGCAGAAGCCCTAAAATGGAACGGAATGCCTGTAGATTTAGCACCATTATTTCAAGAAAGCGGGTGCTGTTTGATTAATTTGGAGTATGCAATGCAAGACAAAAAATCTATTGATAATGAACTAAAACTCATCAAAAGTTATCTCCCTAATACGCTTGAAACAGCATTTAATAGAGAGATATGTTCCAAAATCTTACAGTATAGAACGATTGGTATATTAGAAGGTTTCTTTACAATTCAAAATGATATGGAAAAAAACTTAGCATCTATAGAGCAATCCTGTGATAAGCATAAAAAACACAATGGCTTACAAAAAAGGAATGCCTTATTTGGTGCTGTTTGTAAGTTTAATACTCTAGGTTATGCTGATTACTATAAATACCTAAAACAACACTCTTCACAAAAAGATGCAAGAAAGCATTTGGATCTTCTTAAAAAACTCAATCTTTCTAGAATGCCTGAAGAAAGAGTTTTTAAAGAGACTATCTTAGAGTCTTTATATTCCAAAGATTATATTACTGAGAAGAGTATTATAGAAACATTACAGAGATATAAGAATGATAATTTTATACCCCCTGAAATCCCTGTAATACAGGGAAATGATGAACAGGAGGGCGCAGCCAATGCAAACTAATGCAAGTCCATTAATGGATGTAAACGAAGTGGCCGCTTATTTACATCTTTCCCCTGCTACTATCTATTCAAAAAGGACCCGTGGGGAATTTCCCAAAGGAACTATAGTTAAGTTATCTGGGAAATTGCTTTTTAAGCGGGCAAAAATAGAGCAAATGGTGGAAGAAGCCACAGAAGATTCCTTTGGGCACTCTTAAGCAGAGACTCGGTTATTTCACTTGCTCAGACTCTAAGAACCGTTTCAGGGCTAACCGAATAACCGAAGATAAGTTACGGTCTTCCCGAAAGGCATAATCTTTGGCTTGTTTCAAAAGTTCTTCAGGGAGCGTAAAACTTATCGTTTTAATTTTTTGTTGATTATCTTGTTCTAGCATATATAGATAATAGCAAATTTGATTTGATATGAAAATATAATACTTGACAATATCATATATTATTATATAGTATGATATTATAATATTGGAGAATATTTGATATGAAAATTTATCAAGATAAGAAAGGACGTTATGTGCTTGATGGTTATGATAAGACGGGGAAAAGACATCGCAGAATTGTTGCTATGAATGAATCTGCCGCAAAAAAGGAACTAGCAAAATGTATGGATGAGTTCTATAAAGCCAAAAATGACCCACGCTTAATGCAAGAAAGCCAGTTATTTAAGGATATGGCTCCCCTGTTTATCAAACATCACATAGAATTACGACCTTCTAAACAAACCTATATGGCAATGTTTGAGAAAATTTTAGACCACTTTGCTAACTATACGCTAAAGGAAATAACCCCATTAGAGGTGCAAAGTTTTTACAATCAAAAGGCCCTAGAAACTTCCTATGCAAATGCGGACCGTTATTTTGGTATTATCAGCAAGTTTTTTAATTGCTTAAACGACTGGGACAAGTACAGCGGGCCTAATCCGTGCCGGAAGGTTAAAAAACAACGCGATGCAGAACCCTTTGAAGCCCACCCGATAAATGAACAAGAGATTCAAAAACTCTTGCCATTCATTAGCGATGAAGTGCGCCCTTGTGTCACCATTGGGTTTTATACAGGGCTTAGACGGCAAGAATTGCTGGGCCTGCGCTGGGAAAATATTGATTTTACACACCGAACAATCTATATTCCTAAAACAAAGACCGAACGCCCGCGCACCTTGGGGCTAACCGCAGATATTGCGCAAATATTGCAGGGCTTAAATCCGCAAAAAAGCGGACTTGTATTTGAAAAAGTGACTAAAGACAAATTAAAATACCAACTCAATCACGCTTCCGAAAAAGCCGGGATAGGCCATATCCGCCCACACGATATGCGGCATTCATTTGCAGTTAATTTTCTAAACCGTGGCGGGACTTTGGAGCATTTACAAAGACTCCTTGGGCACAGCAAAATAACCACCACACAACGCTATTTGCGGTTCAAAACAGGAGAAATCGCCAGTAAAATGATGGTAATGGACGGGATGATTTCGCTTAGTATTGTATAGTGGATAAATTTAATCTACGCACAAACTACGCACTTTTTGCGTATTTTATGCGTAGTTTATGTTATAATAGTTTCATGGGAGTGAATTATGTATATCTACCAAAATAAAAACTGGCCACACTTTATGTGGAATGAAACCAAGATTTTATCCTTACTTGCACAGGTAAAATTGGCGCAAGGGTTGTTATTGGGTAAAATGCAAAATATTGGGTTTGCTATGCAGGATAACGCCTTACTTCAAACGCTAACAGAAGAAATTTTAAAATCCAACCAAATTGAAGGCCAACTGTTAGATATAGCGCAAGTTCGCTCCTCTATCGCTAGGCGTTTGGGACTACCCAATGAGGATATTCCGGTGGCCCGCGATGTAGAAGGTACAGTAGAAATGATGTTAGATGCTATCCAACACTATGATGCTCCTATTAACAAGGCTCGCTTATGTGCGTGGCATCAACATATGTTCCCTAATGGCAAGAGTGGTTTTTATACGATTCAAGCGGGTGATTACCGCGATGATAAATTAGGCCCAATGCAGGTTGTTTCGGGCCCGATGGGACAAGAAAAAGTACATTACCAAGCCCCCGATGCTAATGTACTAGACGGAGAGATGGATAAATTATTTCATTTTATTAATAATGACAATACGGACAATGTACTCAAAGCCGCTATCACTCACTTATGGTTTGTTGTTTTGCACCCATTTGACGATGGGAACGGACGGATTGCACGCGCTTTAACGGAATTATTACTAGCACGGAGCGAATCTTCTTCCAATCGGTTTTATTCCATGTCGTCTCAAATCGCCAAAGAGCGTAAGGAATATTATAAGCAACTGGAAATTACTCAACAAGGTGATTTGGATATTACGGACTGGCTGGAGTGGTTTTTACAGACGTTAGAAAAGGCCATCAAAGATTCTGAAGAACTTTTAAAAACGATACTGGCTAAAGCGACCTTTTGGAAACAGCATCAAGGCGAAACTTTTAATGACCGCCAAAACAAGATGCTCAATATGCTGTTTGATGGTTTTACAGGTCATTTAACCAGTACCAAGTGGGCCAAAATCTGTAAATGCTCTCACGATACTGCTTCCCGTGATATAGCCGACCTGCAACAACGCGGCATTTTAGAACAAATTGGCGCTGGAAGAACAACACATTATAAACTCAAGCAATAAGAGGTTTTTATGAATGACACTTTTGAATGTCCTTTTTGTCATGAAACACACGAAGTGACTGGAGAACATATTTGGTTTCCCTGTCTTGGAGGATTTTCCTTGAATTGGTCAAAATGCAAGGATTATATTCAACTACATTATCAAAATCAAGAACAACACTGTTGGACCGTTCTCGCTTATCACATTGCACATAAGTTTAATCTCATTTCCTATGCAGGAGTCCATCGTCAACCTATTGATTTTGAAAAAGTTTTAAAAGAAAATATCTTACCAACCCCAATAGAACAAATTGATAATATGGTTTTGTTTTTAGGAGAACGCTCCAAATTTTTAGGTAAAAATTTAGATTTTGACCCTGTTTTAACTTATCAATTGAATGCTTGGGCAGGTATCATAAATGAAGAAAATTTTCTTGCTTTAATCCAAGCGCTAGAAGAATTTGATTATATTAGCCAAAAATCAATTCATTCAGAAAACCTTATTAGTGTAAAACTTTCTCTTAAAGGATGGGAGTATTTCAAGTCTTTACAAGAGAGAAATCCTGCAAGTAAACAAATATTTATGGCTATGAAATTTGAAGATAAAGCCAAACATTTTGTTAATACACACCTTAAACCTCTAACACAGAAATTAGGTTTTGATTTAAAATTATTGGACGAAATAATTAGCGAAGAAAGTTTAATTGATGACAAACTACGTGTAGAAATTAAAAAAAGTCGCTTGCTTATCTGCGATTTAACCCACGGCAATCAAGGAGCATATTGGGAAGCAGGTTATGCGGAAGGATTAGGTATTCCCGTATTATATATTTGTTCTAAAACAGCATTTAATTCAAAGACGAGGAAGCCCCATTTTGATGTAAATCATCAAGAGATTTTTACTTGGGCAAATAATAAGGAGAGTATCACAAATTTCAAACAGCAATTGGAAGCAAAAATTATTTTATTGACTCAGCAACTAATCTGCTAATTTTTAGTTACTGGCAATATTTTGGCAATGGTAAAAAGGGGCAAATGCTAACGCATTTTCTCGTCGGAGAATCAAGCATAAAAGTTCATTTGCACCCTTGACATGGGAAAGGTCATAGGTTCAATCCCTATACTGGGCACCATTTATAAACCACCCGAAAGGGTGGTTTTTTTGTGTCTGTAAGCGGGCAAACTGCTTTGCCCGCGTTAGGGATTGAAAGCCGCAGCCTTATGCGAGTTTGAGCAACGCGAAAGGCGAGCAGGACGGGCGGGGCCGCTCCGCGCACGATTTAAGGCACAGTGAAAGACAAACAAACCGTACACCACAAGCAAAAAAGATATTCCCCTCCTTGCCTATACTCCTAAAACCCCTTTAAAACCCTGCATATAAGCATTTTCAGCCACTTACTGAAAACTTTTATTACTTCTCTGCAATCCACAGCATAAACGCATTTTAGCAAGGCTTAACAGAACTACACGAACTGATAAGAATAGAATTACTTTTCCAGGCGAACATCCAAGGCAAGCAACTTAAAAATTTGGGCAAATCTAACGCTCGCAAAACTGCGAACCTATGGGGAATTTTCCCTGTAAAACGCGTTTAGGGGCTACCGCAAATATATCAACTATATAAAACAAAAAACCCGCCGGAAAGCGGGTTCTATTAAGGGTAAATGGTGGACCTGACAAGGATCGAACTTGCGACCTCCTGCATGCCATGCAGGCGCTCTCCCAGCTGAGCTACAGGCCCTTAATGACTACATATTTATTATAACAGTTTTTATTTGTTTGTGCAACTTTTTTTTAAAATAGTAAAGGCCCCGCAGGGCCTTTACCAAAATTTGCGTTTGATTGTAGTTTAGAACTCAAACGAAATATTCACTTCGCCGCCGAAGCCTTCGCGCTTGCCCACTTGTCCGTAAACGGTCAGCACGGAGTGCAAGGGCAGGAAAGTATCTTGGTTGTGGTAAGCCAAAGACACTTGGCCACGGCCACTCATACCCTTCATAGAGGCTTCGCTGTTTTTGACGTCTTCCACCGTAACGGTAGATTTGCCGTCCATTTCATAGATAGCGCTCGCGCCGACGGAAGGAATTACGCCTTTCCAGTCCACGGAGTTAAAGGCATAATCGCCGCCGAAGCGCAGGGCCATACTTTGCAAGGTATCAAACTTGATTTTCTGGTCCAAGTCGTCGGTGATGTTGTCGGAGGCTTTGCGCTTCCAGTTGAAGTTGGCGTACAGGCTCAAATCTTCCAGCGGGTTCTCCACAAAGCCCGCGCTGGCGCCGTAGTACATCCCTTTGCTCTTAAAGGTGGATAAGAGTTCGGAGGATTCAAACTTGGCGTCCACATAGCCGGCTTCCACGGTGGCTTCCAAGCGGCCCGTATCGCTGTAACGGTAAGAGGTCATCAAACCGCCGCCGAACACATTGGCATCGCCGGTAACTTTAATGGGGAAGGTTTTATAAGAACCGCCCGCATATTTAGCGTAAATGCCCAAGGCCCAATCGTTCGTAAATTTCTTCCAAGCGCCCGCTTGCGCAAGGCCGGAATCCAAGTCAAAGCCGCTGCCCGTTTTGTAGCGGGTGTGGTGGTAACCGCCGTTGATAAAGGTGTTCTGTTCGGTGTCGCTCTTCCACAAATCGTTTAAGGTTTGGGTGAGCATTTCGGGCCCTTCGCTGATTAAGGCCAAACCGACGAGCGGTAACTGACCGTACACTTCGGCGTTGGCTTTGTCTTTCGTAGCGGTAAGGGTCCAGTTAATTTCGTTGCCGGAACCTCTGGTGGCGGACAAATCGTAGGAATAAACACCTACTTTCTTTTGCGTTAATACTACACCGCTGTCCACCAAGTCATACACGGTATCGCCTTCGCGAACGCCCGTTAAGTCTCTCTCGGAACCCACAGTAGTAACAATGGTTTCAGAACCTTCCTTCATTGCAGATTTATCCAACGTCATATTGGCGTAAATACCGAAGTTAAAGTGCAGGTCGGTATTAAAGTCCGCATTGATGTTCCATATATTGTTGAAATTTTGGAACTGGTCTTTGTCGTCAAAGGTCGCGGTTACGCGGTCAAACATCAAGGTGTTGGTGTAGGCATAATTTTCGTTACTGCCACCGTAGAGCTTGGCGGAAGGATCCAGCGTAATGTTCCCGCGCAACACAACGGTGTTGTTTTGCGTAACCATATTTTCCGGTTTAAGTTCGGCCCCGTATACATAACCGCCATATACCTGGCCAGTCAGGTTGACGTTATCCAGCACAATTGTGTTGTTGGAGGCGGAATATACCGTATCTACGGTGCCCGCATCCGTAACTTCCGTCGTGGTTTCAGCCGTCCACACACCGGAGGTGGTATCTTTGGTCCAGGTGGTAGTTTCGGTAGTAATGGCGGTTCCGTTCTTGGTTACCTTCACCCGTTTGGTCAGTTGGGTGGGGTCTTCAGTGTCATACTCGGCCACGGTGTAGGAACGTTCATCAATGTAGCCGGAAATACCGCCAAAGATGTTAGCATTTATGGTGCTGTCTTTTAACGCCACGAGGTTATTGTCGCTGTTGGTGCCGCCGATAGCCACATCTGTGGCAGCCGGGGTTTCAGCCACGAAATCATTGCTGTACATGCGGGTGTACGTAAGACCTACCCCGCCAAACATGGCGCCCTTGTCGCTGGGCATATAAAACAGGTTATCGGTTTCCAGTTGGGAAAGGTAAGCCTGCATTCCGCCAAAAAACGATTGCGCGCCGCCGGCAATCGTTGGGGTGGCTAGCGTTAAGTTGGAGTTCGTAATGTTTATCGTGTTTCCGTTAGCGGTTCCGGCACGGTTTAAGGTAGCGCCGATTTCGCCAAAGGTTCCATTGATTTTGTTTAAATTAAGCGTGTTGGAACCGACCGTTGCCGCAATAGAGTTACCCGAGGTGGTAGACGTAGCCAGGTTCATATTTACCGCATAAAGAGCACCACCCGCGTTGACGGTAGAGTCATCAATCGTTAGCGTGTTTCCTGTTGCGTTTACGGAGCGCGCTTCCACAGCCGCGGCATCCGCCACCGTGCTGCCGTTGCGGATGATTAATGTGTTGTCGTTGGCGGAGGTGGTAGCCGCATCGCTGTCTTCCACGCCGGTGCCTGGGCCGACGGCACGCGCTTGGCGGACAATGGTGGAGTTGTCTATCTCTACCACGTTCCCAATGGAGGTCGCTGCCCCGTATGCCCCGGCTACCGTACCATTGACGGTGGAGTCTTTAATCAATACGTAGTTATTGTTGGCGTAATTGTCTATCACGCCGGCAGTTTCTAAATCTTCATCCGTAAGTTGGTGTTTCACGTACCCGCCGTACACATTGGCTGTAATCAAACTGCCGTTGGTAATCTGAACCGTGTTTCCGTTAGCGGTGCCCTTGGAGTATTCTGTATACCCGCCATACACATTCCCGCCGATTAGTACGGTTGGATCCGTGGAAAGGCTTTGATTAACTAATGTCGTGTGAGACACAGACACGCTGTTGTTGTTTGCCGAACCCGTGCCGAATCTTTCGGAAGAGTTTTGGAGTAAGGCTGCCCCACCGTAGGCATCTCTGCCGAGGAGGGCATTGACCCCACCGCTTAAGTTGATTAAAACCAACTTGTTTCCGGTGGCTGCATTGTTAAAGGTCACCCCGCCCGCTACATAGGCGCCGTAAGTAGGATTAAGGCGACGATTTAAGTTCACCAACTGGTCAATCACGGTAGAATCCGAGATGCTGATGTTTTGGCTGTCCACGATGAGCGTGTTGTTAGAAACCGCCCCTCCATTTACAGAGCCGCCGCCGACGATAGCCAAAAGGCTATTGGTGTTAGAACTATCCGTCACCGCGCGGTTTTGGTCAGTCACGTCCCCAAGACCCCAGTTGGGTTTTAGGTTTTGTGCCGCTTGCACGTTCAGCGCAACCGACAGCAAAAAGAAAACAACTGTAAGAAGTTTTCTCATTTATCCTCCAATATGTATTTATAAAAAAGCAATATATTCCTATTATACAGAATTTAGGCCAAAAGAAAAGGTTTTTTTGTGTAAAAACCCCCTATATAATAGGTAAAAGGTATAATAAAGGTATGTCCCGCTATACAGACGGCAACTATCTTTTGCAAAATCCCGGCTGGCACGCACAAGACGCGCGCTGGAAACTGGCGCACGTTTTGCGCGCCGTAAAGGCGGCCCGTTTGTCCCCCCACTCGGTATTGGACGCCGGGTGCGGAGCGGGTGCGCTGATTAACCATTGGGCCCAACACTGCCCGGATATCCGCTTTACTGGGTGCGATATTTCCCCGCAAGCGATTAGTCTGGCTAAACAGCACGCGCCCGAAAACGTAAATTTTTTATGCGAAGCGTGGGCGGACGGAACCTTTGACGTAGCCCTAGCCATAGATGTAGTGGAGCACGTCCCGGATATGGAGCGGTTTTTGAGCGAACTCGCCCAAAAGGCCCCTGTGCTTATTTTGCACGTTCCGCTGGATTTATCGTTCCGCACGCTTATAAAACCTGAAATTTTAGAGGAAGAATACCAAACCGTAGGACATATCCACTTTTTTACGGCACGGTATTTAAAAAGGCTCTTAAAAAAGCGCGGCTGGCAGATTTTGCACGCGCACTACACCAACAAATATGTAGAACGCCCGCCGCAACTGACGGGGCTCAAAAGCCGTATCGGTATGTGCATACGCTTGCTGGCGCACTATTTACTACCCAAGAGTTGGACCGCGTTTTGGGTGGGCGGGTACAGTCTGATGCTGGTGGTAAAGCCCAAGCAATAGTTATTCCTTATATAAGCCACGCAAGAGTTTGATTTCCTTTTCGTAGCCCGCCAAATCGTTGGGGGTTTCCAAACAAAACGGCAAATGCTTTAAGGCCGGGTGATTAATCACGCCTACCAAGGTATTTAGGCCAATGGTGCCTTGGCCGATACAGGCGTGGCGGTCCTTATGCGCCCCCTGCGGGTTCAAACTGTCGTTTAGGTGGACGGCCTTTAACAGGGGCAGGCCGATTTGCTTATCAAATTCCGCCAAGGTATCGTCCAAATGCACGAGCGAATAACCCGCATCGCTGACGTGGCAGGTATCCATACACACGCCCAGTAGGTTATTTAGTTTCACGCCGTCCATAATCCGTTTTAACTCGTCAAAGGTCCGCCCGATTTCGCTCCCCTTGCCGGACATTGTTTCCAAGAGTACCGTGGTATGCAAATTAGGCGTCAAAATTTCGTTTAGCGTTTCCACAATCAGTTCAATGCCTTTTTCCACCCCTTGACCGACGTGGCTGCCCGGGTGAAAGTTATACAGATTTCCCGGCACATATTCCATACGCTGTAAATCGTCCGCAAAGGTCTGGCGGGCAAATTCGCGCGTTTTGGGGTCGGCGGAAGCGGGATTAAGCGTATAGGGTGCGTGCGCAATAATAGGTGCAAAATGCTTTTGGGCAAGTAATTCGCGCAAGGCTTTGGCATCCTGCGGGTCAATGGGTTTGGCCTGGCTGCCGCGCGGGTTGCGCGTAAAGAACTGGAACGTATCCGCCCCGATAGAAAGAGCGGTTTCGCCCATTGCCTTAAAGCCCTTGGCAGAAGATAAATGGCACCCGATGTGTAACATATTATTTCCCCGCGTATTTGTGGAGATCGGCCACCAGTTGCTCCACATCCTCCGGGCGGGTAGCCCAACTGGTGCAAATGCGGATGGCGCTTCGGTGGTGGTCCAAGCGTTTGGTGTGTGAAAAGGCGTATAATTCTTCCAACTGTTTTACCAATTCATCCGGCATAATGGGGAATTGCTGGTTGGTGGGAGAATCATACAAAAATTCAAAGCCGCTGTCCTTGCACGCTTGGCGGATGATTTGCGCCATATCGTCGGCGTGTTTGGAAAGTTTAAAATAGAGGCCGTCTTCAAACAAGGCCAAAAATTGAAGCCCTAAAATGCGTCCCTTGGCCAGCATTGCGCCGCGTTGCTTCATAAAATAGCGGAAATCCTTTTGAAGTTTGGGGTTTACGATTACCACCGCTTCGCCCAAGAGGGCGCCAATCTTCGTGCCGCCAATGTAAAACACATCACAGCAGGCAGCCAAGTCCGACAGCGTAACATCGTTGCCGGGGGCCTCTAAACCGTAGCCCAGGCGTGCGCCGTCCGCAAATAAAAAGAGGTTATTCTCGTCGCACACGCGGCGGATGGCGGAAAGTTCCTCCTTGGAATACAGCGTGCCGTATTCCGTGGGGAAGGAAATATACACCAGTTTGGGCTGAGGAGCAAACTCCGGATTATCGTCCAGCCAATGCTCCTTACAACAGCGGGAAATTTGCTCCGCCGTCAGTTTTCCGTTTTGCTCCGGCACCGTTAAAATGCGGTGGCCTGTGGCTTCAATCGCCCCCGCTTCGTGCACGTTAATATGCCCAGAATCGGCGGAAATGACCGTTTGGTACGGGCGCAGGCAAGCCGCAATTACCGTTAAATTGGTTTGCGTGCCGCCCGCCAAAAAGTGGACCTCGGCATCCGGCGTTTGGCACAGGGATTTAATCAAATCGGCCGCTTGGCGGCAATAGGTGTCTTGCCCGTAGCCGGGCGTTTGTTCCAAATTGGTTTGCGCCAACTTTTCCAAAATACGCGGGTGGGCGCCTTCGCTGTAATCACAATTAAATCTAATCATAAGAACCTCGCTCTACTGCGTAGAGGGTTGAATTTCTTTTATTATATCTTTTTAGGCAATTTTTCGCCCAATAAAAAGCCCGCGGAAAAGGATTAATCAGACCGCTAGCCAACAAGGAAGATATGAAAAGCCCCGCTCTTTGCGGGGCTTTAAATTAGTTTTGTTTGGCTCTTTGCAAGCGTTCGCGCTGGTGTTTGGCCTTCAAGTCCGCGTGGCGTTTGCGGAAGACGTCCAACTTGGTGTAGCGCACCATTAAGCAAAAATCAATCAGCACCATTACAAAGTTAAGTACATAGAGCCAAAAGACCCAGTCAAAATTGTGCAAAATTTTATGAATCATCCCGCACACATAAGCAAATTCAATCGTTCCCATAAACAGGAAACTTTTGCCGGCGGCGGTTTTTGTGCGCAAGGAGCGCGAAATATTAAACGGCCAGGCAAGACCGAAACCTAACATCATTAACGCTTCAAAAATACTCATATTATCTCCCACAGCGCGGAGCGGGCTCTATTTTTGCGGGGCGTGCTGTATTGCTATTTATATTTTACCATTTTAGGAGTTCACTGTTTTGCGGGAGGAGCCTCTTTTTCATACAATAAACATATGCGTTTTTATAAAGATAAAGTGTTTTGGTACATTTTTGCCGCGCTGGCCCTGGTGAAAGGGGCGGCGCTCCTCGGGCTATTCTATTGGCACCCGCTGGGGGAAAAGATTTTGGCGTTCCCTGATTCGCTTACTTATGTTTACCCGGCGCAAACGTGGCTGGAATACGGACAAATGTGGGAAGCAGTAACCGCCACGCCAATGCTGTTGCGCACGCCGGGCTATCCGTTCTTTTTGGCCCTGGTGCAAACGGTTTTCGGCAATATGACGTGGGCCGTGGCGCTTGTGCAAAATTTGCTTTCACTAGCCTTGCTTATCCCTGTGTATATGACGGCTGAAAAAATAAACGGCAAAAATGCGGCGCGTTGGGCGATGTTCTTTTGTGCGGCAAGCGTGCTGTATTTCTCGCTTTCGTTCGCCGTGCTGACGGAAGTTTTGTGTACGTTTTTACTTTCTTGGTTTGTTTATTTTACGGTGGACTTTTTATTAAAACCCACCGGGGGGAAAATTCTGTTAGCCGCGCTTTTTTTAGCGGGGGCCGTTTATGTGCGCCCAGCCGCGTACTACTTTATGTTTGCAAGCGCAATTATCTTGGTGTGCTTTTCCGCCGCTAAACTGGTGCGCTTTTCTGCCTGGAAGATTGCCGCGCTTTTCTTTGTCCCTTTATTGGCTCTCGTCGGCGCGTGGCAGGTGAGAAACTACGTTCAAACGGGCTTCGGCGGGTTTACAACCGTAGGTGCATACAACCTGTATATGTGGAACGAGGATTATTTGGCCTACAAATATAATCTGTCCGTTCCGCAGGCACACGACGCGCTGGAAAATTCGCTCCCGCCCGGGTTTCACGCACTCCCCCCAGTGGACCAAGTGCGCCTGTATAAGGCAATGGCAAAACCGCTTATCCAAGAAGCCTTTTTATACAAACTCTCCCGCGCCCCGTTATGGGCGATGAAAACGCTCTTTGGGGCCAATTTCGTCCACCTTTCGCGCCTGCTGACGGGCGGCGCCATACCCGAGGAAGAATTGGACGGGCAAATGCTAAACCACACCACCGCTCTGCACGAAAATTGGCTCAAAACGGCTACCGACAAATTGCTTTTTATTGCGGCAAGCGGGGAAGTGTTTTTGCTGGTACTTTTTAGTATAGGCGGTTTTATACTGCTGTGGAAAAGCCGCAAGGCGGAAACCTTTTTTCTACTGGTATATTGTTTGTATTTTTGGGGAATCGGTTCGGTGTTTTTCGGTGCATACGCGCGTTTCCGCGCGCCGTTTGAATTTGCGCTGTGCATCCCCGCTGGCGCGGCGGCAAACGCCCTCCTGCAATACACCAAACAAAAAATAAAACGGTAATTACAGGCCGTGCGCCAAACTGTTTATTAAAAATGCGGGGAACTTTCTTTCCTGCATTTTTTTCTGTGTGGGCGCGAAATCGTACGGTTGGCGGATAAAACGGAAGGTGCTTTTTTCGGTATCCCAAATGCCAAAGGAGGCGTGCGGGTTTAAATCGCGCGGCTTGCCCACGGAACCCGGGTTCAGCACATAGCGCATTTTGTCGGACAAGTGGACGGTGGCGTCCTCGCGTTTGCACAAATAAATCACGCACGAGTTTTGCGTACCGCGGATATAAAAGGGCAAATGGGAGTGTCCCACAAAGCAAATTTGCCCCTGCCACTTGTCATACGCTGCGCGGAACTGAGAGCAACTGGAAAAATATTCCTTTATCGGGTCGGTGGGCGTGCCGTGCACCACAGTAAAATTTTCCCCGCGCGCTACGGTGGGCAAAGAGGTTAAATAACGGATAGATTTTTCGCTTAAATGCTTTTTGTTTTCATCCAACGCAATTTTAGCGTCATAATTAAACAAGGTTTCCAACTCGGGCTGGACAAACACGGCATCGTGATTGCCCAGCACACAGGCCAGCAAATTTAAAGAGGAAATTTTCTTTACGCACGCTTCGGGGTCCGGCCCGTAACCGATAATGTCCCCGCAGTAAATAAAGTGTTCCACGCCCTCTTGCTCGTAACGGGCCAAGCAGGCGTTTAACGCTTCTAAATTACTGTGTACGTCCGAAAACACCCCTATCTTCATTACGCCTCCGCCAACGCCTCAATGGCTTCCTTTTTTTGCGTGGCTTCGGGGTTGCGCTCGGCCAGGTTGACGGACATTACCTTGGAAACGCCGCTCTCTTCCATCGTAATACCATAGAGCATACGGGCTGATTCCATTGTGCGCTTGTTGTGCGTTACCACTATAAACTGCGTGGTTTTGGAGAACTCTTTAATCAGGTTCACATAGCGCTCCACGTTGGCTTCGTCCAAGGCCGCGTCGGCTTCGTCCATAATGCAGAACGGGGACGGATTGTGCGTAAAGAACGCAAACAGCAAGGACATTGCGGTAAGTGTTTTTTCACCGCCAGACATAGAAGTAATGTTCAGCAATTTTTTGCCCGGGGGCTGGGCGTAAATTTCAATGCCCGTTTCCAGCAGGTTATCCGGCTGGGTGAGTACAAGGTCGCACTCGCCGCCGCGGAAGAGCGTTTGGTAAATGTTTTTAAATTGCATACGCACTTGCTCAAACGTATATTTAAAGTTTTCGCGCGTGGTTTGGTTGATTTTGTTAATGGCGGATTTTAAATCCTTTTTGGCGCTTTCCAAGTCCGCAATTTGCGTGCGCAAGAAGGTGTTTCTTTCCGTCAGTGCGTCGTACTCTTCCGGCGCGGTCATATTGACGGCGCCCATATTTTCAATGCGCTTCCTCATCATCTTTACGCGCTCGTAATCCACCGTTTTGTCGCCGTAATTCATTTGCGCTTCCTCGGGCGTAATGTTCCAACTTTCAAACAAGTTGTTTACTACCGTGGTGCGCTGGCGGCGCGCGTTGGAAAGGGCATTTTCCAAATCGTTCTTTTTAATCGTCAGGTCGGACGATTCCTTTTTGCACGCATTTAGGGCGGCCAGTTTATCGCTGTAATCTTTTTTGAGCGTTTCCAAGTCGGAGCGCATTTTGTGCTCATCAATTTCCAACTTGGCTAACGTATCGCGCTCGGTGGAAAGTTTGGCTTGGGTGGAAAGTTTCTCCTCGGCTAAACTTTTTAGGCGCAAATTGGCCGACGCGATTTTTTGATTCCGCTGGCCCTCGCTGGCGGTTAAACTATTAAATTCGTATTCCGTGGATTTTAAATCCAATTCCACGTTATTTTTTTTGATTTTTACTTCGTAGAGTTTTGCGCTTAACGCGTTAATTTCGCCCTTTAATTTTTCGGCGTTTTCGCGCAGCGTTACTTGGGATTTTTTTAACTCTTCCCCGCGCACTACGGCTTCCTGGTGGCGGCGTTTTAAATCCTGCAAGTTTTGTTTGAGCGTTTCCACATTGCGCTTGCGGTTATCTACGCGCAAGGTGATTTCCTGCTTGCGTTGGGCGGCGCGGTTTAGCGCGTCTTGCGTGGAGCGCAGTTCGCGCTCTTTGTTGGCGCGCTCGTTTTGCACGGAGTTTAACGACAAAACGGCTTCCTGCGATTTGGTGCGCAGATTTTTCAAATTTTCTTCCGCCTTGGACAAGGCTTCGTAATTGGCGATAATGTCCTTGGACACAGCGTCTTCTTCCGCCGCCTTGGCCTCCATTTCGCCACGGACGGTTTCTTCCTCGCCCCAATAGGCTTCCGGCGCGCGGACGCCCTCCGCGCCCCCGCCAATAAAAAACTCGCCCTTTACGGCTCCGTCTTGGTATGAGTAGCCGCCAATGATAAAGTTAATTAAATTTTCCAGTTCCGGCTGATACTTTAACTGGTTTTTAAGCGCATTTTCAGCCGGTTTTTCGGAAGTGGCGGGCACTTGGTTTAAAACAATAAACTTGGCGCGGGCCTTGCCGTGCTGTTTTAAAAGGGATAAGGCTTGTTCCACCGTTTGCGCATCCGCGCACAAAACAGCGTCCAAATATTTGCCGAAGGCTTCCTCCACCGCTACGCTTAACGCGGCGGGATATTTAAGGGCCTTTCTTAACGTGCCCTTCACACCAGCGAGGCCACTTTCGGCCACCGTTTTGGCCCCCACCCAATACGGGTCGTTTTTGCCTTGGGTTTGAATAATCTCCAACTTAGCGGAAAGTGCGGCGCGGGCCGATTTTACAGAGGAAAGTTTTTCGTTTAAAGAAGAACGAACACCCTGCAATTTGCGCACATTTTCTTCACCGCTTGTAATGGCTTCGCGCGCTTGGTTGGCCTCAGTTTGTTTAGCCTGCACACGGGCGGAAATTTCCTGCAAACTTTTTTGGATACCCGCCAGCCCTGCTTGTTGGGCTTGGCTCGTTTTTTCAGCCGCAATCAAATCCTCGTTTTCGCGCTGCATAGAGGACTCTTCCAGCGAAATGCGGTTCTCTGCTTCCATTTGTTTTTGTACGAGCGACATCAATTCGCCCGAAGAGCGTTGCAGTTGCGATTCTGCCGCGCGCAAATCGTTTTCCAACTTTTGCGCCTGGGCGGTTTGCTCGTTGTAATTAGCCTGCAACGGCGTGAGTTCAGCCGACACCGCCGCCAACTGTTCTTTTAGTTGCGCAAGCGCCGGGGCCAATTCCTGCAAGCGGCTTTGCCCGCGTTGCGCTTCCGCGCCCGAAGTGGCTACCTGCGTGGTTAGTTCGCTCGTTAGGTTGTCGCAGTTTTTAATGGCGCCTTCCAACAAACCCACTTGGTATTTGCTGGCGGAAATTTTTTCGTTAAATTCGGCGGCTTCTTTTTGTTTATGCGTTAAATTTAAATCCAATGCGGCGGCGGCCCCTTCCTGTGCGGAAATGCGGGCCTCTAAATCTTCCAATTTTTTCACCACCGGGGCCAATTCGCCGGAGTGCTTGGCAATCAGGCCGTCCGACTCTTTAATAGAGCAAACGGAAATGGCGATTTCACTTTCTTTTAATTCCTCGCGGTACTTTTGATACAGGCGGGCTTTTTTGGCTTCGCTGTCCAATTTTTTAATTTGCTCGGCAATTAACGCCACCGTATCGGCCAGACGGGCCAAATCCAAATCTACGCGCTCCAAACGTTTGATGCACTCCTCGCGCTTGGCCTTATATTTAGATACGCCCGCCACTTCTTCAAACATTTCGCGGCGCTGCTCGGCCGAGGCGGACAAAACGCTTTCTACGCCACCCTGGTCAATAATGGCGTAACCTTCGCCACCGATACCCGTATCCAAAAACAAATCGCGGATATCGCGCAGACGGCATTGGACTTTGTTTAAATAGTATTCGCTTTCGCCGGAGCGGAAGATTTTGCGCGTAACGGTAATTTCGTTAAAATCCAGCGGCAACTGGCGCGAAGCGTTATCAAACACCATACTGACCTGCGCCATATTTAAAGGCGCGCGCTTAGCCGTACCGTTAAAGATAATATCCACCATAGAAGCGGAGCGGAGGGACTTCCAACTCATCTCGCCGATGGCCCAGCGCACGGAGTCAATCACGTTGGATTTTCCGCACCCGTTCGGGCCTACTACGCAAGTAATGCCGGGCTCAAAGTCCAGGCGGGATTTGTCGGCAAAAGATTTAAAACCTTGGATTTCAATCGCTTTTAAATACATAACGTCCCCTATTGGCAGATATAATTTGATTATACCATTTCCCTATACAATATAGGCATTTTTGGCAAAATTTCACTTCTACGCGTACGGCCCTTTTGTCCCACCGAGAGAGTGCCGACGAAAAAAATCTCTTGCAAAGTGTATATTTTTTTATTAGACTTTTCTCGTAAGACTGTTTTTCCTTAAAAGGAGGATTATCCACTATGGCAGAAAAAGTACTCAAAGTCGGTATGGACCGCGAAGACGGCTTCCTCTACTACATTGACAAAGACGGCGATATTGCCCGCGTGCAAATGGCCAGAGGCGGCAAAAAAGGCGGTAAACCGAAAAAAGTTGAAAAATGCGGTATCAAAAAAGAAAAAGGATATCTCTATTTCTTGGATAAGAAAGGCGATATTTCCAGAGCCAAAATGGTAAACGCAAAATAAACTAATTTAAAACACCCCGCACTCTTGCGGGGTGTTTTACAGACACAGGCACTCGCGCACATCACTCTCTTTATTCGCGCGAGGCTCTGCCAGACGCGAAGGGGCGCAACTCGCATTGTACGACATCACGCATTGCTCCAGCGTTTTGTGCCCCTTTATGTTTTTTCAAAACGGCTTGCCAAAGGAAATACCTTTTGCAAATATGCCGTTAGTTTAGCCCGGTCCTGCGGGCCGCAGTTTTCCGAATCGTTCAAACACACCAACCGCGGGCGGTACTTGTTTATTTCCCGCTCAAAGTTTTGGTACAACTCCCATACACACGCATCCGAACCAAACAAGCGCGACATACGACGCTTTTTCCACTGCGCGCAGCCTTGCACTGCGGCCATACACGCAAACAAATAAAAGTTCATATTGTTTTCTTTACGGAAACGGCTTTGCACGGTGGCTGATAACTCATCTGCAAATAAGTTCCAAGCCGGAGCCACGGAACTTTTTAAGTAAGCCGAAATATTATGCGTGGGCTCCAACGGAAAATCCACCGCAGGGAAAACCGCTTTAAGCCGCTTGCGGATAAACAGCAGTTGCCGGCCGTATGAAGTCTCTCCGTAATTTTTACGCGGGTAAAAGGCGTAATAATTATTTACACGGTTTGGAGCGGGAAAGAAATACTCCCGCGTAACTGGACGAAACACAAAGGTATCATCATTGGCTAGATCCGGCCACTTGGTTACACCCATTTCTATTGCACACGAGTTAAAGGTAGGCAAAGCGGAAGCCGGCATAAATTCCGCGTGCGTTAAAAATTTTAAATGCGGATATTTTAGGTTTAACCAAGGCGGTAATTGGCCGTTGGTTACCAGCACTACGCGCGTTACCCACGGCATAAATTTTTCCACGCTGCGCAGCGCGTAGCGCAGTTCGCCCGCTTGCACAAACCGCGCGGCGGGCACAGGAGTAACCGCATACCGATTGCGCTCACGCACAAAAGTTGGGTCGTTCCCGTCCACCCACGGCAGAATTAAATCAACCGGAAAATCTGCCGTCATCTAAAAAGTTTGCTCCAAAAGTAAACGCTCCGCTTGCCGCACAATTTTACCAGCAAAAAGAACACGCGCCAACGCAGGTAAGAAAGTCCGCCGCAAAGGCTCACGCTTTCCCGCGCGGCCGTAAAAGCGCGAGCGAGCAATTCTTGCTGTTCTTGGCGTTTTGCCGCCGAGAATTTACGGAAGCGGCAAATGCCCCACACCGTTGCGCGCATCCACTCCTGCGCTGTTTGGCGGTTCCATTTTTGGCGGCGGATTAAATCCGTTTTTAAATCCACTAAATTAAGCAGCGCGCCGACGGCCATATTATAAGAATTAGCCGTAATGGCCGAAGCATTGCCCTTGCGGTAGCAATATAATTTTTCCGGCACGACCGCAATTTTTTTAGCATACAAATACGCCAAAATAACCACGCAGAAATCCTCGGCTACGCGTCCCGTCCAAAATTCAAATTGATGTTTTACGAACCACTCGCGCAAAAATAATTTTCCCCACAGTACGGAATCCTCGTACCCGCCGCGAAAGCGTGCGCCGTCCCCGTCCGCACACAAACGGTAAAAACTGCTGTGGCAATGTTCCTGCACGCGCGGAAAGCCGTTTTCTTCCACCTCGTAAAAAAAGCACTTGGTGATTTCGGCCCGCTCAGCTTCGGCAGCCTGATATAGTTTTTCCAAATACGCGGGGAAAATAAAATCATCCGCATCCACAAACGCCAAATACTTTCCCTGTGCTTTCTGCACGAGGGCGTTGCGCGTGGCGGCAATGCCTTTGTTGGGCTGCGTCGTAAAACGCAGACGCGGGTCCTCTTTGGCGCCTTGCTTCAAAATGGCAAGGGTGTTATCGGTAGAGGCAGAATCTATACAGATAATTTCAAAGTCCGTAAAGGTCTGCTTGGCTAAACAAGACAAGCACAGGGGTAAATATTTTTCCGCGTTGCGCACGGGAATTAACACCGAGATTTGAGGTTTCATAATCGCTCCTTTGTAAAATACCCCGCGCGCAAAAACGCGCGGGGTTACGCGCAGGAGACTCTTGGCGGAGGTTTTCCCACGCGTTAAAAATAAACGCCTTATTATATGGATAAAGAAGCAAGCAACGTAAACAAAAGCAGGGAGCGGGCTTCTTTTTAAGCCCGTGAGGAAACAAAAACGGCCGGTTGCCAGAGCCAAGTCACTAACCCGAAGCAAACAGCCGTAGCCCTTGCCATATATAAAAATATGGCAAAGAGCGTTCAACGCAATACAAGCGGGTAATTAGGCCGCTCATATTGCGTTTAAAATACGGCCGTTTTTGGAGTGACTTGTGCCGACTTAACGGCTCAACCTGTTCCACACAGGCTTCCAAAAACAGCATCAAATTGTGCCGAAGCGTCCGGCGGGCAAGGGTACTTGCTTACATATATCTTAAACAAATTTCTCCCCAAACGCAAGGCAGGGCTTGAAATTCCGCCCAAAACGCCTACACTACTAATATTAACTGACGTTCCCGGAGGCGCATCAAATAATTCTTCCGTTCACGGGCTCCAACGCCCCAACCAACTAATAGTTTTCTCCGGCCGCATACGCTTGCGGTCCAACCGCCCCACAGGTTTTAGTGCAGTTGCGTCCGTCCCCCGTACGCGTAATTGACAGCGGGGCTGATTAATGGTTTAATAACTCTACGGGGATACACTCGTAAAACAATAACGGAGGGAATATGGATATTAAAATTACGGCCAAAAACATTAAATTGACTCCGGCCATTAAAGAATTTATCAACACGCGCGTAAGCAAGATTGAAAACTTTTTTGACAACATTGTTTCCGCCCAAGTGCTGATTTCGGTGGAAAAGAAAATCAACCAGCGCGCCGACATTGTGCTGCACACGGGGGCCAAAACCACCATCAGCGCCAGCGCCGTGGAAGACAACCTCTACAAAGCCATTGACGCCGCCGCGGTGAAAGCCGAAGCGCAGGCCAAGAAAATTAAAAACAAAGCCAAGGCCCGCAAGGTAACCAAAAAGGCGGTAAAGGAAGCGGACGTAAATCCGTTTGCCGAACACCTTATTTTGCCGCAGACGGATGTAAAATTCTCCGTCATTAAGCAGGTGGAGGTTTCTCCGATGAACCCGGAAGACGCCGCCTACGAAATGGAACGCCTGGGATATTCCTTCTGGATGTTCTTGGACGAAGATTCCAAACAAATCAACTTAATCTTTAAACGCCTGGACGGTACTTACGGGCTGATTAAACCGATTAAGAAGAAATAACCCGCACGGGGGCTCTTTTGGAATTTACCAAATCTATCACCGTAGCAGAACTGCTCCAAGTGGAAAGACTCCACTTGGAGTTGGTCTGCGGGAAACGGTATATCCACCGCGAAATCACGCTCGGGCACGTCAACCGCCCGGGCTTGGCGCTTTGCGGTCATTTGGAAAGTTTCCGCCCCAATTCCGTGCAAGTATTCGGCCGCGGGGAACACGCGTTCTGCCAAAAGGAAAACAAAACGCGCCTGCGCGCCAACATTTCCAAAATGTTAAGTGAGGGCCAAGTGCCCTGTGTGATTACCACCGCCGGATTAGACCCCCTGCCTGCCGTACGGAAGGCCTGTTTGGGTTCGGATGTGCCGGTGCTTAAAACAGATATGGAGTCCACCGCGTTTATTGCGGAGTTCTCCCGCTTTTTGGACGAAAAATTATCGCCCGTTACGCATATGCACGGCGTGCTGGTGGATGTAAGCGGCATCGGCGTACTAATCCGCGGCGATGCGGGCATCGGCAAAAGCGAGTGTGCGCTGGAACTGATTAAGCGCGGACATATTTTAGTAGCGGATGATGTAGTAGAAGTGCAAAAACGGTTTGGCCGTTTTCTGGTCGGCTCCTGCCCGACAATGTTAAAGCATTATATGGAAGTGCGCGGGCTGGGAATTTTGGACGTACCCCTTTTGTTTGGCGTAGGCTCTACATTGGACGAAACCAATATTGATATGGAAGTGGTGCTTACGTCCCCCAGCAAACAACCCATTGACCGCCTGGGAGTGGAGCAGAAAACGACTAATATTTTGGGAGTGGAAGTGCCTTCGCTGGGCTTGCCCGTTACACCGGGGCGCAACTTGGCCGTACTGATTGAGGTGGCCGCGCTAAACCAGCAACTCAAAAGCCAAGGCATTTTTTCCGCCAAAGAATTTAGCCAAAAAATCTTGGATAAAATGAAGAAGGGAACCAATGGCAAGCAATAAAAGACGGATTTTTATCATTACGGGTATGAGCGGGGCCGGCAAATCCCAGGCGCTGAAAATCTTTGGCGATTTTGGGTTTTATTGCGTGGACAACCTGCCGCTTGCCCTGTTTAAAAACTTTACTGACTATTTAAAACAAAGCGGCGAACGCCGCGATGTGGCCCTTGGCATTGACGTGCGCGAAGGCGACCGTCTGCGTGAAATGCCCAAGATTTTAAACTCAATGGTGCAGGACGATTTCGTCGTAAAGGTCATCTTTTTGGACGCGTCGGAGGAGTGTTTGATTCGCCGCTTTTCGGAGACCAAGCACCGCCACCCGATTCACAAAAAACTGGCTACGGCCCTTGCGCACGAACGCAAGGTGATGAGCCCTATCCGCACAATGGCCGACAAGGTGATAGACACCTCCGATTTAAAATTGGGGGAACTGAAAGAAAAACTTTCCGCCCTCTTGGGGCTCACGCGCGAAGGCGATATGCAAATTACCGTGGCATCGTTTGGCTTTAAAAACGGTATTTTAAAGGATTGCGATATTGTAATGGACGTACGCTTTTTACCAAACCCGTTCTATATTCCCGAACTGCGCGAAAAAACGGGCCTGGATAAAGAAGTCCAGCAATATATTATGTCCTTTAAAGAAACAAAGGAATTTGCCGAAAAATTTGCAGATTTAATTAAATATTTGATACCTAAGTATATTAAGGAAGGAAAAAGTTATTTAACTATTGCAATGGGTTGCACAGGCGGACGACACAGAAGCGTTTTTATGGCGCACGAACTGGCCCAACGCCTGACCAAAGCAGGGTTAAACGCTTCGGAATTTCATAGGGACATAGGACTTTAATTATGGTAAAAATTGTTTTAGTAACGCACGGGCACTTGGCCCAACAAATGTTGGAAACTGCCGGACAAATCATCGGCAAACCGTCGGACGACGGCTTTGCCACCTTTGCCGTTACCACGGCCGCCTCGGTGGAAAAGGAAGCCGCCAAACTGCACGAACTGTTAAAATCGTGCGAAGACGGCGCGCTTATTTTGACCGATATCTTTGGCGGCAGCGCGACAAACATTTCGCTCACCGCCAGCAAGGATTTGCCCAAATGCTATGTGATTACGGGGCTCAATTTAAGTATGCTCCTAACCGCAATGAACAACCGCAAAAAATTGTCCTCCAAGGAACTGGCGGAAAAAATTGAAGCCGACGGCAAACGCGCGGTTATCAACGCAACGGAACTTTTGATTAAGGGGCTCTAATGCCGATTATATTCGCACGGGTGGACGACCGCCTGATTCACGGCCAAATTGTACAGGCCTGGCTGCCGGAGTTAAACGTGGATGAGATTTTGATTCCTTGCTACAAGGAGTCCTGCCTCAACCGCGGGCTCCTGCGTTTGAGTCTGCCCTACGAATATGAACTGACGATTTTGGACCCGCACGCCTGCGCGCGGTATGCGGCCGAATCCAAGCGGCGTATCTTTCTGTTAATGGGTTCTTTAAAGGAATTTACGGACCTGATTAAAGACGGGCTGCAAATTAAATCCCTAAACATCGGCGGGATGCACTTTAAAGACGGCGCCCAAAAGTTGGACGATAACGTATTTTTGGACGCAAATGACAAACAATTTTTAAAACTGATACGGGACTTGGGCATCCAAATTGAAACGCGCGCCGTACCCACATCCGCTTCCGTGTCGGTAAGCGAGGCCTTACAATGACCCCGGAAATTTTTGCCCTGTGCGTAAGTGCGGCGCTACTGGAATTGGACACGACATATGCTTTCCAGTTGACGCTTTCGCGCGGAATTATCGCGGGGCCGCTACTATCCCTTTGGACGGGCGATTTAATGGCCGGGATACAGGTGGGCGTATTTACGGAACTGCTCTTTTCGGACGTAAACCCCTTGGGTGGCATTTTACCCCCCAGCGCGGTGGTTTGTTCCGCGGTTACGCTTGCGTTGCACGCAATGGGCATTGAACTTTATTTTGCGTTCTTCTTCGGCGTAGTGGGAGCGATTTTATTCGCACTCGCCGAAAAGTTTATGCGCAAGAACCGCTTTAAATGGCTGATTTTTTGGGAGCGACGCGTAATGCAACAGCCCGGACAGATTAACCACGCCATTTTGTCCGCGCTCGCCAACGCGTTTTTAAGCACGTTTCTATTGATTTTTCTGTTTACTTGGTTGTGCGGCAAGGGTCTTGTATGGCTCGTACCGCACATCCCGGCCCAAGCGCATTTTGCGTGCCGGTTTGCCTATATGGCTGTTCCGTGGATCGGGCTTGCCACCTTGGTACCCGCGTTCCGCTTAAAGACGAGGTAACGTATGAAATTTTCGCTTCAACTCAGTTTGTTTCTGCGTTCCTTCTTCCTGCAAGCGGGCTGGAACTATATGAAATACCAAAACTTGGGGCTCACGTTTACGATGTTGCCGTTTTTGAAAAACGAATACAAGGACGACAAAGACGCCCTGCCCTCTGTTTTGCAACGCTATTTGGAAAGTTTTAACACGCACCCCGTAATGGCTTCTTTTTGCTTAGGGGCACTCGCCAAGCAAGAGGAAGAAATTGCGCACGCGCAGTCGCTTTCTGACTTTAAGAACAAAATAAACGAGTGGAACGGTATCCGCCGCAGTTTATCCATTACTACGGCCTCTATCGGAGACCGCTTGTTTTGGGGCGCGTTAAAGCCGCTTACGCTGTTACTGGCTATTTTTATTTGGCTGGCCTTGGGCGTAAACTTTTTTGAATTGGACGAAAGTGTAAAAATTCCGCTTTTTTATGTCTTTGGCGCAGGCGCGGCCGCTTTTTTTGCCTTTAACGCCGTAGCGCTGTTTGTAAAATGGCAAGGTTTAAAAATCAGTTACACCGCTAAGGAAAATTCCTGCTTCGGCCTTACGCGGTTTGACTGGAACAAAACCATCTACAACGCCAAACGCATTGGTATTGTGTTGGCGGTGGGGATGATTTTGTTCGGCGTGTATTATTATTTAAAAGACTTTGCCGAAATAGATGTGCATTTTGTTACGCGGGCCGTAATTGTGCTGTTTTTTATTATGGTCAGTTTCATTACGCGCAAACTGCGCATACCGAATATGTATTTGTATTTGGCGGCGGTAGCCGTGTTTAACCTTGTTTGTTATTTGTAATATGGGGGATTTGTGATACAACAGGACATAAAAATCATTAACCAGTTGGGCTTGCATACGCGCCCGGCCGCGCTGCTGGCGCAGACGGCGGCTAATTTTGCGTGCGATATCCAACTGTCCAAGGACGGGGTAAACGTCAACGCCAAGAGCATTATGGGGTTAATGATGTTGGCGGCGGAGTGCGGTTCCTTTGTAACGCTTACGACAAACGGCTCGGATGAAAAAGAAGCCTTTGATACGATTAAAAATTTGTTTGATAATAAATTTAACGAAGAATTTTAAGGAGAAAACAGTATGTTGGTGCTAAAAGGCATTGCCGCGAGCCCTGGTGTGGCCATCGGTCCGGCGGTGTTGTTGCCCGGAGATAATTTTGCGGTGTCGCGGCAGTATATTGAACCGTCCGAAGTAAAGGCGGAACTGCAAAAAATGCACCACGCTATGCAAAAAACGCTGGATGAGTTGGATGCGTGCGAAAAGAAGGTTCTCTCCACCTTGGGGGCGGAATATGCTAATTTAATGTCCACCCACAAACTGATTTTGCAGGATCCGGCCTTAAAGGATTCCGTCGCTAAAAAAATCCGCACGGAGCACCTTTCTGCGCAGGCCGCGCTGTTTCTTACCTTGCAGGAATTAGCCTCCGCCTTTGACAAAATTGAGGACCCGTTTTTTAAAGAACGCCGCAACGATATTTTTGACGTGGGCAAGCGTTTGGTAAACAATTTGGAAGGCGGCAAGCGCGAGTTTTTGGCTTCTATCAATAAGCCCTCCTTGCTCGTGGCGCACAACTTGTACCCGTCCGATACCATTAACTTGCAGGAAAACCAAGTCATCGGTTTCTGCACAGACGTCGGCGGAAAAACGAGCCACACCGCGCTCTTGGCGCAGAGTTTAAATCTGCCCGCCGTCGTTGGGTTATCCACCGCGTCCAAAGATGTTAAAAGCGGCGACACGCTGATTATTGACGGCGAAAACGGCCTCTTGGTAATCAACCCGGACCGCTACACCTTGGCCAATTACCGCAAAATCCAACGCGAAATAAAAAAGACGGACGCCCTGTTAAAAACCATTAACCACCTGCCTGTTATCACGCAGGACGGCCGCGGCGTAAAACTGTATGTAAATTACGACCCGCGCACCGACAACAAAGATAACAAGCGCCTAATTACCGACGGGTTAGGGCTGCTGCGCACCGAATTTTTGTATATGGATACGCCCACGCCGCCCACCGAGGACGACCAATACCGTATGTATTTGGCCGTTTTAAAGCGCTTTGATATGCGCCCTACGGCTATCCGCCTAGCGGACTTGGGCGCGGACAAAATGCCTGATTTTCCGCTGGACGAATTTGACAAGGACGCCAACCCCTTTATGGGTTGCCGCGGTATCCGCTTGTTTTTAAAAAACCCGGACCTGCTCTATACGCAACTCCGCGCCATTGTGCGCACCGCCTGCGAGGTTCCCGCACAAGTGAAGATAATGATTCCTATGGTGTCCGCAGTAGAGGAAGTCCGCCACGTCCGCACCGCCTTTAATGAGGTATTAAAGGAGTTTGAAGCCAAGGGCAAAAAGCCTTTAAACCGTGTAGCGTTAGGCGCGATGATTGAAGTGCCCGCCGCCGCCATTGCCCTGGACGGGATGATTGGCGAACTGGATTTTATTTCCATTGGCACTAATGACTTGATACAATATCTAATAGCGGTGGACCGCGTGAACCAGGAAGTCGCCCATATGTACGACCCCTGCCACCCCGCCGTGGCGCGTACGATAAACCAAATTATCCAAACCGCCCACAAACGCAACAAACGGGTTTGCATCTGCGGGGAAATCGCCGCCGATTCCCGTATGTTGCCGTTGCTTTTGGGGCTTGGCGTGGATGCACTTTCCGTAACGCCGCGTATGTATCTGCGCGTAAAAAACAACATACGCAATTTGAATTTTGAAAACTGCTCCGATTTGGCCCAAGCCGCCCTGTTAATGGGCAGTTCGGCCGAAATCCGGCAATTAATTGATAACAACAAAAATGAAGATTCGTAACTTTTCTATCGTGGCCCATATTGACCACGGCAAGACAACCCTATCCGACCGCATTTTGGAAGATACCGGCACCGTGCCCAAGCGCAAAATGCAAGCCCAACTGCTAGACGGGATGGACTTGGAACGCGAGCGTGGCATTACCATTAAAGCCAAAGCGGTACGCATTTTATACAAAGATTACATTTTAAATCTTATTGACACCCCCGGCCACGTGGACTTTTCCTACGAGGTGGCCCGCTCCCTGCGCGCCTGCGAGGGCGTGCTGCTGTTGGTGGACGCTTCGCAAGGCGTAGAAGCGCAGACCGTGGCGCACGCGCATTTGGCGCAAAGTTTAGGCCTTAAAATCATCCCTGTGATGAACAAGGTGGACCTTTCCCAGGCCGATGCGGACACGTCCGAAGAGCAACTGTGGGACATTTTAAAAGAGCCCATTGAGGCCGAACGAGTCAGCGCCAAGACAGGTATGGGCATTGAACATTTGCTGGACCGTATCATTACCGATATCCCCGCCCCGCAAGGAGACCCGAACGCCCCCTTGCGCGCGCTTATTTTTGACTCGTATTATGACCCGTTCCGCGGCGTAATTATGTATGTGCGCATTGTGGACGGAGCCGTCAAACCGGGGCAAATCATTAAGTTTATGTCCTCCGGCACTACCTATAAAATTGAAGAACTGGGCTATATGACGCCCAAGCAACTCCACAAGGACACCGAACTTTCCGCCGGGGAAGTAGGCTATTTGGTTGCCGGTATTAAAGACATCCATCAAGTAAAGGTGGGCGATACCGTTACCTTGGCCGAACGCCCCGCCGAAAAAGCGCTCCCCGGCTACGCCGACGCCAAGCCCGTAGTGTTTGCCAGTATCTTCCCGGTGGAGACGACGGACTTTCCGCTCTTGCGCAAGGCGCTTGAAAAGTTAAATCTCTCGGACTCGTCCTTCCACTACCAGAGCGAAACCTCTAAGGCCTTGGGCTTTGGGTTCCGTCTGGGGTTTATGGGTATTTTACACATTGAAATTGTAAAGGAACGCTTGGAACGCGAATTTAATTTATCCTTGATTGCCACCAGCCCCAACGTGGTTTATCACGTTAAATTTACGCCGCGCAAATCGCACCCGCAGGAACTTTCCGCCCTGCCCGATGCGCCGGACGATCCGGGCTATAAAATCATTGATAACCCGGCCAACTTCCCCCCTTACGGCGATATTATTGATATCAAAGAGCCCGTCATCCACATTACCATTGTTACCCCTGTGGAATTTATGGACGGCGTGATGACGCTTCTTAAAGAAAAACGCGGGACCTTTATGAGTATGGACCATTTGTCCAACCAGCGCGTGATTATCAAGTACGAAATGCCGATGGGCGAAATGGTAATAGACTTTTACAACAAGTTAAAATCCGTTTCCAAGGGCTACGCCTCGTTTGACTACGAGGTCGCCGGGTTCCGCAGTTCCGATGTGGTATTAATGGAAATTCTGCTCCACGGCACAGCGGTGGACGCGCTTTCCGTCGTGGTACACAAGGACAAAGCCCAAACAATGGGCCGCGCCTTATGCGCCAAGTTAAAGGAACTCATCGGCCGCCAACAGTTTGAAGTGGCTGTACAGGCCGCCGTCAACGGCAAAGTGATTGCCCGCGAAACGATTCCCGCCTTCCGCAAAGACGTTATCGCCAAGTGCTACGGAGGCGATATCACCCGCAAACGCAAATTGCTGGAAAAGCAGAAGGAAGGTAAAAAGCGTATGAAGTCTATCGGCAGTTTGAACATCCCGCAAGAAGCCTTTGTGGCAATGCTCAAAATTGACGAAGAATAGGCCCTGCGGGCCGGGGCCTTCCAGGCCGCGGAGATTAACCGCACTCTCTTGATTGCCTGGGCGACACTGGTTTTGCGGTGTCGCCCTTTTTTGCTCTGCGGGGTGGGGCCTTCCAGGCCTTGGGGATTAATCGTCCTCTCTTGATTAGTTGGGCGGCACTGTTTTTGCGGTGTCGCCTTATTTTTGGTACTCCTTATCCGGGCTTCGCACGAATAACACCGCCTAATTTGCTAAAATAATAAATATGATTTTAGAAGGACGCACCCTAGCCGCTCAAATCCGCCAGCCCTTACCCCAAAGGGCCGAAGCCGTGCGCCAAAAATTAGGCCGCCCGATATGCTTGCGGGCCATCGGCTCCACCGAGGATTACGGGGCGTATGTGTACCTTAAAAAAGAGGTCGCCGCCGCCCAGCAGTTGGGTGTGGATACAAAAGTTTTTGAGGTGGATAACCAAACCCCGGCGGCAGAATTTTTAGACTTAGTCAAAAATTTATCCGCCGATAAAAACGTAGATGCTATTTTAATTCCGCGGCCCCTGCCCGAACATTTGGCCGCCACTCCGTACGCCGATTTGCTCGTCCCGCAAAAAGATATTGACGGGATGTCCAACATCAACGCGGGCAATTTGTTTTTGTGCAAAACGTGGCCGGAAATATTGGCCTTAAAAGGTTTCGCCCCGTGTACGGCTATGGCCGTTATCCGCTTGCTGGAATATCATCAAATTCCCTTGTCCGGCGCCGAAGCCGCCGTTATTGGCCGGTCCAGCACCGTGGGGCGCCCGCTGGCGCATTTGCTCACCTGCAAAAATGCGACCGTTAAAATTTGCCACACCAAAACCGACTTACCGCGCGCATTAAAAGACGCGGATTTAATATGCTCCGCCGCGGGCAAGCCCGGCTTGTTGCAGGCGGACTGGCTCAAACCCGGTTCGTCGGTTATTGACATTTCAACCAACTGGGCAGACGGCCGTTTGTGTGGGGATGCCTCTCCCGCGCAGTTGGAAACGCGCGGCGTGTCCTACTCGCCCGTTCCCGGCGGGGTCGGCCCGGTAACGCTTGCAGTGCTGCTGGAAAACATTGTACTATCTGGGGAAAGGAAACTTTAAGGAGACCGTATGAAAAAACTTTCTATTTGTCTGATTTTTGTCCTGTGCGCGGGCCTTATGGCGGCGTGCAACACCAACCAAAAGAAAAAAGAAAAATATAACCGCAAAATTTATTTGACGGAAGAAGATTATATGGAAGATTTATCCAAAGAAGCCGCCAAAGAACGCCGCGAAACGGCCCCGAATATTGAATCCGAATACATCTTTAACGTCGGGCCGGAACAGGATAAAACCATTTATTTCTTTGACGACCGCCAACAACCCAAGGTGCCCGGCCAGCCCAGCGATGCGGACTACAAAAAGGAAAAACGCTTGTGGAGCAAACCCAAACGCTACACGCCCGAAGAGTATTACGGTATGCAGGGCTCGGCGGAATCGTCCTCCGAAGAATCCTCTAACTCTTACGGTTACGATTATTAAAAAGCAGATTAAATGTTACCGCCCCGCTTTTTTCGCGGGGCGGTTTTTTATTGGCAGAAAAGGCAACCTCTATTTTTTTACTTTACAAACAGCCCTATGCAATCGGTAAAAATGCCGTCCGCCCCCTCCGCCGCCAAGCGTGCGGCAAGCGCAGGCTCGTTTACGGTGTATAAGTAAATTTTAAGGTTGTTTGCGTGGCAAACTTGCGCAATTTGCGGGGTAAAGCGCGTATAATTCATATGTACACTCTCCGCGCCCAGCGCGAGAGCCTTAGAAACGTCAAAAGGACGTGTTAAAAGGCCTATACGCGCGTTTTTATCCAATTTGTGCAACCGTACCAGGGTATCGTAATCAAAACTGGAAAACAGCATTTTTGGCAAAATATCGGGGGCTGTTTGGCGCAGGCAAGTCAGCAGGGCCGCTTCCAACCCGGGGTAGCGGTTGTTATCATTTTTGAGTTCAATGTTTAAACACGCAAGTTGCGGGCGAACCACAGGTAACACCTCTTGCAACTGCGGCACAAAAACGGGTGCTTGGGTAAATTTGTTTATCAGCGGATATTTTTTAAGGTCCGCTACCGTCAGCGAGCCCAACTGTATGTCCGCGCCCGCTGTGGATAACAAAGAATAATCGTGGTGGACAAGCAGCGCACCGTCTTTGGACAAATGCACGTCCAACTCGTAGCGGGTAGCGCCGAATTCCCGCGCACGGGCAAAAGCAGGCAACGTATTTTGGACGCGCTCTTGGGACGCGCCGCGATGAGCAAAATAAATCATACTTGTAGTGTAAAAAATACGGGGATTTTGTGCAAGAGAGAAAAACCCCTCCGTTTTAGGTGGAGGGGTTAAAAACTAAAACCAATAATGGGCAGGTTGACAATAGGAGGAATCCCAATCCTCATCATTGCTTTCTTGGTTCATAGAAATTGCGTATTGGCAATCCCCACAACTCTTATATATCTTATCTTCCCCTGAATCTGAAAGGGAAAAGCGTTGCGGACAAGATAAATATTCCGCTGATACCAACCCAGAAGATCCGTCCCAGCCGCAAGCATCCTCCAATAAATAATCTTTGGTTAAATTGTAGGAATATTTATACCACCACATTTTACTGGAACCATAGGCATAAGCCGCTTGATAATAAACATACACACTAAATGTAACAGGCGTATCTAATTTACAGCCGTGATAATCCACGCAGTCATAGTTATGTGCGTCTTGGTTTGCACAACATCGGCTAGTTCGGCAATTTACCGCCATTTCTACATATTCGTCCGCTACATACTCACACTTATCTTTATCCCAAGTCCCGTACAATTCTCCGCCACAAGAACATTGTTTCACCACTGCATATTTCTTTCCATTTGGTGCCTCACACGAGGAAGACGAGGCGCTTTTGCTTTTGAGTAAAAACGAGGTGTAAGTTTTGCCATTGGTCTTTTTGTTCCCAGAAGCGTCGTAATCACTTGCATATTGGTTATCCCACCATAGTTCTTCCCCAAGGTTCGCCGAGTTCTGCGCACTTTTGTTAATTTTGGCGGTACCGGAAATATCCATATTGTCCGCCTTGCCACCCATTACCGCTACGTCATTACCGTAAACTGTACCTGTTACATTGCTTTTGTGGAAATTTGTATCGTTAAAGGTTACATTGTTCGCCATTATGCGCCCGGCCGTTACCGTGCCGCCGTTTTCAACCGTTAATTTTTCACTCAAACGGTATTCAGGCGTATTGGTACTGCCTAATGTTGTTCCGTTTTGTACATTTATCTGTTTTAAGTACGCATTAGCCCCTTTGATTACGATATTCCCCACATTGGAACGGGTATTACAAAAGTTAAGATACCCACCAATGCAACTATCCCCATCTTTTTTTCCCACACAAGTAACGTGCGTGGAATCTGCTGCGTCCAAATGGGCAAAGTTACCCACCGGGGCGGACATTGTGGTTACAAACTGCATTTGTTCCGCATTGGCTACTGTAAACAACAGCATACAGGCGGAGATGAGTGTGATTTTTTTCATTTTTTATCCTCGTTTAAACGCCTAAAACGGCCTTTTATACGCGTTTTTATACGGCGGATACATCCGGGTACATCCACCGCAATTTATCAAAATTTTAACAAAAAAAAAAAACGAAACAACCCCTTTAAAATAAACGACAGAAAGGCAACGACAAAAACAGCATTGTTTAGTTGTCATCCCCAAGGAATTTAGTCGGGGATCTGTCGTTGCGTAAGAGAACAGCAACAGCAAAAACAGATTCCCGACTACGACCTTCGGGAATGACAGCAACAAAAAAACAAGAAACCCTCGCCTTGCGGGCCGCCAAACGCTCGGGGATAACGCCCAAAAAACACAACAAAAAGCCCCGACAAAAACCGGGGCAATAGAACAATACAACCGTGTTACAACAATAAAGCTGCCGTTAAATAATTAAACAGACGTTATTTGAGTTCGGAAGTACAATGCGGGCAGCGGGTGGCTTCCAGCGGGATTTCCGAGCAGCAGAACGGGCACTTTTTGGTGGTAGGAGCGGCGGCCGGTTCTTCAGTCTTCTTCAAATTGTCCAGTTTGTTAATCAGTTTAATAAGCAAAAAGATACAAAACGCCACGATTAAGAAACTGATGACCGCGTTTAAAAAGTTACCCACATTAAGCGTGGTCGCACCGGCGGCTTGGGCCGCAGATAAAGAAGCATACGGGGCGGGCACTTGGGCGCCGTCTTTAATCACAATAAACCAGTTGGAAAAATCCACCTTGCCCATTAAAAGCCCCAAGGGCGGCATCATCACATCGGCCACCATAGAGTTTACGATTTTGGTAAACGCACCGCCGATAATGATACCGACAGCCATATCAATCACGTTGCCGCGCATTACGAATTTTTTAAATTCGCCCAGCATATTTTTAATCATTTTTATCTCCTTATTTTATTAGTTTTGCCGCCTTAAAAAGCGGTGTAAACAAATCGTTTTCTGCGGGATATTTTATTTCCTGCGGGTCCGTTTTGTCCGCAAATTCCACAGGCGCGCCTTCCACTACGCACAAGGGCTGCCGTTCGTCGGCCTCCCCCATTGTCAGCGCGCAAGCAGCCGCCAAGGAATCCGCCATATCCACTAGCGTAACATCCAATTTTTTGCCAAAGATATCAGGCTTTCCGCGCAAGTCCTTTACACCCTTAAATCCGCTGTACGATACCGCCGCGCCGATAATTCCCGCACGCAGGGGCAAAATCATACTGTCCGTAATAATCACACCCAAATTTTGTACGTTCCACGCCTTTTTTAAAGCACCACGCAGTTCGGCTGCACACGCGTACAAATCGCGCGGTAAAAGCAACAGTTTTCCGTCCGCGTTGGATTCGTCAATCCCGGCGTTGGTCATAATCATACCGCTTTTTAACGTAAGCCACGCAAGCGGCGTTTTTAAGGCCGCGTCGCTCTCCTGCTGGATTAAACTTTCCTTTTGCTCGCGGCTTTCGTACGGAACCGAAAGACCCTTCCACAAACAAACGAGTTTGGACGAAACAGTCAGCACCGTTTTGTCCGCCACCGACGGAATATGCCGCACGATAAAGGCGGGCAAATCGGCGGACTCTTTAAAAACATCGGTTTGTATGGGAGTAATCTTCATTGGTCAAACGGGGCCACAAAACTGCAAAAAACTTCGTTGGCTAAAAACAGTCCCTCTAATGTTAATTTTACCTTTTTTCCCGCCCGCTCCAAAAGGCCGCTTTGGATATGCTTTTCAATATCCTTGCCAAAAAGTTGCTCCTGCAACGGCGTAAGTTCTATGCCGTCCAATAGGCGCAACCCCAACATTAAATTTTCGCCATCGTGCTCCTTGCCTTCCAGTTTTTCGCTGTACACGATGGGGCTTTTGCCGTCGTTTATGCGGGCAATAAAATCAGCCACATCATCGGTATTTTGGCTGCGAACGCCGCCTAAATAACTGGCGGCTCCGCTGCCTACCCCCAAATATTCGCAGTTATGCCAATAGTGTGTATTGTGCTTGGCTTCCCGCCCGGACAAGGCAAAGTTGGAAATTTCGTAATGGTGATATCCCGCCGCCTGCAAACGCGTATGTGCTTCTTCCAGCATACGGCGCATTAGCAACTGGTCGCACACAAGGCCGCGCTCAAAAAACGGAGTTCCTTCTTCTATCTGCAAACCATAAACGGACAAATGTTCCGGGTGTAAGTCCACCAATTTTTGTAACCCGTCCAAAAAACTTTGCAGACTTTGCCCCGGCACCCCGGCAATTAAATCCACATTAATATTGGTAAAGCCCGCGTTCCGCGCCGACGAGTAGGCCGACAAAAAGGTTTGCACGTTATGCACGCGGCCCAAGGTTTTCAGTTCCGCATCGTTAAAACTTTGAAGCCCCATACTGATACGGTTAAAGCCCGCGCGCTTTAAAACCGCCAACTTTTCGGCGGTTAAACTTTCCGGGTTGGCCTCTATGGTGCTTTCTTCAAAATGGGAAACCGGGCCAAAGTGGCGGGCAATCAGGGCGCAGAACTCTTCCAACTGGCCGGCACTCAGTAAACTGGGCGTTCCCCCACCGACATACAGCGTGCTAAACTCCCGCTTGGGGGCCGAGGTGGCGGATTTATCAAGCGCTTGTAAATAGGCTGAAATTAAATTTTCCCGCCCTGCAAAGGAAGCAAAATCGCAATAGTTGCACTTTTGCTTGCAGAACGGGATATGGAAATAAAGGCCGGTAGTCATTATTTTTTATTTTCTGCTTCGTGGTTTAAAAAGGCAAAAATAAACGGGTCCAAATCGCCGTCCATTACGGCGTTGATTTGGGAAGTTTCGTACCCGCTGCGCAAGTCCTTCACCAACTGGTACGGCATAAACACATACGAGCGGATTTGGTGGCCCCAGGCAATTTCGCCCTTTTGGCCGTAGCGTTTTTCGGCCTCGCCGCGCTTTTTATCCATTTCCATTTCGTACAGTTTGGCTTTGAGCATCTTCATAGCCGTTTGGCGGTTTTGCAACTGGCTGCGCTCAATGCGGCAAGACACCACAATCCCCGTGGGAATATGCAACAGGCGCACCGCGGATTCCACCTTGTTTACGTTTTGTCCGCCGTGGCCGCCCGCGCGCGAGGTTTCCAACTGGATATCCTTTTCCGGGATTTCAATATTGATATCCTCGTCAATATCCGGCAGTACGTCGCACGAAGCAAAGGAGGTATGGCGGCGGGCGTTGGCGTCAAAGGGCGACACGCGCACCAAGCGGTGCACGCCGTTTTCCCCTTTTAAGTACCCATAGGCGAAGGGGCCTTCCACCATTGCGGAAAGCGTTTTGATACCCGCTTCATCGCCGGGTTGTGCGTCTAATACGGAAAATTTAAAGCCGTGCTGTTCGGCCCAGCGCGTGTACATACGCACCAGCATTTGCGCCCAGTCGCAAGATTCGGTTCCACCCGCTCCGGCGTGAATAGTCAAAATGGCGTTTAGTTTGTCGTTCGGGTCCGACAGGCGGATTTCGCCCTCTTTTTTAGCCACTTGTTTTTCGGTTTCCTGCAACGAAGCGGCCAAGGCGGCCAGTTCGTTTTGGTCCTGCATTTCCTTGCACAGATCAAACCAAGCGCGGTCGTCCTCCATTTTTTTATGGAGCGCGTAAAAGGTATCAATAGATGTTTTTAATAAATCAATTTGGCGGCTGACGTCCTTGGCCTTTTTGGTGTCGTTCCAAAAGGCGGGGTCCGCCGACTGCGCCTGCAAGGCGGCCAATTCCTGCTTTTTGCCGGAAATGTCATCTATGGATTCAATCTTGGCCACGCGGGCGGCTAAATCGGAAATTGTCTGCTCTACATCTTTAAATTCAATATTATTCATAAGCAAAAACCATTGTGGAAACCAGCAGCGTAAAAAAGACCGCCGCGCACAGCCAGGCGAACCAATCGCCAAACTGCGTATAAAAGTTTTGTCTGTCCCCTACCGCAAGCGGTACGGAAGCGGTTAAAATCTCCTGCGTAAACAGGCCGGACTGCTTTTCAATACGGCCAAACGGGTCAATATACGCCGAAAACCCCGTGTTGGCGGCGCGGAGTACGGGGCGCCCCGTTTCCACCGCGCGCAATACGTTTACGGCCAAATGCTGGTACGGCGCGGCCGTTTTAAAGAACCAGGCATCGTTGGTAATATTTACAAAAAATTTAGCCCCTTGGCGGTTTTGCGAGAGCCACAACTGCGGGAAAATGCTCTCATAGCAAATCGTTTCGCCCACCGCCACGCCGGACACGTCCAGCGGTTTCTGCCCGCGCGGGCCAGGGGTAAAGGCCCCCAGTTCGCCCAGCACTTCTACATTTTTAAAGGCCAAGCGGACGAGATTTTCTAGCGGGATATATTCCCCAAACGGCACAAGTTTAATTTTACGGTAATTTTGCCAATCCCCCTCATTGGGCGGAAGCAAATAGGCCCCTACATATTGGTTGTTTTCCCCTTCCACATTGGAGCCTATAAACTGGTAAGCACCCGAACGGGCGGCAATATCTTCAAACAGATTGGTATATTTTTCTTCGGCTAGCGCACCCGGCACGGCGCTTTCGGGCCAGACGGCCAACATCAAATTTTTACCTTCTAATTGGGCTCCCAACTGTTCCAAGGTATCGGTAATTTCGTTCTCGTATTCGGGACTCCATTTTTTGTATTGGTCTATATTGGGCTGGATAAGCGCGGTATTTAAACTTAAAAGCGGCTGGCGCATTTCGCCAAGCGGTTTAGCAGGCAATACCTTGTGGCCGTAGCCATACACGCCCACAAAAACAAGCGCGGCCAGAACCATATGCCAAACGCCCTTTTTTACGCCGTTTTCAGCAAATGCCCAACCGATAGAAGCCCCCACAAAAGCAATTACAAAACTAACGCCATATACCCCCGTAAAAGAGGCGATTTGCAGCATTTCGGGCGCGTTCCATTGGGTGTAGCCCAACATAATCCACGGGAAGCCCAAAAAGTAAAAAGCAACCGTTTGGTGCACCCACTCTAAGGCCACCACCCCACACGCAACAAGCACCGGGAAAAATCCTCCCGCACGCTTTAAAAAGTAGCACGAACCACCCAATATAGCAAACTGTACGGCCAAAAGTCCGCTTAACCCCAGCCAAGCGGCCACGGAAAGCCCCTGTGAAAGCCCACCGCCGTGCAAGCAAGTGTAATAAATCCAATATAAAATCCCCGCGTTAAACAGCAAGGCCGTCAGCCAGCCATAAAAAAAAGAGGACCAAAATCCTTTGATTTTAGCCACTCCCCAAATAAACGGCGCCAACGCAAACCAAGCCAAAAAATGCTGGGATTTGTTGGGATAACTTTGGTACATCAGCCAAGCCGTGCCCAACATACAAGCCAGCAAAAAAACAATCCGCACCGCACCCAAGAGTACGGTTTTAACACGCACCCAGGCGGAAGATTTCTCCGCCTGGGCGTCTTGTTGTGAAATAGTTTCCCTAAACTCCCGCATATGCCTTAAAACCGTATCTTACACACATTTTCCACGCATACGGCTTGTGCATTCGGGCTACACTCCCGCACCGTAGAAGGCGCGCCGTCCGGGCAGGCCTTGGCTACGAGGTTAGACTGCATTTTGTTAAAGTCCAGCGTAAATTCGGCATTAATGGCCGTTACGCCCAAAGGCCCCACCAAGCAGCCGCAAGGGTCTTTATCTACGATAATGCAATCCTCATCGGCTTGGCAGCGGTACATCCGGCGCACTTGCGCCTTAGCCGCGGCCACGGCGGCTTCTTTATGTTGTTCCTCGGCCTTGGCGTCCATTTCCTGCGAGTTAAGCGCAGGGACGCTTACCTCTATGGGGGCATCCTTGCTGTATAACAACGGCAAGAGGGCAATCACGCCCACGGCACAGCACAGCAAAAGCAGTTCTTTTATCTTATATTTCATAAATTGGCTCCGCAGCATTTTTTGTATTTTTTACCGCTGCCGCACGGGCACGGGTCGTTGCGCCCGATATGCTTGGGCGTTTGCTCCGTTTGGCTGGCGGCGTTGTTGGCCTGCGCTTGCTGGGCCGGGGTGCGGCGGGGAGGCAGTTGCAAGCGGAAGATGTAACTGACCATTAAGTCGCGCACGCGGTTAAGCATAGAGGAATACAACTTATAGGATTCCTTTTGATACTCAATCAACGGGTCCTTTTGGGCGTATCCGCGCAGGCTTACGCTGTTTTGCAACTGGTCCAGTTCGTACAAATTCTGCTTCCAAGCGTTATCAATAATTTGCAGTAAAAGCATCCGCTCAATTTCCGCAAAGTTGATGCCTTGCTCGGCAAAGTAAAGCACGCGGGCGTGGTACAAATCCTTTACCTGCGCCATAATTTCATCCACCAACTGGTCGTGCGATTTGCGGCCGACGTTTTCCGCGGTAAAGTGGAAATCACCGGGGAAGAAATTACGCAAATTGACGTTTAACGCTTCAAAATCACAGCGTTGCGGGTGGGAATAATTGTAATACTGTTCCACCAGTTCATCCACAATTTCTTCCATCATTTGCATCGTTTTATCGGTCATATCCGCGCCGTCCAAAATGGCGTTTCTTAATCCGTAAATAGCGGTGCGCTGTTGGTTCATTACTTTATCATAATCCAGCAACTGCTTGCGGATATCAAAGTTGCGGCCTTCCACCATACGCTGGGCGCCTTCAATTTGGCGCGTCATCAGGCGCGATTCAATGGCTTCGCCCTCCTTCATACCCATCGTGCTGAGTACGGAAGCGATTTTGGTGGTATTGGCGAACAAGCGCATTAATTCGTCATCCAACGAAATGTAAAAGCGGGAGCAGCCCGGATCGCCTTGGCGGGCACAGCGTCCGCGCAACTGGTTATCAATACGGCGGGACTCGTGGCGTTCACTGCCGATAACGTGCAAACCGCCCAACGCCACCACTTCGTCCTGTTCCTGCTTATTGGCCGGGTTGCCGCCCAATACAATATCCGTACCGCGGCCGGCCATATTGGTAGCAATCGTTACGGCTCCTTTGCGGCCTGCCTGGCTGATGATTTGGGCTTCCATTTCGTGGTATTTGGCGTTTAACACTTGGTGCGGAATCCCCTTGGCGCGGAGCATATGGCTCAATTTTTCGGACTTTTCAATAGAGCGCGTACCCACCAGCACCGGGGCACCCTTCTTCCACAAATCTTCCACCTCGTCCACAATAGCGTTAAATTTTTCGCGTTCCGTCAAATACACAAGGTCCGGGTAGTCAATGCGTTTAGAGGGGCGGTTGGGGCGGATTTCCACCACGTCTAATTTGTAAATCTGCCAGAACTCGTTGGCCTCGGTCATAGCCGTACCCGTCATACCGGAGAGTTTTTTGTAAAGTTTAAAGAAATTCTGGAAGGTAATGGTAGCCAAGGTCTGGTTTTCTTCTTTAATTTGCAATCCTTCTTTGGCTTCCACCGCTTGGTGCAAACCGTCGCTCCAACGGCGGCCCGGCATTAAGCGTCCCGTAAATTCGTCCACGATAATGACTTCGCCGTCCTTTACCACATAGTCCACGTCGCGCTCGTACAAGTGGTGCGCGCGCAGGGCTTGGTTAATGTGGTGGACCCACTCGGATTCCACATCGTTATACAGGTTGGGCACATTTAAGAACTTTTCCGCCTTGGCAATACCCGTATCGGTCAAGGTGGCGGTGTGGGCCTTTTCGTCAATAATGGCGTCCACGCCCTCATCCAAGTTAATGCCCTCGTATTTGGCTTTTACTTCGTCCTTTTCCGTAATCATACGAACCTTTAAAGACGGAATTAAGCGGTTTACAATGTAATATTTATCGGTGCTTTGTTCGGACGGGCCGGAAATAATAAGCGGGGTGCGGGCCTCGTCAATTAAAATGGAGTCCACCTCGTCCACGATACAATAGTTGAGCGGACGCAAAACGCGGTCTTCGCGGTTAATTACCATATTGTCGCGCAGGTAGTCAAAACCCAGTTCGTTATTGGTTACATAGGTAATGTCCTTGGCGTACATTTCGCGGCGGTCGGCATTGTCCATATCGTGGCTGATGTAGCCCACGGTAAGGCCCAAAAATTCGTGGATAGGACCCATCCATTGGCGGTCGCGGCGGGCCAAATAATCGTTTACCGTTACGACGTGTACCCCTTTGCCGGTAAGCGCGTTTAAGTAAGAGGGCAACACGGCCACCAGGGTTTTACCTTCCCCGGTGCCCATTTCGGCAATTTTTCCTTGGTGCAGTACGATACCGCCCAGCATTTGTACATCGTACGGGCGCAAGCCGATGACTCTTTGCGCGGCCAAGCGGACCACGGCAAAGGCTTCGGGCAGTAATTGGTCCAAGGTTTCGCCCTTGGCCAAACGGTCTTTAAATTCTTGGGTTTTGGACTTTAACTGGTCGTCGGTCAAATGTTCAAATTCAGCGGTGAATTTGTTGGCGTCATCTACATAATGTTGGATTTTTTTAAGGTCGCGTTCGCTTTTGGTTCCAAAAATTTTATCAATTAAAGTTCTAATCATATAACAAAGTTCCTTTTAAATTAAAATAGTACGGCAAGGCATAGCCCCATACGGCGGGCCAAAAGAAACCTGTTATTTGGCGACCGGCTTTTTGTGATTGGTTTTTACTTGCAGATTGGGCGTTTGCTCCGTTTGCAAAGCGGCGTCTTTCTCGGACGAAGCGGCCAAGGCAGACAATCTGGTTTGCACGCGGGTTTGCACCTGCTGCCCAAACACTTGGGCGGCGGTGGAAATCTGGGAGCCCGGGTCCTTTTTCAGGGCTTTGAGTTCAGCCTTTACGGCTTTGATTTTGGCCTTTAAGGCGTTGCTTTGGGCCGTGCGGTCCGCAGAAGAGAGGGTTTTGTCCTTTTTAACTTGCGCCAACTGCTTTTTATATTCTTTAATCTGTTCCTCGCGCAAGTTGACCGTAACCGCCCAGACCCGGCCCAATACATCGGCCACCTGACGGTTAAAGTATTTATCCGTAGCGGACGCGTCCACTCCGTTTACGGCAGAGAGGAATAAAGCCTCCTCGTACTGCTCGGAAAGCGTATGCAGGCGGATAGAATTATCAAAATTGCGCGCCACGGAGATTAATTCAAAGCGGGCCTCTTCCGTATCGGGTGCTTGGTAAGAAGCGGCCAAATCCTCCAAAATAGCATTATAATCGGCGTTCTTTTTGGCATTTTCCAATACGGCTGGGTTGTATTGGGCAAAAATGTCCAATACTTTTTCGCGGTTATAGGTGCTGGCGTCCGGCTGCGCATACAGCGCAGACGACATAGCAAGCGTGGCTAAAAGAAATAAACTGCGTCTCATTTTTCCCCCAAAATCGGTGTTACTTGTATTTTGCTATATATAGGGCGTATAGTCAAGCCCTTTTCCGCCGGGAAACATAAAATAAACCCGGAGCGTTTTGCGGCCCCGGGTTTATGTAAATTCGTCAGGTTAGCGGGCAGCCGTACGGAAGAAATTTCCCTTTACGTTGCGGGCCAACTGCACGCGGCCCAAGGTTTTATCCGCCGCAACGGTTACATTTTTGGCATTAGGCTTAATCGTGCCGTCCACTGCACCGAAGATATCCCCTTGTTTCACCACGCCTAACTGGCCGTGGTTGTTGATTTGGACTTCCAACTTTAAATTACCGTCCAAATTAGCGGCTAATAAATCTTCTTCCCCCATCGTAAAAGCAAGCGGGAACTTCGGGTTTACCACGCGCTTAATCGCCACGGGCACATCGGCCTCGTTTTTAACGATAATCGCGCAGGAATTGTTGTCCGCCTGCGCCATAGAGGCCAAGCGCTCCGGCACGGTAACCGTACCCGAGATGTTAAAACGCCCTTCGCTGACGGTGCGCGCCAAGCAGAAAGCACATACCACTAAACTGGCGGCCGCAGCCGTAATAAAAATCTTTTTCATACTTATATTTTACCCTTTACTTTGCCTTTTGGCAAGGGGGCTTTTACTCTTTCCGCCGGATAAAAAAGGCCCTATAAAAAGGGCCTTTTTATATTCCGGGCAAATTTAACTTATTGTTTAAAGAAACCCCACAGGTTGGCGTTATATACCCAGCCTTTGCAAACGCCGTCTTTGGCGTTTTCGGGTTCGTCGGACACTTGAATCCATTTGCCTTTTTTGGCCAAGTATTTAAACGGATAGCCCTTGGCTACGGTGCAAACAATATCGGCCGAGGCGGAGGCGTCTTTGCGGACATTTAAATCCACTTTGGCGGACATACCGCCCTTGGGGCTTAACAAGTCGGCCTTAATCCAGCCGCTGTAACCTTCAAAGTCCTTAATAAGAACCCAACTTTTATCTTCGTTGGTTTTTACCATAATGACAGGAGTGTATCTCCACGCGTGCCATTTCAAAGCGCATTTCGTACCCGCGCAAGTGCGGATATTGGCTCTTTTAGCGTTGATGCTGGCGTATTTTTGGGCGAAGACAGGAGCGCTCACAAAAAGTACGAGCATTGCCAAAGCAATAATTTTTTTCATATATCTTCTTTCTCCTATAAAAGGCGAACTAAAAAATCTCTACACAAAAAGTATAGCAATACTCCCCGAAACTTTGCAAGTTTTTTCTTACCGGGCCTGCCCCCAAAAAAGATATAATAAAGAAGATAAATAAACCTTTGGAGAAGATTATGAAAGAACAAGTCCAACAAGTAATTGAAGACATCCGCCCCATTTTGCAGGCTGACGGCGGCGACATCCGACTCATCAGCGTAGATGAAAAAACGGGTATCGTTACCGTAGGTTTGCACGGCCGCTGCGGCTGCTGCCCGCACGCGCAAATGACCTTGCAGGCCGTAGTGGAACGCAAGATTAAAGAACTCGTCCCCGGCGTAACCGCGGTGGAACGCGTTTAATGCCGAAGATAGACTTACACACGCACTCCGATTTTTCGGACGGAACCTGTCCCCCGGAAGAAGTGGTTCACGCCGCTTTGAAAGCCGGGGCTTCCGTTTATGCCCTGACCGACCACGATACAACGGACGGTGTACTCCGCGCCAAAAAAGTGTGCGAAGAACACCGTATCCTCTTTACACCCGGGGTGGAAATCAGCACCCGGGAACACGACCACCTGCACTTTACCGGCTACAACATTGATTTGGAAAATGCAGAGTTCCAAGCCTTTTTGGCCCAAAACCGCCAAAACCGCCGCGAACGCATCCGCAAAATTATCCAACAATTAATTGCCGCCGGGGTGGACATTACGGAAGAGGAAGTTTTTTCCCGTGCGCCTAATACCGTTTCCCGCGCCCACGTTGCCGATGCGCTTAAAGCCAAGGGCATTGTGCCCAGCCGCCAAGAGGGCTTCCGCCGCTATTTGGTGCCCGGCCAGCCCGGTTATGTACCGTCTGCCGGAGTAACCGCTATTGAGGCTATCCGGCACATCAAGCGCGCAGGCGGTATGCCTGTGATTGCGCATCCCGGTATTGTATCGGAACATTGGAATTTCCCGGCTTGGACCGAGGCCGGCCTAGAAGGCGTGGAGGTGTTTTACCCCGCCCATACTTTTACAATGAAGCAAGACCTGCTGGCCATTACCCGCAAATACGGCCTTTTGGCTACGGCGGGGTCCGATTACCACGGTCCGCGCGCGGGACGCATTACCACCCCCGGTATGCAAATTCCGCAGCCGCACTACGACAAACTGCTCCGCAGATTATTTAACCGTTAAATTATTATGCATTTACTCCCTAAATTGGTTACGCTTTGGCGCAACCGCCCCGAAGAATTTACCCCCCGGCGTATGTTAAAAGACGTTACGTCCGGGCTGGTGGTGGCCTGTGTGGCCCTGCCGCTGTCTATCGCCCTGGCCATAGCCTCCGGCGTTACGCCCGAAAAAGGCCTTTTAACCGCTATTGTAGCCGGTTTTTTGATTTCCCTCTTGGGCGGCTCCCGCGTACAAATTGGCGGGCCGACGGGCGCGTTCGTCGTCATTGTCTATGGCATCATCCAAGAGTTCGGCCTTTCCGGCCTTTTAACCGCTACTTTAATGGCGGGTATTTTTTTGATGTTAATGGGCCTTTTTAAGTTTGGCGCGTTCATCAAATTTATCCCCTACCCCGTAACCACCGGGTTTACCAGCGGTATTGCCGTGGTGCTTTTTTCCACGCAGATTAATGACTTTTTGGGCCTCAATTTAACCAATATTCCCAGCGACTTTTTCGCCAAGTGGAATATGTATTTTCACCATTTATCTGCCACTAACTGGGAGACATTGGCGATCGGCCTGTTGACCTTGGGCATTATTATTTTTTGGCCTAAAAAATGGAAGGCTCTCCCCGGTTCCTTGGTGGCGCTTATCATTACTACCTTGGTGGTAAAATTTGCCCGTTTGGATGTAGCCACCATTACCTCTACTTTCGGCTCGGTGGACAGCACCTTGGTTTGGCCCCATATGCCGGGTGAAATTACGCTGGCGACCATTAAAAAACTGTTGCCCGCCTCGCTAACGATTGCCTTTTTGGCGGGGATTGAAAGTTTGCTTTCCGCCGTAGTGGCGGACGGGATGATTGGCAAAAAGCACCGCTCCAATATGGAATTGGTTGCCACGGGTGTAGCCAATGTGGCTTCGGCCTTATTTGGCGGGTTACCCGCCACGGGCGCGATTGCCCGCACGGCTACCAACATTGAAAACGGCGGGCGCACCCCGATTGCCGGTATGGCGCACGCTATTTTCCTTTTGATTATGATGTTATGCCTTATGCAATATATTGGCCTAATCCCGATGACCTCGTTAGCCGCTATTTTGTTTATGGTGGCCTACCGTATGAGCGGTTGGCGGGCCTTCCGCGCCTTATTCAAGGCTCCGGCGGGGGATATTGCCGTACTGCTCGCCACTTTCGGACTAACCGTAGCGGCGGACTTGGTAGTGGCCATTGAGTTCGGCCTTGTATTGGCGGCGGTGCTCTTTATGAAGCGTATGAGCGACGTCTATCAAATTAAGAATATGGACGACGATATTTTTGACGAGGTACGCCAAAAGGACGACATTGACACCAAAATTATTACGCACAACGTCAGCGTGTACGAAATCAATGGGCCGTTCTTCTTTGGCGCGGCCAATGTGTTTGTGGATTCCTTGGAAAACCACAAAGAGTGCAAGGTCCTCATCCTGCGTATGCGCAGTGTGCCCGCCATTGACGCGACGGGTTTTCACGCGCTGGAAAGCATTTTTAACAGTTGTCAAAAAGACGGCGTGCAACTCATCCTGTCGCACGTTCAAAAACCTGTGTTAAAAACCTTGGAAAAGTACGGCTTTATCAAACGCTTGGGCGAAGACCATATTTGCAAAAATATTGATATTTCCCTAATGCGTGCCGAGTCCATTGTCAGCGGACGCCAGCACTTCCTAGAATAGCCTTGCAGGCGACAGATTTTCTGTCCTCTTCTGATTGTTTGAGCAACACGGCTTTTGTAGTGTTGCTCTTTTATTTAGATCTGTGGACGGCACCTTGCAGGCGGCAGATTATCCGCACACTACTGATTAATTGAGCAATACTGTTTTTGCTGTGTCGCTCTTTTATAGTATGAACTAAAAAGCCCCGGGTTTTTCATTGCCCGGGGCGTCGTTCTAAAATTACTTTATTTAGTTGGCGGGAGCCGCGTTGTCTAATCCCGTGGGAGTAGTGCCTTTATCGCCGCGTTTAAATACGCCTTTGACCTTCTTCCACAAGCGGCCCGCTTCGTATTTCATCCCCTTCACGAGTGAGGAATTGTTCATCATACCGGGCGTTAAGAGCAAACTGGCGCCCAACATCGTGCCCGCATACAGCAAGTCCATCGGCACGCCAACGCCACCCATAGAGGCGAAATAACCCGCCGGGATAGCACCCAAACCGCCGATAGCCATCGTCAACGCCAAGATAGAGGACAGTTCGCGGTTCTGTTTGGGATAGCGGTTCATAATGTAGTCATACATTTGGGTAAAGAAGTTACCCACACCCAAACTGGCTACGGCCGCACCCGCAATCGTTTGCGTTACGCTATCACCCGCCGTTGCCATTATACCCGTACCCAAGGCAGACAGGCCCGAGCAGAGGATGTACATCGTATCGGGGCTAATGCGGCGGCTAACGACGTTACCACCCAAGCGGCCCACGATAAACGGCAAGTAGAGCGAGCAGGCAATCAAGAAGTTCGCAAATTCGCCTTGGCTGATGAGCGACTTCATAGAAGTAGCGAACGAACTGGAAATGACGAACTCGTGAATCGTAGCCAACGTCATAGCCGAGGCCAACGCCGCCACACCCGGAGCCTTTAACATTTTGCCCATATTCCCAATCGTGTTTTCCTGCACGGCCACAGAGTGTTTAACCTTGTGGACCAAGGAGTTCATACGGTCAGCCGGGATATTGTATTGCTCAGATAATTGCTTTTCAAGTCCGGCAAACAGTTCTTTTTTGGCGCCTTTGTACAAATCGCCCGATTTCTTGGAGGAATCCATTTTCACGTTGGCGAACACCCACGCATCCAACGAATCCTTAAATCCTCGGGCCACATCGTCAATCATTAAGGAAGATACTTCGCCTTTGGATTCACCCAATACTTTGGCACCCGCATCCAGCGTGCCCTGCAACATTTTTTGGCTCTGTTCCAAGTTCTTGGCAGAATAGGCATCGCGCAGTTTGGCGCGCCATACCTTCCACGCTACCCAACCGCTATATCCGGCGTAAATCGGGAAACTGATAGAGTAGTCCAGCCCCAAATCCACCCCGGTAGCCAGTTGAATACCGTGATTAATCAAGTACGGAGAAGCCAAGAAGGCCAAGGTACCAACGTTCTTGTACACGAAACTTAAATTGTACAGTACAATATCCTTCAAACTGACTTCGGACTTTTTGGTAAAAAATTCTTTTACGCGTTCGCCCATCTTCGCAAAGCCTTGTTTTTCGGCAACGGTCATTTCCGTTTCGGCCGTTTTTAAAGCATCCTTGGCCGCGTTTAAAATCACTTCGCCGCGGTTAGCGCGGATGAGCAGGTTGGAAACCAACTGCTTCAAAATGCTGGAACCGCTCATTAAGAACAAGGCGGTGATGAACAGCCCTTTCTGCACCGGGCTTAACGCCAGCCCTTCCACAAAGCCGTAGAAGCCGCCCGCAGTAGCCAAAGCCCCCGCCGCGGTGGACATCGCCAAGGATAGCACCATCAAATTCTTTTCGCCGTATTTTTTCAGCACCGGCGTCAACAAGGAAGCCAACCCCGGCAACACATAGTTGATACCAAACATCATACCGTTGGCGGCGCTCACGTCCATATCCAGCGCACCGTTTACCACCGGGCCCATCGTTTTACCCAAACTGACGTTCGTCAAAGAAGCGTCGCGCACGATTAAATCCGCGCGGTTTTGGGTGGGGTGGACAGAAACATTAAATTTGGTCGGGCTGTGGCGCAAAATCTGTACAAACTTGCCGATTTGGTTCTTGGGCAAGCGGACATAAAAGCGGGAAAGATTATGGATTTTCCCGTCCGTTCCCTGCAAGGCCAAGTTGCCTTCCGGCAACAAGACCACTTTTTGACCGTGGGATACGCTCTTTTCCGGCAAGGTTACTTCCAAGGGTAAAAGAGCACCCGTGGCGGCATCGGTTACCTGCTGGGTAGTGGCTTGATACACCACATCCGGGCGGGTTTCCAGTTTCAAACTAAATTTGGTCATCCCGGCGGCGCGTACCAAATCCACCAAGGAGCCCACTTGATCCGCCTGCAAGCGCATATAGAAGTGCGCCATACGCAAGGGCGGCTGGGTTTGGTTGCGCAGTTCAGCCACATAGCCGTGTTTAAAATTGGGGGTCAAGGCAAACGCCACGCGGTTATAACCCTTCACGCGGAAACGGTTGCTGATTTCCAAATTAACGGGTAAAATACGCTCAATGCCGTTTTCATCTACACGGGTTAATTTAAAACCTTTTTCCGACACCGGCACCGGGCCTTCTTCGCCCGCGCCCATTAATTCATCGGCAGAGGCCGGGGCTTCGGGAGAGCGGAGATTGGAATAAACTTCGCTAATTTGCGTAGCATCGTGCAAGCCGGGTTCGTGGTAAATGGGTTTCGGGGCTTTTTTGCTAAAACGGTTTCTAATCCAAGCGGCGCCCTTTTTAAAGAGTTTGCCGATAGCAAACACGGGCACGCCGCTGTACATTACGCCGGAGTTGTCGCTGTCGGAGCGGCCTAAAAATTCTACCGAGCCTTTGGATTCGGCAACAGCCGGGGTGGTTTCGGCTACGGCTTCACCCTCGGTCGGCACAGCGGTAGGAGATAAGACCAAATCGCTTCCCGCCAACTGAACCTTCGGCATTTCCACCTGGCGGGCAGCCGGAGCGGCGGCTGGCGCTTTCACAGCCACCGGGGCAGCCGCAGGAGCGGGAGCCCCCAATTCCAACCAATCCTGGGTGGCCTTACGGGAAATATCAGCATTTAAAACGTTTTGAGGGCAGCCCAATTTTAAAAAGCGGGCCATATCGGCGGACGCGGGAGCGGCCTCTCCGGCCACGGCGTTAATTTGAACGGGCAAGCCTTTTTCTTGCGCTACGGCGGCCAAGTTCTGCCAGAACGGCCCTTTGGCCCCCGTAAGGGTGGCCAGTTCCTGCAACTGGGCATAAGCGCCTTGACGCAACAAACCGCGGGCAACAATTACTTCCGCGGTTTTTTCAAAGGGGGAATTGACGGCTTTCTTATAAAAATTAATCAAGGCCGGGGCGTCGGCTTTCGTGCCGACCAAACCCAAGGCCGCCGCATCGGACAAAGCGTGATTGCAGTCCAGCACGTCCTTATAACTAGCGTGGCTTTTGTTGGAAGCAATTAATAAGGCGGAGCGTTCGTCTCCTTTGGGGAGTTTGGCAAAGGAGCCGGACAGGGCTTCCAATTCCGTGCGGTAAAACTTAACGGCTTCGGCTTGTTGGGCCAAGTTGGCGTTGCCGTGCAAGTAGAAAGTTACAAACAGGGAACGAAGCGCCGCAGCACGGGCCAACGGAGAGGTTTGGGCGAAAATCGGGCCGGGCAAGCCGTCAGTTAATTCGCCAACGGATAAGGCGTAATGAGAGGTTAAATCCGTGAGTTTAGAGGAGATTAAAGCGGACGGAACCTGCAAATAGGAGCCATTAGGCACCACCGTAACCGAGGGGAGAGTGGGAACCATTTGGCCCACGCGCTTTCCGGCGGAATATACCTGTGCGTTAGCGGGCAGTTTTACTTTGGGTACAGCCACGCCCTTTTGCACAATCTTGCCGACGACTTTACCTTGCTTGGCAATTCCCTTACCAGCCTTAACGGGCAAGGTTTGCGCCAGCGACGGGGAAACGCTGCTAAATAGAATACAGAAACTGAGTAAAAGCGACAGGGTTGTTTTCATAATAAGGTTCTCCTCTCCCTTAATTATTGTAAAAAGTCCATAAAAAAAATAGGGCCAAAAGACCTAGAAGTCCTAGGTTTTTTAGCCCTATATAAAAATAGGTCCTGCCACTTGGACAGGCATATTTCCGGGGGTACGGCTGGATGAATACGGGAAATTTTTAGTAAATTAGGGAAAGCGGACACGCCCCCCTTGTTTACTGCTAAAAATTGCAGGGGCGAGCACTGACACGCAAGTTGTTGGTCTTTGGCGCAGTACATCAAAAACTCCTTTTATCCGTCTCCATTTATATTTTAGTAAACTTTGCCAACTTGCACAACGAAACAAAAGGCCCACTTTTTACATAAGTCTTTTGTATTACGGCTATTTGTCAAACTTGCCTTTTAGGGCACTTGCCACGCACGGCGGCACCAAGGCGGAAACATCCCCGCCGTAGCCTGCGGCTTCGCGCACCGCAGACGAACTTAAAAAAGCGTATTCAGGCCGCGCGGGCAAAAAGACTGTTTCGGCCCCGGGGCAAAACAACTTATTATAATAGGCATTTGTCAGTTCGTGCTCCATATCCGCCGCCCCGCGCACGCCGCGCACCAAAATATGCAGATTATTCTTTTTGAGGTAATCCGCCAGCAGGCCATCGGCCTGTTCCACGCGGATGAGCGGTTCGTCCTGAAAGGTTTCCTTTAACAGGGCCACTCTTTCAGCCGCGCTAAAAAGCGGCTTTTTATTTCCGTTTGGGATAACCAGTACAACCAGCCCCCCAAACGCCCGCGCCGCCCGGCGCGCGATATCCGCGTGCCCAAGGGTAACGGGGTCAAAAGTGCCTGCATAAACGGCCGCAATAGTCATAAAGGGCTCCTTAACGCTTCTATATAGGTTCTATATTATGGTATCATAATTTTATGATAAAAAATCCGTTTAGCGATGAAATTTATTTACAGCGCACCCATCCACACAAGCCGGACTTGCGCGATGAATACTTCCGCGACCAGACAAAAATTATCCACTCGCTGCCGTTTAGGCGTTTAAAACACAAGACGCAAGTCTTCTTTGCACCGAACAACGACCACATTTGCACCCGCATTGAACACGTCTTGCACGTGGCCACCATTGCCGCCACCATTTGCCGCGGGCTTAACAAAAGCGGCAACTGGCAATTAAGCGAGGATATGGCCTACGCTATCGGCCTGGGGCACGACATTGGGCACGCCCCTTTCGGCCACGAGGGCGAACGCGCCATAGACGCCTGCATTACGCCCAAACGCTTTTTGCACGAAATTAACAGTTACCGCGTAGTGGAGCATTTGGCCAACTATGGGGAAGGGCTGAATTTAACCTTTGCCGTAAAGGACGGGATTATCTGCCATTGCGGCGAAGACTTTACCAACAACCAACTCCGCCCCTCCGCCGTTCCGAACGATTTGGAAAAAATCACCGGGCGCGACCATATGCCTTCCACGTACGAGGGGTGCATTGTGCGCCTGTCCGACAAAATCGCCTACTTGGGGCGCGACATTGAGGACGCCGTAAAGGCGGACCTCATCACCACCAACGATATCCCCAAAGATGTACGCGAAGAAATCGGCACCTCCAACGGGGAAATTATCAACACGCTGACGCTGGACCTGATTAACCACTCCAAGGACCAGGACTGTATCGGCTTTTCGGACGATAAATTCGGCCTTATTTCCCAGTTGCGCGAGTTTAACTATACCCGCATTTACCACAACGAGCAAATGCGCCAACGCAAGGAAACCATAGACAAATGTATCCGCGATTTGTTTGATTATTTCCGCACGATTTTTAAGCGTTACGGCTTTGACTACGGCGCCTACGACCAAGAGGGCAAAACCACCGCTAAAAACTTCGCCAAATATATGCGCTCTATGACAAATGTCTATAAAGAGGACCCCACGCAAATTGATACGATTATCGCCGACTATATCGCCGGGATGACTGATTCTTTTGCGTTAAGCGTAATGGAGGATGTTATTCTGCCCAACTCCATTAAGTTTTTCAGTTAAGCCTTTGCCAAACGGATAGAAAAGCGCCTGGCTAAAACCGGGCGTTTTTTATTGTATAAAAAAGGAACACCCCCGGTGGGGGAACCGGAGGTGCAGGGGATAAGAAATTTTTACAGGTAGGCAGCGTTTTCGTTAAAGAAAGCGACTACTTTATCCATACCCGGTACGGAAGCGTTATCACGCGCCGCTTGGGCAATTGTACGGCCACTGCCGTCCTTGCTCATTTCCACCACTTCGGCGGCTTCGGTCTGCGCCACTTCGGCCACAATGCCACCGGCGGAAAGTTTGCTCTTAATGTTCATAATGCGCTTGTACAAATCGGTATAAGGGATTTCCGCAAAGAACATATCCGCCCGGCCGTAGTTAATTTGCGTTTGCACCGGGAGTTCCCCCGCTTCATTGCGCTGGTTCATCAACACGTGCAAATGTTTTTGGTATTCGCGCGGATAGAAATAGCGGATACCATAGGCCAAGGCCAAAAAGGAATCTTTATTGCGGGCAATGTGGAAGACGTTATTGCCGTTTTTGCCCGTTTTAAGCAAGAACGCGCCGTTCTTGGCAGATTTAATATAGGCGGCAATCGCTTTGGCATCCCCTTTTTGCGCCGCGGCGAAAACCGGCGTATTGCCGAAATCGTCTTCTTTTTCCAAATCCACTACGGCTTGGCGTCTTTGCGCCGCCGCTTGCACGGCCGCTTGCAATTTTTCGTTTAACTGCGGGCGCTGTTGGGCCACGGGGGCCGCATTAACCAGCGAAACCATCAAACAAGCCGCTAAAATAAAAAGTATGTTTTTCATATATTATCCCCTTGTACATCCTTCTTATTTAAGTATCTATTTTTAAGTGAAAATTTACGAGGGCCTTTGGACCCATTTTTAGGGCTTTTTGGACCTATATTTTTTATAGGCCCCATATTAAATGCTACGCGCACGCCTTGCAGCCCGCCACTCGTCCGTGCCCTTTTGAGTTATTAGGCAATGACGTTAGGCAACAAAACGGCAACAACAGATCCCGGATAAAAACCTTCCGGGATGACGGCAAAAAGCAATACAATAAAGCCGTACGCAAACCACTTTGGAAAATATTAAGAAAAAACGAAGCAAGATATAAAAAACTAAAAGCCCCGGAATAATCCGGGGCTTTTAAATGGAGCGGGCGAAGAGAATCGAACTCTCGTCTCAACCTTGGCAAGGTCGCGTTCTACCATTGAACCACGCCCGCGTAAATCTGTTTACCTTCAACACATAAATTATAACAATTTTTTTGCAATGTGTGCAACAATTATTTTTTCGTCGCCTTTTTTGAGGCGTTTCCCGTCGGAGAATTGCCCCCCAACAAAATATTTGCAATCGGTTTTAAATACGTGTTTTGCTGCACCGCTTTGCGGATATTGGGGTTGCGTTGCAATTCTTTTAAGTACGGGTTGGACGCAATAATACGCGCAGCCTCTTGCGGGCGGTCGCGGAAGTATTTAACCGCCTTGCTGATAAGCAAATAACTCATAAAGCGGCTGTTCGCCACCGCCAGTACCATCGGCTCGCTGGCAAGCACCTGTTTGACGGTTTCGCTGTCAAAAAATTCCGCCATAGCATTTTGGTCCTTACTAAACGCCAAGAGCAGTTGCGGGTCCTCCAACAAAGGGGCCACATCCGGACGGGCTAAAAAGGCTTTGCACATTTTGTCGTTGGCCAGCAGGTAGCGCATTAAATCTGAGTCAGCGATATTGGACGAAAAATTGGTGGTAAGCGCCCACGGGGCCGCGCCGATAATTTCGTAACTTTTGGGCGTAAACGCCTTAAAATTAAAGCGGCTGATAATCGGCAAGGTGGAACCCAAGTTGCTCACCGCCACGTTGCGGTCCTGCCCTTCTTGCAGTTGCACATACGTTACGCCCGTATTGGGGTTAAATTCGGTATTTGATACGGCAAGTCCTTTCACTTGGTTGGGGTCCAAAGCCGCCGTTAAATTATCAGCCCGTTTTTGGGCAGACAAAATAATCACCATCGTAATTAACACCAACGCCACCACGCTTATGCCCACGCCCAACAAAAGGGTGTCCTGCGTGCGTTTTTCGGCCGTAACGGGCGCTTTGGCTTGATTAGCCCCCTGCGGGTTTTGGGCCGCTTGTTTTTTTTGGTGATACTTGGCGGGATTGCGCAGTAAATCCATTAATTCTTCTTTCTTCATAACATACGGCCGTTCTGCCGGACCTCCATATCAAGTATAATTTATTATATGAAATCTTATACCCAATATCTAACGGTTTGTACGGAAAAACATTACGAAATCGTAAATATCACGCCGCAGGTGGAAGCGGCTTTGGCCGAAAGCGGCATTAAAGAAGGCTTATGCCTGGTAAACTCAATGCACATTACGTCCAGCGTGTTTATTAACGATAACGAGCGCGGGTTGCACGCAGATTTTTTGCGCTGGGCTGAAAAACTGGCCCCTTACGGAGTAGATAAATACCAGCATAACTTGACCGGGGAAGACAACGGCGACGCGCACTTAAAACGCACCTTGCTTGGCCGTGAAGTGGTTGTGGCGGTAACGGACGGGCGGCTGGATTTTGGCCCGTGGGAAACCATTTTCTACGGGGAATTTGACGGACAACGGAATAAACGGATTTTGATTAAAATTATTGGAGAGTAAAATGAAGAAGACTATTTTTTATCACGATACGGACTGCGGCAACGTGGTGTATTATGCCAACTATTTGAAATATTTTGAAGAAGCCCGCACCCTGTATATGGCGGAGAAAGGTTTTTCCGTACCCGCCCTTATTGAACGCGGCTTATACTTTGTGGTCGCCCGGCAGGAAGTAGAATACAAATATTCCGTGCGCTACGCGGACGTGATTGATGTTTCCACCAAAGTTTTGGAGGTTTCGGACATTAAAATTGTATTTGAAAACCTGATTACCAACCAAAACGGCCGCTTGTGCACCAAGGGCAAAACCACGCTGGTTTGCGTAAACAAAAACGGGATGCCTACCCCGATGGGCGCGGACGTAAAGGCCGCAATGGCTCCCGCCGCATAAGTTTATTTTACTATCAGACAAAAAACGGAACGCCCTATATAGAGCGTTCCGTTTTTTAAAATCTGCCGTCAATTCCAACTAAACGATTTTTTCCTCGTCCTCTTTGGCTTTGGCGATTTCTTTATCCAACCGGGCGGCCAAGCGTTTCAACACCGTTTGCGTATTTTTCTTCCACTCTTTGAGTTCGCGCAATTCGGCTTCCGTGCTTTTTAATTTTTCCAGGCCGTCCTCTAACGTGCGCACCCGCGCCTTCAAGGCGCCGTTCTCGCCCTGCAATTCCTTCTGCCGGGCGAGAACCTGCGACGTTAAAAGTTCCAGTTGTTTTAATTTTTCCTGCATATTACCGCAATTCCGCGCCTACTTGTCCGCGCAACTGTTCCACAATACGGTTAAACGCTTCGTCCGTTTCCTTATCCTTTAAGGTGCGTTCTTTATTGGAAAACGCCAAACTAAACGTTACGCTCTTTTTGCCTGCGGGCAAATGTTCGCCTTGATACAAATCAATCAAGTGATAGTTCATATCCACATCAAGCGGCGTTTTTTCAAGCGCGCTGACGATATCCGCATAAGACACTTGTTCATCCACCACCACGGACAAATCGCGCAAGGACGGAGGAAATACAGCCACATCCTTGGCAGGTTTAAAATCCTGCGCGGAGAAGGCCTTTTCAATAAGTTTCGTAGCAAATTCAAAGCCCCACACTTCGGGCGTTTTAATGCCACAGGCCTTTAACGCCAGCGGGTGGAATTTGCCGAACACGCCAATTACTTTGCCGCCCAACATAATATCCATACAAATTTTGGGGTGCATATACACCGGGGCCTTTTTGGACGGAACCAAGGTTAAGCCTTCCACATCCGCCAGCACGGCTTGCATCAGGCCCTTTAACCAATAAAAATCTACCGGTTTTTCCGCCCCGCCAAAGAATTTTTCCTGTTCCAAGGTTCCCGTCAATACGCCGGATACGGCATATCCTTCCACCGGGAAACCTTTAATGGATTGGAACGTTTTGGTCGTTTCAAATAACGCCAAGTTGGTATTGCCAAAGCGGAAGTTGCTCTCCACATTTTTAAGTAAAGAGGGCAACAGCGTCGGGCGTAAATAATCCCACCCTTGGGCCAAGGCGTTTTTAATTTTAATGCAGAACTTGGGGTCAAAGCCAAAGGTTTTGAGTTCCTTTTCACCCAAGAAATCAATATTCTTGCACTCGCAGAAACCCGCGCCGATTAAAGCCGCGGCATATTTTTTGCCCAAATCAATGCCTTTGGGATTATCGGCAAATTGCAGGCTGGCTTTGGTTTCGCTGACGGGAATCATATCGTAACCCGCAAAGCGCGCGGCTTCTTCGGCCAGGTCCCACTTGTGGTTTAAATCGCGGCGGTGCGTAGGAGCCTTAAAGGTCCATTTTTCACCGTCCGCGTGAAATTCCGCCGCCAAGCGGCCGAAAATTTCTTTTAAGCGTTCATCGCTGATTTGCGTGCCCAAAATAGCGTTAATTTCCGCCGGGGTAAACGTAACCGTCGGGTTTTCGTATTTAACGGGGTAAACGTCGTTAATTTCGCTGGGGGTACCGCCACAAAGCTGCACAAACAAATCACTCGCGCGGCGCAACGCCGTCATTGCGCCCTCAATGTCCGTACCGCGTTCAAAGCGTTGGGAAGAATCGGACGAAATGGCAAACTTTTTGACCGTTTTATTAATGGCCGGCGGATTAAAATAAGCGGCTTCAATAAAAATGTCTTTGGTGTCTTCTTTAATGCCGCTGTCTAACCCGCCCATAATACCCGCCAAGGCCGTGGCCTTTTTGGTATCGGCAATCATCAGGCAGTTAGCGTTTAACGTCAGTTCACGCCCGCCCAAAACGGTAAATTTTTCTCCTTCTTCCGCGTTGCGGACGATAACCGTATCGCCCTCTACTTCGCGCAAATCAAACGCGTGGAGCGGGTTACCCAGTTCAAACATTACATAGTTGGTTACGTCCACCAAGGCATTTTTGGGGTTGAGGCCCATTGCGGCCAAGCGGGTTTTAAGCCACTCGGGGGATTCGGCGTTTTTTACCCCGCGGATAATGCGCCCGATATAGCGCGGGCAGGCTTCGGCGTTTTTAATTTCCACGTTAAGCGCCTTTCCCTCGCCGGGCAAATCTTTAATGGCGGGCATTTTGACGGGCTTATTGAGCAAGGCCGCCAGTTCACGCGCCACACCCAAGTGGGAAAGCAAATCGGGGCGGTTAGAGGTGATTTCCAAATCAAACAAGGAGTCCGCCTTGCCATAAAGAGTGGAAACATCCGTACCCAGTTCCAAATTTTCATCCAGCACCAAAATACCGTGCGCGCGGGTATGGGTTAAACCTAACTCGTCAGACGAGCAAATCATCCCCTCGGACGGCACTCCGCGCAAAACCACGGGCTTCATAATCATTTTGCCCACGCGGGCACCCAAGAGAGCCAGCGGCACCTTTTGGCCAACGGCCACGTTCGGCGCGCCGCACACCACGCGCTGGGTTTTGCCACCGCCTAAATCCAAGGTTACCAAATGCAAATGGTCGGAATTGGGGTGGTCTTCAATTTTGATGATTTGCGCCACGCGCACGCCCTCAAAATCCGCGCCTGTTTTTTCCACGGAGGCTACTTCTATACCGAGGTCGGTCAATTTTTTTACCAACTCCTCGGGAGTTAAATCAATATCAATAAAATCTTTGAGCCAAGAATACAAAATTTTCATAATCCGTCCTTAAAATTGTTTGAGTACGCGCAAGTCGTTTTCGTAAAACGTGCGGATATCTTTAATGTTGAGCATCATCATCGCCAAGCGTTCCACGCCCATACCAAAGGCGTACCCGCTAAACTGTTCGGGGTCAATGCCGCAGTTTCTAAGCACATTGGGGTGCACAACACCCGCGCCCAACATTTCAATCCAGCCGCTGCCCTTACACACGTTGCACCCTTTACCTTGGCAGAAGACGCATTTCACGTCCACTTCTACGCTGGGTTCCGTAAACGGAAAGAACGACGGGCGGAAACGGATTTCGGCCTTATTGCCAAAGAGACCTTTCATAAAGGCGGTTAAGTCGCTTTTGAGGCTGGCCATACTGACGTTTTTATCCACATACAAGCCTTCAATTTGGTGGAACACGGGGCTGTGCGTAGCGTCCAAACTGTCGTTTCTAAATACGCGGCCCGGGGCCATAATGCGAAGCGGCGGTTTATGTTTTTCCATATAGCGGCTTTGCACGTTAGAGGTGTGCGTGCGCAGTACGAGCGGCATTTTGCCGTCCACAAAAAAGGTATCCTGTGCGTCGCGCGCCGGGTGGTGCAGAGGGATGTTAAGCAAATCAAAGTTATGCTTTTCGTCCTCCACCCACGGGCCTTCGGCCCACTCAAAACCCAAGCGGGAAAGAATCGTCGTCATACGGTCCTGCGCCACGGAAAGCGGGTGGCGGTGGCCTTTGGCCACGGGGTAGCCGGGGAGAGTCAAATCCAAGTTTACTTTATTTAATTCGTCGTTAATTTGTTTAGCGGCAAAAAATTCGGTTTTTTCGTCCAGCGCGGCGGAGAGGGCGGCCTTTAAGGCGTTGCCCAAGGGGCCGGCTTGTTTCTTTTCTTCAATGGAAAAATCTTTTAAACCTTTTAAAAGTTCCGTTAATGCGCCTTTGCGCCCGAGGGCCGCTACGCGCAGTTCTTCCACGGCGGCTAAATCGGCCGCTTGGCTGATTTTTGTTTTGTAGTCCTGCTCAATAGCGGAGCAGGCTTGTTGAAATTCGGTGATAGTCATATATCTTATTATAGTATTTTAGGCGGCTGTATAGGGAAAATAAAGCGGCATTTTAAAAAGTAGTTTCCTTTTGTCCGTTTCTGTTGTGAAGGCCGGGCTTGGCCCGTTTTGTATCCGTGACGGCAATCGGTATACGCTTTTACCTTTTGGTTGTTTGGTTGCCCTTGCCTTGTTTATAAAAGGCGGTTTTGGCGGAGGAGCATTTTTATTTGTTTGAGCCGCAGGCGAGTTATAAAAATGCCCGGCAAAACCTGCATTTTATAAGGCGTTGGGCAACGAGTCTTTTTGGTTCTTTTTCTGCTCCCAGAAAAAGAAGAATAATAACTTTGCTTCTTTTTGCAAAAAAAAGAAGGAAAAAAGTAAAATAACCTTATATGGCCAAAGAGATTGTTCAAGTAGAAATCAAGCGTATCCCGCTGGATATAGAAACCACCGAACTCGGCGCCGTGGAACTGACGGACCTAGCCGCAACGGTGGAAAAATATATGCAGAGTTTGGACGAAATAGATACGCTCAAACAAGCCCTTATGACCGCACTTCACTTTGCGGCCGTGGCGTATTTGCAACGCCAAAACGACGGCGGGAAACGCAAGGAAGAAGAATCCCGCGTGGACGATTTGATTGTAAAACTGCAATCCGCCCTGAACGCCACCCATAAATAAATTTATGCAAGAAGACGAAAATATTCCGCTGGCCGCGCGCCAAGCGCCAAAAACATTAGAAGAATTTGCCGGGCAACCGCACTTGTTGGGCCCGGGCAAAATGTTGCGCCGCCTGCTGGAAGCGGATATGATTAAATCCGCCGTTTTCTTTGGCCCGCCCGGCTGTGGCAAAACGGCCACCGCACGCTATATCGCTTCGCGCACGCAGGCCTATACGGTAGAACTAAACGCCGCCGCCGCAGGGGTGGCGGATATTAAAAAGGTTCTGGCGGAGGCCAAGGAGCGTGCCCGCACGCCCACCTTTGACCAGAAGCGTACCTTGGTCATTTTGGACGAAATCCACCACTTTAACAAAACCCAGCAGGATGTATTATTACCGTCCGTGGAGCGCGGGGACATTATTTTAATCGGCATTACGACCGAAAACCCATACTTTTATATTAATACCGCGTTGTTATCCCGTTTTTCCGTTTTTGAATTTAAGGCGTTGGGCGAAAAAGATTTGCTTAAAATTTTAACGCGCGCGGCCGAAAAGGAACACGCGAAAATCGCCCCAGACGCCGCCGACTATTTTATCGCGCAAGCCAACGGCGACAGCCGCAAAATGCTAAACGCGGCTGAACTGGCGTTTGTAACCACGGAACCGGGCGAGGATAAAATAAAACATATTACCTTGGAAATTGCGCAAGAGTGCATCCAACGCCGCCACTTAAATTACGATAAAAAGGGCGACGAGCATTACGATATTATTTCCGCTTTTATTAAATCAATGCGCGGTTCAGACCCGGACGCCGCCGTTTATTGGCTGGCACGTATGCTGGAAAGCGGCGAGGACCCGCGCTTTATCGCGCGGCGCATTTTAATTTGCGCCAGCGAGGATGTGGGGCTTGCCGAGCCCGCCGCGCTGATGATTGCGCAGGCCGCGTTCCAAGCGGCGGAAGAGTTGGGTATGCCCGAAGTCCGCATCCCCTTGGCGCACGCGGCTATTTATGTGGCCTGCTGTCCCAAAAGCAACTCCGCTTACTTGGCGGTGGACGCCGCCCTGCAAGAAGTACGCGAAGGCAAATACCGCCCGGTGCCGGACAATTTGCGCTCCGGCGGTAAAAACCGCGGCTACAAATACGCGCACGATTATCCCAACCATTACGTTAAACAACTCTATATGCCCAGCCCGGTGAAATTTTTTAAACCCGGTGTATTGGGCAAAGAAGCCGCCCTCATTGAACGGCTCAAAAAAATCAAAGGAGAATAAATGGAACCCGAAGCCCCTTTTAGAGGACAGGTTTTCACTGTTACCGCCATTACGCTTGCCGTCAAGCAGACGTTGGAGGGAGTCTTCCGCGATATCTTTGTAGAGGGCGAAATCAGCAACCTGCGCGAAGCCGCCAGCGGGCACATTTACTTTGATTTAAAGGACCGTGAAGCCCTGTTATCTGCTGTAATGTTCAAATGGGACGCACGCAAATTCCCGGGTGAACTGCAAGAAGGGTTACAGGTCCGCGTGTGGGGCAGTTTGTCCTGCTACGCCAAACAGGGGCGTTACCAAATTGTGGTGAAAACCGTAGAAGCCTTGTCCAAGGGCAACCTGTATTTGGAATTTGAAAAATTAAAAAAGAAATTAGAGGCCGAGGGCCTCTTTGCCCCCGAACATAAAAAACCGATTCCCGCTTACCCCCAGCGTATCGGCGTGGTAACCTCGCCCACGGGAGCGGCGGTGCGGGATATTTTATCCGTGTTAAAGCGCCGTAGCCCGCATTTAGAAATTTTAATTGCCCCGGTGCTTGTGCAAGGGGACGAAGCCGCCCCGCAAATCGCCCAAGCCATTGCGGATTTAAACCGTTTTAAACCTGCGCTAGATGTGTTATTAGTTGGGCGAGGGGGCGGAAGCATAGAAGATTTATGGGCGTTTAACGAAGAGGTTGTCGCGCGCGCTATTTTTAAAAGTAAAATTCCTGTTATTTCGTGCGTAGGGCACGAAGTAGATTTTACCATTGCCGATTTCGTAGCCGATTTACGCGCCCCCACTCCGTCCGCCGCGGCGGAGCTGGTGGTAAAAAACTCCCAAAACACGCAAGATTATATCAAGCAATTACAAAAACGCTTGTTACAATCTGTTAGTTTGTTTTACGAACGCGCCAAACGCCGCTACGACCTGTGCATAAACAGCCGAGTATTTGCACACCCGGAAACCATTACGCAAAATAAAGAACAGGATTTGGACGAACTAAACGCCCGCTTGGAAAATGCTTGGAAGGAAAAACTGAATAATTTTTCACACCGCTTTAAACTGGCCCAAGGCCAACTGTCGGCACTCGGCCCGCAAGCCGTGTTAAAACGCGGGTACAGCATTACGCGCAAGCGGGACGGCTCCGTCATCAGCCGGGTAAACCAAACCGCCCCGGGTGAAACCGTATATATTCAAGTACAGGACGGTATGATTCATACCACCGTTAAGTGAGGATTTATGACAAAATTTAATTTTGAAAAACAACTCTCCCGCTTGGAGGAAATCGTCGCCAAGTTGGAGGAAGAGCAAACCGATTTGGACGCGTCCGTCAAACTGTTTGAAGAGGGCGTAACCCTTTCCAAGGAACTTTCGCAAAAGTTGGAAACCGTCAAATTTAAAGTGGAAGAATTAAAAAAGAAGGGGGCCGAAATGATGACGGAACCCTTTGACACCGACCTGGCCGAGGATGAAAATGGCAAATAAAAAATTACGTCTGGATATGGCACTTGTAGAACAGGGCTTCTTCCAAAGCCGCAACCGCGCGCAGGCCTCCATTATGGCGGGCGAAGTGTTGGTAAACGGTGAAATTGACACCCGCGCCGACCGCACCATTTTGCCTGAGGACAAAATTTCCCTCAAAGAAAAATCCTGCCCGTATGTGTCGCGCGGCGGCCTGAAATTGGCCGGCGCCTTAAAGCATTGGAACATTGATATTAAGAACAAAGTATGCGTGGATATCGGCGTAGCGACGGGCGGATTTAGCGACTGTATGATTCAGGCCGGGGCCAAAGAGGTCTATGGCGTGGACGTGGGCAAAGGGCAACTGGCTGATGAAATGCGCCGCTATAAAAATTTTCACTTTAAGCCCGAAACAAACGCCCGCTATATGACAGCGGATTTGTTTGACGAAGCCCCGCAATTTGCGGCAGTGGATGTGTCTTTCATTTCGCTTACAATGATTATGGAGCCGCTTTTTAAAGTGATGGCGCCGGAAAGTGAAATCGTATTTTTAATTAAACCGCAATTTGAACTGACGCCCAAGCAGGTGCCGCACGGCATTGTAAAAACTGAGGAAAACCGCCAATTAGCAATTAAACGCGTACAGGATTTTTTTAAGGAAAACTTACAGGAAAAATACGGCGGCGTTTGCGGCGAAGTAATAGAAAGCCCCATTAAAGGCACACACGGCAACACCGAATACCTGTGGCACGTTACCCTGCGGGCGGCAGATTGTTCGCGACCTTTTGATTAATAGCGCCATACTATTTTGCAAGGACGCGCACTAATATAAAACACCCCAGGTTCATTACGCCCGGGGTGCTTTTTATATTTGCTAAAAACCCATACTTTGGCACAGGCCTGTAATTCTGCTACTGCAAGAAGTTTTCCCGGGATTTTCCGACTGGTCCAGCCAAACCGTATAAGTGGCTTGCGTATGTGAGCCTAAAAAACCGGTATCTTTATCTTTCCCGTCATTTTCCAATCCATATGTATCATAAAAAACAAGGTTTTTATTTTCTCCGGCAAACATATCTACTATAAATTTATCACACCGAAGTAAGTATCGGCCTTCTCTTTCACTACAACCAGGATAAGTGATATCCAAATCGCTCCAATACACTGGGTAATCCCCATTTGCCATATAATATACTTCCATTGCGTCTTTTAACGATTTGCCCGCCGTAATCATTTGCGTAAAACGTGCCTTGGCCACAGCCTTTTGGTATTGCGGCAATGCCACCCCCGCCAAAATACCGATGATAAGTACAACGACTAATAGTTCAATTAAAGTAAATCCACGGCTAACAACCCAAGTGGTAGATTCTGAACTAAATTCCGGATGACCTCCTTTTTTCATAACGATGTCATTCCCGAGTGTGGGGCGGCCCGCAGGGTTCGGGAATCTGTCGTTTTTCTTTTTTAATAACAACGGATCCCCGACTAAATTCCTCGGGGATGACAACAACAAACTATTCATAAATCCTTTCATTTTTTCTCCTCGTTAAGGCCTTTATATTTGAGCAAAACAGCCTTTTATACGCGTTTTTATACGGCGGATACATCCGGGTACGTCCACCGCGATTTATCAAAATTTTAACAAAAAAAAAAAACGAAACAACCCCTTTATGAACAAGTCCTGCGGCCGGCTTACCTTTTTCCCCCCCTTTGACTAATGGAGCCACAGTCTTTTTGTAATGTCGCAATCAAACAAAAAGGCAACAATAAAAAAATAAGGCCGTCGTCCTGAACTCGTTTCAGGACCTACCGGTTGGATAGTTGGTTGTTTATAAAAATAAAAGTCATACTGGAAGGTTTGCCGGCGCGGAGCGTTCCAGTATATGTCGTTTTCCTCTGTTTTAATAACAACAGATCCTGGACTACGACTTTCCAGGATGACAACAACTACAATACAAAAGCCCAACAACATAATCGGTAGATTCTGAAACAAGTTCAGAATGACCCCTTTTTTTCACAAAGTCGTCATCCCCGAAGGTTTCTGTCGGGGATCTGTCGTTTTGGAAGAGAACAAACGCGACAAAAACAGATTCCCGACTACTACACTCGGGAATGACAGAACTACAACTCAATAAGTCCGCCGCTTCTATACATAGAAAAACCCCCAGTCCAAAAGGAACGGGGGTTTTGTAAAACATTTCCTGCAAGTTTCCAGCCAACGATTAACGTTTGGAGAACTGGAAGCGTTTGCGGGCACCGGGCTGACCGGGTTTCTTTCTTTCCACCATACGCGGATCGCGCGTAAGGTAACCGGCCTTCTTAACGGTCTTTTTGAGATCTTCGCTGATCGCGGCAATAGAGCGCGCAATCGCGTGGCGCAAAGCGCCCGCCTGGGAGGACACGCCGCCACCCACTACTTTGGCAGTAACGTCGTATTCTTTTTCCAGGTTGGTAACCACGAGCGGAGCCTTAACGGCGGCTTTGCAGCGGGCGTGGTTGCCGAAGTATTCATCCAAAGATTTGGCGTTTACGGTAATAACCCCTTTACCCTTCAAAAGTTCAACTTGGGCGACGGAGGTTTTTCTTCTTCCGGTTTTGAGTTCTTTCGTATTGTTCATAAATTTCTATCCCTCTTATTTACCAAAGCGTTCGGTGAAAGCGTGTTCTTCGCCAGCAAACAAGCGCAAGCGTTTCATTCTGGGCGCACGAAGTTTGTTTTCGTCCAACATTCTTTTAACGGCCAGTTCCAATACTCTGGTGGGGTTGTTTTCCAACACTCTTTTGACCGGGGTTTCTTTACCACCCTTGGCGTAGCCAGAGTGAGAGAAGTAAACCTTTTGTTCCAGTTTTTTACCGGTCAATTTGATTTTGCCGGCATTGGTAACGACGACGAAGTCGCCGCAGTCCATATTGGGCGTATAGGTCTTTTTGTGTTTGCCCATAAGCAAGACGGCAATTTGGGTAGCCAATCTGCCCAGGGTTTGGCCCGTGGCGTCAATGTGATGCCATTTGCGGGTGGTTTCCACTTCCTTTACGGAAGGCAAAAAAGTTTTTGTCATAATTTTGTTTCTACCTTTTGTAATTAATGCGCAGCGGAGTGGTTGGCCGCTGTTTTAATGACTCGTGGTTTCCTATATATTATATCAAAATGTACAAGATTTTACGGGATTTTTTTACGCGTGCAAACGCGCCAAGGTTTCCGCGAATAATTTTTCAATCTCCGCCAAGGTGTCCAGCCGCACAAAAAGGCCGCGCATTTCCGAGGCGTTAGGGAAATCCTTTATCCAATATCCGGCGGTTTTGCGGCTGCGGTTTACGCCAATGCGCTCGCCGTAATAAGACACATTTTCGCGGATGAGATCCAAATAAATTTCCAGCCGCTTTTCAGGCGACTTGCTAACAGGCTCTTTGCCTTCAAAAGCGTTAATAATATCCTTAAAAATAAACGGGTTGCCAATGGCGCCGCGCCCAATCATTACGCCCGCGCACCCGGCTTCCAAAAACTTCCGCGCCGTGTCGGCTTCCAGCACGCCGCCGTTGCCGATAACCGGGATTTTAACCGCCGCGCACGCTTCGGCCAATGCTTCTATATTAGGCGCCCCGCTGTGTACGTCCACCGCGGCCCGGGCGTGCAAGGTTACCGCCGCACAGCCACAATCTTCGGCCAGTTTAGCGAGCCGCGCCCCTAACAGTTCCTTATGCGTTAGCGCAATGCGCGTTTTAAGCGTTACCGGGATTTTTACGCTTTTTACAGCGGCTTCCAGCAAGCGGCCCAGTTTGGCTTCGTCCTTCATCAGCACGCACCCCGCACCTGCCTTATTAATTTTTTTGACGGGGCAGCCCGCGTTCAAATCCACAATATCGGCCCCACGGGCTTCGGCATTTTTGGCGGCCTCTGCAATGGTGGCTTCGTCCGAGCCGAAAATTTGCATAGAAACCGGGTGCTCCTTGGGGTTGACCTGCAACATCCGGCCGCTCTTTTCGTTGCCGTAGTGCAAGGCGTGGGCGGATACCATTTCCGCGCACACAAGCCCCGCTCCGCCCTTTAAGCACAACACGCGGAAGGGCGAGTCCGTAATGCCCGCCATAGGGGCCAAAACCAAGTTATTTGGGGCGGTAAAGGAGCCGATTTTTAAGGGATGAATTAAATTCATTTTACTTTCTTCCAGCGGCCTAACTTGGGCAATTCCACCGTTTTCTGGCGGGCTAAGCAGGTGCGCATAATTTGGCGCGCTTCCACAAAGGTATTTTTAAATTCCAGCGAATCAATAAATCCGTCGTGCCCGAAGCCGCCCGCCAACACGTGGTCCGTAACGGCAAAGCGGTAAGTCTCGCGAGGGGTAATGGCACGCCCGTTTTTTTCAAGCACTACCTGGCGAATTTTTTTGCCTTCCGGCGTAACCGCGTAAGACACGGTAAACCCCGCTACTTGCGGAAAATTATCCTTGGCGTTTAACGAGGCTTCCAACGCCTTTAAAAAGGCCGCGCCCTTAATGGTAATAAAAGTAATGTTATCCCCATACGGGTATGTTTTATACAAATCGTATTCCGACAGGCGGCCCTCAGGCAGCGCGCTACGGATAGAGTCCGAATTGATAATCGCGCCGTCCAGTTTGGACCATTTGTATAAGCATTGCGTGAGCAAATCGCCCAGCGGAGATTCTGCCGTTAAGGAGGTAGCCACCGCCTGCGGCAAATCGGCTACGCGGGCGTTCATTTTTTTGCGGGTTTCCGCGCGCAAGGCGGCCGCACGGGCAGCGATTTCTGCATCCTCGCCAAACTCGTCTTTAAATAAGGGAATATCCTCAAACTCCACATCGCGCAGTTGCTTATTTTTATCAAACAACAAGCGGATGTGCCCGATACTATCCAATTTGGAGCCGGGATAAACGATAAAGGTATTATTAACGGTATCGGTTTCGGCGTTTTCGCGGTCTTTATTGGCGCTTAAAATCAGGTCCAAATGTTCCACTTCTCCGGCCAAGGAAGCATCACTGATACCGTCCTTTTGCTCCTCGCCAAGCGCGCTTAACACAATAATAAAATCTACGCCCTTTTCCCTAAGCAAGGAAGTCATATCCTTGGCTACTTGCACCGGGTCCTGCGCAGATAAGCCCAGCAGGCGGCCTTTATTTTTATTAATAGCCTGCGGGTCAATCAAACCAAAAATACCGATTTTAATGCCGTCCACCGTGCGGATTTGGTAATCGTGCAGCGGCCACGGAATTTTTCCTTCCAACTGTAAGTTGGAAACAATAAAGGGATAAGGCAACTCGCGCACGGTATTGCGCAAGGACGGCCAGCCGTAAACCAAATCTTTATCGCTAATGGAACCCGCCGTATAAGGAAGCGTTTTGGTCAGTTCGACCACATAGGCGCCCTTGGTCAAGTTGCCCTCCGGCGCGGAGCCGAACCAGTTTCCGCCGTCAAACAACAGATATGGGGTTGGGCGGGTTTGCAAGAAATTTTTAAGTACCGCATATCCGCCCGCTTCTTTATTTTCAAAGCGCGGCTCCATACGGGACCAATAAAACCCCTGCACATCGGCGGTATAATAAATATCCACCGGGTGCAGTTCTTCGTGCAGGCAGCCGCCTAATAAGGCGGCCGCCAATAAAATAAACAGAATAGACTTTACGCGCATATCAGCGTTTGATAATTCTCCCGGTTTCGGGTGCGGTTACCGGGCCCTTTTTAAGGGCTTCTTCCATTAAGTCGCGGATGGTTTTATCCCCGGCCAATTTTTTGTTTTCCGCCGGGATTTGCTTAAACATCCAGCCTTCGCTTCCGCCGCCCGCAATATAGGAATTGGTAACCAGCGTATATTTTTTATGGTTTTCCACGGGTTTGCCGTTTACAAACAGTTTAAGGTCTTTTACTTTTCCTTTTTTGGTTTGCTTATAGGTAATCGTCAAGCCGGAATACGTATATAAACTGCGCGGGGCAAAACCCTTCTTTACAAATTTCTTTAAGAATTTTCCGTCCACCGTTACCAAAGTAACCGTGTTGTCAAACGGGTGAATTTCAATCAAATCGCGTTTGGTTACTTTGCCTTTTTTCAGGTCCACGCGCGTACCGCCGTTGTTATGCACGGCAATTTCCGCGCCGGCATAATTGCGAAGCAAATCGGCAATCCAGTCGTTAAGCGGGGAGTCCTGGCGGTCCTTTGCTACCGGGAGTTTAGATAAGGTTTCCTTGGCCTCGCCGACGACTTCGTCCACGCCGGGTTCGCGCAAGGAATCCACATATTCCTTCATCGCTTTGTCTTCGCCGGTTTGGGCTACGATAAGCGGGATAAGTTCGGATTTAGCAGACACAACCTTGCCCGTTTTGTCATCCGTTTCCACAGTAATGCGGCTTACGTTGCTTAAATAGCAGCCGCTTTCCACAAACAAGGTGCCGTTTACGTATTTGTTTTGCAAAATGTTGTGTGCGTGTCCGCCCAACACAACTTGCACGCGGCCTTCAAAGCGTTTGGCAATTTCACCCACATAAGAGCCTACGCCGTGCTTTTCGTCCTTAAATGAATCGTGCACGATAACCACCACAAAATTGGGGTGCTTGGCTTCCACCTCGTTTAACGCTTTTTCCAACGCGTCAAACGGTTTGCCATACGAATAAGACTTAGCCGGATTCGTAGGCGTGCGGTTGGCAAGCCCGATGACGGCTACTTTAACGCCGTTTACATCAAAAATTTTATAGGGCTGTACGGAAGCCGGATATTTGCCCGTGGCTTTATCAAAAAAGTTAGCGGCCAAAATGGCAAATTGGGCGTTTGCCAAAATGGGGGCGACGGCGGCGTCTTTAAAGTCAAACTCGTGGTTGCCGATGGTGGCGGCGTCGTAACCCATACGGTTCATAATCTGCACGGCCTTTAAGCCCTTGGAATTGCGGGTTTCCACGGTACCGTTGGAAAAGTCCCCGCTGTCCAACAATAAATAATTTTGCGGACCTTTTTTAAGTACGGCTTCCAGCGCGGCAAAACCGCCCTGCCCGTTACGCGGGAAGAAAAAACCGTGTACGTCGCTGGTGTGGTAAATCGTCGTCGTTTTAGCCATTAAGGCCAGCGGCAATAAAAGCGCCGCAAACAGCAAAAGCCAAGTCTTTTTCATTGAAATTCTCCTTAAAAGCAGATAATTTATCCTAACAAAAACGCCGGGGAGTGTTCAAGTTGCCTATTATTTTGGCTGATAGGTAATCCGCCCGGCTTCGGGCACGAATAACTCGCCGGACGACAACGCCTGCTCAATTAATTGGCTGACCTTGTGCGTGCCCACTTGTTTTTTGGGCAGTCCGTCAAACGCTTTCTGCCGGGCAATATAAGAATTCGTGCCCACACGGTAGATTTTGCGGTTTTCCAGTGGCTGGCCGTTCACTTTAATCTGCAAATTTTTTACGCGGTTGTGGCCGATTTTATCAAAGGACACCGTTACGCCGGAATAAGTATATTTATTCCACGGCAAAAGCCCGGCCTTAATAAACTTTTTAAGTTTATAGCCCGGTACTTCCATAGATACCATTACGTCGTTAAAAGGGAATAAATCAATCAGTTTGCGGTGCGTCAGCGAACCCGGCATTAAATCTACCCGCGTACCGCCCGTGTTGTGGATAAAAATTTCCGTCTGGGCAAATTTCCGCCCCTCGTCCGCCAGCCAATCGTCCAGTTCGCCGTCCAAGGTGTTCGGAATACGGGGCTTTTTGGAAAGGTGCTTGGTAATCACCGCTACCTCTTTATCAATACCCGGTTCCCGCAAACTTTCGGCTAATTTGGCAATATCTTTATCTTGCCCGACTTCGTCCACCTTTAACGGGATTAATTCCGCCTGGGCGGATAAAAATTCGCCGGTTTCGTCATCCACATCTATTGTTATTTTGGAAACCGCCTCCAAATGCGAGCCGCTTTCTACATATAAAGTGCTTCCCAGCCGTTCGTTTACAATTTTATGCGCGTGCCCGCCAAGCACCAACTGCACGCGCCCTTCAAAGCGCTCAGCAATTTGCCCCATATACGGCAATACTCCGTGCTGGTAATCTACAAACGAATCGTGCGTAATTACCACCACTACGGAAGGATTTTCAGCCTCCACCTTTTGCAAGGCTGTTTCCAAAGCCGCCAGCGGTTTAATAAAAGTATATTGTTGCGTAGGCTGGGTAGGGTGGTTGTTGGCAAGGCCGATAACGGCAACTTTTACGCCGCCTACCTTAAACACCTGGGCGTCCTTCACGCCCGCGGGCAAACGGCCCGTGTCTTTTTCGCGCAGGTTAGCGGCCAAAAGAGGGAATTTAACCTCTTTGATTAACTCCGCGAGTCCCACGTCTTTAAAGTCAAACTCGTGGTTGCCTATGGTGGACGCATTATACCCCACCGCGTTCATCAGTTCCACGGCCTTAGCCCCGCGGGAAAATTTGGTTTCCGCCGTACCGTTGGCAAAGTCCCCGCTGTCTAACAGCAGATATGGGTTTTCCTCGTGGTTTAAAACGCTTTTTAAGGCGGCAAAACCGCCTACTTTATTTTGCGGATAAAAAAATCCGTGGGTATCGCTTGTATGAAACTCCCCGAGCTCACGCTCGGGGTTTCTTTTGCTCCAAAATTTCAGCGTTGCTTAATTTTGCCCGCTACTAAACATAATGAGAAAACAAAGTTTTCTAGTAGCGGGTTCGCACACTCCATCCCTCGGGCTTACGCCCGGGGTTTATTGTGAGCAGTAGTTATAAAAGAACTGCGCCCGGAATGGGCGCAGTTTAATTAAGCGGCAAAGCGCGAAAACGGCGAAATTTTACGCAACCGTTCAATAATCGGCGGCAACTCTTTGAGCACCAGGTTAATATCGTCCTCGGTCGTTTGGTCAGAAAGCGAAAAACGGATAGACCCGTGCGCAAACTGGAACGGCACGCCCATCGCGCGCAACACGTGCGACGGCTCCAACGAGCCCGACGTACAGGCCGAACCCGACGAGGCGCAAACGCCAAAATCATTGAGGTACATCAAAATAGATTCTCCTTCAATGTAGCCAAAACTGACGTTCGTAGTATTCGGCACGCGATGTTCCGGGTCGCCGTTTACCTTTACATCCGGGATAGTGGCTAAAATGCCTTTTTCCAATTTGTCGCGCAAGGCGGCAATTTTGACAGGCACACCGTCCGCAAAGCGCTTTTGCGCCAACTCAGCGGCCTTAGCAATGCCCACAATATACGGCACGTTTTCCGTACCGGCGCGGCGTTGTTTTTCCTGATGCCCGCCCATTAAATAGGGCAGAAAACGGGTGCCGCGGCGCACATACAATACGCCAATGCCCTTGGGCCCGTGGAATTTGTGCCCGGACAAGGACAGCATATCTACGCCCAATTCCTCTACATTGACCGGGATTTTGCCCACCGCCTGTACAGCGTCCGTGTGCATAAGAGCCCCGTGCGCGTGCGCGATTTGGGCGATTTCCTTAATCGGGAAAATGGTTCCCGTTTCGCTGTTGGCGAACATTACGGAAACGATAGCGGTATCCGCATCAATGGCCTTTTTAAATTGGTCCATATTAAAGCGACCAAATTCATCTACGCCGATGTAATCCACGCGGTAGCCTTGGGCTTCCAAATAGCGGCACGGCTCCATAATGGCCGGGTGTTCCACCGCAGAGGTGATAATGTGCTTCTTTTCCGGCTGGGTGCGCACCGCGGAAAAAATAGCGGTGTTGTCGCTTTCCGTAGCGCAGGACGTAAAAATAATTTCGTCCGCATACGCGGCGCCCAAAAAGTCGGCCATTTGCTTGCGGGCCGCATCAATCACGTGGCGGTTGTTGCCGCCAAAGGTGTGCATACTGGACGCATTGCCGTACTTTTCGCTGAAATACGGAAGCATTGCTTCCACCACTTCGGGCGCGCATTGGGTGGTGGCGTTGTTATCCAAATAAATCACTTTCATATTAGGCCTGCTCCACCGTCAAGGACGGGTCCACTTTTTCTTGGAGGGCTTTTTCAATCACGTGTTTAAGCGTGCCCGCCGCTCCGGCGCAGCCGCTGCACATACCCACCAAGCGGACCTTTACCACAGTACCGTTTAAATCCACCAGTTCCGCGGAACCGCCGTCCATATTCAGCATCGGGCGGACGTCGCTTTCCAACACTTGTTCAATTTTTCTGATTTTTTCCACAAGCGTCATTTGCGCAAAGGTCTTGGGTGCATTAGCCGCGGCTTCGGCCCCGTTTACTTTATCCAAAATCTTTTGGATTTCGCCCTTGCAGCGCCCACAGCCGCCGCCCGCTTTGGTAAAGTGGGTTACGTCTTCCACCGTTTTTAAGTGGTTGGCGCGGATAGCCTTGATAATCGTTTCTTCCGATACGTTAAAACAATGGCAGACAATCTTTTCCGCCTGTTGTTCAAACACCACGGCTTTGCCGCCTTCGCGGTAACTCTTTACCGCGGCTTCCAAGGCTTCCATACCCATTACCGAGCAGTGCATTTTTTCGGCCGGCAAGGTGCCCAAGGCGTCAGCAATATCCTGGTTGGTGATTTTGGACGCTTCGGCAATTGTTTTGCCCTTGACCATTTCCGTCAAAATAGAAGAGGACGCAATCGCACTGGCACAGCCGAAGGTTTCAAACTTGGCGTCTTCAATTACATCCGTATCTTTATTGACTTTAATCGTCAATTTGAGGGCGTCCCCGCACACCAGGCTGCCGACTTGGCCCGTGCCGTCGGCGTTGGGAATGGCTCCCACGTTGCGCGGATTTTTAAAATGATCCATTACTTTTTCCGTATAGTCCCACATAGTAGGCCCCCTTTCTTTTACCTTATATGTATATTATATCATTTTGGTCTAGTGGGGCCTGTGCGCGGCGGGCCTAAAAAGGGTTATTTGTTTTTTGCTAAAATAAGAGTAATGAAATTCCACTGCGCAGCCGTTTTTTACAATACCCGCAAAACCGCCGTCGCGCCACTAGCGCAGGTGGTGCGGGATTATTTGGCTAAAAACGGCCTCACCGTGCGCGTGATTACGTCGCTTGATGAACTGGCAAATGCGCCCACAGATTTACTGGTCAGTATGGGGGGCGACGGCACAATGCTTTGCTGTGCCCGCGCCGCCGCACCGCTGAATATCCCGATTTTTGGCATTAACTGCGGGACCTTGGGCTTTTTGGCCTCGTGCGAAAAAAACGATTTTAAAACTTCGCTGCAACAAGTATTGGACGGTAACTGCGCCTTAAACGAACGCTTTATGCTGCAAGTCCGCCTGCTAACTGCGGACGGAAAAACGCAGGATTTTTTGGCGTTTAACGACTGCGTTTTGCGCGCCGCCGAACCGCGCTCCTTTCTGACCGAAGCCGCCTTTAATGGGACTGCAATTCCCTCTTATTTTGGCGACGGGGTTATTGTTTCCACGCCTACGGGCTCTACGGCGTATTCATTGGCGGCGGGCGGCCCCATTATTGAGCCCGAGGTAGATGTACTTTTGGTTACGCCCATTTGCCCGCATACCCTTAACCAGCGGCCGCTTATTCTGCCCGGCAACGCCACGCTCACGCTTACGCCCACCTTTAAACAGGAAACGGGCCGCGCCTTGGCTAGCATTGACGGCCAAATCAATTTATCCTTGCCGCCCGGCGCCAAGTTGGAAATTACCCGCGGGCCCGTGCGGGCTAAACTGCTGTGTCCAAAGGAACGTGGATTTTTTTCTATTTTAAACCGTAAACTCAACTGGGGGAACCGCTAATGCTCTCGCGCCTGCGCGTACAAAATTTTGCTATCATTTCCGATTTAACGCTGGACTTTGCACCCGGCTTAAACGTCTTTTCCGGCGAAACCGGGGCGGGTAAGTCTATCGTTATAGAAGCCTTGGGTTTTACATTAGGGGCGCGCGGGGACGTGTCCGTCATCAAAGACGGGGCTGACAAAATGTGCGTTACCACCACCTTTTCAAGCGATATGCTTCCAGACGATTTACGCAAGGAATTTCAAATCGCGGGAGATGTGTTTACCTTAAAGCGCGAACTGGACAAAAAGGGCAAAAACAAGGCCTGGGCAGACGGCCGTGCGGTAACGGTTTCCGCACTTGCCAAACTGGGGCGCGCACTTGTGGACTTCCACGGTCAGCACGAGCACCAAAGTTTGCTTCATCCGTCCGTACATTTACTGCTGTTAGATAAATTTGCCAAGCACGATACGCTCGTCAAACAAGTGGAAGAAGCCTACCGCCAAGTACAGGCCGTACAGGCCAAGTTGGACTCCGCCCGTCTAAGCGCGCAGGAAAAGGAACAACTCTTGGATATGAGCCGCTACCAATTAAAGGAAATTGAGGACGTAAACCCCTCGGCGGAAGAAGATTACCAATTAGAGCAAACGCTGCCAAAAATGAAGCACGCCGGGCGCCTTTTAGAAATGGCAAGCGAAGCCTACAACGAACTTTACGCGGCGGAGGATTCCGCCACCGCCCGCGCGGGTAAGGCCGCGCGCGAACTGGAAAGTATGGCGGAGTTGGACGAAAATTTAGCCGCCTTGGCCAAGGATTTAAACAACGCGCTCGTAACGCTGGAAGACGTGGCCGACACCTTAGGTTCCTATAAAGATGACATCAATTTGGAGCCTGACGCCTTAGACAAAATGCTGGACCGCCACGAAAAAATCAAACGCTTAAAGGCCAAATACGGCCCGGAAATCGGCGACGTATTAAAGACCGCGGACGAACTGCGTGAGCGCATTAACAATTTGCAAAACTCCGCCGAACACGAGCAGGAACTGTTGGCGGAACTGGAAAAGGGCAAAAAGGCCTTACTCAAATTAGCCTCCGCCTTGCACGAAAAACGCTTTGCGGCGGCACAAAAATTATCCGCCCTGCTGACCGAGCAAATCCGGCCGCTTGGGTTTAACGCGGTGCGCTTTTCCGCCGCCGTGGAAATGGATGAGGAAAACGTCGGGCCGACGGGTGCGGATAAGGTGGAATTTTTATTTTCACCCAACCCCGGCCAAGCCTTGCGCCCGCTAAAAAATATTGCTTCCGGCGGGGAAATTTCCCGCGTGATGTTGGGGCTTAAAACCGTTTTGGCTCCTACCGTGCCCGTAATGGTGTTTGACGAAGTGGATGCGGGTATCGGCGGGGAGACGGGCTGGCTGGTGGGTGAAAAATTGCACCAAGCCGCCCAAGGCCGCCAAGTGCTCTGCGTAACACACCTGGCGCAAGTGGCCGCGCAGGCGGACCACAATTTCCACGTTACCAAAAAAGCGGACAAAAATTCCACCGAGGTAACCATTTCCCCCTTGCAAGGCGAAACGCTTACCACGGAAATCGCTCGTATGCTGGGCGGAAACGCGGATAAAAATTCTGCCGCTTTCTCACACGCGGAGGAGTTACTGAAAAATGCAAAACGCCTTTAAAAAAATTACCCCGTATCTGCCGCACAACTGGCTGGAATTAAACGGCCTGCGGCGGTTTTTTACATTTCTTTTCTATTTGACCTTGGCTATCGGCGTATATGCGGCTGTATTTTGGGCAGGCACCTTTTTTATGTCCGCCAATGATTTGGCCGCCGCGTCCGCGCCGGTGCGCCGCCTGTATGGGCTGGCCGCGCTGCAAGCCGTGCTCGCGTGTGCGGGTATGCGCTTTTTTATCTTGGGCTTACAGGTGCTGGACGCTTGCCAAAAGGCTCTTATCAAATAGTCTCATTTTCCCCCTTGCGCCACGCCGCCCAAAAAGATAAATTAACGGGTAGAAGGAATATCGCCGGGAGCGTATTCTTTTGATACAATATATGTGTTGGGGGTAAATGTTCCCCGCATAAAAGGAGATACATTATGTCTAATTGCTGCAAATGTGCCAAATGGTTTCCGCACAACTGGCTGTGCTTAAAAGGCTTGTCCGTGTTGTTCCTGGTACTCTTTTATTTGGCGCTTGTTTATGCTGTTTTCCAAGCGTATGCTATCTTTACGCATCCGCAACTTTCCGGCAGCGAAATGTGGCTGGCCGCCGCGTTCTACGTCGCCAGCGATTTAGCCGCCGCCGTAGGCTTTTTGACCGTAGCCAAGGTGTTAAAAGTGCTGCGCAAAATCAAAAACGCCGTGGCTCCCTGCTGCTGCGCTCACGAAGAGCCGGCCGCCGAGGAAGAACACGCCGTAGAAGCCGTGGAAGAAGAATCCAAATAACTTATCCGGCGGTGCGCCCAGGCGTACCGCCTTTTTTATTTTGAGCGAGGTTGTATGAAGAAAAGCGTATTTGCCGTTTTATGTTTATTTTGTCTGGCCTGCTTGGGGCAAGCCGAAACGATTAAAATGAAATCCGGGGAATTTATCAGCGGGTCCATTTTATCCCAAACCGAATATACGCTCAATTTGGCTACCTCGTTCGGCACCATTACCTTAAACCAGCGCGAAATTGAACAAATCCTGCCCGACAAGCACCGCATTATTTTAAAGGGCGGTACGCAGTTAGTGGGCGTAATTTTGGATTTGGACGAATTTAACTTAAGATTACAAACCGACGACGGTGCCACCGTAAACGTGGATATGCCGCAAATCGTATCTATTGAAGCCTACGATTACGACCGCGGGCAAAACGCACAAAAAGAATTTGTAGAAAAAACGCAGGAAGCCCAGCAGGCCCAAGAAGAAGCCAAGCAAGCGGCCGCCGCCAAAGGCGCCGCCCCCGTGGTGGAAGCCGCCGGAGGCCTGACGTTTGACTCCGATATTGACCAAGTGTTTGCCGCGCAAAAGGCCACCGTGGTAAACGGTTCCGTCGTTACGCCCTCCGCCACCGTGGTGGAAACCGCACCCAAGCCGATGACGGACGAGGAAGCCTTTGTAAAAGGCGTAAAAACGGGAACCGTCAGCCAGCAGGATTACGCCAAAGCGGCCAAAGATGAATTAAACAAAAAGAAAACGGTTCAGCCGGTAAAAAAACCGACGGACAAACCTCGCGAAAAAGATTTCTCTAAATATTTTGCTATCCAAGCGGGCGCAATGCCGCTTGATTTAAATATAAGTGGAACCTTATCATTAGGAGATATTGGTTCTATTATTTTTGAAGAGCAAAATCTTGATGTAGGTGGAACTAGTGCCATTATATCTAGCAAGTTTTTATGGCGTATTAAAGAAACCAATCTGTGGGTCGGACCAACATTATCTGCTGCTAATATCAGCAACAGTAGTTATGCATATCAATATCAGGTCGGCAGTGAGCCAGTAAAAATATCAGCAACGAGCAGTGGTAACATCTTATCATTCGGGGTAGGAACAAATTACTATCTAAATCCAATCAATCGTATTATGTTTTATCTCACTGCTAGCGCTTCTTATGAAATGCTTACGTTTAATTATCGCGGAAGTATAAATACAGCATCCGACGAAATTCCTTTTAGAAACTCCATTAAATCCAACGGTTTTGCGGGCGGTGTAGGGTTAGGCGTGGAAACGTGGGTGGACGATATTATGCTTGGCCTGGAAGCGCGCCAAGTGTTTGCCCAGCGCAGCGGCGAACTCAAAAATTCCGCCTCGTCCAACACGGTGATTCAAGCACAATTTAGTTGGAAATTTTAATGAAGATTCTCGTTTTGCCTAATGCGTTTAAAGGCTCTTTAAGCGCAGTAAAGGCGGCGCAAGTATTGGCGCGCACCTTGCAAAAAAAACACGAGGTGCGTGCGCTCCCGGTATCGGACGGCGGGGACGGGTTTATAGATTTTTTTAAAACCTTGGACCCGCACGCCAAAGCCATTTCACTAACCGCCAAAAACGCTTTCCTAAAAAATAAAAAAACATCTTTTTTGTTGCTTTCAGACGGCAAAACCGCCGTGGTGGAAACCGCGCGCGTATGCGGTCTGGGAAGCACCAAAAAAGAGGAACTGGACCCGCTAAATGCGTCCTCCTTCGGCGTGGGGCAAGCATTAGTAAAGGCCGCCCGACTGGGGGCCAAAACCATTTATGTAGGGCTTGGCGGCGTGGCCTGCAACGACGGCGGCGCCGGGATGGCGGTGGCCTGCGGGGCCAAACTATATGATAAAAACGGAGCGGAACTCCCGTTAGGGGCTGAACCGCTTTTGCGTATAAAGAGTGTAGATTTATCAGCACTGCTGAAAAAATTTTCAGGCGTAAAAATATACGGCGTAGCGGACGTAACCAACCCGTTGTTGGGCCCCAAAAGTTCGGCCAAGGTTTTCGGCCCGCAAAAAGGCGCCTCGCCCGAACAAGTCAAACTACTGGACAAAGCAATGTCCGCCTGGGCCAAGGCGCTTACCTTGGCGGGTGAAAAAAATCCCGCCCGCACCACCAGTACCGCGGCGGCCGGAGCCATTGCGGCAGGGCTGTATAGTTGCTTTGGCGCGCAACTGATTTTGGGCTCGGATTTCCTTTTTAAAAAAGCGGGGCTAGAAAAATATTTTCCGTGGGCGGACCTGGTAATTACGGCCGAAGGGAAATTGGATAAACAAACCTTTTACGGCAAAGCCCCCTTGGCAGTACTCCAACTGGCACGCAAATATAAAAAGCCCGTTTTGTTTATCTGCGGGAAACTGGACGAAAAAGCGCTCGTCCGCCAACAATTTGCCCCCCAACAAGTAGCGGTGCTGACCGACTTCGCCCCGGACGAAACCAGCGCGCAACAGCACGCGGGAAAATATCTAAAACAAATTGCCAACACCTTATAAATTAAGGCTCTTGCATAAGGCAATGCCTTCATCCGTTTTCCCCGTACACTCAATTTGGTTTGGCTTGGAAGAGTGTTCAAAATAAACATCTATCTTAACAATTTTATCGGGGGAATAATCAAAAGAAACTCTATGTCCTATCGGATTGCCGACAGGACCCACAATGTTATCAAAAATGGTATTTTTGCAATTCATTATACTGGTGGCAGGGGATGCAATAATGCAACCGCTTTTGGAATAATCAATATCTAATGAATACAAATCCCCAATATAGTTTCCATTGGCTAAATAATAAACTTCCTGCGCCTTGCGGATATTAAATGCAACTTGCAAAGCATTTGTCAGGCGCGCTTTGTGCACGGCCCGCTGGTATTGCGGCAGCGCCGCCCCCGCCAAAATACCAATAATGAGGACAACGACTAAAAGTTCTATGAGGGTAAAGCCACGGCTAACAACCCAAGATGTAGATCCTGAAAACCCTGCGGGCCGCCCGTTTAGGATGACCTTCTTTTTTCATATAGTCGTCATCCCATAGTGTTGTTATACGGGATCTGTCGTTGCCGTTGTAGTTGTCATCCCGGACGTGGATCCGGGATCCAGTCTGTTTATTAGAAAAAATCCTCATTTTATTTCTGGATTCCAGGTTCCCGCTCGTATGCGGGCCCTGGAATGACAAAATAGAGGTGTTTGCCGTACGGCCACCCCACCCAGACGTCATTCCGGGTATAAAGGCCAAAAAGTGGTGTTATTTTAAGGTCTTAAATAGTATTTTCTCG